>Ga0310811_10000021_pt1 | contig 315085 bp, 280 predicted proteins | sample YCmetagenome_FD_207642 | JGI IMG/M metagenome (GOLD analysis project Ga0310811, IMG submission 207642) | Soil microbial communities from experimental microcosm in Duke University, North Carolina, United States - YC | ecosystem: Engineered > Artificial ecosystem > Soil microcosm > Unclassified...
GGGCGAGCTCGATGCGACAACCGAGCGTGCCGACCAGTGTGGCGCCGGCAGCGGTCAATGTGCCCGTCTCCGGCAGGCTGAGCACGAGATCCGTGCCGTCGTGATGGACGACTTCGACCGCTGCGCCACGGTGGTCTGATGACATCAAGGGGAAGCGCACAGCGCTCACCGTCGGCGTGTCCTTGAACGGGGCATAAACAGCTCCGAACACGAGCGCGTTTGCAGAGTCGCGACGCAGCAGCATGGGAAGCGGATGATCTAGACTGATGGGAAGGCCGGGGCCTTCGGCGGAATAAACTTTCTCGTCCTTGGTCGCTGCGGGGGAGATCCACAGGTCGACCTTGCCGCCATTTTCCTGAGTCAACGTGCCGTGCAATCCATCGGACGGTGCGGCGATGGTTTTCAGATCGTTGATCATCTTGTAACCTTGATGTGGCCAATATTGGCGCGCGCCTTGCGGTGCGTTGAGCCGCTCGATGGGAATCAAGGTGTCGGTCGTCGATTGGGTCGGCGTATCGAGCGTGAGCGTGCCGTTGAGATGGAGCGCCCAGTCGATTTGATTGACCGGAGTTTTGTCGGAGGCGGGTTCTTTGGGTGTTACACGAAAGAGGTCGATTACGGCGTGTGGAGTCAGCAAGACGGTGCGACGGAGAGCGACGGGTGTTTCCGGGGCGATCTTCCCTTTTTTGTCGCCTTGCACGTCGGCGGCGGAGGCTTGAGCAGCGGCCAGTCCTTCCCACGAAAAGCCGATTTCCATTTTCTTTTCCTTGGGCGACATCCTCTGGCTGTGCGTGTTGATCGTCACGGTGTTGTGGCCGATGGTCTGGCTGAACCACTGGAGGTAGGCCGGATTGCCGTAGGACGGCGACGCGGTGCCGGGAAGCGCTTCGGAGCCGTTGGCGTAGAGGATCAGGTTAAGCGCGTCGGGATGCCGATGACCCGATGAGTGAAAGTCGTCTTTGAGGAAGACGTTCCAGTCGCTGAGTGGCGTGCGCAGAATCGAAAGCCCTGAATCGGTCAGGAATGAGGAGGTGGTGTGAGTGAGAGATTTTTCCGGAAGATCGGTGCCGTAAAGCAGGGCGAAACTGTTGTCGCGTTTCACTTTTCCGGAAGGTGCGGAGTAGATGTCGTGCAACAGCGCGCCGTAGGCAGGATCGCCATACCAGTGAAAGGCGAGCTCGTAGAGGCCGGCCGACTCATCAGTGACGAGCGTGCCTCCGCCGCCGTCGTTGAGGCGAGGCAAGTCTAGATTGGGGAGACTGAGCTCGATGGGCAGATCGAACATCTTCCGGAAGCGCGGCAGTTCGTAGAAATTGATGCCCACCTGCCGCGTGGCCAGCGCCATGCGGGAGAGAGCCTTGAAAGGATAGAAGTGATAGCCGGGGCTTAATTCTTCGGTGAAGCCGTCGTGGTTTACGTAGCCGGCGCGAATCATGGACAACACGCCTTGATGCGGTGTGTTCAGGCCAAGAGAGACTAGTTTTTGGTCGCCAAACTCGACCCCTAGAACGATCGCTCCGCAGGCGTGCCAGATCCACCAATTGCCGCCCGACGGATGCAGGGCCATGATGCGGTGCATGTAGGTGAGCGCGCGGTGCCAGAGTTTCGTTTCGATGGTCTTTTGGTCGGCCGCGCTCAGGACACCCGAGCCGGCCAGCGTGTCGTAACTGAAGGCGAGCGCGGTGAGCAGATTGCATTCTTCGATGGATTGGCTGGTGGCGATGCCGGCAATCGTGTCGGCATCGTCGCCAAAGCGCGTCATGCTGCGATCATGGAGCCGGTAGAGGGCGTATTTGTCGGCCATTTCCAGATAGGCTGAGCGCATCGCCTCGGCGTAGCGTTTTTCGCCGGTAAGCAACCAGGCGGTGGCGAGCGTTTGTTGCTCCTCGGCGGTGCGATTCATCGCCATGGTGTTCCACACCTGATCGAGCGATTCACTGGTATAGTAGGTCTTTTCGGCTGGGCAGTAGTGCTTGTGCGGGCTTTTCGGATCGAAGTGCAGTTTGGCGCCGGTTTTGGGACTTACGTAAAGTTGTCCCCAGCCGCCTTCGCCGTCGGGAAACAGTGTCGGATCGGCGACGATTTGATCAGCTTGAACAAGCAAGTCCTTGAGGGCTTCCTTGGCCCACGGAACGGTGGCGACCTTCTCGCGTGCGGCCGCCATCTCGGTGGGAGACAACAGCAAAAACGGACGCGCGGGCGCGGTAAATTTCACCGGCATCGATTCGGGAATTTCCGAATCGGCGTTTGCCGCGAAGGAAGCATGGCCGAGGCTTAAAAATACGAAGACAAGACCACTCAACCGTGGCCAAAGGGGTAATTTCATGAGGGCGTAGCTTTATGGGTTAAGAGGAGATCGGGGCTTGGCCGATCAGCCGAACCACTTCGTCAAAATGGCCGGTGTAGTAAGCGCGGATGTAATCCGCGAGGAGTTGCTGCAAACGCGGCGTTTCTTCAGGATGAGTTTCAATCCGAGCGAGCAGGCGTGCACGCAGGGCGCGGAACACCTTTTCCTTGATCCAATAGGCATTCTGATAGCGCTGCATGTAGGACGAGGCGGCGGCGAGGGTATCAAGTTCGGACGAGGTCAGATCGCGCTGCCACGCTGCCCGGTAAACGGAGAGTGCTTCGGTCCAGGATTGTTGGGCGGTTTGGTTAAAGAGTTCGTGCAGACCTTTCCAGCCGAGCTGGGCCGGATCGATGAGCGAAGCGGTTTGGGGGGCTTTGCCGTCCTTGTCCTTGTAATCGAGAAGACACACTTTGAGGTCGATGTGACGCGCGCCGGCGTAGTCGTATTCGATAGTGTCGATGAAACCGTCGCCATCCGTGTCGGTGTATTTGACGACTTCCTCGACCTTGGGAGCGGGCGGATGACGGGTGGGTTCGCCGGCGCCGCCGTTGAACTCTGCGTTTTTATCAACGGTCCACGCGCCCCATTTGGCGCCGTAGAGATGAAGTTTGCGATCAAAGGGACCGACGTAGAGTTTGCCGCCGCCCGCGCCGGTGAGATCGAATTCGCCGCGATCACCGAGCGTGTCGGCTTGGAAATTGGCTCCGAGGCCCGGAGTGCGGCCATCCTTGGGCGTGGAGTGGGCGGTGGAGTAGAGGTCGATGGCCGGTCCGTTGGGTTGGAGATTGGTGGTGGGATACATCAATTCCTCGCGTTCCCAGCGATGGTTGTCCCCGTCCTCGTCGAAGGTGAAATAAAACGACTTCCATTTGCTGGCGAAGAACGTCTGGTAGCCCTTGTCGCGGTCCATGTAGACGAGCTCTTTCACGCGTCGCCACTCGTTGTGATAGAAGCAGGGATCGAACTTCGGATCGCCGGCGAAATGCGGCAGCGGATGCACCATCGCACTGGTGTCCACATGGCCACCGGCGGCGCGCAGGGTCATGTCGTAGGAGGTTTCGTTATCCTTACCTGCGTTGCCGTCGATGTCGTAGGTGAGGTAGGCTTCCGAGGCGTAGGAAGGGATGTCCACGTCGACGCCTTTCTCGTGCTGGGGATTGCACCAGCGCATCGCCATGTTGGAGACGCCGTTGCCGGTTTCATCATAAAACGAAAACGGATTTTCCCAGTTTATCCGTGCGTCCTTGAGGGCGTAGGACGGGACGTGGGTTTTAACAAAATCGTTGTTCCCATGGTAGTTTGGCAGCCAGTCGCACAGGCCGGTGAAGTCCCAGCAATTGAAGTCGAATTTCTTCCAGTCAACCCAGCCGAGGACGCCGTGCTGGTCGTGATTGATGAACACCATCCAGACGGGGTGTCCGGTTTGTTCTTTTTTGGAGGGGCCCCAAGTCTTCGGGTTGACGGCGATGGACCAGACATCAGGGATGCCGTCGCCATCGGTATCGCACCATTTTACGTTCATGTCCTCGGGGCCGTCGTAAACGCCGTCGCCGTTCATATCGACCTGGAGCACGTCACCGGTGAGATTGCCGCGCACATCGTCGGGGCGCATCAGTCCGCTCTCGTCGAGCCAGCGCACGCGTTTCCCGTTCCACCAACGTTCGATGACGTTGGGTGTGGTGCCATTGCCGACGGTGAGATGGAGGATTTCGCCGTCAGGCTGGGCGGAGTGAAGCGAGGTGTGATGCCAGTCGGCGGTTTGGGCGGAGAGGGCGCCGCAGAGCGTGAACAATGCGGCCGTGGCGGTCAGTGGACGGTGTTTCATTTTCCCTCCGCTTGTTGGTTGAGGTAGTTTTTCCACTCGGTAAAGGTGTGGAAATCGAGACCGTGGTCCCAGCAGGCGCCCTCCCGATAACTCCAGGGCTCGCCGGCTTTCACGCGGACGAGAATGAGGTAGTTGAGTTTATCTTCGGCGAAACCGACCACGGATTTTGGGTCGACGATCACGCCGCAGCCGATGGTCCCGTGTTCGGGATGGGGCGGCTGCCAGTAGGCGAGGATGCCCTTGGCGGCATCGCGATAGACTTCGCCGCCGTGACGCTTGGTGATGCCGATGCCGATGGTGAGATCCGGCAAATCGCTGGTAAGAGTGCTGTCCAGGCGGGTGAGGTTGGTGCCGGCGGCGAGGGTAAAGGTCCGCGTTTCAGAAACGTGGTGGCCGCCTTCGATTTCCCATGGGGCGTAGGTAACGGTGAACGAGGCCGTCTGGCCTCCGCTTTGATTGATTTTATAAGTGGCCCAGTGGCCTGAAACGTAGAGCTGATTGCCGTCCCAGATGCCGAGGCCGCCGCAGCCGCGCGAGTGTCCCACGTCGTAAAAATCGAGACCTTCACCATGGTCCATGTGGTAGTCGCCGCGTTTATACCATTCATCGATGATTGGCTGGCGCGTGGATTTCACCCAGACATCGATGCCGCTTCCGGTGGGTTCCAGTTTCGGACCGTAAATGCGGTGGGCGATGCGATCATTTTCCCACGCGATGTCGTCCATGCGTTGGGGAATGTATTCGGCTTTCGCCGGACCGTTTTCGGCATGGCTCAGGTGTGTGAGTGAGAGAATGGAAAGGAACAGGAGTGCCTTGGCAGGCCTGACGTGGGGTATGGGTTTCATGGTTTATAAGAAAGCGGGTTAACGTGCCATCCATCCTCCATCGACGGTGAGGATGGTGCCGGTCACGTAATCGGAAGCGGATGAGGCCAGGAAAACAGTCGCACCTTTGAGGTCAGCGGCTGCGCCCCAACGTCCGGCGGGAATACGCGCAAGAATCGCTTCACTGCGCTCCGCGTCGGCGCGGAGGGCCTGGGTATTGTCGGTGGCGATGTAGCCGGGGGCGATGGCGTTTACCTGCACACCACGGCCGGCCCATTCGTTGGAGAGTGCCATGGTCAACTGTGCGATGGCGCCTTTGCTGGCCGCGTAACCCGGCACGGTGACACCGCCTTGAAACGACAGAAGTGAGGCGGTGAAAATGATCTTTCCTTGTTGGCGTGCGATCATGTCGCGGCCGATTTCACGGGAGAGCAGGAAGGGCGCATCGAGATTAACCGCGAGCACCTCGTCCCACCATTCATCGGGATGCTCGGCGGCCGGTTTGCGGCGGATGGTGCCGGCGTTGTTTATTAATATGTCGAGCGGCGGATGGGACTGCCGGATCTCGGCAACAAAGGCGGAGAGCGCCGCACGATTTTGGAAATCGCAGGCGTAGCCGGAAAACTTCCGGCCCAGCGCGGTGATCTCGGTTTCCACGTCACTCCGGGAGGTTTCCAAGGTGGCGCTGACGCCGATGATGTCGGCACCGGCTTCGGCCAAGGCCAGCGCCATGGCGCGGCCGATACCGCGTTTGCAGCCGGTTACCAACGCGGTTTTTCCGTTGAGACGAAATTTTTCGAGAATGCTCATGCCGGTCTTAGCGGAGTTCGGAAACAGGAGCGGAGTCCATGTCCTCGAAGGTTTGATTTTCGCCGCCCATGCCCCAGCAAAAGCTGTATTTGCCGATGCCCGCACCGGAGTGAATGGACCAGTCCGGTGACAGCACGACTTGACGGTCGGCGATCATCAGGTGGCGGGTTTCCTGCGGTTGCCCCATGAGGTGAACGACACGCGACTCGGGACGCATTCCGAAATAGAGATAGACCTCGGAGCGACGGTCGTGGGTGTGCGGCGGAATGGTGTTCCACGCGCTGCCTTCTTCCAGTTCGGTAAAACCCATCACCAGCTGACAGCTGGGAATGCCGCGCGGATGGATGTATTTGTAGATTGTGCGCCGGTTGCAGGTCGCGGCTTCGCCCAAGACCACGGCCTCCGCTTCCGCTTTTTTGGCGTGAGTGGTCCGGTAGGTTGCGTGGGCGGGATAGCTTAACAGATAAAACGCCGCCGGCTCGGCCGCGGATGCGCTTTCAAAGGTGACGCGTCGGCTGCCTCGGCCCACATAAAGTCCGTCGCGCGAAGCCATCGTATAGGCGGTGCCGTCGACGGTGACGGTGCCGGGACCACCGACGTTGAGCACGCCCAGTTCGCGGCGCTCCAAGAAAAACTCCGAACGCAGCGCGGGCACGGCGTCCAAGACAAGCGGAGCCGTTGTCGGCACGGCCGAGCCGATCACCGCGCGATCGATGTCCGTCGCGATCAACTCAAGGGAGCCGGGCTCAAAAAGAGTTTCGATTAGAAAATGAGCCCGCAGTTCGGCGGTGGTCATTCGTTGATACCGAATACGGTCGGCGGTGGCGGTCTTGCGCAGCGATTGCATGGAGGCGGTTGGAGAAAGCTCAGGCGGCGCGAACGAAATAGCCCATGCTGCGGGATAGCTCGGTGGCGGCGGCCGTGACGCAGCGGGCGATCTCGGCATCACGCGATTTTCCAAACCGGATGGCCGTTCCGGTGATACCGATGGCGGCCACGACACGGCCGCGTTCGTTGCGAACCGCTGCGGCCAGACAACGGACACCGAGGTGGTATTCTTCGTCGTCGATGGCGTAACCTTGAGTGCGCACCCGGTCGCATTCGTGTTGAAGGCGTGACGCGTCGGACAGGGTTTGCGGGGTGCGTGCGGTGAGGTTGAGCGATGAAAAGAGCATGCTGCGCGTCTCCTCATCGAGGTGCGCCATCAAGACCTTGCCAGTGGACGATGCGTGGAGGTCGGCGAGTGTGCCCGGACGGGAAGCCGCGCGAATAGGGTGGGGGCTGTCACAGACATCGAGGATCAGGGATTTGTCGCCTGAAAGAACCGCGAGGTGGGCGGTTTCGCCGGTGTCGGTGGCAAGCTGTGTCAAAAGCGGGCGGGCCAGTTCGCGGATGTCCATGCGATTGAGGGTGAGAAGGCCAACCCGGGCCAGCTCGGGCCCAGCCAGATAAACTGTGTCGGTTTTAGTGACCAAGCCCGCCTCGCAGAAGGTGTTCAGGATTCGAAACGCGGTCGTCTTGGGGATTTTAAGTGTTTCGGAGATATCAACTAAAGTGGCCCCATCGGTATGCTCGGTCAGGGCACGTAACACTTGGCAGGCTTTTGCAAGATTGGGAATGATGGCCGACATTTTGGAATTTAAATTTCACATATGGATTTTAAGCAAGGCTCTATTTCGTAGATGCGGCGTTGGATGAAATTATTTGAATCTTAATGATTGATTTTGGTGTTATTTGATTAGGCTGAAGTGACTTGATTGTGTTTGTTCCCCTGCTTCATCGACACCGGTCGGTGATGCCAAACCCCACCCCCGAAAATGAATACCCTGTCTGCCTGGAAGGCTGGATTGAAACGTTCTGAATTTGATTCGGAATCATCTGCATTGGCTTCACGTTTGTCCTTTGGATGTCGGCGGCTTGCCGTGTTGGCCTGCCTGAGTGTGAGCGGATTGCTTGCGACAGCCTCTGTCCATGCGCAGGCGACCACCGCGTTTTCTACCGGGGCGTTTGCCGATAATACCGTGCTGGCATTGGCGGGCACTGCGGCACAGGAGGTTTATGGCGTGAATTTCGCCGACAACACAGCACGCACGACGGCCAACGGCTACGCCTTTGACAACGCGGCGACGGCAAATGTGAGCTACGATATTCCGGGCAGCTACCCGACGTTCCTCGGCGGTGGCGGAACGACTGGTGATGCGACTTTTGATACCATCCTCAACAAGGGCAGCGTGGGAACCGGCACGGGCACGCTGGTGCTGCGTAACCTGTCTCCGGGCGGCATATACAAAGTTCTTTTTTTATTGGCGGACACTCGCAGCACGCTTGGCGGACGAACCTTCAGTGTCACGGCGGGAAGCATCACCAGTGCAACTCAGGTGTATGCGTTCACCGGCGGCACGCCGTCGCTCGGCGGCTATGTGCTCGGCTCGTTCACCGCAACAGGGGCGACGCAGACTTTCGTCATTAATAACAGTTACGGACATCAATTGAACGCCATTCTGGTGTGCTGTTCCGGCGCGGCCGCCTCGTTCACGACGGGCACATTCACCGACAATACGGTGCTGGCGCAGGCGGGCTTTCCGAAGCAGGTGGTCTACGGTGTCAACTTTGGCGAAAACACCGCGCGCACCACGGCCAACGGCTATGTCTTTGACGCGGATAGCAGCACGAACGTTTCGTATAATGTCTCGGGCAACTACGGCAACTTCCTCGGTGGTGGCGGCGCCAGCGGTGATACCGCGTTTGATTCCCTTATAAAGACCGGTCGGGTGGGGACGGGCAACGGCACGCTGATCCTTAAAAATCTGGCGGCGGGCGTTCCGTATAAAGTGTTGTTTCTCCTCGCGGACACGCGCACCAGTCTGGGCGGACGGGCTTGCAGCATCACCGGTGGCGGCGTGACGAGTGCGTCGCAGGTCTATGCGTTCACCGGCGGCACGCCGTCGCTCGGCGGCTACATTTTGGCGAGTTTCACGGCGGCTGGGATGACGCAGACTTTTACGCTGAACGATGCGGCTTACGGCCGCCAGATCGATGCGGTGCTCGTGTGCTCCGTGGGGGCCAACACGCCGTTCAAGACGATCGAAGCGGAGAGCGGCACGCTTGGCGGCGGTGCGATTATCCGTGCACTCGGAGCGACACTGCCTTCCGTGCACACGGTGGAGTTGGAATCCTCCGGCCGCGCGCTCGTTGAATTGGCGTCGACCGGTGATTCGGTGACATGGATTAATCAGACCAGCATCAACGCCAACGCCATCGTGGTGCGTGCTTCGATTCCGGACTCGCTGACCGGTGGAGGCATCGATGCGACCTTGAACCTGTATGTGAACGGTGTCTTCCGGCAGGCGCTCAACCTGACATCGCGTTATAGTTGGACGTATGACAGCGGCTGGCAGGACGACGTCCCCGGCGTCGGAAAAAATCCGCAGCGTTTCTACGATGAAGCCCGCGCGTTCATCATGGGCGCGCCCATCGCTCCGGGCAGCACGCTCATGCTCAAGAAAGACGCGGCCAACACCGCGGCCTTTTACGATATCGACCTGATCGACCTCGAAAACGTGGGTCCGGCGAAGACACAGCCGGCCAATACGCTTTCGGTCGTCGATTACGGCGCGACGCCGAATGACACGACCGATGATCTCGGGGCTTTCCAGAATTGTTTCAACGCAGCACACACACAGGGGAAGGGGGTGTGGATTCCCGCAGGAGTTTTCTACACCAACGGACTGATCACAGCCACGGGCATCACCATCAATGGAGCGGGCATGTGGTATACGACGCTCTTCCGCAACATGCCGACGGACACCGTTAACGGCGTCCGCTCCAAGCTGGATCTCCATGACTGCACCATCCGAGATCTCTACATCGATGGGAACGCTATCGGCCGTCACATTCCTCAGGGCGCTGACTACGGTATGACCATGTATGGCACTTCCAGCTGGCTGGTCGAACGCGTGTGGGTTCACAACACCGCACCTTCCTTCTGGATGGGAGGCACCAACGGCACGATTCAAGATTGTCGCAGCGGCAGCAGTTGGGCCGATGGTATCAACCTCAACAACAGTGCCAATCCGGACGGACTCGGGACCAACTTGTCCGCGCTCAATAATTACATTCGCGGTTCCTGCGACGACGGCATCGCCATCAACGCCCAAAATGGGCTCGGTTCAGCCGGAAATATGGTCAACACGAAGATCCTCGGAAACACTACGCAGGCGGTCACCGGAGCCGACGGTTTGCGCGTCGCCGGCGGCAGAAGTTCGATTGTGCAGAACAATCTGATCATCGATCCGGCCGAGCTGGATGGCATGGTCTTGAGCACGTTTGGCACAGGAGGGAATCCGCTCGAATCAGCGCTGGTGAAGGGCAACTGTATCATCGGCGGCGGCAGCATCAAAAACCCCAACAGCGGCGCGATTCATGTCGCCGGAAACGCCGCAGCCACGGTTAATGAAAATGTGATCATCGACGCGCTGACGACCGGCATTTCGATCCAAAGCGGCAACTCGACCTTCACCGGCAACATTGTTGAGAGCCCCGCCAAGAAAGGCATTTGGATTCCTTCCGGTTCGACCGGGACGGGCATCTTCACTTCCAACTCCGTCTATAACCTGAACACCGGCCAGCCGGCCTTCCAAAATGACTCTCCCTCGACGTTTACACCGACGCTGAGTGGGAACAATTGGTAGGTATTGCTTCTCGTATTCCTTCATCGGCCGCCTTGGCGGAAACCGCCGGGCGGCCGATCTTTTTCCAACCCTTTATGATTAAATACAGTCTCTTCGCTTTGCTAGTTTCCCTGGCCTTATCCGTCCGCGCGCAGACTCCCGCGGCATCGGCTGATATCCGACCTTTGTTGGACTCCTATAACGTCAGCTGGGATGTGCCCGGGCCGGGACCGACTGAGTCCATGCCCATCGGTAACGGCGACATCGGTCTGAACGTTTGGGTAGAGCCGAGTGGCGATGTCTGTTTCTATATCGGCAAGACCGACAGCTGGAGCGAGGATCCCAAGGGCTCGAAGGGGCTTGTGAAACTGGGCGCGGTGCGTTTGGCGCTCAGTCCGAGCCCGCTGACCGCCGGCTCGACTTTCCGTCAGGTGCTCAAACTGCACGAAGGAGACATCCAGATCACGGAGGGCACCGGCGCCAACGCCGTGGCGCTGCGACTCTGGGTAGATGCGAACAATCCCGTCATCCGCGCCGAGATCAGGAGCGCCAAGCCCGTCTCGGTCACCGCGACCTTGGATGATTGGCGCAAAACCCGCCAAGGCGGCTTGAGTGCGGATGTGATCATGCCGGCGCAGGCGAACCGCGTCACCTGGTATCACCGGAATGGTGCCAACTCCGATCCGCATGTGCTCAACCTCACTTTTGGCGGCGTCATCAAAGGACAGGGGCTTGTCAGCAAAGACGCCTCGACCCTGCAGTCTTCATCGCCGACGAAGACCCAGCTCGTTTCGATTTACCCCCTGACCGTCACCACGGATACTCCGGCAGAGTGGGTGACCAAGCTTGATGATCAAATCGGCCGAATCGAGGCATTGAACTTCGATCAAACCCGGCAGGCGCATGAGCAGTGGTGGGATCAGTTCTGGCATCGCAGCTGGATATTCATCGAAGGCGAAAAAAACGCGCACGAAGTCACCGAGGGTTACCTGTTACAGCGTTTCGTCACCGCCTGCGCCGGTCGCGGTGCCTATCCGATGAAATTCAACGGCTCGATTTTCAACACAGCGTATCCCAATTACGGCGAGAAAAAGGACAAGGCGGGCAAGGACGTCGATGCGGACTATCGCACGTGGGGCGGACAGTATTGGTTCCAGAACACTCGCGCCATGTATTGGCCGCGCCTGCAGGCCGGCGACTTCGACGTGTTGATGCCGCTTTTCAAGATGTATGCGGCGATGATCCCGGCCAACGCCGAGCAAGTGAAAGGCTACTATCACCACGACGGCGTCTATTTCGCGGAAACAGCCCCGTGGTGGGGAAGCTTGAAATACGTTGGTCCGGAAGTGCCAGAAAACTGGACCGATCATTACTTCACGCCGATTCTGGAGCTGAGCATGATGATGCTCGATTACTACGACTATACGGGGGACAAGTCCTTCGCGAAAGAGATTCTTCTGCCGGTCGCCTCAGGCGGGATCACGTTTTTCGATCAACATTTCAAGCGCGATGCCGACGGCAAGCTCCTGCTCGATCCCGACAACGCGATCGAGATGTATTGGAAGGTCCATAACCCTGCGCCCGACATCGGCGGCCTGCGTGCCGTGCTGCCGCGCCTGATCGCGCTGCCCGACGATTTGGTCACCGCCTCCGAGCGGACGGAGTGGAAGCGTCTCTACGGTGAACTGCCTCCGCTGCCTACCACGGAAAAACGCGGCAAGAAGCTGTTGCTTCCTTACACCGGTCCGCAGACGGCCAAGTCGCGGAACGGAGAGAACCCCGAACTCTATGCGGTTTATCCGTTCCGTCTCTACGGTCTGGAGCGTCCCGATTTGCCGCTGGCGATCGACACTTTCTTCGCTCGTCGTTGCACGAGTAAAGGTTGCTGGGTGCAGGACCCGATTCAGGCTGCGATGCTGGGCCTGAGCGACGTCGCCCGAGAGTATGTCACCTTCAATTTCATGAGGAAAGATCCGTTGGTGAAGTTTCCTGCGTTTTGGGCCAATGCGAACGACTACATTCCCGACGAGGACAATGGTGGCAACGGCGAGAACGGACTCCAGACCATGCTGCTCCAAAACGCCGGCCGGAAAATCCTTCTGCTGCCGGCATGGCCGAAGGACTGGAACGTCCAGTTCAAGTTGAACGCGCCGTATCGCACTATCGTCGAAGGCAAATTTGTCGACGGGAAGCTGGTTGATCTCGTGGTCACGCCCGCCTCGCGCAGGGCAGATGTGATCGACATGTCCACGCGCCCGGCCTGGACGGAACCGGCCCCCAAGCCTTTTGTGGCCAATGGCAATGTGATCAACCGGCTTTCATCGCAGGATGAAGTCGTGGCATTGCAGCAGACCGTTGCCGGTGCGCCCAATGTGATTGATGAAGCCGCCAACGCCGACGGTCAGTCGGCGCACAGGGCGATTGATGGCAACCTCGGCAGTAAGTATTTCAACCGTTCCAGAGACGGAGGAAACACCCCCGGCGCGAACACGGGTTTAGTGATCGTGCCGAAGGCGGGGGCCCAGGCGTTCGACGCGATTCAGATTGGCACCGCCAACGATATGAGAGTGCGCGACCCTTACAGCATCACAGTGGAGGGCTCAAATGCGCCGGATGCCGCCGCGGCCGGTGGCAACGGCTATACGCTGCTCTATGAAGGCGAAGCGGGACTGGAGGCTGATCCTGGCCGTCAGAGCTGGGGACAGGTGGTTCGTTTCAAAAACACCACCGCCTACAAAGCCTACCGCATTCTCGTCACCGACACCCAAAAAAATACCGATGCAACCCAGTATGCCGAGGTGCGTTTGGGCAACACGGTCACTCCCTGATCCGACATCGTGAAATTCACGAAACCGTTGTTTGTCTTCACCTGTCTGTCGGTGGCTGCGTTTTCCGCGCGCGCCGATGTGAAGCTCCCGTCGTTTTTCAGTGACCACATGGTCCTGCAGCAGCGCATGAAAATCCCCGTGTGGGGTTGGGCTTCTCCGGGGGAGTCGGTGACGGTTGGTTTGGCGGCGGATACGGAGAGGACGACCGCCGATGCCACTGGAAAATGGAGGGTAAATCTCGCGCCGCTTCACGCGAGCGAGACTCCGCTTACATTGACGGTCACGGGCAAAAACAAGATCGCCATCTCGGATGTTTTGATCGGCGAAGTTTGGCTCTGCAGCGGCCAATCCAATATGGAGCGCCAGCTTCGTCCATGGCCTGGCCAGCCGTTGATCGACAACTGGGAGAAGGAGCGTGACGAGGCGAATCATCCGCTCATCCGGCAATTTCACGTGGGCACGGCGCGGATCGATGAACCGGCGACCAATGTGAACGGGAAATGGGAGGTGTGTTCGCCGGCGACGGTGCCGGGCTTTACGGCGGTCGGTTATTTTTTCGCACGCGATCTTCAACAGGTGATCAAGGTGCCCATCGGAATCATCAACTCCACGGTGGGCGGCACGCCGGCGGAGGCGTGGACGGCGCGCGCTGTGCAGGCGGACGATCCGGAATTACGCGGCGCGGTGACGCGTTTTGACCGCAGCGTGGAGGCGTTTCCATCCCAACTTGAACAATACAAACAGGCTGAGCCCGATCTGCTGAAAAAACATGAAGAGGCTGTGGCCGCGGCGAAGCTTGCGGGAAAACCCGAGCCTCGTCCGCCGGCACCGCCGCGCGACCCGCGGCAAACAACATGGGCGCCGGGCAGTTTGTATAACGGGATGATCGCGCCGCTCATGCCCTATGCGATTCGCGGTGTGGTCTGGTATCAAGGCGAGTCGAACAACAACAACGCCTCCGCCTACCAGAAACTGTTTCCGGCGATGATCGCCGATTGGCGCAAAGGGTGGGGTGAGGGCGATTTTCCATTCTTGTATGTGCAGATCGCACCGTTTCCGGGAATGGGGCCGTTTATCCGCGAAGCACAATTGCTCACACTGAAAACCGCGCCCAACACCGCGATGGTCGTCACGACCGATGCGGGATTCCGCGACAACATCCACCCTCCGCACAAACAGCCCGTGGGCGCTCGACTCGCTCTGGCGGCCCGAGCCCTGGCTTATGGCGAAAAGATCGAATACTCCGGTCCGCTTTTCGATTCAGTGAAGTTCTCAGGCAACCAGGCGATCCTTTCGTTTGCTCATCTTGGCGGCGGATTGGTGTCGAAGGACGGTGACCTCAAAGGTTTTGAAATCGCCTCCGCCGACAAAAAATTTGTTTCCGCCAAGGCGATCATTTCCGGGGACAACGTGCTGGTCTCATCTGATCAGCTGACTCAACCGGTCTACGTTCGCTATGGTTGGGCGAATTTCCCCGAGGTGAATCTGTTCAACCGTGCCGGGCTGCCGGCCTCGCCGTTCCGCACCGATGCAGGGCCGCTGTCTACGATCCCCGATGGCTCGCACAGCGTCCAATTCGCCTCGTGGTATCGGAACTGCGCCAATCGCGTGGCGGCGATTAAGGGCAAGCCGTGTGATATCATTTTTATAGGCGATTCCATTACCGATCATTGGGTCGATGCAGGGCACGCCGTGTGGGAGAAATTTTATGCGCCGCGGCATGCGTTGGATTATGGCCTGGCGGCGGATACCACCGGAAATGTCCTTTGGCGGTTCGATCACATGCCGGTGCGCGACCTGTATCCGAAGGTAGCCGTCGTCATGATCGGGACGAATAACACTTCCGATACGCCGGAAGACGTCGCGACTGGCGTCAAGGCGGTGGTGGATCGCACCCGTGCTGAATTTAAGGGCGTGAAGGTGATCCTCGTGAGTATCCTGCCCAACGCACGCGCCACCGAAAAAATGGCCGATGCCAACGAGATCATCCGCACGTTTGCGGACAATCGCTCCGTATTTTATTTCGATCTGGCGGCAAAGATGCCTCGGGTTGGTGATAACTGGCTGGGGCTTGGCCCTGATCGACTGCATCCGGATGCAAGCGGCTATGAGCTCTGGGCTGAGTCGATGGAGCCGCTGCTGACACACCTACTCGCCATGCGTGATTGAGGCTGAATGCCGATGCATGGGCGCATGCTGAGTCTCTATGGAGGCAAGTTTTTGATAAATTTGTTAAAACGTTTTAACTTGCTGGGGGTGGGATTGTCCGGCTGCTTCCGTGGAAGCCAAAGCTGAGGGCAAGATTCTTGGTTTTGGGCGTTTGGTTTTTACCCCTATGAGCTACGTTATCCCCCCAAAAGTGTCGGTGTTTTCACCGAAGGCGCTGCCTTCGTTTCTTCGCGTTGCCCTCTTCTTGTTGTGTGGTTGGCTGGCCGGTAATTCGCTGGTGGCGGCCAATCCGTTTGTTTCGCAATTGTTTTCAAGTCACATGGTCCTGCAGCGTGATGCGATCGATCCCGTGTGGGGATGGACGACCAGCGGCAATACCGTGACGGTTGTCATGAAAGACCAGAACGGCGCGACGTTGCAGACAAAGACGGCGGTCGCCGATTCGAGCGGTCGCTGGCAAACGGCCGTCGGACCGTTTGCCAAAGTGACGGGCAACGCTGCCTATAGCATGACGATTTCGGCCGCCGGCCAGACGACGGCGACGCTCACAGATGTGCTCATCGGCGATGTGTTTTTATGCTCCGGGCAATCCAACATGCAGTATTCCCTGAACACGATCAACGTCATCAATCTTTCCCAGGAGATTGCTGATTCCGCGAACTACCCGCAGGTGCGTTGTTTTGCGGCTCCGTTGGTGCCGACCTCGGCGCCGCAGGTCACGTTGACGGGTGGGACGTGGCAGGTGGCCGGTCCGGCCACCACGGGTAATTTTTCCGCGACGGCGTATTTCTCGGCCCGCGAAATTTATAAACAACAGGGGGTGCCGGTGGGCATCGTGGTGTCTGCCTGGCCGGGCACACAAATCCAGGCTTGGGTCGACGCGCTTGGGGTTTCCTCGATTTCGGATTTTAGCCAGACGAGTTACGATCAGGCGGGGCAGGCGCCGACCTCCACCACACTTTCCGGCTTGTTCAATGGTATGATCGCACCGCTGGCGCCTTTACGGGTGAGGGCTGTCGTCTGGTATCAAGGTGAGTCCAATTACACCGCACCGGAACAGTATAGCCGGCTGCTCTCAGAATTGATGGATGCTTATTCCACCAATTTCGGGCAGCCACAACTTCCGTTTATCGTCATTCAACTGCCGAATATCAACGGAGTCCAAACGTGGCCCGTGGAAACAGGAAGCTGGGCGGAAATTCGCGAAAGCCAGGAAAAGATCGTGACGGCCGATCCCAACGCGCGCTTGGTCACCACGCTCGATATCGGCGGTTCCATTCCCTTTAACAACAATTCTGCCGAGCTTCATCCCAAGGATAAGCAGGATGTGGGACTGCGCGTGGCGCGCGCGGCGGCGAATCTGATCTATGGACAAAATGTGGTTAACCAAGGACCGCTTTTCACGGGGGCCACCATCGCGGGCAATACGATCACGTGCACGTTCAACAATGTCGGCTCGGGACTTATGGTCGGCTCCAAGGATTACCAGACGCCGTTGAGTCCGGTGCAGCAAGTCGTGGGCGGGACGCTCAAGGGATTTGCCGTCGCCGGCTCCAATCATACTTTTTATGCGGCCACCGCGACCATCACGGGCACCAATACCGTGGCGGTTTCCAGCTCCAGTGTGAGTGCGCCTCTTTACGTGCGCTATGCGTGGGGCGGCAATCCGCAGTCCAATCTCTACAACAAAATCACCGACGGGAGTGTCAATGTCGTGGATGGACTGCCGGCGGGCTCCTTCCGCAATGATCCGGTCAACCGTCTTACGGTCAACTCGGGCAGTGGTGGCGGGGTCTTTTATGCAGGCGGAAGCACGCAGGTGGGTATCGCGGCAAGCACGCTGACGGGACAAAGTTTCCGTTACTGGACCGGCGACACCGATACGCTCGCCAATGCCAACAGCATGACGACGACCGCGACGGTCGCTCAAAAATACGTCTCGGTGCTCGCAAATTATCAGATCACCGGAGCTCCGACCGGATTCTCAACCACATCCGGCATCGGTGGCGTGACCTTGAATTGGACGGCGATGTCTTCGGTGCATTACAGCATCAAACGCTCGACGAGTCCGAGCGGACCATTTGTCGTCATCGCCTCCAACTTGATGGGCACCACCAGTTTTGTTGATACGACCGCGGCTGACGGGGTGACTTACTATTATGTGATTTCGGCGGCAAATGCATTGGGCGAAGGGCCCAACTCCACGAGTGTCTCCGGCGTTACCATTCCGGTGGTGCATAACGTGCGGCTCGTCCATGCAAACGCTCAGGCGCCGCTGGCGTGGGATGTTTTTTCAGGAGCGGTTGACCACTACAATGTAAAGCGCTCCACGACGAGCGGAGGCCCCTACGCGACACTGGGCTCCACCACGTCACTGGGTTACACGGATGCAACGGTGTCGGCGGGCGTGATCTATTATTATGTGGTTACGGCGGTCTCCGGAGGCGTCGAAAGTGCGGCTTCCACCGAGCTCGTCGCGGTGCCTACTTTCCTGCCTATGCCGATGCAGGATACCGATGTAGGCGTCACCGGACCGACCGGCGGTGCTTATGCGACGGCGTCGGGTGTCTACACGCTTACGGGTGCCGGTTATCAGGTCGGATCGGTGCCGGATTCCTGTAATTTCGCCTACCTCAAAGTGACGGGGGATTGTTCCATTACGGCACGCGTAGCCACATTGGGCACGGGCGGCAGTTCTCCGCAGGCGGGAGTGATGATCCGCGGTTCACTCGATCCGGCAGGGACGTTTGCCCGGACCTATGTCGATCCCACGCAAAACTACTATCAAGGCCGCGGCACTGTCGGTGGCGGCAGCGGCACTTCGGTGGGAGCCAATTCAAACCGTTGGGTGCGGGTGGTGCGCACCAGCGGAGTGTGCAAGGGCTACACGTCGGCCGACGGGTTGAACTGGATACAGCAAGGCACTCCGGTGAATGTCGTTTCGTCGGCGCCTGTTTATGTGGGGCTCATGGTGTGCTCGCGAAACGGAACGTTGAATACGACGTCCTTCGACAATGTCGCATGGACTGGTGCCGTTGAAACGGCCCTGCAGAACTATAGCATCGGTTCGGTTGGCATAAGCGGCGGGGCTTATGGCACCCTTTCGGATTCGGTGACGGTGCAGGGAGCCGGATCGCAGATCGGCACTTCGCCTGACTCATTCGATTTCGCCTGCACGCAAATCCAGGGAGACTGCACCATCACGGCACGAGTCGCATCGCTGGGCACGGCGGGAAGTTATCCGGAAGCTGGAGTCATGATCCGCACGTCCCTCTCTGCGGATTCGATTTATACCCGGACATTCGTGAATCCGACACGCATCTATTATCAGGGACGCTATGTCACGGGTGGCGGCACGGGAACCTCGACGGCAATCAGTTCAAACCGTTGGGTTAGGGTGGTGCGTTCGGGCGGTGTTTGCACGGGGTATACTTCGCCGGACGGCTCCGTATGGACTCAGCAGGGGACGCCAGTCACCGTGTCGTCGTCGGCTCCGATCTATGCCGGACTGGCGGTGTGTTCGCGGAATTCATCGGTTCTGAATACAACCGTATTTGATAACATAACCATCACGGGAACCGCACCGTAAGACGTGTGGCTCAGGCATATCTGCGTGATGCCGGTATGCCTGAGATCATTTGCTGCGTTTGAAAATAAACGCGTTGTGTTGTTGGCTGCCAGCGGGGACAACCACCCATGGAAACCAAACCCACGACATGGCAGGAACGCTTTGAGCTGACGACCTGTGCGGCGACCGATATTGAGCAAGCCATTCCTCCGGCCGTGCTGGGCGTGGCGGTGATTTATTCCAAGACAGGCGATGGCGAAAAAATCTTTCTGGTGATCGAGTCGCGCGCGAGTGCGCTTCGTGCCCAGTGTTTGAAGCGGTTGCAAACGGCGAAACTACCTCCGGTCGAGTCACTCACGATTTCATTCAAGGGTGAGATTCTGGCCGATTCATCGACGGAGGCGGTTCATGCCGCCTGCCGCCGGCAGGTCATCCTTGCGGGAGAGTTGCGTCGCGAGCTGCGACCGGCGATGCGTTGATCACCGGTCTGGCGGTCACTGAATCTTGGACCACGCCAAGGTCGTCTTGGCGGGAATGGAGAAAACCTTGGTGTTTACGCGCACCCAGACTGCGATTTCGGAGTCATTTTTAAGGCCGTCCGAGGTGACTGTGAGCGCGCGTAGTGCCGTAACATAGCGGGCGAAATCGTGCATCGTCACCTTCCAGATGGTTTTGTCGGCGGCAAGCTGGTCGAGTTGATGCTCCCATTTCTCAAACGGCATGCTGCCGCGGGCGAAATCGATGCTGTGCGCAAAGGACATCATCACGCGCACGGAATCATCGGCGGGTTGAGCCAGAAGTTTTTCCGGACCGGTGAGGAATCCGCAATCGGTGTCCCAGCGAAGGAAATCCACGGGCGGACGATAGGCGTTGGTCGTGCGGGTGCCGCGGGCGTAGATGATACCGAGTTCGGTGAGTAGTTTATCCAACTGCAGCCGTGCTTCTGGGGTCTTGGGGACATCACCGTAGGGATAGGCGAAGCCGTCGATCTGGCATTTAAACTTTTCTCCAAGAATGCGCTGATCTTCGGAGATCTCCTGACGGGCTTCCGGAAGCGATATCGACCCAAGGCCCTTGTGGTGGGCTCCGTGCGAAGCGACCTCGAAGCCGGCGTAGCGCTGCGGGAAGGCGACCGCGTCCTTGCTTTGTGGGTGGAGCGAGTTGATGAAAAACGTGGCTGGAATATGGCGGCTGCGAAGCGCGTCGAGCACAGGCCAATCGGAGCCAAGGGTGCCGTCGTCGAAGCTCACACAATAGGCGCGCATCAAACCGTCGGGATAGCATTTGACGATTTTAACCGTGTGACCGTCCGGTAGTTTTTGTGAAAGAGGGGCGAGGGCTGCGTCAGGCTCGGACGGCTGCGCTTTGCCGGTTGAAGAGAAAGGGAAGGCGGCTGATCCGAAAATGGCCAAGGATAACCACAGTGGAAATTGGCGCAGAAGGGTAGAGGAGAAAAATGGGGGCATCAGGCCGGTATTTACAGCCGAATGAAGATCGCGGCTAGCTGATTTTCACTTATCGGAACTGGACCGACATTCGGCGACGTTTGTGGAGTCGTTTTAGAAATCGAACCATACGCGGATCATCATCCCGTCGAGCTTGAGGTCCCGATTGTCGAAGCCGAAGGACGGATCGATTTTATATTGCATGCTGCCATTGCCGGATGGAGATCGGCGTGACGCATCGTCATACCGTCGGGACCAGTGGTAGATCGAAGGCCGCCGGTGGTAAGCCGGCGTATCGTCCTCCGGGGATGCGGCATCGTTCGGTTCATCGGCAGGCCATGAACGGACTGGATCAAGATTGATTTCAAACGAGGGTGCCTCCTCAAAGTAAAACGATAAAAATCCGGAATCGGCAAACGTCAGCCATGCTTCTGACGGAGGCGCGTTTTCTCGGCTTTCGTTCAGCAGTATCATTGGTAGCAGAAGGACCACGAGCGCGACTGTAAGCGCCCACACCAAGGTGTGATTTGCGCGCCCGTTTAGAGATGCAAATTGAGGATGGGGCGTTTGTGTGCAGTCGGATTTTAACATTTCGCCTAGGCCTCCGCCAATCGGTGCGGAGTTGATTAGCAGGACTCTAAACTCATCTCCAGCTGTAGCCAAGGCCGGCGAGGAAAATGTCGGAGTCTCGGTTGTAGTTGCTCGTCACGCGATCGAAGACGAAGCGCCCGACCCAATGTTCAGATATCCGCACGCCGAACGTGAGCGAAACCAAGGGAGCCACCGCTGCGGGATTGTTGTCGGCGCCGGGTTGAGGATTGCGGCGATCAACATACACATAAGGTCCGATGCCCACGCCGACTGAAAAGCGATTGTTGGCGAATGCATTCACCGCCCAGAGCTGCATGGCCACTCCGTTGCGGCGGATGATTTGCGGGTCGCCTTCGTAGATGCCCGTGATCGTGCCGTCGACGTGGGGAATGATGCCCTGACGATACTCGATGGCGGCGGCGATCGCCTTCTGACTGAGGAACGTGTTTACCACGCTTTGTCCGCCGAAAACCGTGAGCTGCGGCTCCGTCACATAATCGTCGACCTTAGCCGGATCTTTGGATGGTTCCCAACCGCGAGGCCGGTGGCTCGGGCCAAACCAAATGCCCACGCCTGCGGTGGCGGTTGTTGAATCAAAGTCGTTTGAAGGCGCGATGTGATTTACCATCAGCCGATAGAATACGCGGTCCGTAAAATAGCCGGTGAGTGAGAGACTGATGATCGGCGCGGCCCCGTGCTGATTTTGTGTGCCGGCGCCGAGAGGTTCCGTGTCGTAAAAATAATACAGGCCGGCACCAAGAGAGATGGCGACGCGGTCGTTCCAGAAAGGCAGGTTGCCCCATAGTTCCCACGCGGTGCCGTCGCGGTGATGGTCGGTCACATGACCTTCGTTGATGTAGGCGACGGACGCCGCGAAATTCCGATAGAAATCCTGCCGGTAGTCCACCTGCCACGCAAAACTGGTCTCTGCGAAATTGGCCGTGCTCATCGAGCCGGCCATGTAGGTGAGTTCCTGTGCTTGTCCCATCGGACTTGAGCTAAGCCAGATCACGACGCCGAAAAGCACGGGGATAATCATGTGCCCGCCGGTGCGGACCGGCTTGGCATGAGGTAAGGCTGGTCGCCGGACGACTACACGGGGAATGGCGTTCATGCTTTTAAGTGGATGATTTTGGCGATCGGCGTGAGCCGGAGATTCTTTCGATGAGCATGGCTGCTCCATAAGCGACAGCCCATGGAGTGTTTTATGCGTGTGGTTGCAGCGTTTGCGGGAGGTTGCGTTGGATGTTTTACTTCCTGCGCGTAGTGATACCGAAGCGTTCGGCGAGCAGCAGAATGCCGGCGGCGAGCGCGGTGACTCCCATAACCCACGCAGGCAGGTTCAGGCCGATAAGGATATTCAGACCGACGAGGATGAGGTAAGCAGCGAGGATGATATGTGCCATGTTGATAGGAGGTTCTCGATGGCAGACCACCTAATGACATTGTGGTAACGCATTAAAATGGATCCGTCGTGAACGCATTCGGCCCTTCGACTTGCGATTGGGCATTTCAGTCGCCTATAAATTCCAGGATGATCTTTAGGTTACTGCTTTCTTCCCCTGTTCGTTTGCTGGTTCTTTTCACTCTTCTCGTGTCCGGCCCAATTTGGGATCTGCAGGCCGAAGTGCGGATGCCTCTGATTTTCGGAGATCACATGGTGCTTCAACAGGGCGCCACCATCCCGGTATGGGGCTGGGCTTCTCCTGGCGAAAAAGTCACGGTGAGCTTCTCGGGACAGGTGGCAACGGCTACCGGTGGAGCTGACGGAAAGTGGCGTGTCGATCTCCAGCCGGTTGCGGTCGATAGCAACGGGCAGGTTTTATCGGTGAGCGGCACCAATAAGGTGACTTTCCAAGACGTGCTGGTGGGCGATGTATGGGTCGCCTCCGGTCAGTCCAACATGGAGTGGGGCATCAACGGCAAGAAGCAGTATGTGGCCGACGTCGACAAGGCGACCGATTCGCTGCTTCGCCTTTTCTTCGTGCCCAAGACGACTTCGCTTACTCCGCTGGACGACATTCTCCCGTGGCCGTTCAGTTATTCCGGGGAGACGATGGAGACTGCGGCCGCGACTCCTCCCGATGATTATCGCGCGAGGTGGGTCCTCTGCACGCCCGATGCCTTGCGCAAAATCAATCGGCAGGGTTTTGCTACCGCCGCATATTTTTTTGCACGCGATATCCGTCAGTCGCGCGGTCAACCACTGGGCATGATTCAATCAAGCTGGGGAGGCACTCGTGCCGAGGCTTGGACGAGTGTCACGGGGTTAAAAAAGGAGCCCGTGCTGGCACACTATGTTCAGCGTGAGGAAAAGGCTGTTGCTGATTTCCCAGAGCTCCAAAAAACCTATCCTCGCCGGAAGGCCGATTATGAGGCGGCCCTTGCCAAGTGGAACGTGGAGGTCGGGAAGCCTTGGGATAAGGCCAAGGATGTCTGGAGAAAGGAAGCCGCCGCAGACAAGGCCGCCGGGCGGCAACCCGCACCCGAGCCAATGCCGGCCAGTCCGCGCCCGTCCACGATTCATCCGCCGGACAACGATACCAATACGCCTGGAAACCTTTTCAATGCGATGATCTCGCCGCTCATCCCTTTCGCGATCAAGGGCGTCATTTGGTATCAGGGAGAGTTTAACTCCGGCGGCTACAACGGAGGTCATGAGTATGCCACGCTTTTCCCCCGGATGATCACCGACTGGCGTGAGCATTGGGGGCGTGGAAACTTCCCGTTTGTCTTTGTGCAGCTGCCCAACTTTGGAGCCGTAGTGAATACTCCTTCACAATCGCCGGGCAGTTGGGTGTGGATTCGCGATGCGCAATTAAAGACGCTGGCACTGCCGAACACCGGTATGGCTATCACCATCGACATCGGTGAGCCCGAGGTGCTGCACCCGCCGGACAAACTCGATGTCGGTCATCGACTCGCGCGAGTCGCGCGCCATGTGGCCTACGGAGAAAACATCGTCGCCACCGGCCCGATCTACCAGTCCATGAAGGTTGAAGGGAGGGAGGTTCGCCTGAGTTTTAATAACTGCGGCAGCGGACTGACACTTGGTGTTTCGCCATATAATCCGACAGGCAAACCGCTGCCAGTGCCGACCGAGCTCAAAGGCTTTGGCATTGCCGGCGCCGATAAGAAATTCGTCTGGGCAAAGGCGGTTATCGAGGGAAACACCGTGGTGGTTTCCAGTGATCAAGTGCCGGCACCGGTGGCCGTGCGTTATGATTGGGCGGAAAGCCCGGAGGGTAATCTCTACAACAAGGAAGGACTGCCGGCATCGCCATTCCGATCAGACGACTGGCGGCCCTGAGTGACCGGTCTGTGCCTGCCGTCACTCGTCAAACGAGGGGCGGCAGATATGGGGCTGAATCTAACGCCCTCTTTGATATGGCTAGCGGTGCGAATAAAGCGCGAGGGCGATCCCCACGATCAGAAGGACCATCGTGGCGATGAGTATGCGGCTGCTCACGATTTTTTTCTGTTCGGGAGTGCGCATGAAAAACATTCCCACGAAACCGATTTCGAAGGCTATCAGTATGGGCAGCGAGCTGTGGAGATTCTTACTGATCAGTGCTCCGATAATGATCAGCAAAGGGAAGAGTAGAATGCGACGGTCGGTAAGAGTCATGGCGTTTTTTTGCCGATGAGGAGCGGTGAGTCGATGTTTATGGCATCAGAGTGAGCCGCCGGCAGTCGGCAAGACGCTGAGATTGTTGCCGGCGCAGAGACGAGAGGCCTAATATCCAGCAACAGATCAGAGGAGCCGTTTGGACTGCCGCATTAGCTGCTTACGGTAATCATCCAACCGAGGCCGAAGCGATCGGTAAGCATGCCAAAGCGAGGAGACCAGAAGGTTTTTGCCATAGGCATTTTTACTTGGCCGCCGTAGGAAAGCGCGGAGAAGGCACGATCGGCTTCGGCGATTGTTGGCAGAGCCAGCGAGAGCGAAAATCCTTCAAAACTTACCCCTTCTTCACAGCCGTCGGAAGCCATGAGCGTGTTGTCTCCCACACGAAACGAGGCGTGCATGACCTTGTTTTCAAATCCCGAAGGAAGCATGCCCGGTGGAGTGGGCTCAGGACTGTCCTTGTAGCGGAGCATCATGTCCACTTGGGCCCCCAGCGCGGTGCGATAAAACTCCAGCGCTTCTTCGCAGCGTCCGCCAAAAAACAGGTAAGCTTGAACAAGGGTGGTTTTCATGGGCGAAATTTAGTTGATCGAGGCCGGCAGGCTGGGCGGTTCGTTATCGTCGCGATGATGTGATCGCCGACGTCTTTTGAGCCTGTGGTAAGCGAATGTCCCCCTCATGCCTTCGATGTAGAAATAAAGGAAGACAAGGCTTACGACAAACGCGACGGGTGGTATCTCCATGCCGGAAGAAAACTGCATGTATTTCGACCACAGGAAATAGGTGACCATGAGAATGGCGCAGATACGGCTTTTGAAGAAAAGCCCGGTGGTAAGACCGGCCATCAGAATGACATCGACCAGTGTATAGATGGAAATCGGCACTCCGCTGAGTCGGAAATCGCCTCGGTATAAAACCACCAGCGTGGCGATCAACGTGATGAACGTGGAAATGATGCCGCAAATGAACGAGCGTTTGATGGCGGATTTTGCTTTGGATATATCCATCGATTGATCGTGTTTAAGGAGAGTCGGGAGCGGTTATTTAGATTCTGAAAAAAGAGTGATTTCATGCTGCGTCACAAAGCTACTAAACTCGGCTTCATTATCAAAAACTTGGCTTGCGGGAAGCTGGAGAAGTAGGTCTCGGTGATCGACGATATCGTCGAGATATCTTTTCCAGAGCGGGATGATATCTTTCATGGGCATCTCCATGGCGGCTTCAAAATAAGAAGAAAAACCATTGTGTTGTCGCTGTGCGATCAAGTGGATCAGGCGCTGGAATTTACCCTGTTGCCAAAGGAACACGGAGATCAGGCGAAGTTCCGAAGTGTCGTAGCCGTTTGCAGGAGCAACGCCGTGTATGATGGTTTCTAAATCAAGGGTGAACAAGCGCGTTCCCAAAGCATGAATGCGCCATGGATTTTGATAGCCCCAGTGGATTTTCAATGTGCCGCCATCGTAGTAGCCGTAAAATTTTTCAAAGAAAGAGGGTATGGCTTCGACTGCCCACGCCGGTCTGTCTCGCAGGTTATGCTCGACGAGTGGATGCATGATCTCGTGGGCAAAGGTTCCCAGGCCGGAATCCTCGTATGTGGCGAACAGCTTTAACCGTCCGAGATAAATTCCATAACCCGGAGGATTGCGTTCACCAAATTCAGTGCGAAGAAACGCCTGAAAGGTCTCCCGATCCGTAAACACTAGCACTTGAATCGGGTAATCGAAGTCGACTTTGAAAAAATCGCGGTTGATCAAATCCACGAATTCATCGGCAAACCGTGCGAAGGCTTTTGCATCCCAGTTCGTGCGTTGATAATGAAAATCAAAATACCGACTCTTTAACTCGAGAGGCGGTTTTTTTGAGAAGTCACGAGCTTGGGCACTCAAGGTGACAGCTATGCATAACAAGCAAATGATGATACGCGGCATGGCGATTGAGTCCTTAAAGTGAAATGCAGTCGTGATAGAGATTAAAAATCGATTTGGCTTTGATTGATGCGCGTGAAAAAGGCGCTACGGATTGCGTAGCGCCTTTTGGCAACCGGGAGTGACCAGGTGGCCGATCTCAGAGATACTTGTCGGTCACGGCGCCTTCGGAGGCGGTGCTGACGAGCTTGGCGTATTTGGCCAACACACCGCGGGTTTCCTTGGGGGGGAGCGGTTTGTAGGCGGCCATGCGGGCGGCGTATTCGGCGTCGGGGATGAGCACGCTGATGGTGTTCTTCACCGCGTCGATCTCAATGAGATCACCGTTTTTAACGATGCCGATGGGACCGCCCTTGGCGGCTTCGGGAGTGATGTGGCCGACGTCGAAGCCGTGCGAGCCGCCCGAGAAGCGTCCGTCGGTGATGAGGGCGACGTCCTTGATGAGACCGCGGCCGGCGACGGCGGAAGTGGGGGACAACATCTCGCGCATGCCGGGGCCGCCGACGGGGCCTTCGTTGCGAATGACGACCACGTCGCCCTTCACCACGTCGCCGCGGAGGATGCCTTTGAGGGCGTCTTCTTCGCCTTCGTAAACCTTGGCGGTGCCTTTGAAATAGAGGCCTTCCTTGCCGGTGATTTTGCCGACGGCGCCGCCGGGGGCGAGGTTGCCGTGGAGAACGCGGAGGTGGGTGGTGGCCTTGATGGGCTGGTCAAAGGGACGGATGATGTCCTGCTCGGTCGGGTAGGCTGGATAGGGGTGCACGTCCTTCAATGTTTCCGCGATGGTTTCGCCGGAGACGGTGAGGCAGTCGCCGTGGAGCATGCCGCGATCAAGGAGCATCTTCATCATGGGGCGAATGCCGCCGATACGGATGAGGTGGGCCATGCCGTATTTGCCGAAGGGTTTCACGTCGGCGAGGAGGGGGACTTTTTCGCCGATGGTCTTGAAATCTTCGAGGGAGAGGGGAACGCCGGCGGAGTGCGCGATGGCGAGCATGTGGAGGATGAGGTTGGTCGAGCCGCCGAGCGCCAGGCACACGGTGATCGAGTTCTCAAAGGCCTTTCGGGTGAGGATGTCGCGGGGCTTGATGCCCTTTTTTAGCATCGCCAACACGGCGGCACCGGCGCGTTCACAGTCCTCGCGCTTTTCTTTGCCGATGGCGGTCTGGGCGGAGCTGTTGGGCAGACTCATGCCGAGGGCCTCGATGGCGGAGGCCATGGTGTTGGCGGTATACATGCCGCCGCAGGAGCCGGGGCCCGGAATGGCACCGGACTCGACTTCCTTCAGGCCGGCATCGTTGAGTTCGCCCTTGGCGTGTTTGCCGACGGCTTCGAAGACGGAGACGATGTCGAGGGGCTTCTGCTTGTCGCAATCGCTGGCTGCGAAGCCGGGGAGGATGGTGCCGCCGTAGATGAAGACGGCGGGGCGGTTGAGCCGCGCGATGGCGATCATCATGCCGGGCATGTTCTTGTCGCAGCCACCGATGGCGACGAGGCCGTCGAAGCCCTCCGCGGCCACGGCGGTCTCGACGGAGTCGGCGATGACGTCGCGGGACACGAGCGAGTAGCGCATGCCCTGGGTGCCCATGCTGATGCCGTCGGTGACGGTGATGGTGTTGAAATACACCGCCTTGCCGCCGGCCTCGTTGATACCCTTCTGCGCGTGCTCGCTGAGGTCGCCGAGGTGGACATTGCACGGCGTCATGTTGCTGGCGGCGGAGGCGACGGCGATCTGGGGCTTCTTGAAGTCGTCGTCGTTGAAACCGACGGCGCGGAGCATGGAGCGGGCGGGAGCGCGGTCATTGCCGTCAACAACAACGGCGGAGTGCGGGCGGGGGAAAGACGAGGACGTGGAGCACATGGTTAAAACCCGTGATTACAACTGGCCGCGGGCGGTGCGGGCAAGTCTCATGTCGCGGGGCAATTTCCAGGGTTGCGTCAGTCACGACGGGCCGCATCACTCTCGGACTTTCTTTCGCATGGCGTTCAACCTCAAAAAAGTGCTCAAGGCGCTGCTCTTTTCATCGAGCCAGCCCCTTTCCATCAAGGATATCCAGACGGCGTTTGCGCGCTTCCACGACCAGCCGTCGCTGGCGTTGGCACCCGCTGAGGCAAAGACCGATGATGGCGATTCGCCCGCATCCGAGCCTGCCGAGATGCCGGCCGAGGAAATGTCCGTGCCCGCCAACGATGGCGCAGAGGTTGTAGTCGCCGCGCCGACAGAGACCGATGAAGAGCTTTATCAGGATGTGCCTTCGCTCATCACCGCCGCGCAGATCCGCGAGGCGATGGACCAGCTCGCCGTCGAATTGCGCGAGGCCGACGACATCTATCTGCTGATCGACGGGGCCAACGGCTACCGTCTCGTCACGCACCCTCGCTTCGCCCGTTGGATCCGCATTCTGCGCGACGAACCCGCTCCCGTTAAACTCACGCAGTCTGCCTTGGAAACGCTCGCGATCATCGCCTACCGCCAGCCAGTCACGCGCACCGAGATCGAGAGCATTCGTGGCGTATCCGCCGAGGCAGGTCTCAACAAACTTCTCGAACGCGAGCTTGTCTACATCGTGGGGCGCGCCGATCTGCCGGGCCGGCCGTTGCAATACGGAACGACGGATAAATTCCTGGAGTTTGTCGGCGTCAAATCGCTCGTGGAGCTGCCGGCTTCCGACGTGCTCTCGCCGCGCCAGATCGACGAGTGGCTTAAGAATGCCACCAACGCCACGCCGCCGGCCGACGCCGAGATGGGCCTGCCCCTGGAAGAAGGCGAAGGCGATTCACCCAATCTCGAACCCGTCGTAGTTGAACACCCCGTTCACGGCGAGTCGGCTCCCGATGCGGCCGCCGCCAACACTGAAGACACTCCGCCCGACAATACGTCCGCTTCCGCCTGACCATGTCCGACCCGCTCCAGCCCATCCGAGAAAAAATAGACTCCCACGATCAGCAGATCGTCGAGTTGCTCAACAGCCGCCTCACGCTCGCTTCCGAGATCGGCAAGCTCAAGCGCACCTCCGGCGGACAGATCTATGTGCCCGAGCGCGAGGACGCGGTGTTGCGCAAAGTCGCCGCGCTCAACCAGGGCCCGATCAAGAACGAGGCCCTTCAGGCCATCTATCGCGAGATCATGTCGGCGGCCATCGCTCTCGAAAAACCGCTGCTCATCGCCTACCTGGGGCCGGAGGCGAGCTACACACATGCCGCTGCGATGAAAAAATTCGGGGCGAGTGTCGACTACCACGCGATGCCGACCATCGGGGATATTTTTACCGCGATTGAAAAGGGGGAGGCCGACTACGCGGTCATCCCGATTGAAAATTCCACCGAAGGCTCCGTGCGCGAAGCGATCGACAGTTTTGCCGAAAGCGATCTGAAAATCGTTTCCCAAATCTATCTGGACATCAGTCATTCACTGATCTCGTCGAGCCCGCTGGAGAAAATCGAAAAAGTTTACTCGAAGGATCAAGCACTGGCGCAGTGCCGGTTGTGGCTGCAGCGTCATCTGCCGCATGCGCAGCTCGTCGATGCGCCCAGCACGACGCGCGCGGTGCAGATCGCCAAGGAAACTCCCGGCGCCGCGGCCATCGCCAGTGAACTGGCCGCGCAATTCTACGGCGTGACCGTGCTCGCCAAGGGCATTCAGGACAAGGCCGACAACACCACGCGCTTTTTTGTGCTCGGTAAAAAACCGTCCGGTCCGGTCGGCGGAGGAAGGGACATGACGAGTCTGCTCATTTCCCTGGGCGACGAAGCGGCGGCGCATTCGGGCTCGTTGCTCAAAATGCTCATGCCCTTCGGTGAGCGAGGCATCAACCTTTCCAAGATCGAGTCGCGGCCCAGCAAGCGCCGCCCGTGGGACTACTATTTCTTCATCGACGTAACCGGGCACTACGAGGACGCCGCAATGAAAGAGGCGATCGCCGAGCTGAAGAAATTCTGCCCGTTGGTAAAGTGGATGGGCAGTTATCCGGCGGTCGCACCCTGAGCATCGGACTGACGTTTTTTGCAAAAAAGGCGGACCTTCTCGGGTCCGCCTTTTTGTTGGAGATATGTGACCGGCCGATTTGTTTATCGTGCGATGAGTTTTAGAAACTCTTCGTTGTTCTTGGTCTTCGAAAGACGGGCGATCATCGTGTCGGTTGCCTCTTCGATTTTCTGGGCGACGAGCGCACGGCGGAAGAAATGAATGGCGTCCAGTTTCTTGGCGTCGATGAGCAGCTCTTCCTTGCGGGTGCCGGAGGCTTGGATGTTCATGGCGGGCCAGAGACGCATTTCGGCGCACTTGCGATCAAGCACGAGGTCGCTGTTGCCGGTGCCTTTGAATTCCTGGAAGATGATGTCATCCATGCGGCTGCCGGTTTCGACTAGCACGGAGGCCACGATGGTAAGGGAACCGCCTTCTTCGATGTTGCGGGCGGCGGCGAAAAGCTGGCGGGGTTTTTCAAGGGCGCGCACGTCGAGACCGCCGGAACCGGTGCGGCCGGAGTTCTTCATCGTGTTGTGGGCGCGGGCCAGACGGGTGATCGAGTCAATGAAGAGCACGACGTTCTTGCCGACCTCGGCGAGGCGTTTGGCCCGTTCGATGGCCATGTCCGCGATGCGCACATGGCTGTCCACGTTCTCATCATTGGAGGAGGCCCATATCTCGGCGGGGACGCTGCGGCGGAAGTCGGTGACCTCCTCGGGGCGTTCGTCGACGAGCAGAATCATGACGTGGCAATCGGGATGGTTTTGAAGAACGCCGAGCGCCATGTCGCGGAGCAGAGTGGTCTTGCCGGTGCGGGGCGGGGCGACGATGAGGCCGCGGGTGCCCTTTCCGATGGGGCAAAACAGATCGACGGCGCGAGTGGTCATGCGACCGTCCTTGAGCTCCATCTTGAGCTGCTGGTCGGGCGACATGCTGGTGAGAGCGATGAAGTCGGGACGAATCTTGCGTTCCTCGATGGACAGGCCGTCGACCGCCTCGATGAATTTCATCTTGGGGTTGGGAAATTTGCCCTCGGCTGGCCAGGCAGTGCCCGCGATATGGCTGCCTTGGCGCAGCTTGAAGCGGCGGATGAGTTCCTTCGGCACGAAGGTGTCCGTGGGGCGGCGTTTGCCGTAACGGGCGGTGTCGAGAAGCTGACCGTTGCCGCCGCGTTGGACATCGATGTCGAGGATGCCTTCGACCTGGATAAGATTTTCAGGCGGGCGCTCGTAGGGCTGGGGCGCGGGAGTGGTTGCAGGCGGCTGTGCCGTCGTGGAAATAGGCTCCGCGGACGTGGCTTCAGTCGGGGTGTTGGCAGGGTTGTTAACCATGAATTATGAACGATAAAATAAAGATGTGGTGAGGACGCTTGACGCGGGAAATCCATGACAGGATAAGAACCTGAGTGCGATTGCGCGCGACTTGCGTGTGCGACAAACAACCCAAAATAGCCCCTAACGTGACGACCAAAAAGACTGCCTCAGTGACCCGAGAAAAACAGATCTTCAAACCATCGGCCGAGTTTCAACGCCAAGCGAACCTTGGGAGTTATGCCGCTTATAAGAAACTGTATAATGAATCTGTCAACACCCCAGAAAAATTCTGGGAGCGGCAGGCCAAGGAGTTGCTCGTCTGGCGGAAGCCTTTCAAGAAGGTGCTTCAATGGGATGCTCCGCATGCCAAGTGGTTCGCCGGCGGCAAGCTGAACGTCGCCGAAAACTGTCTCGACCGTCATTTGGGCACCGCGCGCGAAAACAAAGCCGCGCTTATTTTCGAGGGTGAGCCGGGCGATGTCCGCACGATCACCTACAAGCAGCTGCATTTTCACGTCTGCCGGCTGGCGCATATTTTTGAAAACATGGGCATCGGCGCGGGTGATCGCGTGGCCCTTTACCTGCCGATGATTCCCGAGGCGGTTATTGCCATGCTGGCCTGCGCCCGCGTGGGCGCCGTGCACACCGTCATCTTCGGTGGATTCAGCGCCGAGGCCATCAAGGACCGGCTTAACGATTGCAAAGCCAAGCTCGTGATCACGGCCGACGGCGGCTGGCGGCGCGGCAAGGTCATCGAGCTCAAGACCAACGTCGACAAGGCTCTCAACGACGCCCCGAGCGTTCAGGCTGTCATCGTTGTCAAGCGCACTGGCACTCCCGTTAACATGGTCGAGGGTCGCGATGTTTGGTGGAAGGAAGCCTGGGATGGTGCGCCCAACAAACATGATGCCAAGGCTTTCGATTCCGAACATCCGCTCTTTATTCTCTACACGTCCGGTTCGACCGGAAAGCCCAAGGGTGTTCTGCATACCAGCGCGGGCTATCTGCTCGGGGCGAAGTTGAGCAGCCATTACGTTTTTGATCTCAAGGAGACGGATCGTTATTTTTGTTCGGCGGACATCGGCTGGATCACCGGCCACAGCTATGTCGTCTACGGTTTGCTTTCAAATGGTTCGACCGTGTTTCTCTACGAAGGCGCTCCCAACCAACCGGAACCGGACCGGTTCTGGCAGATGATCGACCGCCACGGAATCACGATTCTCTACACTGCGCCAACCGCCATCCGTGCGTTCATGCGCTGGGGCGACAATTACGTTCTCCGGCACCGGCTCGATTCGTTGCGTTTGCTTGGCTCGGTCGGCGAGCCCATCAGCCCCGAGGCGTGGAAATGGTTCCACAAAATGATCGGCAAGGGACGTTGTCCCATCGTGGATACGTGGTGGCAGACCGAGACCGGGGCCATTATGATCGTGCCGCTGCCCGGATCGACGCCAATGAAGCCGGGCTCGGCTTCATTGCCGTTCTTCGGTGTCGTGCCCAAGGTTGTTGATGAAAAAGGCAAGGAGGTGCCTCGAGGCACCGAGGGTAAGCTCATCATCACGAAACCATGGCCTTCCATGCTTCGCACGCTTTGGGGTGACGACGAGCGTTTCGAGAAAACTTATTTCAGCGACTATCCCGGCATTTACTTCACCGGTGATGGCGCGAAGCAGGACAAGGACGGCTATTTCTGGATCATCGGACGTGTCGATGATGTGCTCAACATCTCCGGTCATCGCATCGGCACCGCCGAGGTCGAGGCCGCGCTCGCCACCCATCATGCGGTCGCGGAAGCCGCCGCCGTCGGGCGCCCCGACGAACTCAAGGGCCAGGCACTCGTCGTGTTTGTGACGCTCAAAACCGGCGTTGAGGCCAGCGACAAGCTCAAGGAAGAGCTTCGTGCCCACATCGGTCGTGAGATCGGCGCCCACGCCAAACCCGATCTGGTTCGCATCGCCGCCGGCCTGCCGAAAACCCGCTCCGGTAAAATCATGCGCCGTATTCTCAAAGAAATCGCCGCAGGGCGCGAAGTGAAGGGCGATACCAGCACTCTGGAGGATTTCGCCGTGATTGCCGCGCTGCAGACACAGGAAGATTGAGGCTGTTTTACTGGAAGCCAAAGCCGTCTGGTCGACGGCTGGCTTTGGCTTCCGCCGATTTCTCTCTGCGAAGAGTGTAAGATTGCATTTGCGCTTAGGTGTGAGGTGAATTTCATTTGTCCATTCCCCTATGTTACTCCTATCGACCAACGCTCCTGCGTTCAGTCGTGACGCCAGCTCCCCGCGTTCGAATTGCGGGTTCACCCTGATCGAGCTGCTCACGGTCATCGCCATCATCGCCATCCTTGCCGGTATCACGTTGGGCGTGGCCAGTGGCGCCAAGACGCGCGCATCCATCGGTCAGGCCCGCACGGAGCTGTCGACCATCGCACAGGCGCTCGAATCCTATAAGCGTCAGTATGGGGATTATCCGCAGACGAATGACTCCCATGCGCTTCTCAATGCACTCGCTGGGCTGCGTGGCCCGAAATACGATGCTTTGCTAAACAGCATGACAGGGAAGAACTTTCTCGAATTGGAAAAATTTACCCTTTCTAACAGTGCAAATGCCAATGACACCCAGCTCGATCCCGCCACGGGAACGGTGACCTTGGTGGATCCGTGGGGCACCCCCTATTATTACGCTTATAAATCCACCGCGACATTGGCCTCCACATGGACCCATTCTTATGTGCTCTATTCTAAGGGCCCCCCGAATTCACTTAACAATCAAAACCCGGCCAACGGGCCTGATGTTACGACCGATGGCACGGGGCAGATCAACAATACCACGGATTCAACCGGCCAGCTTCTGGCCAAGTTTGCCAGTTACATTTTCGCCAACCAATAAGCCTTCACTTGTATGAGCCTGCTTTCACCTAAATATCCTTCATCCCGTCGTGCCTTCACCCTGATCGAGCTGCTGACGGTCATCGCGATCATCGGCATCTTGGCGGCGATCCTCATTCCTGCGGTCGGGGCGGCTAAAAATGCAGCCAACCGGGCCAAAACCAAATCGCAGTTCGGCCAGTGGGCCACGGCCATGACCTCATTTAAGCAGGAGTATGGCTACTATCCGATTATCTGCACCGGAGACCGCGTGAATGCCAACAATACCCACGGGGTCGAATTCGCGAATGCACTCGCTGGCAAAAAAAATCTTAAGGGGGAAAGCTACGATAGTAATTCCAGTCCCACTGCCGCTCAAGTTTATGGGAACACCAAACTCATCGGCTTTTATACCATCGGCTCCGGTGACCTTGATCTTACCGATCCCTCGACGCCCTACCTGATCGATGCCTTTGGTAATTCCGATATCGTGGTTCGCGTAGACACCAACAGTGACGGCAAGATAGACAACACCGATCCGGTCAGGACTGACTCCACGGGTTCCGGTTATCTCGCGGGAAGTTCCGGCTGGCCTACCGTGCAGGCCAACACCCCTCCAAGCGGACAGGCCTTTGATGTGACCAATGCCGATACAAGTCTGGCCGCCAATGGTGTGCGTGCCGGCGTGGTCTTCTATTCGGCGGGCAAGGGCACGACCGACACCGACATCATCACCACTTGGCAATAACTAGCATGGGCCGCCCAATTATTATCCCAGGCTCACCGCGACGCTCGCGTGCCTTTACCTTGATAGAGCTGCTCGTGGTGATCGGCATCATCGCGGTGCTGGTGGGCGTGCTGGTCGGCGTGTTGGGCGGAGGAAATTCTTCGACCGCGCTGCAATCAGCCCAAGGCACCATGTCCAGCCTCTTGGCATCCGCCCGCGGGCAGGCAGCTTTGACAGGACGTGACGCAGCCGTGGCGGTGAATTTCAATGTCAATAATTCCGATCGGTATCTCAGATATTGCGTCGTGATCGTCAAGGATGTGAATGGCAACTGGGTTGCCGCCAACGAAGGCTATTACCTGCCTACGGGTATCTATGTGGTGCCGCCAACATCACCCACGGGTAATGCGGTCGAGACAGGTGTCAGTTTCGGTAGTATCAAGTCAGATGGCTTCGATGGCACGCTGACATCACAGAAATTTAATTCTACGGCATCTGAAAATTGGTTGGTGCTCGGCATTAATTCACTTGGGCTTCGTGTTGATGCACTCAATGGGACCACCCCACCAACAGGAGGGACTTACGTTGTTCTTTCCGTGGCGACGGTTCAGCCTCCTGGGACAAACCCGCCCATGAAATTTTCAAACGCCCAGAACGTGAGGGGCTTTTCCATCAGCCAATACGGCGTGGCCGGTTTCATAAACGACGCCAGTGGTTTCAATTAACATGCAGACTTTCCAATCCAAATCCCTGAACAGGGCTTTTTCTCTGGTTGAGGTGGTGATCGCGGTGGCGATTTTTGCGATTTCCATTGTCGCGGTGATCGGGTTGCTCGGTCCGACCAACAAGAGTGTCGCCGATGTCCATGACACGGATGACGCCACACGGGTGGTAAATGCCATTCAAGCCCAGCTGCAAAACATGGCCGAGGCCGGGCAATTTGATGCCATTGGGTCAACTTTTTTGAAAACGACTGCTTCGTTGCCGGCAGATACGGTTGCCTTTAATCCGGACGCAGCTTATGTTTTATTGGCAAACCGCGCCGGGACTAAAATTGGACTGAACTCCAATACAACACTGTGGAAACCGACCGGTTCAACCGCCACGCAAACTGAGGTCGATGCCCAGAAATACTTCGAAATCGTATTGATCCGAAACGAGGATTTGTCGCCGAATAGCGGCTCCAACAAGGATGTCGATTCCGGCTATCTTGCCTTTACGATCCGACTGCGCTGGCCCGCCTACACTCCGGACGGCCAGTTGATCACGGATGAAACTCAAAAAAGCACTCTGCTGGTGCCTGCCGCCATTCATCGATGAACCGCCTTCTCGTTACTCTTTCCCCGGCTAAACGTCGCCAGGCCGGATTCACCATCATCGAATTACTGGTGGCGGTGGGTATCACCGCCTTGTTGGTGACTCTGATGCTCACGATTGTGACCAATGTGCTCAATGGGTGGAATCGCTCGTCGGGCAGTCTCAGCAGTGGCAATCAGGCGCGGCTTATTCTGAATCAACTTTCACAGGATATACAGGGAGCTATTCTCAAGAGCGATACGACCAACACTTGGCTGGTTGCGACCATCCAGCAGGATCAGGCGGGAGTGGGCGATTCGGGTATGAATGACACCACTTTGGCCGGAAGTTGGAATGGAGTCGTCAAACCGGGTAAAACCGGCGGAGAATCGCTTGGTGGATCGTTTATCGTAGATAAGTCACAAGCCAGAGACACTTCTACTATCCTAGGTCTTGAAAACTATCGTTTTGGGCAGGCCGGTGTCTGGCTCCGGTTGTTCTCGGTGCCGCCTGCCGCCAACAATTCAGCCAGTCTCAGCACGACCTCGGCTCCACGTGCGATATCTTACCAATTGATCCGGACGCGGGTGGGCGGGAACACGAGCTCCCAGTATAGCTATCGCTTGTTTCGCTCTGAGGCGCGCCCAGCCGATGATGCGGGCGGAGCTAACTCTACGTTTGCCGTCGGCTATGATTTATTGATGACCGAAGGTTCAACGATCAGTTATAACAACAGTGCGCAGACCACGGACTCCGCCACGGCCGATCAAAACGTAAACAGCATTCGTCGCCCGAACGCACGTCGGTTGTTGGCTAACAATGTGATCGATTTCGGCGTTAGAATTTACGGTAAGGACAGTTCAGGGAATTTGATCGAGTTGTTTCCCGTGCCCAGGGATGCCAATGGGGTTGCCAAAGGAACCATTCCAGCTGCCGGAAACGTGCCTTACACCTATGCGGCAACCGGTCGCACGGATTTGGGCACCGCCTCTTTGTCTGTTACGGGTGTAGGTTCAGCCGGTCGTTTATTTCCTTATTATTTTACCAACACGCTTTGGACGGGAACCTCGGGTATCAATGCCTACCCGGTCGCCATTGATGTGATGGTTCGCATTTTGACTGACGAGGGTGCGCGGTTGATCGCCAGTATTGAAGCCGGCAATATCCAGCCTCCAGCCGGGGTGACGGCCGCCTATTTCTGGTGGCAGACCGCTTTGGCCAATTCACAGGTTTATACCCGCAGAATTCAGGTCAGAAGCAGCCCGCTTTGAATATTGGGGATGATCGGTTCTTGGGTTAACATTGAAAATCAACCAGTTGCGTTTAACCCATTCGTTTTGCCATTGGCGTGCGATTTGCTGAATTGAGCTGACGTCACATGACTGTCTTCGGGTAATTGTGAGGTAACAGAGCGCATGGACTAGACGCTGTTTCCTGATGAGCCCGAGATCTCGTTGTCGTCGGTATGCGGCACGGGAATCGATCAGGTAATATTTTCAATGACGAGAAACGGTGTGACGGGTCGCTTGCCGTAAGCGGGCGGGCGGCGATGAAGTCGCATCGTCAGGCATTACGAGGCGGATTTGCGCTCCTTATCACAATCACGCTGCTGGCTTTTCTCGTCCTGATTCTTGTTTCACTTGCGGCGCTCACGCGGGTGGAAACCCAGGTGGCGGACAATCAAAAAAAGCTGGAGCAGGCACGCCAAAACGCTCTCATGGCGCTCAACATCGCCATCGGCCAGCTGCAAAAATATGCCGGGCCGGATGCGCGGATGACGGCCCGGGCGGAAATCACATCCACTGTCGCGGTGACGAATCCTTATTTTACGGGCGTGTGGGATGCGGCGGGTTCGTCGGCTTCGCCGTTGGTGTGGCTGGTGAGCGGCTGCGAAAATACGGATACAACACCCGCCCAGCTGCTTTCCGGCGCGCCCGATCCAAGCAGCGACACGGTTTCGGACGACCTTCTGTTTCTCGTGGGTGATCAGAGTGTGGCGGTAATTCCTCCCGCACCGACCGCAACCGAGAAAAGCCGGCGGATCAAAATCGTCAAACAGGATATCAAGGCTGCGGCAGGGACGGTTCAAGGATTTGAAGCAACCGCCGCGCCGGTGGTGGTTGGTCGTTATGCATGGTGGGTAGGGGACGAGGGGATGAAGGCTTCGCTGGCGCTGCCGGACCGGGCGGAGGAGGTGAAGTATGCTCCATGGTATGATCCAAACAACCCCGACAGGGATGAACAGCGCCGGCGTATCCACCAGCAGATCGGTTCGCTCCCGAATTATTTTCGTGCCGACACCGCGACTACGTTGTTCGCAAAGGAGGGTTTTGATCCGTTGGCGTCCGCCGGGCTGTTGGCGAAGATCACCACCACCAGTCAATTTGGACTGCTAACACCGGCAGTCGGTTCGATGACGGGGTTTGCGCGCGGGCACTATCATGATTTTACCACGGTCGCGCGCGGGGTCCTGGCCAACACGCGTTCCGATGCCTACGGCGGACTGCTGCACGATCTGTCGCTCAATCCGGATGAGTTGGGCGCGGCTTTTTCCGCTTACGTTGATTATACGAGTTATATGGAGACACCGGGGCAGACGCTTGCCGGCTCCGATCCGGCCTATCCGGAAATCACAGATGTGGACTCGCCGCGCCGTCGCTACAAAATAACCGCTCCGGTTGTCGCCGCGGCGTCGTCCGGCTTGCCGGACATGGTTTTCAGTGTCGCGCCGGTGATGACGGATTTCATGCTTCAATTCCGTTTTTTTCATTCGGCTGCGAACAAGCTTACGGTGCGGGCACGCCTGTATGCGGCCTTGTGGAATCCCTACACCGCGGCGTTGGCGCCCGCGTCAACCGATGCCCTTGAGCTCGATATCACGGGTTTGCCGCGGGTCATCGTGACCGATGGCACCAGCGGAGCCTCGACCGTAGTCGATTTGCAGGCGGCTTTGCCGAGTCCCATCCGTGGAAGTGACGGTGCGCTAAAAGTGGGGCTTCCTTTTGGAAACACTGAATCGACGAATGGCTCGCAGGCGGACAGGTCATCGTGGCTGCCGGGGCGGGTCTACGGATGGACGACCGAGTCGGGATCAACCCCGACGGGGGATCTCGAATTTTATAACAAGACGTTGAACGTCACGGGTTGGTCGTATTCGGCGGTCTCGTTGGCCGGGGTTGCGTCCAGTTCGCTTTCGGTAGACACGGGTGGAAGCGATGTCCCGGGATTGATCATAAAGCTGAAATCATCGGCCGGCGTGCTGGCCACTTATACCACGCCGGTATTCAAGGCGGTGGACGGTGTGGCGACCGCGAGTCTGCCCTGGCAGTTTGGCTTTGCGACCAGGCTGAAACAACCGCTCTCCGGTGATGCGGACAGGACTTGGTTGAAGACGTTTGACCCCCGAAACGTCAGTCTGCCGGCGGGCGGTCTTGGCGGCTTCGATCCCAATCAGGACATTACGCCGCTCGACCCCAATGTTTATGCGAGCGCGACATCCGCCACCACGGCGTATCCGCAATACCTGCTGTATCGCGTGCAGGGAACCAGTTCATTGTCACTCGGCAGTTATAATGACGCGCCGTTATATGAATTGCCCCGGCTGCCGCTTTTGTCGGTGGGCGAGCTGCAACATTTGCAATTGAAGGACACGCGCCCTTTCGCGATCGGCAACTCTTGGGGTGGTTCGGTCAACGGGATGTTTGATCGTTATTTCTTCTCCGGGCTTCCCTCCACCACGACTGCTGCGGCGGGCGTCCCGGATTTGGGTGCGGGGCAACCTTTGCCGAATTGGAACCTGCAGGTGACCGACACCACCGACATCTCTGTCGTTCGAGCAGAAGGCGCTTTATCCGCGAAGCACCTGTTGCAGGCGGGGGCGTTTAATATCAACTCGACGAGCGTCGCGGCTTGGAGGGCGGTGCTTTCGAGTGTGCGTTTCCCGCAGGCTTTTGCCCCGGCGGATATTGAGAACTCCGGTGGAAGCGCATTCGGGACGCAAAAAAGTTCGACCGGTCTCGGGCAGGAGCCGTTCGATGCCGATGCGACATTGGGAAGCGGCGTGGCTGCGCCGGTTTTTCTGCGGTTTTCGCAGTCGGCGCAGGAGACTTATTTTTGGAAGCCCGTGAGCAGCACCACGATGACCAACAGGCGTGAGTTAGGCACCTATGCATTCCGGCTTGGCCTGCGCGGGAGTGACAACCAGACGTCTGCGGTCTCGACGGTTGACGGCTCCGTGACCGCTCAACGCGTGACCACTGATCAGATCGAAGAACTGGCGACGCAAATCGTGAATTTGCTCAAAGCGAGGGCGGCGACCAAAGGGTCGTTCCGCAACTTGGAGGAGTTTCTCGGGCCGCAGAACGGAGCCGGCACGCCCAGTTTGTTGGAGGCGGCAATCAGTGGCACCACGATAAATGCTCCGGAGGTGCAGCCACTCGACACCATGACGACCAAGATGCCGGACGGCTTAAGCTATGGCGCCGGCTTCAGCGCGCTGACTTTGACTCAGGCGGATATTGCTTCGGCCTTGGCACCCTATCTGCGTGCAAGATCGGATACTTTCAAAATCCGCAGTTACGGGGAGGCCATCAATCCCGTCACCCGGCAGATATCGGGCAAGGCGTGGCTGGAGGCCACCGTTCAACGTGTGTCCGCAACCGTGGATGCGACCGACAACATCGAAAAACCAACAGGCTCTTTTGGCCGCCGATTTAAAATCCTCTCTTTCCAATGGCTGTCACCTTCCGACATCTGATTACGGGGCTCCTGTTGCTTGCAGGTGTTTTCGGGATTGGCGGGCGTGCACAAACTTCGACCTCCTTGCCCCGGCAGGTCAGCTTTCAATTCACGGTGTTTGCCCTCGGTGGCATTGATGGGGTTTTCTATCTGCCGAAGGAAGGTGCGGAAGCCCAAGCGTTGAAATTTTACAGCGCGTATCGTTCGCCCACCTACCATTACAAAGGAGGGGAGCAGGTGCGGTTCTTTGCGCCGGCGGCAGACGGCATTCCCGCCCCGGTGGTTGCTGTTTATACCGTTCCCGAGGGTGCCCCTCAAAATCTCCTGCTGTTGTTTTTCCCAAAAGACACGGTGACGGATACGGGGTTGAAATATGATGTCTACGTAGTGGACGACGGTGCGGACAGGACGCCGGCGGGATCTTTTACCACGATCAATGTGTCGGGCCGCGAGTATGCGGCCCAGTATGGGGCGAACCGCATCACCATCCCGCGGGGCATCGGAACAGCCCATGAAGGGAAGGGGAGGGTGAAGCTTCTGCTGGCTTCCCAAGTGGATGACGCATGGATGCCGGCCGGGCGACACGAGTTTGTCATGGGCGAGCGGGATCGGGTGACGTTGATATTTTACCCTCCCGCCAACCGCACGGCGATTTACCCGATTATCCGTCGCCTGGCTGAAACTTTGCCTCCGGCTGATAAAAAATCCGGAGAATATGCGCAGTCCGGAGTTCCTTCGGAAGATTTATAACAAGATTGCGCGAGGACAGGGGCGCCCGAATTTTCAGACTGCTTTCGTAAAGTGGTGCCAGAGGGCGGGATTGAACCGCCGACCAAGGGCTTATGAGTCCCCTGCTCTACCACTGAGCTACTCTGGCTTATCTATTGTAGTTAATGACTTAGATTTCCCCTTTGTTTGTTTCCATTTCTCTTTTCACGATTTTGTCGGACTGGCAGACAAATCATGCGTAACGAAGCAAAATACAAGATGTGGGAAAGAACCAAGTGCCCGGCCGGTCAAGGCATCGGGGAGGGCGTAACTAGGGACTGTTTTCCATCGGCGGCAAGGCGAAATTTGTCCCATGCAACTGCGAACCCCGTGAAACTTTACGCATTCGGTTCTCTGTGAAAGTCACGGTGGCGGAGCACTCACGTCAGGTCGCTTTAATTATTCGTTCTGCTCCAAAAATCCGGAATGAATTTTCATCTAGCTTAAGTTGATCGGGGTTATTTTGGTTTAATTTAAACGTTTCATATGAGGCTTCATAATTTTCCGGTTCTTCTTGGGATGATCGCTGTCCTTTTCGTTCCGGCTTGGGCGGCCGATCAGGGAGCGTCTCCGCCACTTAACCCGATGCCACCGGTTGTCGCGCGGCCAGATCATACTGACGGCCTTTATCATGCGGGCGAAACCGTGACGTGGAAGGTGGAAGTCTCCGATCCGGACAAGCGTGCTGAGTTGAGCGCGGTGCCTTACGTTGTGACGCGCGATGGCGCCGGCGAGATTTCGCATGGAGTGATCAATCTCTCGTCCGGGAGCAACACGGTTTCGGCGACTCGGAGCGAGCCTGGTGCGTTGCTGCTACAGGTCGGTCCGGTTGGCAAATCCCGGACGCCTTTGGGTTTGGGTGGTGCGGTCATCGATCCGAAAAAAATCGGGCCCGCGGTTCCGGCTCCCGCCGACTTCGATGCTTTTTGGCAGGCGAAGCTGAAGGAACTCGCGCAGGTGCCGATGAATCCGGTGTTGCGGAAGGTCGACAATCTTCCGGGTTCCACGGGCGTGGAATATGCCCAAATCACCCTCGACAACATCTGGCATACGAAGGTGCAGGGGCAAATCGCCTGGCCCGCGAAGGCGGGGAAATTTCCTGCCATGCTCATCCTCCACGCTGCGGGCGTCTATCCGCTGAATCCTGGAGCGGTATTGTCTTCGGCTCGCAAGGGATGGCTTGTGTTGGATATCATGGCGCACGATCTGCCGATCGACGGGCCGGCCGACTTCTATAAGGAGCAAAAAGCCAATGCGCTCAAAGACTACGAAAAGATCGGCAACGAAGACCGTGATACCTCGTATTTTCTCCGGATGTTTTTGGGCTGTGCGCGCGCGGCCGACTACTTGGCATCCCGGCCTGACTGGGACGGAAAAGTATTGGTCGTGACCGGCATTTCCCAAGGCGGATTGCAGTCGTTCGCTACCGCCGGACTTTGTCCGAAGGTCTCCGGTTTGATGGTTCTCGTTCCGGCGGGTTGCGATACACTCGGACCATTGGCCAATCCCCCTCGCGCAATCAGTTGGCCCGGCTGGCTGACGCCGTATCCCGGACGCGACATGGAGAAAGTGCGAAAGGCCGCACCTTATTTCGACGCCATCTATTTTGCCCAACGCGCAAAGTGTCCCGCGCTGGTCGGCGTGGGACTGATCGACGAAATCTCGCGGCCGGCCGGAGTTATCGCCGCCTACAACGCCTTGTCGTCTCCAGCCAAGGAACTGCTCACTCTGCCTTTCTCCAACCACCATGGCAGCTTCCATGCCCAGGCACCTTACAATCCTCGCGCGGCCGAGTGGATGGCTGCTTTTACGCGCCCAGGACCTTTTGTGCCGCCGGCGAAGCCCTGAGCGTTTTTAACGGATTGACTGTCACCCCGTCACCGTTTGGCCGGCGGCGACGTTGCCGAGGGATTGGCGTTTTTCGGCGACGAAGCGTTCCAACTCCTCGATGGCGCGGGCGGGGCCGTTTTCGGTGAGCAGCTGGGCGCGGGCGTCGGCGGCCTTTTGGGCATGGGAGGGGTTGGCGGCCAGGCGGGTGAGAGCGTCGGCCAGTTGTTCGGGCCAGTTTTTTTTGCCCAGACGGAAACCGCAGCCAAGGCGTTCCACTTCCATGCCAAAGAAGGTCTGGTCACCGATGTGGGGCACGACGATCTGCGGTTTGCCGGAGTAGAGTGCGCTGGCGGTGGTGCCGGCGCCACCGTGGTGGATGATCGCGCTCGCGTGGCGGAAGAGTTGGTCGTGCGAGACTTTGCCGATGACCTTGATATTGGACTCGTCGCCGAGCTGCGGGAACTGCGCCCAGCCGCGTTGAACAATGATCTTCCGGTCGCGTGGCCAGGCGCGCACGAAGCGCTCCATGACGGCGCCGGGGTTTTCGTAAACCATGCTGCCAAACGTAATCACAGGCACGGGCTGACCGCCGGTGAAGGCGGCGATTTCGGCGTCGAGCTCGGGATTTTCGGCGGACTGCCAACGACAGTAACCGGTGAAGCGGAAGCGCCCGTCGAGCTCGGCGCCGGGGGGGCGCAGGAGTTTTTCGGAGACGGCCACGAGCACGCGGTCGGCGGGCTTGGAGAAAAAGTTGCGGACCTTGGGCAGGCCGGCGGCGCGAAGCTCGGCGGAGACGGCGTTGTTGATCACGCGGTCCACGATGGCGTTGGCGGATTTCCAGAGCCAGCGGTTCCAGGCGCGGCGGGTGTTCACGCCCATCCAGCGGGGCGAGGGAAAGTTTTCCGGCGGATAATCGGGCGAGGGAATGACGTGCGGAGCAAACGCGAAGGTGGCGAAGGGCACGCCGTGTTTTTCGGCGATACCTTTGTTCATCGGGAAAAGGTAACTGGAAACGAGAACGTCGGTCTCGGGCATGATCGCGTCCATGCGGCGGAGCATCTCGGGGATGTGTTGCTTGGCGCCGACGTAGAGTTCGCGGAGCTGGTAGATGGGGGTGCGAATCTTTTGGAGGCGGCCCATCCAGTAGCTGAGATCGGCCTGTTCCCAGTTGGGGCAGAGCGGGTAAAACTCGATGCCGGCGGCTTCGACGTCGTCCTTGTAGTGCGGGATGGTGGCGAAGCGGACTTGATGGCCGGCCTTTTGCAGGGCGACGGCCAGGGCGATCACCGGATAGATGTCACCGGTGGAGCCGTGCGATGTGAGAATGACGCGCATGGGGAAGCGTTGGGGGAAAACCGCTTCTGGCGCGAGCGCGCGATGCGTGACGTTTGGGTGACGCGAACGCGGGGACAACGGGCGTTTTAAAGGCCGGCCAGCAATGCCCGGAGTTCGGCCTCGGGGTCTTCGTGGTCCTGTTCGATGGCGAGGCGAAGCGCCTCTTCGAGCCAGGGGAGGGCTTCGTCGCGGCGGCCGAGGTGGAGCAGACTTTTCCCGAGGAGGATACGCGGCATCATCCAGTCGGATTTTTTATTCGCGCAAAATACGAGATGTTCGACGGCGTCGGCTTCGCGGGTTTCGGCGAGCAGGGCTTGCGCGAGGCTGAAGCGGAAGAGCTCGTTCTCGGGCTGCTTGGCCACGAGGGCGGAAAAATGGACGGAGCGGGCGGGCGTGGTCATCAGGCTTCGTCGACAAACACGAGGACGCCGGTGACATTGTCGTAGCCACCGCGGCTCAGGGACAGGTCGATGATGCCTTGCATGATGTCGCCCGGTTCGGCCTCGGTCGCGAGCAGCTCGGAAAGTTCCTCGTTCGTGATCATGCGGGTGACCCCATCGGTCACAAAAAGAAAACGATCGCCCGTGAAGACGGGCATGTCCTTCAGGTCGACCTGGGGGAGGCCGGGTTGGCCGATGCAGCGGGTGAGTGCCTGGCCGTTGGCCTTGGTGACTTCGATGATTTCGCCGCGCGCGCGAAGCTGGCGGGCTTCGTTTTCGATGTTGTGGTCCTCGGTGAGTGCCTGGATCAGGCCGCCGCGCAAAAGATAGGCTCGTGAATCACCGACATGCGACAGGCGAAGGCGGCCGTCTTTGAAAAGGCCGAAGGTCAGGGTGCTGCCGATGCCGAACGAAGGATTGATCTGCTGGCCGAGCTCGACGACGGCTTCGCTGGCGGCCTGGGTCAGCGCAGTCAGGTCGACGACTCCCGCGATGACACCGGCCTTGATGAAACCGACGGCGCAGGACGCCGCCTCGGCGCCTCCGGGCAGACCGCCGATACCGTCTGCGATTCCGTAAAGACCAAGCGTGTCTTCGCAGAGGAAGCGGTCTTCGTTTTCGGAACGGACCTTACCGATGTCGGTAAGTGCGGCTGAGCGGAGTTTCATGGGCAAGGGTGAAGGGTGACCGTAAAAGTCCGTTGATCAAACAAAAGGCTGAAATCGTTCGATTCTGTTTTCGCGGTTCATTTTCACATGCGCCTGCCTGGGCAGGCATTCGAGAAAGAGCCGTCCGTAGGCTTTTTGGGTGATGCGGGAGTCGAGGAGGGTGATGACGCCACGATCGCGGGCGGTGCGGATGAGCCGGCCGATGCCTTGGCGGAACTTTATCAGGGCGTCGGGCAACGTGAGGTCATTGAAGGGGTTTCCGCCGCGTTCGCGTATCCACTCGGTGCGTGCCTCAAGGATCGGGTGCGTGGGCACCTCGAAGGGCAGGCGGGTGATAATGACCTGCGAGAGCGCGTCGCCGGGAACATCGATGCCGGTCCAAAAACTGTCGGTGCCGAAGAGGATGCCGTTACCCGCTTCACGAAGCTGGCGGGCGAGTTCGGTGCGCGAGAAGTCGCGGCCCTGCATGAAAAACGGACGGTGTGCGCCTTGATAGATTGGCTCCAATGCCTCGGCGACGCGCTTCATGTCAAAGTAACTGGTGAATAGGACGAGCGTGCCGCCCTTGGTTCGGCGCGTGCAGAAATCGATGTAGTCAATCAACACATCAAGCGCGAGACGGGCTTCTTTGGGCGTGGGCAGCGGCACGTCGGCGGCGACGAAGACGCGCATGTTTTTCTCGAAATCGAAGGGCGAGTGTTCGACCGCGGTCTTGACGTTTTCAGCGCCGACGCGCGCCTGGAAGGGCTCGATCCGTCCGCCCATCGCCAGCGTGGCGCTGGTGAAGAGCACCGATGTGTCGCGGCGTAGAAGCTCGTCGCGGATAAACGGAGCGACGTCGATGGGCGCGGTGCGCAGCGTGACGATGGTCTGGCGTTTGCCGGAGCGCTCGACCCAGTAGACGGTTTTCTCGGCGTCGGCCACGGTGAGGAACTGGCGCAGGCTCGTCTGGTAGGTTTTGAGTTTACCGGCTTGTTCCAGGAGTTCGTCGCGTTCGCGACCGTCGTCCATTTTATCGGCCCGGGTGCGCACGGCCTTGTGGATGGCACCGAGTGGCGCATCGAGCCACGACTCGGCGAAGCCTTCGGCGCGCACGCGCACGATGGCTTGATTGGAAAGGAGACGTTCGTCGATAAAAGCGAAGAACTGGTGCGAGGCTTCGAGGGCGTCCACGACCAGTTGACGGTCGACGGCGTCGCCGTGTTTTTGGAGCAGGCCGCGCTTCGTTTTCGGATTGTAGAGATACTTCAGCATCCGATCAGTGCCGTAACTGCTGAGGCGCAGGCCGCAGTGATCGGTGGCGACTTCGGGCACGGTGTGGGCTTCGTCGAGCACCAGGAAATCGTCGGGAAACAACACGCCGCGCGAACCGCCTTTTTCGGCGGCGCCGCCGGCGTTGATGTGGGCGAAGAGGAGCGAGTGGTTGACGATGATGACGTGTGCCGAGCGGATGCGGGCGCGGGCTCGTTGGTAGGGACACTTTTCAGGGTCGCAGTATTTGCGGGCGCAGCCGGAGGACTCGGCGCTGATCATTTCCCAAACTTCGTGCGACGGAGCGGGGTTGAGCTCGTGGCGGAGGCCTTCCGTAGTCGTTTCGGCCCATGTGGCGATGCGCTGGAGTTCCTCGTGCTCGGGCGTGGCAAAGAGTTCGTTTTTGTCGCGGAGCGCGGTCGCGAGGCGGGTGGTGCAGAGGTAGTTGCCCTTGCCTACGAGCACGGCGGATTTGAAGGCGGCGTAGGGCTTGGTCTCTTCGGTGGCGTTGAACACGCGCCGGCAGAGCGGGAGATCCTTTTGATCGAGTTGTTCTTGAAGTGCGATGGTGTGGGTGGAGACGATCATCTGGCGGCTCTGGTCCATCGCGTGGATGATGCCGGGCAGGAGATAGGCGAGGGACTTGCCGACACCCGTGCCGGCCTCGAAAAGGAGAGATTCATCGGCCTTCATCGCCGCAGCAGTGGCACGCGCCATTTTTTCCTGCTGAGGGCGGTGTTCCAGACCAAGACTCGTCTGCAACCAGCCGTCCTTGGCGAACAGTTTCGCGGCCAACTCGGGCGCGCGGGAAGGCGGCGGGAGCGGGGCTGCATCTGGGTGTTCGTTGAGGCCGATCATTTGAGACTGAGTCCGCACACCATTAGAGTGAGAGTTTCAGGCGCAAATGTATTTGCGAACCAACGCGGAAGGAGGAGCGTAAGCGCGTTATGCATAACGCCGTGGAGTCTGATAACTGGACCGAGGAACTCGCTCAATTTTTGCGCACCCAGCCGGGAGTGCAGGCCGTGCGAATCAACGCGACCACGAGGACGGTTTCGGTGGCGACGCTGGGCGTTGTGAACGTGACCCAGTTGGAGGCGGCCCTCGCGGAAACGCTTGCGGCGGTCGAAGAATCGCTTGGCAAGAAAGCGCGTAAACAGGCGGGTTTTACTTTGAAGCAGGACGGAGCGGTCACCGAGATGGCCGCCCCCAGCTGCGAAACCGCGCCCTCATTGTGGAAGTGGCGCGATGTGAAATGGCCCGAATTGGAGCCGGCGGTCGATCCGCATGGAGACGAATCTGAATGGCGCGAGCTGACGGTGTTCGCCTCGGTGTGCGCGGTCTTCGGCATCGCGGGGTTCGCGGTGGACAAGACGGGCGTGGGCCCCACGTGGCTGCATATGGGCTTGTATGCGGTGGCGTTAATAGCCGGCGGCTGGGACGCGGCGGTCGATTCGTGGAAAAACATCATCAAGGAGCGGAAGGTTGACATTCATTTTCTGATGCTGGCCGTGGCCGTCGGCGCGGTGTGCATCGATGCGTGGGCCGAGGCGGTGTTGCTGCTGTTTTTGTTTTCCTCATCCGGTGCGATGGAGGAATTCGCGATGGACCGCACGAACCGCGAGGTAAACGCGCTGCTCAAGTCCGCCCCCAAAAAAGCCACGTTGCTCGTGCCGGGCGGTGGCGAGCGCGAGGTGCCGGTCGATGAAGTCTGTCTCGGCGACCGTCTGCTGGTGAAACCGGGCGCGGCTTTTGCCGCCGACGGCAACGTGCTGAAGGGCAAGAGCGCGAGCGACGAGTCGGCACTTACCGGCGAGGCCGTGCCGGTCGAAAAAGGCGTGGGCGACGCGGTGTTCAGCGGCACGCTCAATCTTTGGGGCTCCGTTGAGTTTGAGGTCACCCGGCTGCCGAGCGAGAGCACGCTCCAGAAAATCATCCGCCTCATCAAAACCGCCCAAAAACTGCGCGCCCCGAGCGAGCGGTTTACGGATAAATTTGGCGGCACCTACACGCTGGCGGTGCTCGCGGGCTGTGCAGTGATGTTTTTTGTGTGGTGGCTGGGCTTCAAGCTGCCGCCTTTCGACAACGTGGACGGCGTGCGTTCGGCGTTCTACCGTGCGATGACGCTCCTCGTGGTGACGAGTCCGTGCGCGCTGGTGCTGTCGATTCCGTCGGCGATCCTCGCGGCCATTGCCTGGGGCGCGAAGCACGGCGTGCTTTTCCGGGGCGGCGCGGCGATTGAAAAACTCGCCGATATCAACGTGGTCGCGATGGACAAGACGGGCACGCTCACCACCGGCGAACTCGCCGTGGTCGGCTACGAAAGTTTCCCGCCCGGCCGCGAGACGGAGATCATGGAGCTCGCGTTTGCGATGGAGGCCAATTCGCAACATCCGCTGGCCCGCGCCATCGTGCGTGATGCGAAGGCGCGCGGCGTGAAAGAGCTCGGTCTCGAAGAATTTCAATCCATCACGGGGCAGGGGATCAGCGGTCGTCTGGGCGGCGCTCAGGTGATGTTGGGCCGTCGCGAGTTGCTGGAAAAAGGTCCGCTGGCCGAGTGGGCGCGCAAGCTTCCCGCCGCTCCCGCCGAGCTCGCCGAGGTGTGGGTCGTCGGCAAGGACGTGATCGGGCGCGTGTTGTTGCGCGATGAGATCCGCGCCGAGTCGAAGGGCGTGCTCACCGAGTTGAAGCGCCTCAAAATCACCACTGTGATGCTGACGGGTGATCGCCGTCAGACGGCCGAATCAGTCGCGGTCGAGCTCGGACTCGACGAGGTGAGGGCGGGGCTCACACCCGAGCAAAAGGTCGAGGCGGTCCAGTCCTTCAAAAAGCAGGGCAAGAAAATCGCCATGGTCGGCGACGGTGTGAACGACGCGCCTTGCCTCGCCGCGTCCGATGTCAGCGTGGCGATGGGCGCGCGTGGCAGCGATGCCGCGCTGGAGCAGGCCGAGGTCATCCTCATGGATGACCGTATCGAGAATTTCCTCGCGGCGTTTCGCTTGAGCAAACGTGCCAAGGCGATCATTCTGCAAAACCTCGTGATCTCGCTCGGCGTCGTGGTGCTCATGGCGATTGCCGCCATTTTCGGAATCATTCCGCTGGCGGTCGGCGTCGCCGCCCACGAGGGCAGCACGGTGGTCGTGTGTCTGAATTCACTGCGGCTCTTGTTCGGGAAGAATCAGTAAATGTAGGCCCGACCGCTGGTCGGGCCTACATTTACTCGATCCAAACCAGATCACCGACGCGCACCTCTTCGTAGAGTTCGACGATTTCCAGATTGCGCATGAGCACGCAGCCGGCGCTCTGCGGGGTGCCTAGGCGGTCTTCGTGGTTGGTGCCGTGGATGTAAACGTAGCGTCCGTAGGTGTCGACATTGCCGCCCGCGTTCACGCCGGGCTCGAGTCCCCGCAGCCAGAGGATGCGGCTGGTGATGAGATTGGGATGCTGGTCGGCGTCGGGCAGTTCCGAAAAGTGTTTTCCGGTGGGCACGCGCGCCTTGAAAACCATGCCGGGCGGCTGGCCGGCGCCGATGCGTTCGGCGATGACGTGGAGCCCGCGCGGGGTGCCGAGGGAGTCCTTCACGTTGGAGGGAGGGCGCTTGGACGTGGAGATGACGTGGCTTTTGACCAATTCGCGGCCCCGGTAGAACTGCATCGTCTGCGTCTGGATGTGCACGACCAAGAACCGGTCTGCGGGCTTGATGCCGAGCCGGATGCATGTTTGGTTAATCCTTTCCCAAGGAGATATCATCGTGAACAAAGCTAACTACGTTGTCGGTATCGTCGGCGCCACCGGTGCGGTCGGTCAAGAGCTCGTGCGTCTTATGCATGAGCGCAACTTCCCTTTGAGCTCGCTGCGGCTTTTCGCCTCGGCCCGCTCGGCGGGCAAGACCGTGGAGCGCTTCGGTAAAAAGTTCACCATCGAGGAGGCCAAGCCCGGCGTCTTCGCCGATGTCGATGTCGCCTTCTTTGCCGCCGGCGGCTCCGTGACGCGCGCCCTTGCCGCCGATGCGGTCAAGGCCGGCTGTCTCGTCATCGACAAGAGCTCCGCGCTCCGCATGGACCCGGCCGTTCCGCTGGTCATCCCCGAGATCAATCCCGAGAAGCTGCGCAACCACGGCGGCATCATCGCCAATCCCAACTGCTCGACCGCCATCATGTTGATGGGTCTCTGGCCGCTGCATCAGGCATTCGGCGTGAAGCGCATCATCATCTCCACCTACCAGTCCGTCTCCGGCACCGGTGCCGAGGCTGTGCGCGAGCTTGAAGACCAGGTGCAATCCTACGTCGCCGGCCGTCCGATCACCGCCAAGGTCTATCCTTACCAGATCGCCTTCAACTGCATCCCGCAGATCGATTCCTTCGATGCCAACGGCTACACCGGCGAGGAGACGAAGATGGCCCAGGAGAGCCGCAAGATCATGGGTCTGCCCGATCTCAAGGTCTCCGCCACCACCGTGCGCGTGCCCGTCGTCCGCGCCCACTCGATCTCGGTCAGCGCCGAGTTTGAGCGCCCCGTCGATCTAGCCAAGGCCCGCGCCGCCATCGCCGCGTTCCCCGGTGCCGAGCTGGTGGACGATGTCGCGAACCGCAAGTATCCCACGCCGCTCGATTTCGCCGAAAAGGTGAGGTGCGGCGTCGGCCGTCTGCGCATCGACACGGCGTGGGACAACGGTCTCTCGTTCTGGGTCAGCGGCGACAACCTCTGGAAGGGCGCCGCCATGAACGCCGTGCAAAACGCCGAGCTCATGATCCGCGAAGGCCTCCTCAAGCCCAAGGCCGCACTCGCTTCCGTCTGAGTTGGCGGGGCTGGCAATAAATCCTTGTCAGCCCCCATACCCGCCCGCTTATCTCTCAACTTTGGCACGGACGCTTAGCTCAGTTGGTTAGAGCATCTCGTTTACACCGAGAGGGTCGGGGGTTCGAGCCCCTCAGCGTCCACCATTCAATCAACCACCTAAACCCGTAATGAGACACACGATCTCCGTCCTCGTTGAGAACAAGTTCGGCGTTCTAGCCCGCGTCGCCGGCATGTTTTCCGGCCGCGGCTTCAACATCGACTCCCTCAACGTCGCCCCCACGCACGACGCGGCGCTCTCGCGGATCACCGCCGTCCTCAAGGGCGACGACTCCTCGCTCGACCTCTGCATCAAACAGCTCCGCAAGCTGGTCAACGTCGTCGAGGTCGTCGACTTCACCGAGGGGCAGGCCGTCGTCCGCGAGCTCGTGCTCATCAAGGTCAAGGCCGACACCAAGACCCGCTCCGAGATCATGCAGATCAGCGACATCTTCCGCACGAAGATCGTCAACGTCTCGCAGGATTCCGTGATCATCGAGATGACCGGCGACGACGCCAAGGTCACCGCCTTCCTCAGCCTCGTCGAGCCCTTCGGCATCCTCGAGCTCGCCCGCACCGGCGCCCTCGCGCAGAAGCGGTAATCAAACAAAGCCCAGAGCTAAGAGCCCAGAGTCCAGAGCCAGAAAAACTCCGGCTCTGATTCTTGCTCTCGGCTCTAGCCTCTAAGCTCTCACTCCACTTTTTCCAACCCACCATGCCCGCTAAAGTATACACCGACAAGGATGCCGATCTCGGCCTCTTCAAGAACAAGACCATCGCCGTGCTCGGCTACGGCTCCCAAGGCCACGCGCACGCCCTCAACCTCAAGGACTCCGGCGTCAAGGTCATCATCGGCCTTTACGAGGGCTCCAAGTCCGCCCCCGTCGCCAAGAAGCACGGCTTCACCGTCGTCTCCACCGCCGAGGCGGTGAAGCAGGCCGACGTGATCCTCGTCGGTCTCCCCGACATGAAGCAGGCCGACGTCTACAAGACGGACATCGCCCCCAACCTCACCAAGGGCAAGACCCTCATTTTCTCGCACGGTCTCGCCATCCACTTCGGCCTGATCAAGGTCCCCGCCGACGTTGACGTGATCCTCGTCGCCCCCAAGGGCCCCGGCCACATGGTCCGCCGCCTCTACGTTGAAGGCAAAGGCATGCCCGCCCTCATCGGCGTGTTCCAGGACAAGTCCAAGAAGGCCAAGAAGAACGCCCTCGCCTGGGCCAAGGGCATCGGCAGCACCCGCGCCGGCGTCCTCGAGACCACCTTTAAGGAAGAGACCGAGACCGATCTCTTCGGTGAACAGGCCGTTCTTTGCGGCGGCGCTTCCGCCCTCGTGCAGGCCGGTTTCGAGACCCTCGTCGAGGCCGGTTACCAGCCCGAGATGGCCTACTTCGAGTGCCTCCACGAGCTGAAGCTCATCTGCGACCTCATGTATGAAAAGGGCATCTCCGGCATGCGCTTCTCCATCTCCGAGACCGCCAAGTATGGCGACATCACCCGTGGTCCCCGCGTGATCAACAAGAACACGAAGAAGGAAATGAAGAAGATCCTCGCCGAGATCCAGAGCGGCAAGTTCGTCAAGCAGTGGGTCGCCGAATACAAGGGCGGCCTCAAGAACTACAACAAGCTCCTCAAGGCCGGCGAAAAGCACCAGATCGAGAAGACCGGCGAGCGCCTCCGCGGTCTCATGCCCTGGATGCCCAAGCGCAACATCGGCGGTGTCGCCGGCGCCTACGCTTCGTAAGGCTTGATCGCCTTATCCGCTTCGATTGGCGCTAATGGGTGAAAGCCTGCTAGCGCCAATTTTTGTTTTTGGCCCCGGCGCCCGTTAACGTTCATCCGCGTTTTGAAAACCACACTCATCCTCGCCACCCGCAAAAGCCCGCTTGCCCTCGCGCAATCGGAGCAGGTCGCCGCGCACCTGCGCGCCACCCTCGGAGTCGAGGTCGAGCTCTTCAAGATCGTCACCACCGGCGACCAGCGCCTCGAGTGGTCCCTCGAAAAACAGGGCGGCAAGGGTCTTTTCACCAAGGAGCTTGAGGAAGCCCTCCTGCGCGGCGACGCCGACATCGCCGTCCACAGTTGCAAGGACCTCCCCGGCGAACTTCCCGCCGGCCTCGCCGTCGCCGGCTACCTGCCGCGCGAAGATCCGCGCGACGTCCTCGTCCTGCGCGACGGCATCGAGACGCCCGCGACGATCGCCACCAGCAGCCCGCGCCGCCGCCTGCAGCTGAAGATGATTTTCCCCGACGCCGAGTTCACCGAGATCCGCGGCAACGTCGACACCCGCCTCCGCAAGATCGCGCAGGACCACGTGGCCGACGCCACCGTGCTCGCCGCCGCCGGCCTGCGCCGCCTCGGCATCGGCGGCTGGAAGGGCGCCTCGTTCCACTCCCTCGGCTGCGAACACATGGTGCCCGCTGTCGGCCAGGCCGCCATCGCCCTCGAAACCCGCACGGCCGACGTCGCCCGCTTCGCACCCATCCTCGACCGGCGCACCTCCCGCGCCGTCACCCTCGAACGCGCCTTCCAGGCCGCGCTCGGCGGCGGCTGCCAGACGGCCTTCGCCGCCCACGTCACCGCCGACACGCTCTGGTTCTATCACCACGAGATCGGCCTCCGCAGCCTCCCGCTTAGCGACGCCGAGATCGACGCCCCCGTCGAAACCGCGCGCACGCTGCTCACCCATTTCGGTTTCAAGCTTTGAGTCGGTTTTTCTGGCTCTCCGCTCCAGCCTTTTAGCTCCCAGCTTTCCTCTCCCTCATGTCCACCGGTATCGTTTATCTCGTCGGCGCCGGTCCCGGCGATCTCGGCCTCGTCACCTTCCGCGCCAAGGAACTCATCTCCACGGCCGACGTCCTCGTCTACGACTACCTCGTCCATCCCGAGCTCGTGAAGTGGTGCCGCCCCGAGTGTGAGATCGTCTACGTCGGCAAAAAAGCCGGCTTCCACTCCGTCCCGCAGGAAGAGATCGAGGCGCTCCTCGTGAAACACGCCAAGGCCGGCAAGCACGTCGTGCGTCTCAAGGGCGGCGATCCCTACATCTTCGGCCGGGGCGGGGAGGAAGCCCGCACCCTCGCCAAGGACAACATCCCCTTCGAGGTCGTCCCCGGGGTCACCGCCGCCATCGCCGCCGGCGCCTACGCCGGCATCCCGCTCACGTATCGCAACACCAGCACCTCGCTCATCCTGCTCACCGGCCACGAGGACCCCAAGAAACCCGGCCCGCAGCTCGACTGGCGCAGCTACGGTGCGCTCAAGAACACCACGCTCGCGATCTACATGGGCATGGGGCACCTCGCGTTCATCCTCTCCGAACTCGTCGCCGGCGGACTCGATCCGCAGACCCCCGCCGCCGTCGTGCAGTGGGCCTCGCTCGGCCGCCAGCGCAGCGTCGCCGGCACGGTGACAACCCTCGCCGGCCTCGTTGAAAAATCCGGCCTCGCCGCGCCCGCCATCATTTTTGTGGGCGAAGTCGTGCGCGACCACGAGGCCATCGATTGGTTTGAGCACCTTCCGCTCTTCGGCCGCCGCGTCGCCATCACCCGCACCCGCGACCAGAACAGCGAGCTTCGCGAAAAACTCGAAACCCTCGGCGCCGAGGTCCTCGAGCTCCCCCTCATCAACATCACCAAGGACGTCGACCGCCTCGGCTTCGTCGAGATCCTCGCCGAGCTCGGCGGCTACGACTGGATTGTCTTCACCAGCGCCAACGGCGTGCGCTACTTCTTCGAGGATTTCCTCAAGGGCTTCCGTGACATCCGTGCGCTTGGTCTGTTGCGCTTCGCCTGCGTGGGCAAGGCCACCGCCCGCGAGATTGAGAAGTATCACCTCAAGGTTGAGTGCATGCCCGACACCGCCACCGGCGACTCGCTGGCCGACGCCCTCATCGCCACCGGCAGCCTCGACAGCGCCAAGGTCATCGTCGTCACCGGCAATCTCAACCGAGACACCCTCGTCAAAAAGCTCGAAGCCGCCCGCGCCATCGTGGACCGTCTTCCGCTCTACAAGACGGAAAAGACCGACCTCACCGCCGATCCCATCGCCGACGATTTCCGGGAGAAAGGCGCCGACGCCATCCTCTTCGCCAGCTCGTCCGCCGTGCAGTCCTTCACCGACCAGGCCAAGTCGCTCAAGCTGGGCAAGGACGCCCGCCGTCCGCTTGCCGGCAGCATCGGCCCGCAAACCAGCGAAACGATGAAAAAGGTCGGCATGGACATCGCCTTTGAGGCGAAGAAACCGAGCCTCGATTCACTGATCGAAGCCCTGATCAAAAACCTGAAAACCAAGAGCTGATCACTCTCGGGATAGAGCGGGGAGCTTCGGAAGCAGAGTCGGAATCGGAGTTTTAACCACTCATGGAATCGCCCAAAGGGGCGATTCTTGGGGAGCGGCCTCTCGCAATGCTCCGGCTTGGTAGCGGAGGCGCGGCTGATGCCGCGGAGAGAATAAGCGGTTCGTGCCTTTTTTTGGGGTTCTGATTTCTTTAACCACGAAGTTCTCGAAGAACACGAAGGAGGCTCACTAGCTGCGCGGCGGCCTCGTGTTTTATTCGGGGGTAGCGATGGTCAGGACTTGGCCCGGTTGAAGGACGTCCAAGGCTGCGAGTATTTGCCGCACGAGCGGGCGAAGGTCAGGCAGTTGGTTGGACCGGGCGCGCAATACAATTACACAGAAGGGTAGGGCGGCGGTATTTTGTTGGGCGGGCAGGTTCTTGTCGATCGTGATAAAGGCATCGTAGTTACCGGCTATACGGGCGAGGAGCTTGCCGTTTGAAATCCCCGCCCAACCGGCCAGCGACACGGTGGAAACCAAATGACCGGACAACTCCAAACCAAGGCGGCGCGGCAGGCATTCGTCGAGAATGACGCGCATGGGCTCTAGGCGCGGGTAAGCGCGGCGGCGGTGACTTGGGTGCGGGCCTCTTCCAAAAATGCGATAACTTGGGCACGACTTACACTCGGGAAATCATCAAGGAATGAATCGATGGAGTCGCCCGCCTCCAGACAATCGGTGAGATTTTTCACCGGCACACGCGTGCCCGCAAATACGGGAAAGCCTCCGAGAATATCGGGATCGGAGACGATAAGCACGGTGTTCATGGCCCATAACCTGACAGACGAGCGAGCCGAGTGCAACCTGTAGAAAAGGCGTGGAGGACTACGGAATCGGAGTTTTGACCACTAATGGAATCGCCCAAAGGGGCTGACGGAGCGCGGGAGCGCGGAGATGGTCACATGCGTGCAGGCGGCCCCGAAGCGTGGCGAAGTGGGTGACTGAGCCGGGTGCCCATCGGGCAGGCGAGGAAACATTCTTGGGGGAGCGGCCTTTCGCAATGCTCCGGCTGGCCAGCGGAGGCGCGGCTGATGCCGCAGGGGGATTTTCCGGTTTAACGAAGACGACGGCTTTCTTGGGGGGAGGACGGGTCAGCGGGAGGGCTGGAGCTTGAGCGCAGCGGCGACGATGGGCTTGGCCCACTCAGGTGTTGAGGAAAGGTTTTTCGGGGCGAGAATTTTTCCGTTCCGCAGGTGCAAGAGCAAAACCGGCGCGGGCGCACCCTCGACGAAGTCCGCCTCGGCGGAGTTGTCCCACACCATCAACTCGGCGAGGTGAGGCAGCAGGCGGACCAGATTGAGGCGGCTATGATCCCAGCGTTCGTGGATCTTGGCCTCGGGGATGTTGTGTCCACCGTTTGCGACCCGCGCGGCCACGCGCCGGAGGTGGTGTTCCACTGATGCCAGTCCGACGAAAAAGATTTTGACGGCCATACCCTCCGTCGCCGCGCCGGCCAGCAGCCGGGGAATGGTCTTGGCTCCGAGAGTCGTCTCGAAAACGAAATCGTCACCTGTGGCGATGGCGTGCTCCAACAACTCCTTGCCGCGCATCCAGGCGAGGGAGTTCGCCTCTGCCGGATCGAGGCCCGGGTTCGAGAGGAGGAGCGAGCGGGTGAATTCGTCGGGGTTGTAGTAATCGCCGCCCGCCGCGCGGATGTAGGCCCCGGCCACGCTGCTTTTGCCGGCACCGTTTACACCCGCGAGCACGGTGATGGTCCCGCGGGCGGTGGACGGGGTCTTCCTAGGCATGGGCGGCAACGCGGCGGGCGTTCACGGCGGCCTTGCCCAGGGTTTTGGGACTGGCTGAAAAAAGGGAAGCGGAGGCGCGTTTACCCGCCGGTGTGTTCATCTTGGCCACCATCTGGTCGAACTCGGCGGTGAGGCTTTCGAGCGGGGCGCGGCGGCTCTGCTGGAGTGCCTCGTATTGTTCGGCGGTGAGGATGACGAACTCCCGGCGGTTGTGACGGGACACGGCGAGGGGGCCGCTGGAAGCCAGGCGGGCGACCTCGCTGAATTTGTTTTTGAGGACGCTGGCGGTAATCTCGGACAAGTCGGCCACGGAGGAGAAACCAAAGGCGTGCGAAGAGGGAGCGGCGTTGGACATGGCCTGACTATTTGTATTTTGGCTAAAATGGCAAGATTAGCCTAGGGGCTGCGATAGGGAAGAGAAGAAGGCGATCTGGCAACCGTCAGACGAGCGAGTGGCGTGCAACCTGTATAAAAGGAGCGTAAGACTTCGGAACTGGAGTTGTTAACCACTCAGGAAAGCCGCCCACGGACGGATTTTTTAACCGCGAAGTTCACGAAGAACACGAAGGAGGAGGGCTCTCCGCACTGCCGTGCTTCGTCGCAATGCTCCGGCTTGGCAACGGAGGCGCGGCTGATGCCGCGGGGAGGGATTAGGGTGATGGTGGGACTTTGTTGGATTGAGGGAGGGGCGTCTCTGGTTTGAACGAGTTCCACGAAAGGTTTTGAGCCGCCATTTCCTGAATCCACTTGGGTATCTTGGGGTCCTGGGAAAGGGCGATGAGTTCCTTACGCGTGAAACGACGCGTGCCGAACACGAGGGGGATTTGTCCTTGGAACTCATCAAAGACCATCCGCTTCCAAGGCTCGGAGAAATCAAACGTTGGGTCACGCAGGAGGCAGTCCAGAGCGGTTTCGCGAATGCGATAAGACTGATTCGTGTCGGTTGCCAATCCAGTGAGTTCGTCATGACTGGCGCGGCCATTATGAAGAATCATACCGTCTTCTTCGGGGAAACGCTTGAGCAGCCAGGCATTGATTGCCGGCGAAGCAGGCGCGGTGGGTTCCTGTAAATACCAATCCAACCCCAACGTGCGGATGTGATCGTGGTCGGGCTGACTATCCCAGAAAGCGGCGTCAGTCAGGAGCGCAGGGGTTTGCTTGAGTGCGGAGAGAATGACGTGGGCGGCGGCCTCCCGTTCTTGCGATCGTTTGCGTTCTGCCGCCGCTTGCTCGGCGACGACCTTGGGATCGCGATGAGGTTCGCCAATTTTTGCGATCGCAAAGGCAGGCAGTTGCACGGGTGCGGAGAGCACATCCGCCGTGGCAGCGGCGACCTTTACACCGGGCGAGGGTTCGTTGCCGCCCCAACGTGCCGAAGCAGAGAAACAGCCGGAGAGCAGGCCGCCAATTGCAACTGACAAAGCTAGAATAGTGGTTTGCGACGGGGGCACGGATTTGGCTAAGCAGCAGGTTTTTTCTTTCGGCGGTTTTGGATTTTGAGGATCACGAACAGACCCAGCAGCGCGCCCAGAACGAGCCCGACGGCTGAAGCCAGCCAGAAGGGGAGGATGTTTTGTTGGTAGGCTTCGACCATGCCCATGCCGCCACCCGAGCAAAGCAGGCTCAGGGCGAAGAAAACAAATGCGACCTTCCGTCCCTTGCTTGGAGAGACGAGCACGCCAGCCACCACAAACAAAGCTGTGGGCAGGGCCGCCACCACTAAGAGCGGCGTGAGGCCGATGAGATTACGAATGATGTCACCGCCGAAAGATGCCGAGTGAAACAGCGCCCGTATGCCTATCCATGCGAGGCATGAAAGGAAGAAAGCCAAAGGAAAGGAGAGTATCCAGCGCAGCAGTTTCATTTTCTAACTTTGAGTGACGTGCCGGAAGATCAGATAGACCACGACTATCACGACGACGATTGGCAGCCATCCATACCATGGGGTGCGGATAACAGGCTCACGTTTTAAAGCCTCTCCGTAGGCGGCGAGATCACGACGGTTGGTTTCAGCAATGTCCGTAAACAAGGGAACGAGCTCATCGAAGTGTTCGAATTGCTCGCCGATAAAGACCCGACCATGGGTGGTGCGTAGTCCCATGGTTGTGCGTCCCTTGACCGTTTCCGTAGTCACGACAAGAATTTCACTGAAGGGTAATTCAACCAAGGGCTCGGCTTTGTTGTCGGTAAACTTGGCGGTAAACGTAAAATTGAAAAAACGAATGATGCCTTTGGCGGAGTCGACTTGGAGTTCGAGATTACGGCCTCGACGATAAGCATGGATGAGAAAAACAAGGAGGATGCCGATAGGCACCAGGGCCGCCAAAAGAGGGATCACGAGCGAATGATTACCCGGGCTGGCCGGACCGTGGCCTGCTTTGTGGTAGCCGAAGAATATTCCGATGAGGACGCCGATCAGGATGGGGGCAAAGCGCAGGAGTTCGCCTTTTTTGATTTTTGGTTTGGATACGAGCACATCGCCGGACGCCTTGTAACCGGCGACCCACTGGCCGGCTTCAGGATCGGCAGAGCGGTCGGGATCTGCCTTCAAGCGGTTGGCCTGAACCCGGAAAAAGATCGAGGCGAACACGGTGGCCATGCAGGCGCCCAGAAAGCCCATCTGCCCGTAGAAGCCGAACGCCAGATAATCCACCGTCTGGTTGTTCCGCCGGGCGAGCCATTCACTGAACGTTTTATCGCCGGTCAAATTTAACTCCGGCAGGGGCACCATTATTCCCTGCTTTCTCAGCTCGGTGGCTTGGTCGAATAACTTGAGCTGCAGATTGTCGTGTTCGAGCGTCGCCTGCACATGGCTCTCATAATAGGCGCGGTCGGCGGCATTTTGGCGCTGAAGCATCACCCGGGAACCGATCCATACGATGGCCGATAGAACAGCCACGGTGATAAGCCATCGCAAGGTGAAGCCCTGCCATTTTCGCAAGGTCTGGGATTTGGCATCCATCATCTTTTAAGCTGGGGGGAGTTTTATGACAACGGGGGTGGCGTGGTGTTTTCAGGAACAGGCGGGGGAGTCTCGGACTGCATGAGCTTGGGGCGTTTGATCCAGAAGAGGATCGCGCCGGCGGGGATCGCGAAGGAGATGATCCAAGGCGAGTAGAGGCTGGTTGCCATGGCGCTTGCGCCAAACAACAGAAAGGAAAACGGTGAAAAACTGATTTCGCCCGTGGTCCAGTTGATCGAGAACTGCACCACTCCCACGAGAACGATGATAATCCAAAGCCATTTGCGGCGCCGGATTTTTGTTTTAATGCACACCAGCAAGGTTGGCAGGATGAACAACGGCACAAGGATAGCCGCACCTAAAAACAAGAAGTGCCGTCCACGGGCGTGCTTAAATGAAAAGGCATTTATCTCCTGCAATGATTTGGACAGGGGTCTTGCTTCCAAAGCAATGATTGCACGGTTCCCTCCCGCCAACTCACGCCAGGCCACATGCACAAGCCACCACTTTGATCCGTAGCCTAGTTGATACGTCAGGTCGTTTCGAGTGCCAGTGTCCGATGAATAATAAACCTGATACCCCACCAGGTTGGTGACGCCTGGCGCTTCTTTCGGCAGCGCGGCCTGTAGTTTTGTAAGCGAGGCGAGTGCGCTGCCGGATTTCACTCGAAGATCCAGTTCTGCTACCAGCATCGCGGGATCGTCCGTCGCGAGGCGATGGATGTAGTCGAGGGCGATGCGCTGCTTTTCTTTGTCAGCTATTTTTTCGACCAGGGTGCTGGGATTGCAGCCGGTCAAGAACACGAGCGAAAGCAGCAGAAGAAGTTTCTTCATGGATGTTTTGTTTCACCCGGAGAGATTGAAGATCATGGGCTGCTTTTCTGGGCCTTTAGCATCGTCACCATTTGCGAGACATTGGCGCGGAAGACGCCGCGGACAGCCTCGGCGATGGCGGCACGCTCGTCTGGCGAATAGTCGGCGAAGCTTTCTTTCCACGGGATGTTCTCCGTCTGCTGACTCATCGCCTGAGTGTAGCTGGTATGCGGCATTTCCTTGAGCGTTTTAAGATCGATGATCCACGTCCAAAAGCCGTCGCAGGCGCATACAAATTTGAATCGGTGATAGAGTCCCTTTGCCCCGATGACCTTGTCGGTCATGCCGATGAAATCGCCGTATCGGCATTCCTTCACGAAGAGAATGCCGTCAATGCCCTCGGCCCGCAATTGGGTAAGCTTTGCGTCGAGATCGGGTGCGCTTTGCAGGCTGGCCTTGCCGTTCCATGTGTTGAATTTTTGGTGGGCTTGGATCGTGGCCTTGTCGGAAGTGATGTCGATCAGGCCGATGCTGGAGAGGCGTGTGAATTGATCGATGAAGATCGCCCGCAATTCCGGCTCGGCGATCACCGGGATGTCGCTCTTGTAGGAGTCGTTGCCGAAGACGGTGAGACCGACGGTGTCGAAGGAGAGGAAGGGTTCCGTCTCAAAGATGAGCGCGAGCTTTTTTACACCCCGTGATTCGAGCGACGGCATGCCGTTCATCGGGCCTACGGTAATCGCTCCATTGATGTAGCCTACGCCGCTGCCGTAGGCCGCCGGCTGCCCGTTTGAAGGCGACGGGGTGGCGATGATGCAGCCCGACAGGAAAACGCTGGACGACAGAAGCGCGTAAAGAAGGGCGCGTTGCATGGTAAAAGAACGGAGCAGGACGATGAGTTTCATGAAGGTTGGATCGGGAAGAAATTTACAGGTTGGGGAGGCGGGAGGCGTTGGCCTTGGCTTTGTCTTGGGCGCGTTGCTTCGCGAGCGGGTAGGCGGGATGGGTGAGGGTAAAACCGCCCCCCAGTTGCCATACGGCGGTGGCGCCATCCTCTCGTTTCCATTCTCGCTTCAGCTTTTTGAGGGCGGGATTGCTAGTCTCCGTCCACTTAGCCCCTTGGGTGTTGCTGGATAGGACCAGCTGAATTTGATCATCGGTCCAGTCACCCTTCTTGGAGTAGGACTCCTTGGAACTACGGCCATCGATGATGTGACAAGTGATGTTCCAGTCGTCCTGCTTGAAGGAGTAGATCGGGCACAACTCGATCATCTTCCCTTGGGCAATGATCATGTCCTTATAGACCATCACAGGAGATCCGAAGCGCTGCTGCAACTGGTCCGGAGTTTCCCCCAAGCGCGCGTGGGCATACAGGGGAATGAGACCGAGCAGTAGAATCAGGATTGTTCGCATGGAGATCGTGGGTCAGGTGGTATTACGCACGCCGTTACACTTGGGGAAACTGCTGCAGCCCCAGAAGGAGTTGCCGGCGTTGGCTCCTTTGCGGGCGACTCGTTCTACCATTGGGTTGCCGCACTTGGGGCAGCTTGGCGCGGTTGATTGAACGGGAGCGGGTGATACCGTGGTCGGTTCGCGGTTGGCTTTGACACTTTTGACCAGCTGGAAGAGGGCGGGGCCGTCGATCAATTCGAGCGTCTTTCCTTTGGCGAAGGTCATGGCTTCGCGGGTGAAGCGGCCTGAGGTGATGATGATTGCTCCGTTGGCTCGGTGATGGGTGACGAGTCCGAAGATTTCACGGATGATCGGAGCGCCGACAGCTTGGACTTTCCACTGCTTGCATTGCACAAGCCAAGTGCCGCCGTCTCGGCGGATCATGAGGTCAATGCCGCCATCAGCACCACCGCCGAGTGATTCTTCGACCGCGTAGCCCTGCCGCCGATAAGCCTCGCCCACGAGCCATTCGAATTCCTTCCAGCTAAGGGCGCGTAGAGAATCCGCGCCCGTCTGATCATCCAGCAAAGCGCGTTTATTTTTCCTGATAACCACCGAGATTACGGCCAGCACGCTGAACAAAAGCGCGGGGACCCATGCGATGCTGGCGCAAGCCCGGACGAAGATTTTCAGAACCTGATTATCCCCGCCAATGGCTGGCAGCACTACTCGCAGTGAAATAAAAGACGCCACGGCAAGGGCGGCGCTGACCCACCACGGGGCCATGATCAGGAGTTCTCCTAGCTTGGGATTACGACGGCTCATGAGGTTTCGGACTCCACGCGGAACGAATTAACAGCAACTCGGGAAACGATGAAACGGTATGGCTGACCTTGCGGCCATGGCAGGGCTAACCCAAGAGACCGAAACCATTCGCCGATTTGGCGGTCGCGAACTTCGGGGCAGCGCTTCCAGAAGCCATGCGTGACCACGGCCCTGATCGTAGGGCCATTGTGCAGCGCCAATGTTACGAATATTATCCCGTCAGACTCACTGATGCCAAAGCATTCCATTTTCCACTAATTTAGATCGGCTTCGATGCGGTGAATCGTTTCGAACGGCTCTGACCCACCGGCGGCGTCATGATCAGGAGTTTGATAAGTTTGGAATCGTGACGCGCCATGGTTAATCTGCCGGACGGTAGATTTTCTTAAGAGGGATCAATGAACGACCGGTTGCGTCGAATTGTTCGTAGTAGTCGGTTACCAAGCCGGCAAGATTGGCGAGGTCGATCAGGGTTATGGGATGGTTGGCTCGTTCAGCTTCGTATTTGGCCTCCTTGGAGAAACCGCCGGTGCTCACGTAAAGTGCCCGGTCGCCGGTGCGTAGGCTACCGATGAAGCTGCGAACATCAGGGGAGCCTATGGCGGTATTCGGACGGTGCTTCACTTCTACCTTGATGCGTGGCTCTTGCAGACCGAGGCCGTCTGGCGAGGCCAACACATCTACACCGCGATCCGAGCCTGGAGGGGAGACGCGGGTGCGGTAGCCCATGGCGCGGAGGACGGCTGCGATCAATTCCTGCATGTCGTAAGGGTCGAGTTGGAGGATGCGATCCTCGATTAACTCGCGCGATGCTTCTTCAACGTCACGATTGGATTGAGAGAGCTGTTCTTTTTTGTCGGTCAGGCCACCGGGAACTTCCACCGTGGCTTTGCTGGTGGCGGCAGTCTGGAGGTCTTGCAGGGTTTCATCGCTCACCACGAAGAGCGTTAAGGTGCTTCCGAGCGAATTACGTGAATCTACCGCCAGTAGGTCGCGCGAAACACGTCCGGACCATTTGACCGAGCGGACATGGGGATGGTTGGTCACCTTGCCTGGCTCATAGCGGTAGTCGCTGGTGATTTCGCCAATCAGGTATTCCCTCTTTTGCCGGTCGAATGTCACGATGGTGTCTCCAATCTTGAGAGTGCGGGCAAAGCGCCAGAGCACCGAGGCGGCATTTTGCCACGCGCCAGATTTCTGATCGGGATAGACCTTGGCGAGTTTGTCGCGGAGTTCGGCCATGTTTGCAGCCTGCCATTGCCCCAGCTCATTCCAGCCAACCGCGACGACGCCTTTGGCAAAATCTTCAATTAAAGAGCCAGCTTCACCGGCGCGGACCATCCATGCGTTTGTAGCCATATATTGATTGAAAGTTTTAATCTATTTCAGGGAGCTCGGACTGCTTTAACCGGGGCACGTGATCGAAGATTTCTGTGACCACATAAGCCTCGTTGGCATAAATTCCTGTTTTCGTATCACGACGTTGTGTTATCATCAGGCGAGCTTTGAGAATGTCACCCGGGGCTATCGTAATACGATGTGCGTCAAAGCTATTGTAGAAATCTTCGTGTGTTATGGGCGCACTAATTCGGACACCTCGCCACATAAATTCCCACTTTCTAGGCCCACGTTCGAGGATGGCCTTAATAATTTGGAGATCGACGATTTCAGTGACGATGCGTTGGTCTGGCTCGGGAGCAGGAGCGACAGCAGCTAGTGCCAGTGTCGCTCGGGGAATAATGAATTCTGGTTTTGGATCTGCCATATCCTTCACAAATCCTAAACCTTTTACATCGGGGTCACTGGATATTGCATTGAGTGTCCGCCCGATGGCATTCGTAAAGCGAGGGTCTTTCTCAACTTTTCGAGTGGCATCATACACTGTTCTGGGAACCACAATCTTTTCGTTGCCATTCTGGATGATTACCTCGTCGGTATTTACCTGAATCGTCACACCAGACTTATCTTGAAATGCGCGCTCATAGATGAACGTGCTGACGATGTTTACGATTATCGCTAATGCGATTTGATGAGAAAATAGACTGCGATTTTTCCTGTATACCGCTCGAATTTTAGTCCTGAAGCTGCCTGGGCCGATAGCCTCTATGACAATTTCAACTTCATACCCTGGGTTGATCGTATCGTTCGCTGCCTTGGCAGCGTCGGCAATGGCGACCAATGTCGATGCAAGGGTATAAGCATTTATTCGCTTACCTTCGGTGTCGAAGTGAATGACAATGCTGTCATCCGCTGCATCAAGAGCATCGGTTATCATGATGTTAAAGCAATTAATCTATCGTCACCTAGACAAGATCACGCTATCTAAATGTAGCAGCGTTTACTCGACAGTTTCCGAATTGGCAGCGATGCCTTCGACGAGGGCGATTTCTTCGGGGGTGAGGCCGTAGAGCTGGTAAACGAGCTGGTCGATGTCGCGGTCGGTCTTGCGAATCGCGTTCTGGAGCGCGTTGCGCTCGGCGTCGGTCTTGGCGGTGCGAATGGAGGGCATTAACGCCAACCTTCTCTCGACGATGCCTATCAACCGCTTGTAAGTATCGCCTTCGATTTCTTTGATTTTGGGAATTGGAAATGTTTTCGCGTCTTGAATGAGAATTTTTTGAAAAGTCGTTTTATTCAAATCCAAGAATTTCTGGCGGTGATACCATGTCATTAAAGACGAGCAGAGTATCGCTAAGATAAATTTTAAAACGGCCGTGTCCCCCGTTTTCGAAAGAATGTTGAAAGCAACCTGTGAATTGTAGAGTTCGTTTTCGGTATAGCCTGCGTATATTCGCGGTGGTTTTCCGCTTATTATCTGCCGCACGAGAATACGCGGCTCTGTAAAGAACCGAGAATCTCTAGGGGCTCCGAGCCAAGGCCCGTATTTGATGTATTCGTTTCCTCCGAAAGAGACATCGTAACGATTTATATCGGCCCCCTCTAAGAGTGGCTTCCAAGCCTTTCCACTTTGATGAGTAGAGTGAAATACTCGATCTTCAATTTCTTTGGGAGTATGGCCTTTGGCTTTATCGTAAGGAGTTAAGCCAAGGCAAAAATCACATATCTCTATCAAGGGGATTCCCGAGCCGGATATTTTTTCAAGAATAAGCTGAGTGCTGTTATCGAGTTGTAAGTTAAAGTTTCCTCCTGGGGCATTTGCCCAAGATAATTGATCAACGGCTCTCTTTTGAGAGCAATTCAAGGTAGATACTTGATCAATCTTTGCGCGATTTGGGTAGATGAGGATGTCAACGGGGCGTGCAGGAGATTTTTTGGAATAAACCGAAATTGCAGTTTCAGCGACCACCCCCTCAAAAACATCATCAGGTGTTCGAACTATCGAATCTATCTGAAAACTCGAAAGTAAGCGCCTTAGTTTCTCATACGAGCTTTGCGTGAGGAAAGAGCTGGGGGTAATTACACCATACATGCCGCCAGAGCGGACTAAGTTTATGCTTCGGTGCATAAAAACCGAATACACATTCATTCGATTTTCTGTGGTCGCTGTGGAGTTTCTCGGCGGGCTTCTTGGCCTCACAGGTGAAACGCTCGACGCGGGCGACACGGAAGACGTAGTCGGCGCGCGTCTGCTTTCCGGAAAGGGCGGTGCGCACCTCGATATCCACCTCGCGCTCGGTGTGGATGAGGCCCTTGGAGTTGCCTACGTCCCAGCCGAGGGCGCGGAAGAAGGGATTTAGGAAATCCTCGCGCACCATGGCCTCGTTGTAGTCGGGGTTGGTGAAGTGTGCGTGCTCGCGATCAAAGCGGGCGACGAGGCTGGTTAGTTCTTGCTGAAAAGTCTCGAAAGTCACCGGAGCGGCCATGTGTAAACGGTTTTGGAGCGCGCAAACGTCTAGCGCAACGCTGGTTTCGGGGAAAGGGGGATTAAATGAAGTAGTGGGTAGCGAGTAGCGGGTAGTGAGTAGTCGGAAGGCTAGGAGCTACTTCTTAGGCAACGAGGGAATGGATTGAGGCCTTCTTTCTCTCTGCGTTCTTCGCGTCTCTGCGTGAGAAACACAGGTTGGGCCGGTTTGGGCTTCGTGCAAAACAGGTTTGGTTTTCGCGGGGTTCTTGGTTTTGGTGGACCCCTTACCCATGAAAGTCCCGTTCCTCGATCTTTCGATCCAGCACAAGGCCATCCGCGAGCAGGCGCTCGCCGCGCTCGCGGCGACTTACGACGCCACCCGCTTCTGTCTCGGCAAGGACGTGGACGACTTTGAGGCCAATTTCTCCAAAACCCTCGGCTATCCGCGCGCCCTCGGCGTCAACAGCGGCACGTCTCCGCTCCATCTCGCCGCGGTCATCGCGGGCTGGGGGCCCGGTGACGAGGTGATCGTGCCGGCGTTTACGTTTATCTCATCGGCGTGGGGCGTGAGCTATGTGGGCGCGACACCCAGGTTCGTCGATATCGACGCCAAGACCTTTAACCTCGATCCGGCGGCGGTCGAGGCGGCCATCACGCCGAAGACCAAGGGTATCGTGATCGTGCATCTCTTCGGCCAGCCCGCGCCGATGGACGAGCTGCTCGCCATCGCCAAGAAGCACAATCTGTTTGTGGTCGAGGACTGCGCGCAGGCGGTCGAGGCCCGTTACAAGGGCACGCCCGTGGGTCTGCTGGGCGACATCGGCACGTTCAGTTTCTACCCGACGAAGAATCTCGGCGGTTGCGGCGAGGGCGGGGCGCTTGTCTCCAAAAACGATGCGCATTTCGACCGCGCGAAGCTGCTGCGCGTGCACGGCATGGGCCGTCGCTACTACCACGATCAGGTGGGTTTCAATTTCCGCATGGATGGTTTCCAGGGCGCGCTGCTCAACGTGAAGTTGCCGCACCTCGCCACGTGGACCGCCCGCCGCCAGGCCATCGCGAAAAAATACCTCGCGGGCATCAAGCTCGCCGACGTGATCCTGCCGGCGACGGTGGACTACGGCGCGAGCGTTTATCATCAATTCACCCTCCGGCATCCGCGTCGCGATGCGTTGCGCGAGCACCTCACGAAGTGCGAGATCGGGACGGACCTGATCTATCCCGTGCCGCTGCACCAGCAGGCATGTTATGCGTCGCTGGGTTATGCGCCGGGCTCGATCCCGGTGGCGGAGAAGGCGGCGGCCACGTGCGTGAGCCTGCCGATCTTCCCCGAACTGACGGATGCTCAGGTGGACCACGTCATCGCGTCGGTGAATGCGTTAGCGGGCTGAGGGGTGAGCGTAATCAAATCCGATGAACTCACGCAGAGACGCGGAGGCGCAGAGTTTTCCATCTCGGTTTTACTCCGCGTCTTGGCGTCTCTGCGTGAGTAACGGGTGGCGATTTTAAGGATTCATCGGTTGATAAATCCATTCGGTTGTTAACCATTCCGAAACATGATCGACGGCATCCGACTCAAAACTTGCGGGCTCACGGCGTTGGTGGACGCGGAGTTTGTCGATCGCGCGGGGGCGGATGCGTTGGGTTTCATCCTTTATCCGAAGTCGCCGCGCCACATCTCGCTGCTTCAATACAAGGCGATGGCGCCGCGTCTGCCCGAGGGGCGCAAGCGCGTGGCCGTGATGGTGGAGCCGTCGGCCGCCGAACTGGCGGAGGCGTTGGAGGCGGGCTTCGATTTTTTCCAAATCCACTTCGATCCGGCGAACGTGCCGGTCGCGGCGGTGGCGGCGTGGTCGCAGGCGGTCGGTCCGAAGCGGCTGTGGCTCGCGCCGAAGCTTCCGCCGGGGGCGGAGGTGGGTGGCGAACTGCTGCCGCTGGCGGACACTTTTTTAATCGATACGTTTCACGCGGACGGTTTCGGCGGCACGGGCCGCACGGGCGACTGGGCGGGCTTCGCGCGCCAGCAGGCGGCGCATCCCGAGAAAACGTGGATCCTCGCGGGCGGGCTTAACGCGGAAAACATTACGGCGGCGCTGACGGAGAGCGGCGCGAAGTTCGTCGATGTGAACAGCGGCGTGGAGCTCGCGCCGGGCGTGAAGGATCACGTGAAAGTGCGGCAATTCGTCGTGGCGATCCACCGTGCGCGGACGAAGGAGTGAGGGGGCGGGCTACGAGAGCTGAGAGCGAAGGGCTCAGAGCTGAGAGCTTCGGAAACGGAGTTTTTTTACCACTCATAGAATCGCCCAACCCCGCAGTGGCGGGGCGAGCCTGGGCTCGTGGCGTTCGCGATTAAGCGGAGGGGCGGCTGATGCCGGCGGGGGTTATGTGCTCAAACGTCGGAGGAGAGCGGCGAGCTCTGGCTTGCCTATCTGTCGTTTGGCAATGGCGATCATGGCCGTATGAAGTTCGTCGGTGTGCTTGGTGACCGTTTTTCCGTTCAGGCGAAGGAAGGTCAGCGCCGACGCCATGCCGGTTCGTTTGTTGCCATCAAGGAAGGCTTGAGATTCCGCCAAGTGAAAGGCGTAGGCTGCGGCTACATCGAACAAATCACCCTGACCGTAGAACCATACGGTTTGCGGATGTTGGACGGCGCTTTCAAAGGCGGCTTGGTCGCGCAGTCCGTCCTGACCACCATGTTGTTCCAATGAATAGCGGTGGAGCGCAGTAACCTGCGCGATAGACAAGAAAACCGGCTCGCCGCTCATTGGCTGAGCTTGCGCATGAGGTCGGCGTGTTCTTCGAAGACCCATTTTCGGGCTTCTTCAAATGCACGGTCATCCGCGTGCGGCATGGGCGTTTTGGCCGAGTCCAAGGCGTGCACAAAGTCGAGAACCTTGGCCCGTTCGTTCGGCCCGAGTGCTTTGATTTGGTCGATGACTTCGTGAGCGGTCATGGGTTGAACATATGCACCGGTGGCAAAGCGACAAGCCGGTTGTTTCAAGACGGCAGCTGAGGAAACGGAGTTTCGGAAGCCGGAGTTGTTAACCACCAATGGAATCGCCCAACAGGGCGATTCGGTGGGGGCGGCTGATGCCGCCGTGGGATTTGGTGAGTGAGCCTTAGTGCTTCTTAGTGGTTAACGGGATCGAAGGGTTTGGTGCCTCAATCAGCGGTTCAACCAATCCGGATGCCTTCGTGGGTGAGGAGCTGGCGTTTGATGGTTTCGCCGAAGGCGAAGCCGGTCAGGGAGCCGTCGGCGCCGATCACGCGGTGGCAGGGGACAAGCAAACAGATGGGGTTGGTGGCGTTGGCGCGGCCGATCGCACGGGCGGCACCGGGTTTGCCGATGTCGGCGGCGAGCCGGCCGTAGCTGCGGGTTTCGCCGAAGGGAATCGCCGCGAGCGCGGTCCACACGCGGTGCTGGAATTCCGTGCCGTGCGCGGCGAGCGGAAGGTCGAACGTGCGGCGTTTGCCGGCGAAGTAGGCGGTGAGCTGTTTTTCGACGGCGGCGGTGAGCGAGGTCGGCGCGGCGGCGAGGCGCGTGTTTTTCGGGAGGCGGTCGCGCAGGCGGGCGAGTTTCCCGAAGGCGGTGGCGACGACCGCGCCGGTATCGTTGACGGCGACGGAGAACGGACCGCAGGGCGTGGCAAAGGTGGCGGCGTGGAGGGTTTGGTTGCTCATAAGGAAAGGCTCCACGGCGCGCGCGGTTACCAGGAGAGCTTCTGCACGACGAGGTGAGGCTGCTCGTCGGCCGGGCCCTTTTGTTCGATGAGAATGGTAAAACTCTGGCCGGCGCGGAGGGCGGCGATGAACTGCTCGCGGGTGGGCGGATCAAACTGGGTGGAGACGAGGGGGAACTTCACCTGTTCGTAGACCGGGGTCTTTTGCACGTTGTCGGTGTCGCCGCTCTCGGCCCATTTCTGACTGCCTTTTTTATAGGCGAGGATCTGGATTTTGTCGCCCACCTGCCAGGCCGACGTGGCGGACGTCCGCACGAAAACGCAGTGGGCCGCACTGGCGCCGAGCAGGTAGATGCCGTTTTGCGGCTCCTGGTGCAGCGTGGCGGATATCTGCACGAGGCCGTTGTCCTTCCACGGGGTGGCAACGGTGAGTTTGCCGGAGACGTCGGCGGCATACTGCGCCTGAAAAGCGGTGAACGCGGCGAGGAGGGCTTCGCGGCCAGGCTGGCCCGGTTCGCCGACGTGGCCGACCTTGATGGCTTGTTTCGGCAGGCTCTCGATCTCGACGGGAGTGATCACGAGGTCGTCGAGATTCTCCAGTGAAACGACGGGCTGGTCGGGGGTCCCGAACGGGGTGGCCGCATGCAGGGCCGCCAGCGGCGAGAGGAGAGAAAGGGCGAGGAGGGAGGTGAAGGGCAGGTTATGGCGATTCATCGGGCGGAAAGAGGAAGACATGGGATGGCGGGACGTGTTCAAAGTCCGGGGAAACCTCCCTTGCCTTTCATGGCTTCCATCTGGCGCATCATTTTTTTGGCGCCGCCGCCCTTGAGCATTTTCATCATCTTTTGCATCTGCTGGAATTGTTTCAGGAGCTGGTTGACCTCGAGGACCTTCACGCCGGCGCCGTTGGCGATGCGGAGGCGGCGGTTACCGTTGAGCACGTCGGGCTTGCGGCGTTCCTGAAGCGTCATCGACTTGATGATGGCCTCGGTGCGCGCCATTTGTTTCTCGGAGTCGTCGGGGAGCTGCACGCCGTTCATGCCGGGCATCATGCCCATGATGCTCTGCATGGAGCCGAGTTTTTTGATCTGCTGGAGCTGGGCGAGGAAGTCTTCGAGGTTGAAGTCGGCCTTGCGCATCTTCTCCGCCATCTTCTCGGCCTCTTTCTGGTCGATGTTTTCCTGGGCGCGCTCGACGAGCGAGACGACGTCGCCCATGCCGAGGATGCGCGAGGCGAGGCGGTCGGGATAAAACGTGTCGAAGTCGGCGGTCTTTTCGCCGGTGCCCACGAATTTGATGGGCACGCCGGTGATCGACTTGATGGAGAGCGCCGCGCCGCCGCGGGCGTCGCCGTCGAGCTTGGTGAGGACGAGGCCGGTGAGCTTGAGGGCGTCGTGGAAGGCCTTGGCGACGTTGACGGCCTCCTGGCCGAGGGCGCCGTCGGCCACGAGGAGGATCTCGTCGGGCTTGATGCGGTCGTTGAGTTTTTTGACCTCCTCGATGAGGTCGGCGTCGATCTGGAGACGGCCGGCGGTGTCGAAGAGAATGGCGTCGGCGCCGGCGGCCTGCGCGGCGGCGAGGCCGGCGGTGCCGATGGCGGGGACGTCTTTGGAAACGCGGTCGCTGTAGAACCAGAGCTCTTCCTGCTTCGCGAGGATTTCGAGCTGGTCGATGGCGGCGGGACGGTAGACGTCGCAGCCGACGACGAACGGGCGGTAGCCGCGTTTTTTGAGGAGTTTGCCGAGCTTGGCGGTCGAGGTGGTTTTGCCGGAGCCGTGGAGGCCGACCATCAGGACCTTGAGCGGGCGGGCCGCGGAGAGATCGGTGGTGCCTTCGCCGAGGAGGCGGACGAGCTCGTCGTTGATGATCTTGACGATCTGCTGGCCGGGGGCGACGCCCTTCAGGACCTCCTGGCCGACGCAGGCGGTCTGCACGCGCTCGATGAATTCGCGGACGACCTTGAAATGGACGTCGGCCGAGAGCAGGGCGGAACGCACCTCCTTGAGGGCGTCGGCCATGTTGTCTTCGGTGAGTTTGCCGACACCGCGCAGGTTGCGCAGGGCGGAGGAGAGTTTGTCGGTGAGGGACTCGAACATGGGAAAAGGAGCCTGAGTGAAACCACTAATGGCCACTAATGAACACTAATTTTAAGGAAATATGCCGGGCGGGGGCGGGGTGGATTCGGCGTCATTTCTGAAAATTAGTGTGGATTAGTGGTTTCCTCTTCTGAGATACATGCACCTCCCATGAACCCTGTTCTCAAGCTGTTACTCGAAGGCGGCAGCCTTACCACCGCGCAAATGGCGCAGGTCGTCGGCCTGTCCGAAGCCGAAGTTCAACAGCACCTGGAGCAGCTGAAAAAAGATAAAATCTTCCTCGGCTGGCGTCCGGTGCTCGATCTTTCGCGCGAGGCAGCCGCAGGTGTCGCCGTGCGCGCCGTGATCGAAGTCAAGATGACGCCCGAGCGCGGCGGCGGGTTCAACCGTCTCGCCGAGCGCCTCGCGCGCTTCGACGAAGTCGAGGCCTGCTACCTGATGTCGGGCGCCTACGACCTGCTGGTTTTTGTGGACGGCTCCAGCCTCCAGAAAGTCGCGGGCTTCGTGTCGGAAAAACTTTCGACCCTCGAGGGCGTGCTCTCGACCAGCACGCATTTCATGCTGCGCTCCTACAAGGAGGGCGGCTTCCTCATCGAGCAGACGGAGGCGCCGAGCACCCGTCTGAACGTGGCCCCGTAAACCACCACCATGAGCGCTGACCCAAAACGCTGGGTGGCGGGCCACGTGGCCTCGCTGCCCAAGAGCGGTATTCGTGATTTCTTCGAGCTCGTGGCCAAGATGAAGGGCCAGGACGTGATTTCCCTCGGTGTGGGCGAACCCGATTTCGTCACGCCGTGGCATATCCGCGAGGCCGCCATCTACGCCCTCGAAAAGGGCAAGACCTACTACACGTCCAACCTCGGCATGATCGAGTTGCGCCGTGCGATCTCGACTTATGTGGGCGAGCACTTCGGCGTTTCCTACCGTCCCGAGGACCAGGTGATCATCACCGTGGGCGTGTCCGAGGCGATCGACCTCGCCCTGCGCGCCTTCTGCAACCCCGGCGACAAGGTGATGTTTCACCAGCCGTGCTACGTGTCCTACCACCCGAGCGTCACGCTCGTGCACGGTGAAGGCATCGCGGTGCCGACGTATGCGAAGGACGGATTCGCGCTCACGGCCGAGGCCCTGCGCGCCGCGTGGGTGCCGGGCTGCAAGATTCTCATGCTCAACCTGCCGTGCAATCCCACGGGCGGCACGTGCAGCGTGGAGCAGTTGACCAAGATCGCGGAGTTCTGCCGCGAGAAGGACCTGCTCGTGATGAGCGACGAGATTTATTCGGAGCTCACCTTTGAAGGCACGCACACGAGCATCGCCAGCCTGCCCGGCATGGCGGAGCGCACGATCTTCCTGCACGGCTTTTCAAAGGCCTTCGCGATGACCGGCTGGCGCATCGGCTACGCGTGCGGTCCGGCCGTCCTCATCGACGCGATGATGAAGGTCCACCAATACACCATGCTGTGCGCCTCGATCATCGCGCAGGAGGCCGCCCTTGAGGCGCTCCAACGCGGCTGGGACAGCGTGCTCAAAATGCGCGAGCAGTATCACCGCCGCCGCGATCTCGTGGTGCGCCGTTTCAACGAGATCGGCCTCAAGTGCCACTCGCCGCGCGGTTCGTTCTACGCATTCCCCGAGGTCAAGGATGTGGGGCTCACCGAAAAGGAATTCTCCTTCGGCCTGCTCGAAAAGGAGAAGGTCGCGGTCGTCCCCGGCACGGCCTTCGGCGTCAACGGCACCGGCCACGTGCGCGCGTGCTTCGCCACCAGCTACGAACAACTCATCACCGCCTGCGACCGCATCGAACGGTTCGTGCAAGGCGTCAAACGCTAGCCCGCCGGCGGGAACGGATAACGCGGAGATTTTTCTCCGTTCCCGCCGGTTCCTCCTGTAAACCCATTTTATGAATCGCTCTGTCGCCATCGTAGGCCGGCCCAATGTCGGCAAAAGCCGCCTGTTTAACCGGCTGGCGAAGAAGCGTATTTCCATCGTGCACGACCAGCCCGGCGTGACCCGCGACGTCATCTCGGCCGAGATCGAGGACGGCGCGTTTACGCTCATGGACACGGGCGGCCTGGGCTTCACCGACGGCAACGTCACGCCCGCCGCGTTGACCGCCGCTTCCGAACTCCAGGTCGGTTTCGCCATCGATTCCGCCCAGCTCATCCTCTTCGTGATCGACGGACTCGAAGGTCTCACCTCGCTCGACACGCGCATCGGCCAGATGCTGCGCAAGTCGAAGAAGGACGTGCTTCTCGTCATCAACAAGGCCGACTTCGACGACTCCAAGGTCGATAAGGCCGAAGCCTATCGTCTCGGGTTGGGCGAACCGTTCCTGGTCTCCGCCGAGCACGGCACGGGCGAATCCTATCTTCGCGAAGAGATCATCAGGCGCCTGGGACCCGTGCCCGAGGTTCCCGAGCAGACCGAAAAAACCGCCGCTGATCCCCTGTGCGTGTGTTTCATCGGCCGCCCGAACGTAGGCAAGTCCTCGTTGAGCAACCGCCTCCTCCAGAGCGACCGCCTCATCGTGAGCGACGTCCCCGGCACCACGCGCGACGCGATCTCGCTGCCATTCGATTTCAAAGGCCGCGATGGGAAGTATTATCCGTTCAAGCTGATCGACACCGCCGGCATCAAGGCCTCGACCAAGCTCGCGTCGCCCGTCGAATATTTTTCCCGCCTTCGCTCGCTCGACGCGATCAAGGAGACCGACGTGGTGTTCCTCGTGCTCGACGCCATCGACGGCGTCACCCAGCAGGACAAGGCCATCGCCGGCGAGGCGGTCAAGGAGCGCAAGCCCATCGTCATTGTCATCAACAAGTGGGACATCGTCAAAGACGCCTTCAAGGCCCGTCTCGATCCCGACTGCGCGCCCGAGTGGGGCCTGCACGATTTCAAGACCGAGCGCGAATACCGCCTCAAATACGAGCGCGCCATTCTCGCCAACCTGTTCTTCACGCCCGGCGCGCCGTTGATCTTCGTGTCCGCCATGAGCGGCTACGAGGTGGACCGCATGCTCAACGCCGCGGTGAAACTGAACCGCATCCTCGATATCAAGCTGCCCACGGCGAAGCTCAACAAGGTCATCAGCTACCTCACCGAGCGCACGCCTCCGCCCGCCGTGGGGGGGAAACGTTTCCGCGTCTACTACGCCACGCAGACCGGCAACCGTCCTTTCCGCATCAAGATTTTCTGCAACCGCGAGGAAAAGCTCACCGAGCAGTATCGCCGTTACCTTGAGGCCGGACTCGTCGACGCCTTCGAGCTCAACGGCTGCCCGATCTACTTCGAACTTGTCGGCAAGGAGAAGCATGAGCCCGGCACCGCCTACTCCGGAAAAGCCAAGCGCGCCGCGCTCGAAAACGCCCGCCGCGAAAAACCCGAGGCGCACATCCCCAAGTGGAAAGAAGGGGAGGAGGCCGCCTACGACGAAGACTCTACCCATGAAACACTCGAAGACTGATTACCGTGGTGGCGAAGCCATCGTGCTTTCCACCAAAGCGCTCGAACTGGTCGTCACCCAGGAGGTCGGCCCGCGCATCGTTTCGCTGAGCTCCACCTCCGGCAAAAAAGCGGGCAATCTCTTCCTGTCGTTTCCCGCCAACGAAAAACGCTTTCACGGCTACTACCTGCGCGGCGGTCACCGCCTCTGGCATTCGCCGGAGGACATCGTCCGCACTTACCAACCTGACGACGAGCCTCTCGCGGTAAAACCGCTCAAGAACGGCGTCGCCCTCGCGCAACCCGCCGAGGAAAAGACCGGCCTGCAAAAGGCCATGAAGATCGAGGTGCTGGGCGAACGCACCGTGAAGATCACGCACGCGCTCACCAATCACGGACTCTGGACGGTTGAGACCGCCGCGTGGGCGCTCACGATGTTCCGTGGCGGCGGCTATGGCGTGCTGCCGCTGCTGCCCAAGGGCAATCATGCCGACGGCGATCTGCTCCCCGGCTACTCTTTTGTCCCCTGGACCTACACCGATCTTTCGCTGCCCGTGTGGGACCTGCACCGCGACTTCATCGGCATCGACGTGAAGAAGGCGAAGGCCGCCCAGAAATTCGGCATCACCAATTATCCCGGCTGGTCCGCCTACTGGGTGGATGGCGTGACGTTCGTGAAATACGCGCCCGTCATCAAGAACGCGACGTATCCGGACTTTGGTTGCCCGTTCGAGGTTTTCACCAACGGTTCGATGATCGAGCTGGAGACACTCAGTCCGCTGGTAAAACTCGCCGCCGGCAAATCCGTGACGCACGTCGAGCACTGGACCGTCATCGACGGGCTCGAAAAACCGTCCACCGACGCGGCTTTTGCCAAGCTGGCTGTCGCGGTCGGCAAGTGGATCAAGACTCTCAAATGAAGTGCCTGAACCGCTGAACATCGTCTTCTTCGGCTCCGATCCCATCGCCCTGCCGCTGCTCGAATGGCTGGCGGGCGAGGGTGCTTCGGTAGGCCGGGTGACGGCGGTGTTCACGCAACCGGATCGTCCGGTCGGGCGCGGACAAAAAATCGTCGCCAACGGCATCAAGGCCTGGGCGCTCGCGCGTGGCCTGCCGGTTTATCAGCCGGAGAAACTCACCGAGGATGTGCGCCTGCAACTCGCCGCGATGTCGGCCGATGTCGCGCTCATCATGGCCTACGGGCACATCCTGAAGCAGACGTTCATCGACACGCCGCGTTTCGGCACGCTCAACCTGCACACGTCGCTGCTGCCCAAGTATCGCGGCGCCTCGCCCATCCAGACCGCCGTGGCCAGCGGCGAAACGGAAACCGGCGTCACGCTCATGCGCATCGTGAAACAGCTCGACGCCGGTCCGGTGGCGGATGTCGAACGCGTGTCCATCGCCCCGCGCGATACGGCGTTGGAGGTTGAAGCTAAACTCGCCGCCGCCTGCGTGCCGCTGCTGGCACGGGCGCTGCCGAAGCTTGCCGCCGGAGAACTGGGTTTTATCGAACAGGGCCACGTCGCCGCGACGTTCTGCCGCAAACTCATCAAAGAGGATGGGGTGCTGAATTTCGATGAATCGGCCGCGACTTTGGCCGCCCGCATCAACGGTCTTTTTCCCTGGCCGGCGTGCAGCGTGGAGATCGCCGGTCAGCCGGTGAAGATCGGGCTGGCCGACGTCTCGGACGGCGCGGGCGTGCCGGGCGAAGTGCTCGGGGCCGACGCCCAAGGTCTGCGCGTGGCGACCGGCTCCGGCGTCGTGCGTTTCCTGCGGTTGCAGCGTCCGGGCGGGAAAATGCTGGGCGCGGGCGAGTTTTTACGCGGCTTTCCGGTTGCGGCGGGGACGCGGTTGGCGTCGCGGCCGATGCCGGTGCTCGTTACCCGTTAACGGGCGGCCTTTGCCAGCAGCTCCGTCACCCAGCGGCGGTGCGGACCGGATAACGTAAGCGTGTCGATCTCCGTGATGGCGATCCACACCAAGCCCTCGGCGAGTTTTCCGCGCGGAGCGGGCGTGCGGTGAATCGATTCGGTGATGGCAAAGCGCGTGATGCCGCGTTTTTTCCTGGCAACGAGCGTGGTTTTTTCAAACGAAGCGGACTCCAGCCCGAGGTGTTCGGCGGTGGGCAATTCGTGAAGATTTGCGAGTCGTTTGGCGCCGGCCGCCGTGCGGTGAAGCAGGAGTTTTTCGTTGTGCAGGCACCAGACGCGCGTGACCGCCTTTTGCTCGATGAGCTTGGGCGCGAGCACGGGAAACGCCTCGGGCTCTCCACGCTTCGCGGCCGTGCAAAATGCGAGCACCGGGCAAACCGTGCAGAGCGGATTCTGCCGGTGGCATACGGTGGCGCCGAGTTCCATCATCGCCTGATTGTGATCGCCGGGATTTTCCGGATTGAGCACCGCGTTGGCGAGGGGCGTGAGGGTTTTGACCGCGCCGGTGCCGTCCTTGAACGGGGTGGCGTCGGCGGTAAGCCGCGTGAGCACACGCACGACGTTGCCATCGACGACGGCCGCCTGCGTGCCGAAGGAAATGCTCGTGATCGCGGCCGCCGTGTAAGGCCCGATGCCGGGCAGTTCCTGCCAGCCGGCAGGCGTATCGGATGGAGACGGCATGGCGGCGACCGCCTTGGCGAGTTTGTGGAGATTGCGGGCGCGCGAGTAGTAGCCGAGGCCTTCCCAGAGCTTGAGCACGCGGTCTTCGGATGCGGCGGCGAGGGATGCAAAATCGGGGAACGCCTCCAGCCAGCGGGCGAAGTAGGGCAGGACGGTTTTGACCTGCGTCTGCTGAAGCATGAGCTCGCTCACCACCGTTTTGTAGAGCGATGGCGCGGTGCGCCACGGCAACGTGCGTTGATGCGTGCGATACCACGCGAGCAAGGCGTGCTGGAAGGCGGTCTTTTGGGCGATGAGCGTTTTGGCCACGGAAAGCCCCACAAGGCGCAAATTTCTCCGCGAAGCCAATGAAGATTCTTTTTGTGCTTTCGGTGCTTTTTGTGGCCAATGGTTCAATGCCCAAGAAGCCGACCTCCGACGACGAGGCCCCCAAGAAGCTCAGCAGCTACACCATCAAGCTCGACGACGGGCAGATGGAGGCGTTGCACGCGATCTGCAAGGCGCGCCACTGGGAGCCGTTCGAGGTCGCCTACACGCGGTTCGCCTACAAGGCCGAATCGGCGAAGATCAACTTGTCCGCCTACACGAGCGGCAAGGTCGTGATCGCCGGAAAGGGCACCGAGGACTTCGTGCGCGACGTGCTTGAGCCGGAAGTCACCAAGCTCGCCAAACTCGGCTACGATGAAGTGTTGAACCCCGACTGGTTCGAGGCACACGCCGGTCTGGATGAAAGCGGCAAGGGTGACTTCTTCGGTCCGGTCGTGGCCGCGACGGTCATCGCGGAAAAATCCGCCATCCTCAAGTGGCGCGAGGCCGGCGTGCAGGATTCCAAGAAAATCGCCGAGACGAAGATTCTCCAGCTGGACAAGATCATCCGCGAGACGCCGTGGGTGGTTGTAAAAACCTGCCACTGCTCGATGCCGAAATACAACGAGCTCATGCGTCGTCCGCGCGCCAACCTGAATCTTCTGCTCGCCTGGCAGCATGCGACGGCGCTCTCGCAGGCGCTCATCGAGAAACCGGTGAAGTGGGGCCTGCTCGACCAATTTACCGAGCAACCGCTCGTGCAGCGCGAGCTGGCCAAAAAGAAGGTGGAGAACTTCGAACTGCGCATGCGCACCAAGGCGGAGTCCGATCCGGTCGTGGCCGCCGCCTCCATCGTGGCGCGCGCCGAATACGTGCGGTTGATGCGCGATCTTTCGCGCCGCTTCGGCGAGCCGCTGCAGAAAGGCGCAAGCGCGCAGGTGAAGACGCAGGCGCACCAGATCATCGAGAAGTTTGGCATCCATGCGCTGGGTGATTTCGCCAAGCTTCATTTCCGCACCGCCTACGAGGTCGTGAAGGACGCGGGCAAACTCGACGAACTTCCACTGCCCGAGCCAAAGGAACGCTTCGGCTTCGGTCGCGGCTGATTTTATCCGGACGCATGGCCACGACCAAACGCCGCCAGCTTCGCGGTTTTGATCTCAAGCAGATCGAAGGTGTTTCCGAACTCATCGGCGTGGATGAGGCGGGCCGGGGCGCGCTGGCCGGTCCGGTGGTGGCGGGCGCCGTGCTGGTCACGCGCACGTTTCTCGACGGCCGCTGGGCCGGGACGAATGCGAACCGCATCAACGATTCCAAGCAGCTCACCTCGGCCGAGCGCGACGCGCTTTGGTTGGATTTTGAGGCGCTCGTCGCGGAGGGACAGATTCATGCCAACTTCGGCGTGGCCGATGTGACCGAGATCGAGCAGCTCAATATTCTTGGCGCCACCAAGCTCGCCATGCGTCGCGCACTGGAGGGCATTCATCCGCCGGGCGCGTTTGAAAAACCGGCGGCTGAGCCGGACTTGTTTGCGTCGCCGGAGGAGATCGCTGCGTTTCAACCTCAGGTGTCCTGCCGGATCATCGTGGACGGGCTGAAGTTGAAACATTTTCCGTATCCTCACACCGGCGTGGTCAAGGGGGACGGGCGGTCACTCTGCATCGCGATGGCTTCAATCATCGCGAAGGTGACACGGGACCGCCTGATGAACGATCTCGACGGGCAGTTCCCCGGTTATGGTTTCGCCCAACACAAGGGCTATGGCACCGAGGAGCATCGCGACGCGGTGCTCCGGCTCGGGCGGAGCCCGCAGCACCGCGAGTTGTTTTTGCGCAAGCTGCTCGCGGCCCGGGTCGATCCCGCGCAAATGGACTTTCTGGGGGACCAAACAGAATGAACGTCGGATTGCCTCCCGCACGTGGGTGCGCTTTGTAACTGATCCATGGCTGGCAAGAAACATACCTCGCTCGACCGCGTTCTCGGACGACTCAACACGCTTGATCCGGTCAACATGGCCAACCTTGTTCAGCGCCTCGTGCGCGAACACGGGCTGTTCGAGGATATTTTCAATACGCTTCAGGAGGGGATTCTGGTCATCAGTTCCGACGGCGAAATCGAATACGCCAACCAAGCCGCCCATACGCTCATCGGCCTGAAAACGGACGATCTCACCGGCTCGATTCTTTGGCGGCTGGTGCCGGGGCTGCGGCCTTCGTTGGAGGCGTCGCTTGACGCCGCCGCACCGGTGCTTCCGGTCGTGGCCCGGGAGATCCAGCTCAGCTATCCGGAGCCGCGTGTCGTCCGCCTCTACATGGTTCCGTTCAAGGGTGAGGGAAGCGGTGCCGAACGACGTTTTGCGGTCATTCTCACCGATATCACCAGCGAGAAACAAAACACAGAGGAGCGCATCGAAAGCGAACGAACATCGTCGATCCTTTTGCTCGCCGCCGGCGTCGCCCACGAACTGGGAAACCCACTCAACTCTCTCACGATTCACCTGCAGCTCATCGAGCGAAAACTCAAGAAACTGAAGGCGACGAAGGACAAGGAGGCCGCTTCGCTCACCGAGTCGATTCGCGTGTGCCAGGAGGAGGTTTCAAGGCTCGACGGGATCATCACCAATTTCCTCGAAGCCATCCGTCCGCGTCCACCCGATCTCGCTGAAACGAATCTGACCGACGTGCTGACCGAGGTGTTGAGCTTTCAACGCCGTGAGCTGGCCGATCGAGGCATCAAGGTCGAGGTGGAGACAGCGGACGATCTTCCAGTGGTCATGGCGGACCGGAATCAACTCAAGCAGGTGTTTTTCAACATCACCAAAAATGCGATGGAGGCCATGAGTCCCGGCGGCCGCCTGCGCATCCGCACCCGCACCGACGACGACAATGTTTACCTGCTCTTCGGCGATACAGGCGCCGGCATCAAGCAGGAGGATCTCGTGAAACTTTTTCAGCCCTACCACACGACGAAAACGGGCGGTCACGGTCTCGGTCTTATGATCGTGCAGCGCATCCTCCGCGAGCATGGCGGACAGGTGGGCATCGAGAGCAAGGAAGGCGTGGGAACGCTGGTCACGCTGCAGTTCCCTCAGAAAAACCGCCGGGTCAAGATGCTGAAGTAAGCTGGCGTGCGGTTGGATTTTGCGAAGGTTTGATTGGGTTTCAATCATTCCCCAATGAGTGCCCTGCTGGTATGATGATCTCTCGCTCGCCCCGTTTCGGAGGCGATTAATCCCAGTCCTTTGTTGCCCCATTTATGAGAAAAGAACTAGTGGCCGCGCTGTTCGCGGCTTTGACATGCGCCCAAGGTGTTCATGCCTACGAGATGAAGCAGGCGCCGATCATGACGCCATGGGCTTCGCAAGTGGACCCAAAGAATCCATTGCCCGACTATCCGCGGCCGCAGATGACTCGCCCGGACTGGATGAACCTTAACGGAGTCTGGGAATATCAAAGTGGGGCGGCCGATGACGGCGTGCCGGTTGGGAAGACCCTGAGCGGAGATATTCTTGTGCCGTTCCCGGTTGAGTCGGCGATTTCCGGAGTGATGGAGCACCATGACCGTCTTTGGTATCGGCGCATGTTTACCGTGCCGGCCGGATGGCGTGGCAAAAACATTCTTCTGAACTTCGGTGCGGTGGATTATGAGACCGAGGTTTTCTTGAACGGGAAAAGCCTGGGGATTCACAAAGGCGGATATCTGCCGTTCAGCTACGATATCACGGGGGAACTTCATGGCGCGGGACCGCAGGAAATCATCGTGCGGGTGTATGACCCGACCGAATCGGGTGGTCAGCCTCGCGGCAAGCAGGTCACCACGCCGGGCGGCATCATGTATACGCCGACCACGGGCATCTGGCAGACGGTGTGGCTGGAACCGGTCGCCAGTCTGTCCATCGCCAATTTGAAAATCGTTCCCGATGTGGACGCGGGGATGTTGAAGCTGACCGTGAACACCTCGGGTGATGCGAAGGGCAGCGAGGTTGAAATTCATGTGAAGGACTCGGGCAGGGTGATCCGGACCTTTTCCGGTAAACCCGGGGCCGAGCTCGATATCCCCATCAGCAATGCGAAGCTGTGGTCGCCGGAGAGTCCGTTTCTCTATGACCTTGATGTGACCTTAACGCAGGGCGCCCGGCCGATCGACCAAGTGACCAGCTACTTCGGCATGCGGAAGATCGCGATCGCAGACGTCGACGGGATCAAAAAGATTTTCCTCAACAACAAATTCGTCTTCGAGGCCGGTCCGCTCGATCAGGGATTCTGGCCGGATGGCATCTACACCGCGCCGACCGAGGCCGCGATGAAGTCCGATATCGAGCAGATCAAGGCGCTTGGTTTCAACATGGTGCGCAAGCACATCAAAGTGGAGCCGGCGCGCTGGTATTACTGGACCGACAAACTTGGCGTCCTCGTGTGGCAGGATATGCCCTCGGCCAACTCATACACCGGCGAACAAAAAGTGCCGGTGCCTCCGGTCGACAAAGAGGAATATGAAACAGAGTTGCGGGGTTTGGTCGCGACGCTTCAGAACGTGCCGTCGATCATCATGTGGGTGGTTTTCAACGAAGGTCAGGGGCAGTTCGATACCCAGCGTCTGGTGGGCATCGTGAAGCAACTGGACCCGACACGCCTGGTAAATCAGGCCAGCGGCGGAAGCTACTTCGGAGTTGGCGACATTCTCGACCGGCACTCCTATCCGCCGCCTGCTTGCCCCGCGCCGTCTGCGACTCAGGCGCTCGTTTGTGGTGAATACGGCGGCATCGGCTATTTCGTCAAAGGCCATACTTGGACCAACCGAGGCGGCGGCTACACGGGAGTCTACAGCGGCGACGATCTCGTCTATCTCTATGCGGATTTTTATACCTTGGTTAAAAAATTCCGTGATGAACAGGGGCTGAGTGCGGTCATCTACACCGAGTTGACGGATGTCATGACGGAGTTGAACGGCTTTCTGACCTACGATCGTGTTCCCAAGGTCAACTTCGCCGACATCGCACGTATCAACCGCTTCGAGTTTTCTGAACCGACCTACCGTGCGGTGTTACCTACTTCGGAAACGGATGCGCAGACATGGAAATTCACGACGGAAAAACCCGCGGGTAACTGGAACAAGAAGAACTTCGACGACTCCACGTGGAGCGAGGGAAAGGCGGGCTTTGGCAAGATCGGACGGATGGGAAATACGCCTTGGAAAACCAGCGACATCTGGATGCGAAAGTCGTTCAACCCGGGCAGTCTGACGCCTAAGCAAATCGACTCTCTGGTGGTGAAGGATCTCCATGACGACGGCATCGATGTGTTCATCAACGGAGTCAGCGCGTTCTCGGACGGTCATTTCATCGGCCAGTATGAATATCGCGGCATCAAGCCGGAGGCGCGTGCCGCCATCGCGCCGGATGCCGAAAATCTCATCGCGGTCCACTGTCATCAGAAAGCCGGCGGACAATACATCGACGTCGGACTTTATGAACGGATTCCGGGTTCTTCCGCGACGCCGTAATGCAGGTTCCTACGTGTGTCCCAAGCGGCCGGAGATCATTCGGCCGGCTTGGGCGTAAATGACATCCATTCGCGTGTCCCGTTTTAGAAATAGTTTAACCCGCTACGCGAAGCGTGTGGGCGCCGGATCGATGCTGATCAGCATCATCGTGCACGTCTTCATTATTGGCGGCGCGACTGTTTGGGTGGTCAGCTCGATTCAGCCCCAGCGAAAAGCCCTTTTCAATGGCGGTGAAAATGCGGCTCCTGAAATCCGACATCCGGTGAAGATGTCCAATACGCAGCCCAATCTCGATACACTCACGAAACGTATTTCCGTGGATACTCCGGATTCTGTCGTGGCATTGCCGGATCTTCCGGACAGCCAGGATGCTGGAATCAGCAGTCCGTCGCTCGCCCCGGCGATCGGATCGCCCGGTGGGGCGGGCGGAGGACTCGCGGGGCCGTTGATGCCCATATTCGGGTTTAAGGAGCCGCAAAAAAACGGCACCCTCGTGGGCACGCTCTATGATTTCAAGCAACTGAGAGGTAGAAAGCCCAACCCGGAATTGGCCGCGCTGAACGACAACGCCGAGCAGCTGGCCTATCAGACGACGTTCAAGTTCGTTAACTCCGGATGGGCAAAATCCATTCTCTATAAATATTACAAGAGTCCGCAAAAACTTTACGCCTCGCAGATCATCATCCCGCAAATCAACGCCAGCGAGGGTCCCAAAGCATTTGGTGTGGAAGGAGAGATCAAGCCGCGAGGATTTATCGTGCTTTATGAAGGCCGAGTTTCTCCGCCGGAAACAGGCACCTACCGCTTTGTCGGCGCGGCCGATGATATCATGATGGTCGCGCTCGACGGCCGGTTGGTGTTGGACGGCTGTTTGTATTGGAGCACACGACTGCGCAGCCAGTTCCATTCGGACAATCCCCAGCCGGCCAGTTATAAAAACAAAATCAACCTGCCACGCGGGCTTTTGGTCGGAAATCAGATGGCCCTGAAAAAAGGCACCTTCTACGACATCAAAATTCTAATCGGAGAGGGGCCCGGAGGGAAATCGCAGGCGTGTTTGTTCTATCAAAAAGACGGAATAAATTATGAAAAAGATGAGCTGGGCTCGCCCTTTCTCCCTGTTTTCCGAATCTCCAATGTGGAGACGGGAACATCCAACGGCGCATCGATCATGAAGGACGGCCCCATTTGGAGCGCGTTACCCGTGCAGGCGTCGTCGGACGATTGATGCGGAACGCGCGCGCGAGTGACTCGCGGACTATCCTCTATCGGGAAAGGAATAGAGGTGTGACATAATTTCCCATTGACCCTCGGCGGCGAGCGGCGTGATTCATAGTTCCATGATCCCCAGCGTGCTCATCGTTGATGACGAAAAACACACCCGTGACGGCCTGAGGCAGGCCCTGGAGGATGATTATGACGTGTCCGTGGCGGCCAACGCCGAGGAGGCGTTCAATCAGCTCGAAGCTCAGGAATTCGACGTGATTCTCACCGACCTGCGCATGCCGGGTAAGTCCGGACTCAAGATCATCGACAAGGCTCTCGCACTGTCCAACAAGCCCGCCGTCATCATGATGACGGCCTACGGAAGCATCGACTCGGCGGTTGAGGCGATGAAGCGCGGCGCGGTCGATTTTCTCACCAAGCCGGTCAACATCGAGCGTCTGGAAGTGCTGATCCAGCGAGCGCTCAAGACCAAGACGCTGGAGGTCGAGGTGAAGCAGCTTCACGAACGGCTGGATGATAAATTCAATTTCAACGGCATCGTCGGACACTCCGGCCGATTGCAGGAAGTGATCGACCGCGTGAAACTCGTGGCGCCATCGAAAGCCACCATCCTGATCGACGGCGAATCAGGCACGGGCAAAGAATTGATTGCGCAGGCGATCCACCAAGCCAGCCCTCGTGCACGTGCGCCGTTCATCGCGGTGCATTGCGCGGCGCTCTCGGAAAACCTTCTCGAGAGCGAAATCTTCGGCCACGAGCGCGGCGCGTTTACCGGAGCGATGGAGAAGCGCATCGGGCGCTTCGAGGCGGCCGACACCGGCACACTGTTTCTGGACGAGATCGGCGAGATCACGCCGTCCACCCAGGTGAAGCTGCTGCGCTTTCTGGAGACGAAATCCATCGAGCGTGTCGGCGGTTCAAAGCCTATCGATCTAGATGTGCGTCTTGTCGCGGCAACGAATCGGAATCTTGAGCAACAGGTGCGCGAAGGGAAATTCCGCGAGGATCTCTTTTTTCGTCTCAACGTCGTGCGCATCACGCTGCCGCCGTTGCGCGAGCGCACGGAGGATATTCCGGTGCTGCTGGCGCATTACATCCAGGTTTTCGCCAAGGAAAACGGCCTGCCGGCCCTGTCGATCGAGCCGGGCGCGCTGCGCTATCTCCAGGCCTATCGCTGGCCGGGCAATATTCGCGAGCTGCGCAATTTCGCCGAAAACGCCGTGGTGATGCACCGCGGCGGCAAGCTCACGGAATACGATCTGGAGTCGAAATTTCGCGGCGAAGTGCTCGCCCTGCCGTCGGGTGATGGTTCCGCGCCGCCGGCGGGCAATGATCGTTCGGCACCGGCCTCGCCGGGCGCCGGCTCGCTCTCGGTCGAGGAAAACGAAAAACGCTTGTTGCGCGAGGCCTTGATCAAATCCCGGGGCAACCGCACCAAGGCCGCGCAACTCATGGGCATCAGCCGGCGCACGCTTCATCGCAAGTTGGCCCAGTGGTCCGAGCTGGATGTGATCGACCGCTGAGCGGGCCTGCCGGTCTTAGGGGTTGCCTCGCGATTGGAGCGGCATTTGCTAGAGGGATCACCCCATGCGTTTTGCCACCTTGTTTTTTCTGACGATAAGCCTGTCGCTTTCCGTCCTGCGCGCCGAAGTCCGCATCGTCGGTTCTGATATTTTGGGCAAGGACTTTGTTGATGCACTGGCGGTATATTCGAAGCGCAACGACCTGGGGCTTTCGCTCAATTTTACCGGCAGCGAATCAGGATTGGAACAACTGCGCGCCGGCACCGCCGATCTCGGCATCGTTGTGCTCGCGCCGAACGAAACCAAGCCGGAGGCGCCATTTGTTGCCATACCGGCGGCCTATCAGACGGCGGCCGTGGTCGTGCCAGCCGCTCTGTCGCTCACGCAGATCACCTTTGACCAGCTCAACAGCATATACTCGGACAAGGCGGAATCCACGATCAAGCGCTGGGGCGACCTGGGAGTCACGGGAGTGTGGTCCAATCGGAATATTTTGCCCAACATCACCGGTCCAGGCAGGGGGCTCAGCTATGATCTTTTTCGTTACACGGTGTTGAGCTCACCCGACCTCAGGCCGACCGTCGCCGTGCAACAAAATGCTGACGAAGCCCTGAGTCGGATCACCGAGGATGAAGGCGGCATTGCCATCATGGCATTGCTTCCGAGCAAGCAACCCGGACTCAAGGCGTTGTTGGTTGCGCGCGGACCCAATGACGTCGCCTTCGGCCCGACCGAGGACAATGTCTATTCCGGCGACTACCCGATCCGGCTGCCCGTGTTTCTGGTTTTCAAGAAAAGCTCGGCCAAACAACTGCAGCTTGTGCTTCGCTATTTGCTGAGTGAAGACGCGGTTCCTCTCTGGAGAAATGCCGGGTTGATGCCGCTGCCCATCCAGGCCCGCAACCAGCAGATCTTTGATTTGGAAGTTCTCTAAAAAATCTATTGACGGCGAGGGGCACTGACCTTGTGCTCTCGCCTCTCTCACGCAGGCGTAGCTCAGTTGGTAGAGCACCACCTTGCCAAGGTGGACGTCGAGAGTTCGAGTCTCTTCGCCTGCTCCATTTTAGATAAGCGCCCCGAAACGACACGGGGCGCTTTTTTGTGCCCGTTGGAGTGACCGGGAGCGGCGGGTTTAAACGGTGGACGTCCGTGGATGTTTTATGCACAAAAGCAACAATGCCCAGAGGAACGGTAATCCATGAGGATTTCTACGAGACGCTCACTTTTGCAGAGGCCCAACTGCTATCGTGCACGTTTTCCCATATTAAAACGTGGGATTTCAAAGACTTAACGGCTCCTTTTTGGCGGCTTTATTTTAATGACAGACCCGGGGCGTTTATCGTCGTGGACGGGAAACGCATGGGGCTCACGCCGGATAAAGTTGTGCTTATTCCGCCCCAAACGGCTTTTTCCTCTGCGACGACCTGCGTTGTCGGCCACCTTTATCTTCACTTCTCTCTGGGGTTGGATCGCGCGGGTTTGCCTGGGATTGTGCATTTTCATACCCCGAGCGCCGCGGAAAAAAACGCCATCAACAAGCTTATCAAAGCGATGACGGGTCCGGACCGGGGCATACGACTGGACATTTCGTTTCTTGCCCAGGCCTTGGTCGGGCTGGCCTTGGCGGCAGTGCCGGCGGGGTATTGGGATGGGAGCGTGTCGGATCCCCGCATCGAACGGGCGTTGCGCCGCATCAAAGCGACCTTTCCGCTGGCCGTGAGCAATGCGGAGCTGGCCTGTGAGGCGCGCGTGAACGTCAATACGTTTACGCGTTTGTTCAGGCAATCGACCGGTTACGCGCCGCATGAATATCTGCTGAGACTGCGCATTGAGCGAGCCTGCATGCTTCTGCAACATGGTTCCGCAAGCATGGAGGCCATCGCCACGGAGACAGGGTTTTGCGACCGGTTTCATTTTTCCCGCATTTTCAAAAAACAGCAGCACATGAGTCCGGCCGCCTTCCGCCGTCAAAGCCGCCACCAACCGGTCGAGGCCGACGATCTTCCCCGGGGGTGAAAACGGCCGGGTGGCAGCAGGGCGCGGCACGACACGGGAAAATTACGGGATTGGCCTGCGGGGATATGTGACGAATCCTCGTATCTCAGACCATGCGTTTTAACCGTTCATATTGCATCGCCGTGGTTGTCATGTTTGCCGCAGCGGCTCGTGCGGATCAGGCCATAGAAATGGCCGATTGCTGGACGGACAACATGGTCCTGCAGCAGGGCGTCTCCATTCCGCTTGCGGGAACATCGGAGCCGAACACGCAAATCACGGTGACGTTTTCCGGGCAGACCAAAACGGTGGTTTCGGATGAGCGCGGATGCTGGGCTGCCAATCTTGATCCGCTCCAGCCTTCGCCCCGTCCCGGGACACTGCTTGTTTCCACCGGCTGCGACACATGCGCCAAAAAATTTATCAATCTGGTGGTTGGTGATGTTTGGATTTCCGGCGGAACACCGATCGGGGAATCCGACGGCGAGCCTGCGGCCCCCTTCGTCAATACGCTCATACGGATGCGTCATCTCCCACGGCCCGCGGATGGTCGCGACGATTCCAGCGCCGATCGTCTTGCCGTGCAATGGCTGCCATGCGGGAATCAAGTGTCGGGTGGAATTAATCCGCTCGATTTCTTTTTTGCACAGCAGCTTTGGATCAAGAAATCCGCACCGATTGGCGTGATTGAATATACCGGCTCCCGGAGTGAGCTCCCGCCAGTCGATATTCTGGCCGTTTCTCCGTTCCCTGTTCGGGGAATTTTGTGGTCCATGCCTCGCGGAACGCTCGGAAACAAGGCCGATGCCGCCGCCCTTGGCGGGCGCATCACGACTTGGCGGCGAGTTGCAGTGAGCGATCAGGCCAATACCAATCTCGTGCTTTTTCAGGCGGATTCCGGTGATGTTGCCAACGCCATGAAGACGGAACTTCGGGATGCGTGGCCTGATCAACCTCGGACACATGTGCGGGTGTTTCATCCGATGAACACAAAGCTGCTCGCGGTTGAGCTTGCGCAAAGTGCCATCCGGTCAGATACCGGCGGTCGTTAAGGCATTAATGCCCGCACTCTGCCGCCAAGGAGTGATTCTTGATAAAAATTGGCGGTTTTATCACATAAAATCACCGCACAATGAAGGTAGGATGATCGACAAAGCCGAGTGACTGACGCCCTTGTGTTTTGAAAATAAGAAAGGACGGGGTTCCCCGGCTTTCCTTACCCCGATGGAAGATTTTAATGGCTTCTCATTCAAAATCCAGCATGCGATTTTTTCCAAAATGAACTACACCCCCATATTCCGACGTATTTCAGCGGTTGTCCTTCTTGGGCTGGCACTGACACCCCTTGCCCGCGCCGAAAGCCGCCAAGTCTCGGCTCTGGACGCAAATGGTTGGAAGCTCTGGCTCGATACCAAGGCGGATTGGCAGAATGATCCGTTGTTTTTGCCACCGGCGGATATTTCCAAGCTGCCGGTCAATCCACCGACCGGTGGCTGGAGCCAGCTTTTCGCCAAGGATGTCCCCGAAGCCGACGTAGCCAAAACAGTCGCCGACAAGTCACTTTCGCTCGATGTGCAGGTGCCGGGCACGGTCGAGGAGTTTTGCTGGAATGCGCTTTCCGGAAATCAAAAGGGCCTTGGTTCCAGCGGCAACTATGTCGGCGTGAGCTGGTGGGGCCGTGATTTCAGCGTGCCGGCCAACGCCAAGGGCAAGCGCGTGAAGTTGTTTTTCAGTGAAGGCATCCGCCAGCGCGCGGAGGTATTCGTCAACGAAAAGCTCGTGGGCTATGAACTGGTGCACCAGACGCCGTTCGAGATCGACGTGACCGATGCGGTCAACTTTGGCGGCGCCAACAAACTCGCCGTGCGCATCACGGACCCGAATGGGAACTTCAGTTGGGGTGACTACACCGGCGTGGCATGGGGCAAATATTATTTCCCGTTGTCGCATGGATTTGGCGGCATTCTTGGCCCGGTGGTTTTGAAAGTCGTGGAACCCGTCCACGTCGCGGATATTTTTGTGAAGAACAAGCCGAGCCTGACGGACATCGATGCGGAGATCGAGATCGCCAACGACGGAACGGCTCCGCTCAAGGGCACTCTCAGTGCAGAGATCGTCGAGGCGTGGCAGCATGGCAGTCCGGTGGAAAAGCCACAGACCGTCTTCACGAGCAAATCCGCCGGCGAATTTACGGCGGCTCCCGGTGCGTCCTCGACGGTTTCTTTTTCGGCTTCCGTGCCGCAGGCGAAGTTGTGGGCTATTCGTGACGGCAATCTCTACAATCTCGTGGTGACGCTGCGCGATGCGCAGGGGAAGGTTATTGACCAGGCGACCCAGCGATTTGGGTTTCGCTTCCTGAGTGTTGAAGGTGTCGGCACGGATGCCCGTCTTTACCTGAACGGCAAGCGCACCTTTTTTCTCTCGGCCATCAGTTGGGGTTTCTGGCCCACCAACGGTATTTTCCCGACGCCGGAGTTGGCTCGCCGCCACATCGCTTCCGCGCAGGCGCTCGGTCAGAACATGCTCAACTTTCACCGCTGCGAGGGAAACACCCTTGTGCTGAATACGGCCGACGAGATGGGCATGCTCTACTACGAGGAAGTGGGCGGCTACAGCAGCTCCCGCACAAAGGACAGCAATCCCGTGGTGAAAAAAGTTCAGGACTTCGATCTAGCCGTGCAACTGAACCGCCAGCGTCTGCTGCGCATGGTGAAACGCGACCGCAGTCATCCGTCGCTGGTCATCTACAACATGGTGAACGAGCCGGGCTGGAAGCCCGACGAGCAGACGAAGAAAGACATGGCGTCGGCGCACCTGCTGGATCCGACGCGCATGATCACCTACGGCTCCGGTTTCATGAATCCGCGTCAGGATGAGCCGTCGAAGCTACACATGTTTCCCTACGATCAGACCCAACACACGCTCGGCTTCACGGATGTTCACAACGCCGGCAATTCTCCGGGCGTCTACACGGATTCGATGTATAGTTCGCCGGAAAACTTCCGTCGCGATGAGCGTGACGAGAAAGAGATTTTCGTGTGGGGCGAGGAAGGCGCGGTGGCGTCGCCTCCGCAGCTGGAGCTCATCCAGCAGGATATCGCGAAAGCGGGTCGTGATGGTTGGGACGGTGCCGATTATAAGGAATGGTATCAGGCCTACGTCGACTACATGCACGACAAAGGTCTGGAGAAATACTATCCGTCGCTCACGAAGCTCATCACCTCGCTCGGCGACATCATGTATTACGAGCACGGGCGCCTGGTCGAAAACGTGCGCATCGCCGACGGAGCCGATTTGAATGTGCTCAACGGCTACGAAGACATGAAATTCGACAACATGTCCGGTGCGGTCGACATCTTCCGCAATCTCAAGGGCGACCCTGCGCTCATCAACCAATACATGCGTCCGCTGCTCGTGGCCGTGAAGGCGCGGGATAAGGTAGGCCAGGTGGGTGAAACCAATCTCTTCGATCTTTACGTGCTCAACGAGCAGGCGATTCCTGCCGGCGACTACATCGTGAAATCCATCGTGATCAAACCGGACGGCAGCAAGGTGGCGGCTTTTTCCGGAAAGGCTCATGTTTCCGGCGGCGACAAGTTCAGCGATCTCGTGACTGAAAAGGTCCCCGTGGTGTTGGATGGTGGCACCGGCTACTACAAGATACTCGCCGAGCTCACCGACACATCCGGAAAAAAGCTGGCCACGGGCCACGACGAGATTTTCGCCGTGGACTGGAAGTCTGATGCGATTGGCGGGCGCGGCGCCGTGCTCGGCGGCAATCCGGACATGCTGCGCTTTGCCCGCGAGGTCAAAAAGGCTCCGATCCTGCCATATGACGATAACCTGCCGCGTCTCGATTATGTGATCGTTGGCCCGACCGACCGCGGCGATTCGTTTACGAAGATCTCGCCCTTCGACACCCGCACGATGGATGGCAAGACGGTCGGTCTCGACCTCGACTACTATCGCGGGAAATCCTTCGACACGCAGATCGACAAGCGCGTCAGCACGGCGCCGGTCGACTTCGATTCGAAGAGCAAGCTGATCCCCGGCTACGATATCCTGACCGAATCGAACTATTCGTTGCGCTGGCAGGGTTATCTGGTGCCCGAGGTGAGCGGGCCCACGAAGTTCGAGCTTACGGCCGACGATGGCGCGCGCGTATGGCTGGATGGCAAGCTGGTGGTTGACGAATGGCACGGCGGGCCTTCGAAGAAGTATTCGTTCGAAGCCAATCTGCAGGCGGGGAAGCCCTGCTCACTCAAGATGGAAGCCTATCAGGACGGCGGCGGCTGGGAGTTCTCCCTTAAGTGGAAACAACCCATCGTTGTTAAGCCGGTGGATATGCAGCGCCTCCTCAAGCGCGTCCGCGAAGACGGCACGAAACTGCTCGTCTTGGAAGGCGGCGAGGACTGGGTGAAGAAGTTGAAGAGCATGGGCGCCTTTCCTGACTTCAAGGTCTTCCATCCGTCGAAGACTTGGGTTGGCAGCAATTTCTTCGTCCGTGAACACCCGTTCTTTGCCGGTCTGCCGGTGAATGAAGGCATGAATTGGGAATACCAGCGTCTCGTGGTCTATGATGGTCCCAGCCACTTTGGGCTCTACGACATGAAGGGTGAAGAGGCCATCGTGTCGCTGGTGGGCGGCGTCTCCCATCTCGTGGCCACCTCGGTGGGCATCGTGCCTTATGGGAAGGGCCAGATTGCGTTCTCCTGTCTCGACCTTGCGCCAAACCTTCTGCTGGACGACAAGGCGGCGGCGGTGCCGAGGAAGATATTCTGCAACATGCTCCACTGGGGCGCGACGCCTTCGCAGTAATCAATCCAACAAAAAGCCCCGTCGTAGTGACGGGGCTTTTTCGTGTGGGGCGCCACTGCTGGCCGGATGAGTGGATTAAGCCGTTTGGATCGGCTCGAAACGAGGGCAGAGCATCCGGTTAAGCGCAAAGGCGATCAGGTAGGCGAAACTGCAATACCCGAAGAGCACCGCGTAGCCGGCGCCGCCGAGATGATCGAGCACGCGTCCACAGACGATAGGGAACACCATGCCGCTCAGTGAGCCGGCCATACCGGCGAGACCGATGACCGAAGCGATGGCGCGCTTGGGAAAGACATCTGAAACCGTGGTGAAAAGCGTGGCCGACCAAGCTTGGTGGGCGCCGCCGGCGAGACCGATCAAGATAACTGCACCCCATATGGGCAGTTGGGTGGCAAACGCCACGGGAAGAACGGCGCATGCGAAAATAAACAGACAGGTGCGGCGGGTGCGGGTGACGTTCCATCCGATGTCCGCTAGGCGCTTGGTCATCCAGCCTCCGCCGATACTAAGCACCGTCACGATGGCGTAGATGGCAACCAGAGGCAGGCTCATGGTTTTCAAATCGAGACCACGGGTCTTTTTGAAATAGTCCGGCAGCCAGATGAGAAAGAACCACCAGACGGGATCGGTGAGGATTTTGGCCAGAAGGTAGGCCCATGTCTGCCGGTAGCCGAGGATGGCACGCCACGACATCGGAGTGACGCCCTGGTCCTTGTCATTATCGCTTTCGATATAGGCAAGTTCAGTGGGGCGAAGCTTTTTGGACTGGCGGGGGAGTTCGTAGAAGCAGATCCAAAGAACCAGCCAGACGAGACCGGCGAGACCGGCGATGATGAAGGCGCCATGCCAGCCGAAGGCGAGGGCAAGGGGAGGGATGATGGCGGGAGCCAGCAATGCGCCGACGTTTGCCCCGGAATTAAAGAGCGAAGTGGCGAAGGCGCGTTCCTTTTTGGGGAACCACTGGGCGACCACCTTGATGGCGGCGGGGAAGTTGCCGCCTTCGCCGATACCGAGCGCGACACGGGCAATCCCGAAACCGCCGACAGTCGTGACCAAAGCATGCCCGGCCGCGGCAAGACTCCACGCGCCGATGGAAACCGCGTAGCCGATCTTGGTGCCGTATTTGTCGATGAACCACCCAAAGGCCAGGTAGCTCGCCGCGTAGGCGCCTTGGAAGAGAGAGTTGATCCAGCCGAACTGCTCATTGGTCCAGTGGAGCTGGTCGTCCAGAAGTGGTTTGAGCAGCGACAGGAGCTGCCGGTCCATGTAATTGATGGTCGTGGCCGCGAACAGCAGCCCGCAAATCATCCAGCGATGGCGGCCCAGGCTTTGTTGCAAGGAGGCAGGTGAGGATTCCATGGGGTAACGGGAAGTTCTTGAGTCGTCGAGAGAGGCACGGTCCGCGCGTGCAATGAAAGACATATCGCTGAGCACCGCACCAGCATGGTTCAACACCAAACTCGCAATCTCTTTGTGGGTTGACCGGAGAGAATCGAAAACGTTTAACCGATCTTTCGTGGTTACCCCTTGTTTCGCTTACACTGCGACCCCTTGGTTCATCATGAATTTCGACCGATGGCGGGACTCCTCCTGCTCATCTGTATTTTCCCGGCACGCGTTGCACGCCGGCCCGTCAGTCAAAGCCTTCAAAATCATGATAAGATCACTTGTTACACGGACTCTCTTCGCTGTTTCCCTTGCCTGTGTCAGCACGGCAAAGGCTCAAGAAGCGGGAAGTATAAAGCTTCCCGAAAACTTCCCCGGCGAATGGACAACGTGTGAACGCGCGGAGGTCGCGTGCTCGGCCGATACGGTCACAGTGGCCAATGGCTTCGTCATGTCTTCGGAAAAATACGAGGACGCGGAGATTGATTTTCGCCTACGCGCGCCACAAACGGCGGCCGAAGTGCAGGTCTGGGCCGGTTTTCGTGTGGCCGATGAAGACCGCCGCTATGCGGTCGGTCTGCGCGGCGGAAATAACAATCAGCTCTACCTGGCGCGTTATGCGCCCGACGCCAACGCGGTGTTTCTCGGTATCGCCCCGCTTGATTTTAAGCCTGCGGTTGGGACTTGGTATGATCTGCGCGTCGTGACCATGGGGAAGCGCATCCAGGTTTATCTGGGCGATGAAAAGCTGCCTCGCATCAATGTCGAAGATCCCTCTCCGCTGTGGACAACGGGCGGCGTGGCATTGGGCGGCGGCTACCTGCCTGCCGAATTCAGCTCCGTCAAGGTCGAGGCTTTGACCGATGAAATGAAGGATGCGTTCAAGGCGGTGAAAGACCTCACGTGGGAAGCCCCTGCCGTAGACAAGGAAGCCCGCCGGATGGAAGAGCGTGCAACCTACAAGGACGCGGTCGTCGAGTCACTGACACCCGACCGCACCGAGGTGTCGTTGAACGGCAACTGGCTCTTTATGCCGGAGCAGTCGTTGAAGAAGGGCGCATCTCCGGTCACTCTTACGACCGCTGACCAAAGTTGGCATTTGCTTGATGTGCCCAACATGTGGACTCCGGTGCTGGCCTGGCTGCACGGCGAGAGCGGTTTCAAACTAAAGGGGATTTCGGCGATGAAAGGCGTGAGTGACAAAGCCTACCTTCAGGAGATGGATCGTCTAAACAGCTACACCTTCGACTGGAACAAGACAGAAGGTGGTTGGTATCGACACTATCTCGACCTGCCTGCCGACATCAAAGGCCGGAAGGTTGAACTGGACTTCGATGCCATCGCGAAGGTCTCCGAGGTGTTCTTCAACGGCGTGGCGGTGGGTTCGCACGTCGGCATGTTTGGCGAGATCAAGTGTGACGTCAGCCAGTTGGTGCAGCCCGGCAAAAACATTATCGCCGTGCATGTGCTGCGGAATTTCAAGTCGGCTAAAAAAAACAGCGACAAGATCGTCGGTGTGGCGGTGACCGTTCCGATTACCGAAGCGATGCTCAATTCGCTTCCGCATGGCATGTATGACTTCGACCCGGCCGGCATCTGGCAGCCCGTCAAACTGGTCATCACCAACCCCGTCTCCGTGACGGACGTATACATCCGTCCCAGCCTTGATGACGCGAAGATCGAGCTCGAACTGTCCAACAATCAGTCCGCCTCGCAATCCGTCGATGTCGGCTATGTGATCCGCTCGGTCGAAGACGGCTCGGTGCTGCAAGCCAACCCGAAGGTGGCCCATACCGATGTGCCCGCCGGCGGAACCAAGACCATCGATTTCTCGACCGCCAGGGCCGCCGTCAAACTCTGGAGTCCGTCCTCGCCCAATCTCTACGCGATCGAGATCCAGGTTTCCCAGGGCGGCAAAATCATCGACCGCGAGACCACAAAGTTTGGCTTCCGCACGTTTGTAGTGGAGGGGAATAAATTCCTGTTGAACGGAAAACCCTACTGGCTGCGCGGTGGCGATCATCTCCCGATCCCACTCAAGCCCAATGACGCCGCCCTCGCCGATAAATTCATCCGCCTCGCCAAGGCGGGTAACATCGAAATCACCCGCACCCATGTCGGCCCCCTGACCGAGACGTGGGCGGAAGCCACGGACCGTCTCGGCATGATGGTTTCCTTCGAGGGCATCTGGCCGTGGTTGATGCTGGATGGAAATGTGCCGGCTCCCGAGCTGCTCAAGGCGTGGAAAGACGACTTCTCCTCGCTCATCCACAAATACCGCAACCATCCGTCGGTCGTGATGTGGACGATCAACAACGAGATGAAGTTCTACATCTTTGACCGCGAGAAACCCGAACTTCTCACGAAGAAGTGGGCGGTGGTTTCGGACATGATCAAGACCCTGCGCAGCATCGACCCAAGCCGTCCCGTCGTCGCCGATTCAGGCTACATGCGCCGCGAGAATCAGGCGGACTACGACAAGATCGTGAAACCAAACGGTTTTGACGACGGCGACATCGACGACGCCCACCGCTACTACAATTGGTATAACCCGACGTTCATGACCCTGTATAACGAGGGCTATGCAAAAGGAGCGTCATTGCCCGACCGTCCGTTGATCAGCCAGGAAATGTCCACCGGCTACCCGCGCAGCGACGACGGGCTGCCGACGCGCTATTACCTGTTCAAACACTACACGCCGCAGGCGCTCGTGGGACAATACGCTTACGAGCACAACAACCCGGCGTATTTCCTGACGCGGCAGGCGTTCATGACCAAGCAACAGGTCGAGGTCATTCGTCGCACGAATCACGACAACAGTTCCGGTGTCATGATGTTTGCCTATCTGACGTGGTTCAAAGATCAGTTCGACAAGGACACGATCGCGCCATGGCCGACCTATTACGCGATGCAGTCGGCGATGAACCCCGTGCTCGTGAGTGCCAAGCTTTATGGCTGGCACTACTTCGCCGGTGCGACGATCAAGCCCCGCGTGTTTGTCGTGAATGACGCCAGCGATGCCGCCGCTTTGCCCGCCGGCAAACTGGAGTGGTCGGTCGAAAGCGGTAATATCATTCTCGCCGAAGGAGGGCAGTCTTTCAAAGAAGTGCCGTATTATCAGGTAAAAGAACACCGAATCACGATCACCATGCCGGCCCAACTGCCGTCTCCACGCACCGAGGCAAAGCTAAAGCTGCGCTTGGTGGCTGACGGAAAGGTGCTTTCTGAAAACGCCTATGACATCACGCTGACGAATCACGAGTGGGCCGCATCTGCTGTCCAGGCCGGGCATGGCTCGATTGCGCTCTATGATCGTGCGAACGCCGTGCCGTCGGCATTGATCACTCCGTCGATGACCAAGCTTTCTTCACTGGATGATCTTGCGAAGATCTCGCCCAAGGTTCTCGTGGTCGGCGGTGCCCACGCGCTTGATGCGGATGGGATCAAGCAGATCCAATCATACGCCGAAGCGGGAGGGCGCGTTCTGCTATTGAATCCTGGCAAGGCGTTGATCGATGTCCTGCCCAAGGGCGTGAAATCGTTCCGCCCGGTCAAAGGTGAAATCGTCAGCATGAATCGTCCCGGCTCCAGTGTCTTCGATGGCATCGAGCCTTTGGATATGAGTTGGTTCCAAGTCGAGCCAGGCAGGCAGGCCTATGCGACCGCCGGCGTCTACGTCTTGGATCGCGCTGACACGGACATCACCGATCTCGCCGATTTCTGTGAAATCCACGCCTATCTGCAAAAGCCCGCGGATGTTCTCCAATACACCGGCACGGCCTTATTGGAAGCCAAGGTGGGCAAGGGCGGTATCATCGCCAGTGAGCTCATGATCTCCGCAGGTGAGGCCGATCCTATCGCGCGCCGTTTGTTCACCAATATGATCACGCACCTGCTCGCCGCTTCGGCGGAATAAGCAGCGTGTTTTGAGTCCAATAAAAAGGCTGCCGGAATGGTTCCGGCAGCCTTTTTATTTTTATCGGGCTGGTGTGTTTTGCTGAACGACCTTGGCGAAATCTTCACCCAAAGTGATCTGGCCGGCTGCGGTGAAGTGCAGATGATCGATGGTGGGCAGTTCGCCGGTCTTTACCAAATAAGTGTGGGGAACGGTCGATGACACGGTGGCCTGCGCCTTGCGGACGACTTCCAGTTTTTCTTTTGGAATGGCGGTCTGGCTCGGTGAAAGCTGGCCGATGAAGAAGGGCAGCGAGGAACCGTAGGTCTTGCGAATGTCGCCGATGAAGGCGGTCAGATTGGGAACGTAATCCGTGCGGCCGACGAAGGCGTCGGCCTCACCCTGCATCCAGATCATGCCGGCGAGCACGATGGTGGCTCCGGGATGGGTTTTCTTGAGCTCGGCCATGCCGTGTGCGACGGAAGCCTGGAAGTCGCGGTAGACGTTACCGTCGCCGGCGGTCGTGGCGTTACCGCCACCTTTCCAGTGCGCGTAGAGATTGGTGCCGCCGATGGCGTATTGGAGGAGGGCGACTTTCTTGCCGGACGCCTTGAAGTAATCAGCCATTGATCGGCCGAAGGAAACCTCGGGGCCGAAGGTCTCGCGCGGAGTGAGCGGACCGGTGTCGTCTTTGAAACTGTAGAAAACATCGGCCTGAGGGGCCTGCCATTTGGCACTGAGATCCTTGGCGGGAGCATGTCCGCTGCAGTTGGATTGGCCTCCAACGAGGTAGACTTCGATAGTCTCCGCCTGTGCCTGGAGACCAAGCAGCAGGGCGGAGGTGAGTGCGATTAATGCGGGGTATTTCATTGGATTGGATTGGGCGCTCACATGACGTTTAAAATACGCAATAATTACTGCCAGTCGTCGGTGCGAAACGGAGAGGCGGGAAGGCCTTCTTTGTTGTAGAGATTGATCTGGGGATTGTCGGCCCAACCGTAGCGGACGGCCACGGGATGGGGAACCTCCGGACTGGAGACTTCGATGTAGTTTCCTTTGATGACCGCGTCGGCCCAGACGAATTTCTTGTCTTCGCCGGCGATACCGAAGCCGGTGAGGGCCTTGGGTGTGGGCGGGGTTTTCCCGTCGGCCGTCCAAGGTGGCGTGCCGAGCGTCAGGCCGGAGCCACACTCGGTGAAGGCTATCAGGATCTTGTTGCCCTGAACTTTCATGGCGCGATACAGCGGGCCGGAGTAAACGATGTTTTCACCGTAGGCGACGTGACGGGCGACGAGCGCGAGACGCTGGCCGACATCGACCTTGCTGGGCGGATGGATATTGGTGGCGTCGCCGACATCGGTGGCGGAGGCCATGCCGGTGTTGGGTAGAGAAAGTGTCTTCAGCTGCGCGTCGCGGACCCAGGCCCAGTTGCCTTCGGACGGGGTCTTGGGTGCGGCTTTGAAATTAGCCAGCTCGACGAAGAGGAAAGGGAAATCTCCCTGGCCCCACTTTTCACGCCAGTCGGTGATCATGCGAGGGAAGAGGACGGAGTATTGCTGGGATTCCTGAAGGTTGTCGCCGTTACTTTCGCCCTGATACCAGATGACGCCCTTGATGCTGAACGGAATGAGCGGGGCGACCATCGCGTTGAAATTATTGGCAGGGGTGCCGAAACCGCCGTCCGGAGAGGATGGCGAGCGCGGCTGCTTATTAGCCGGAGAGCCGTCTTTTTTCCACGCGGCCACGGCGGTCTTATATTCTTCCATCTTGGCGGGATAATCTTTCGTGGCTTGCTCGTAGTTGTCCGCGATCTTTTTGCGCTCGGCGACGTAGTTGGCCAACGAGGGATCTTTTTCGAGACCGGTCAGACTGGTCCACGCTTCGGCGGGAGTGCCGCCTTTGTAGGTGGCGATCATACCGACCGGATGGCCGGCGGCGTGCCGCAGATCACGCGCGAAAAAATAGCCGACCGAGGAGAACCCGTGCCACGCCCAGTTGGCTTTCATGACCTCGGGTGTGCAGACCTGCCATTTGCCGTTCAGAGAGGTGGCGGAAGCGGAGGCGAGATCCTCTTGTGGCTCCAGCGCGGTTTTCCACGGAACGAAGAAGAGGCGGAGCTGGGGATCGTTGGCCTTGGCGATGGCATCGGCGCCGCGACTGTCGGTCTGGATGCCGTATTCCATATTGGACTGACCGGAGGCGATCCAGACATCGCCCACCAACACGTCTTGAAGCGTGAGGGTGTTGGTTCCTTTGACGACGAGGGTTTCGCCCTGGCCGCTTGGTGTGACTGGGGGGAGATCAACGCGCCATTTGCCATCGGGGGCTGCGGTGGTGCGGGAGGTTTGCTGACGGAGCGTGACCGAGACCTGTTCACCCGGAGAGGCCCAGCCCCAAACGGGAATTTTTGAGCCCTGCTGGAGCACCATGTGATCGCCGAAGATGGCTGGTAGTTTTACGTCGGCATGAATGGACGGGAGCGCGGCAGACAGCAGCAGCGCTGAACCTAGCGCGAGGCGGTGTAGGGATATCGGGTGCATGGGTAAAAAATGAAAGTGACGCCGGATGGACGAATGAAAAGCCCTGCGCACATGGTTGCGTGCTGGACGGATTTCAGGGAAGTCGTGACACGGTCGGCGCGCCATGGGTTCCGCACGCAAGCAAGACGGACGGAAGCAATTTCGCGGGGAGTAACAGGGGGCGTCAAGCATGACGCACCGGATTTCCATATCCGGCGTGGGGCCGTGCCGACGCGTGAATGTTTGGCCCTCTGTCATCGTCGGCTTGCGCTTGGCTGTCAGGCCAAACAGCGTCGACCCCAGTGAAATCCGACGATTTTTTTACGCTGCCGACATCGCTCGCCCGGTTTTCTGTTCATTTTCGTTCCGACGCAGCCCCGTGGGAATGGCTTCGGCAAATAGGGCCGGCGCTTAACGACACGCCTGCGCTCACCCGTCCGATACCGCCCGGAGTGCACATCGAAGGCGCGGTGTGGATCGACCCTTCGGTCAAATTGCCGGCTTACGCGACGATCATCGGACCGGCGTGGATCGGTGCAAAAACAGAGATTCGTCCTGGTGCCTTTATTCGTGGCAATGTCATCGTTGGCGAAGGCTGCGTGCTCGGTAATGCCTGCGAATTTAAAAACTGTCTGCTGATGGACGGTGTGCAGGTGCCGCACTTCAGCTACGTGGGCGATTCTATTCTCGGCAACGGCGCGCATCTCGGCGCGGGCGTGATATGCTCCAATCTTCGCCTCGATCAACAACCCGTAACGCTGCGAATCGACGGGCGGCAGTTTGACACCGGCCTGCGGAAGTTCGGAGCGATCCTCGGCGACGGAGCCGAGGTCGGTTGCAACGCCGTGCTTAATCCCGGCACGCTTCTCGGCAAACGCGCGCTGGTCATGCCCACGGTTGCCTTCACCGGTTATCTGCCGGCCAACACCATGGCGCGCATCCGCGGCACGATCACCCAAATCCCCCGTCGGGATTGACGCCGCACGGGCGGACTCGGCACCCTTCACGTTTTCGTCATGCGCATCCTCACCGGCATCCAGCCCTCCGGCCAGCTTCACATCGGCAACTATTTCGGTGCGATCAAACCCGCCGTCGATCTCCAGTCGCGCGGTGATTGCATTTATTTCATCGCCGACTACCACTCGATGACGTCGCTCACCGACGCCGGCGCGCGCCGCAAAAACACCTTCGACGTCGCCCTTGACTGGCTGGCCTGCGGTCTCGATCCGCAGAAGAACGTGCTCTTCCGTCAGAGCGATGTTTCCGAAGTATGCGAGCTCATGTGGATGCTCGGCACCTTGACGCCGATGGGCCTGCTCGAGCGCGCCCACAGCTACAAGGACAAGACGGCCAAAGGTCTCTCTCCCAACTTCGGTCTTTTCGCCTATCCCGTGCTGATGGCCGCCGATATTCTGCTCTACGACAGCAACGTCGTCCCCGTGGGCCGCGACCAGAAGCAACACGTCGAGATGACCAGGGACATCGCCATCAAGTTCAACCACACCTACGGGGAGACGTTCGTTGTCCCCGATCCCGAAATCCGCGACGAGACCGCCGTCGTCCCCGGTCTCGACGGCCAGAAGATGAGCAAAAGCTACGGCAACACGCTGGAAATTTTCGGAGAGGAAAAAGCCGCGCGAAAGAAAATCATGGGCATCGTGATGGACTCGCGCACCCCGGCCGAGCCCAAGCCCGACGCCGAAAAAAATATCGCCATTCAACTTCTCAAGCTCGTCGCTCCGGCGGATGTGGCGGCGGACTACGAAAACCGCCTGCGGGCCGGCGGCCTCGGCTATGGTGATTTAAAGAAGGCGCTCTTTGAGCATTATTGGACGTTTTTCGCGCCGTATCGCGCCAAGCGCGCGGAGCTCGCTGCGAATCCCGGCTACGTGCACGGCGTATTGCGCGATGGCGCGGCGCGCGCACGGGCGGTCGCGAGCGATGTGCTCGGTCGTGCCCGCAAGGCCAGCGGACTGGCCTGAGCGTTTTGGGGTCGGGCTCGCTCGGGCACCATCCTCACACGACTGTGGTCGGGTGCTGTTTCAGTGCGGCGATGGCCGCCATGATTTTCTCCGAGGTGAGCTGGTAACGCTCTTTGCCGGCTTCGGGGAAATCGTAGTCCTGCGGGTAAAGCAGCGGCCCAAAAGTCACCGAAACAGGCGTGCCAAGACGTAGTTTCCCGTCGCGCCCAAAGGCGATGTGTGAATTGAAAATGCGCACGGGCAGCACGGGCACCTGCGTCTTTGCCGCGATGAGCCCCACGCCTCCCTTGGGCGGTTGAAGCGTGCCGTCGGGTGAGCGCGTGCCCTCGGGGAAAAGGATGAGGGCCTTGCCTGTTTTTAAGGTCTGCAGGACACGCTTGATAGCGGCCAAGTCCGATCCGTCACGATCCACGGGGATGCAACCGACCCCATCCATCCACCAACTGCCGAAACCGGGTTTCCAGAGGGTTTTTCGTGCAAAAAAGGCTATCTGCCGGGGAACCTGCGAGCCGATGATCGGAGGATCAAGGTGGCTTGCGTGGTTACCCGCGATGAGAAACGGACCGGTGCGGGGAATATGTTCCAAGCCGGACACCTCACCGCGAAAAGCGGCGTCATAAAAACCGATGATGATGTAATGGCAGAGTCCGTAGAGCCAATCCATCAAAGCGTGGTCGTAACGACGGTTCATGGGTGCGAATCAGGCAAGTTTGGTCGCGACCAGATCGGAGATTTTATCCACAACCTGCTCAAGCGTGAGATAAGTGCTGTCGATGGCGATGGCTCCGGCGGGGAGGGTGAGCGGAGCGGTCTTGCGGGAGGTGTCGAGCCGGTCACGCTCGGCGACGGCATCTGCCCGGCCTTCAAGCTCGCGGCGGCGGGCGCGCGCCTCGACGTCGGCATGCAGGAAGAAACGCAGATCGGCGTTGGGGAAAATCACGGAGCCGATGTCGCGGCCTTCCATGATAAGGCCGCGAAACCCGTGCGCACGGGCGACGTCGGCCTGACCACGTTGGTAGGCGAGCAGGGCTGCGCGCACCTCGGGAATCGCGGCAAAATGAGAGACCGCCGCCGTCACTTCGGGGCCACGTATCTCGGTCTCGGGAATGATGCGACCGTCGATTTCCATGCGGGCGGAGCGGCCGTCGATTTGCGTGCCGAGCCTTAGGAAAGGCAGGGCGGCAGAGACCGCCGCGACATCGCCCACTCCCAGTCCCTGACGAAGCAACTGTGCGGTGATTGCGCGGTAATAGGAACCGGTGTCGACGTGCAGCAGATTAAAACGCTCGCTGACGGCGCGGGAAGTGGAAGATTTGCCGGAGGCGGCGCCGCCGTCGACAGCTACGATGAGAAAAGAGGACATCAGACGGAAAGGGAATTAAGGCGCAGCGACTCGAGTAACTCGAAGAAATTGGGGAAAGTCTTCGCGCAGCACACGGGGTTTTTGATGGAAAGCCACGGACGGCCATCGCCATGAAGATCGTGGCAGCCAAGGATACCGAAACTCATCGCGAAGCGATGGTCGCCGTAGGTCTCGATCTCAACGCCGGCTTTGAGTGGACGTGGCGTGATGGTGAGACCGTCGCCATCCTCGTGTTCGTCCACGTCCTGCCCGAGTTTGCGCAGTTCACGCACCATGCCGGCAACCCGGTCGGTCTCTTGTTTGCGTGAGTGGGCGATGCCGGTGATGCGGGTCGGGCCTGAGAGTAGTGGGGAAATCGCGGCCAGGGTGAGGAAGGTGTCGGAAAACTCGTTGAAGTTTTCGATCACGCCATGGCGAGTGCTACCCAAAGCGAACGATGTCTTAATCCCAGGGACATGGTGCAATTCAGCAAGGGCTGCCCCGGCTTTTTCTAACACATCCGCAAATCGAGTGTCACCTTGCAGGCTGTCTTTACGGAGGTTTAGCAAAGGTAATCCAAGGTCGCCACCAACTACGAGTGGAAGCGCCAAGAAATAGCTCGCAGCTGTGGCATCGGGTTCAATCGCGAATATGGCATTGGTTCTTCCAACCAGCAGATACGGATGTTGAGCGGCCACATTGATGATTGTGGCATGCCTAGAAATTCCAGGCTGACCGAAGTCTTGCATGAGTCGCGCTGTCATCTGAACGAACGGCCAGCGAACGCCGCCGACAGTGGTCACTTGAATAGACTCTTTGGCTAATGGTGCGACCATCAGAAGCGCCGACAGCATCTGGCTGCTTTCCGAGGCGTCTATCTCCACGAGCCCGCCGCGTAATCCGTGCGCGTGAATCTCAATCGGGAAAAAGCCTTCGGCTCCGGTGCAGCGAATGTCCGCACCCAGTGTGCGCAGGGCGTCGATCAATCCTTTCATCGGGCGTTTGCGCATCTGAGGGATGCCGTCGATGCGATAAATCCCGCGGGGTGCGGCGGCGCAGAGTGCGGTTAAAAAACGAGCGGCGGTGCCGGCTAGGCCGACGAAGAGATCAACCGGCTGCTCGTTTTTGAAACCGTTGGGTTGGCCGGAGACTTCGATCGTGTGGGTGGCTTCGTTCGCCGCGATGGTGAAGCCGAGAGCTTTTAGTGCTTCACCCATCAAATGCGTATCCTCGCTGAAAAGTGCACCGGTGAGGGTGACTTTTTTGTCGCACAGGGCGGCGAGCAGCAGAGCGCGGTTGGTAAGACTTTTCGAGCCGGGCAGCGTCACCGCGCCGCGCACCGGGCAGGTGAAGGGCGTGATCGGAAGAAGGTCGGGAAGAGGCAGCGGCATGAAGGGATGACGTTCACGCAAAGGCAGGAAACCGCCAAGGCGATTTTGAAAAATGCTTACGGGCGGAAGCCGTCGCGCCAGACCTTGCCCCTCTCAAGACGTGTCTTGAGCTCGGCCCAGTCCTTGTTGGCCAAGGCGGATTGAAAGCCCTGGAGTTCGTCTTGGAATTGGCGCAATGAGCGGAGGATTTCGTCGCGGTTTTGCTGGAAAATCTCGATCCACATGGTGCTGTCGCTCGCGGCAATGCGGGTGGTATCACGGAGTCCGTTGCCGGCAAGGTTGCGCCAACCGGGATTTTTTCCGGCGAGGAAAGTGGCTAGGGTGGTGGCGATCGTCTGCGGCAAATGACTGATATGGGCGACGACTTCGTCGTGTTGATCCGGTGTAACCGTGGTGACCTCGCTGCCGAGATCATGCCAGAAGCGAACGACGGTTTCAGTTGCGGCGGCATCCGTTTTTTCAAATGGAGTGACGAAACATACCCGGTGTTCGAAAAGCGCGTCGCTGGCGTTTTCCCAGCCGGTCTTTTCACCACCAGCCATGGGATGCGAACCGACAAAATGACGGCCGGTCGGGATGGCCGCATCGCAAGCGCGACAAAGGTCGCCTTTCACGCTGCCGACATCGGTGACGATCACACCTGCCGGAAGATGAGGGGCGATCAGACGGGCGAGTTCGATGATTTTTTCAACAGGGGCGGCGAGCACCACGAGTGAGGCTTCACGCACGGCGTCCACGGGCGTATCTGCCACAGCATTGCACCATGGCTGGTCGCGCAACTTGAGCCGGACTTCGGGCCGGCGCGCCCATACGGTGATGCGGCGGGCGAGGCCGCGCGCATGAACGGTCTTGGCGACCGAGCCGCCAAGCAGGCCGGGGGCAAGGATGACGAGATTTTCGATCACATGCTGTGAAAACGTCAATGAGAGGCCAATGTCGAGTTTATCGGTTAAGGACAGAGATCGCATTGCATTTTATGACAGGCGCTCTTTGATCGTTTTTTACCCCCTATGCAGGTCACTTGGAAAAAACGCCGCTTCATCCCTTTATTGCGCTCGGCCCGTCCATGGATTCTGGTCGCGATAGGCCTCGCCGCGCTTGGTTGGTTTTTCTATTTTCTCGCCACGCTCGGGCCCCGGCGCGTGGACAGCGGCGCACCTGTTGAGGTGAAAACATTTGATGATCCGGCGGTGTCGAAACTGTCCGCCGAGATCACCAATCTGGAGAAGCAATACAACAAGGCGGCAGACGCCAATCTGGTGACGTCTGAGAGCATCGACAAGCTGTCCCAGGCGCTCGACAAACAAAAGGAGCTCGTGCGCATCTACCCGGCGGCCGGCCTGGACCAGTCGACGCGGCTGATGCGACTGGACACCGAATTGGGGAACGCGCAGGCCAAGCTTAAAATGGCCTCCATTGATCTTCTGGAGAAAGACGGAGCCGATGCCTTGGAGAACGCCGATGCCGATCTGGCGTCCGCAAAATTCACCGAAGCCCTCCGGTTGCAGCGAGAAATCAACACCAGTTCAGCCAGTTCCCGTTATAAAAACTATGTGAGGGAGACTGCAATTTCACAGCAGTTGGCGAGGCTTGAGGCGGCCCCGCTTCAAAAGGAAGTGAAGGAACTCATCGCAGCCGCCCACAAGGCGGTCGACGAGAAGCGATGGGGCGACGCCCTGACCTCGTATACGCAGGCTCGCGACATCCAGGACCGCATTAACCGTGACTACGGCCGCACTGTTTTCTCCGACCTTTCACGCGTGGATGATCTCGACTCGGAAATCGAGTCGTTGAATGCGGCCGGCATCGCCGCCGACATTGATGCAAAGGAAAAGGCGGGTGACGACGCGATCGCAAAGGGCGATCCGGCGGCCGCAGTGACGTATTTCGCCACAGCCGGCGACATGCAGCTTCAGATCAACCAAAAATTCCCCAAAAGCCGCTTTGTTTCCTCCGATCGCATCGAAGCGCTGGAAATCAAAAAACAGACGGCAATGTCGGCCAACACGGCTGACGCACTGGCGGAACTTGATCGGGCCATCGGGGAGCATCTGAAAAAACGACAGGTGGTTTTGGCTGATCAAAAAATCGGCCAGGCCATTGTATTGGTGGATAAACTTTTTTCCGACTACCCGAAAAGCCGGCGGATTGACGGTGGCCTGAAACTCAAACTGTCCTATCTTGCACTGAAACGCTCCAGCCTGCGATCCCTGCAGGATCAGGTTTATGAGCGGCTACTTCCCATGCCTGGGGTGCCGGACCGCCTGCTTCTCAAAACAGAGGTCTCACAGGAACTCTACCTTTTGGTGATGAACACCAATCCAAGCCGGAATCCCGGACGCGGACTTCCCGTAGACTCCGTCAACTGGAATGATGCCCGTGAGTTCTGCGCGCGGCTAAGCTGGCTGCTCGGCACCACGGTGCGGTTGCCGACCATGGATGAATTTCGCGTGGCACTGGGCGATGGACAATCCGCGTGCTGGAACCAAACAAACAGCGATGGCCACAGTCAGGAAGTTGGCCGCGGCACCGCCAATGGCACGGGCTTTTATGATCTACTCGGCAACGTTGCCGAATGGACAGGAACCCCTGCTGACGACGATACTGCGTTTGTTTTTGGCGGCAGCTATCTGGATGCACCGGATGTCTTGTCCAAGGTGCCTTCGGAGGCCCGATCCAGAAGCGATCGCGCCCGCCAGGTTGGATTTCGCGTCGTGGTCGACCAGACGCCGCCATGAGCGGCCAGCCCGCGTTCAGGTCGAGCCCAGTGCGATTATTTTCGAAAACTCTTTATCCGTGAGTGGCATCACAGATAGCCGGCTTTGACGCAGGAGGGCGATTTCCTTTAGTGAAGGTTCATTCTTGATGTCCTGAAGGGAAACAGGTCGTGACAAGGTTTCGGAGGCTTTAAGCTCAACCGCAACCCAGTTGTCTTCATCCGTCGTGGGATCAGGAAATGAGGATTTGGTAACCGTGGCCGTCCCAAGCACGGCCTTGGTGGTGACGCTGGCGTAAAAAAGCACCCGATCACCCTTGCGCATGGATTTCAGATGATTTCTGGCCTGATAGTTACGAACCCCGGTCCAATCGGTTCGTTTATCTTTGACGAAAGTTTCCCATGAATAGGCTTCGGGTTCTGTTTTAACTAACCAATATTGGGTTGTCATTGAATGCTCGCGATATGCACTGTGATTACATGGAGCCCAGCAATGCTGAAAAGGCAAAAGCCCGCCGCAATCTGCGGATTGTAAAAGTATGCACAGCGGTGGGAATAGTGCTGCCCATAGTCCTGTTTTTAATGCTTCGTTGACGCGTTTCCCCATGAACCAAACCCTACTCCCTATCCGCCTGATTTTTGTGCTGTTGAGTGCGGCATGTGGCTGGCTGGTTTGTTACTCCATTCGTGATTGGGATGAATACCGGGGATTGGCTGTTTTCATCGGTCTGGCCATCGGTGTTTTGGTCGTGCTCGTAGATATTATGTTACGGGGATTTTCCCTGCGCGGTCTTTCGGCCATCACCTTCGGTTTGGCGACCGGCACTTTGATTTCCTTCATGATCAGCCGGTCTCCGCTTTTAAAGGAAGGCGACCCGCAGGTTATCTATCTGGTCCAGCTGGCTCTGTTTATCATCGTTACTTATCTGTGCACGGTGATCGCGCTGCGCGGGAAGGATGAGTTCAATCTCGTTATTCCGTATGTGCGCTTTGTCCCGCATGAAGTTGACGTTCCCTTGGTGGTGGTGGACGCAAGCGCCCTCATTGACGGGCGCATCGTGCGAATATGCCAGAGCGGCTTTTTAAGCTTCGCCCTGGTCGTTCCGCGGTTTGTCCTGGGCGAGTTGCAAGCCATCGCCGACTCAAATGATGCACAAAGACAAATGCGCGGGCGTCGCGGGCTGGAAATGCTCGGTGAGTTGAAGAAAATCAAAAACATCGATCTGCGCATTCACGAAAGCGAACTGTCCAACCGCCAGGACATCGACGCCAAGCTGGTTTTCCTGGCGCAGTCCATGCGCGCCAAATTGCTAACGACCGATTACAACTTGTCCAAGCTGGCGGAGTTTCATGGCGTGCACTGGCTCAATTTGAACCAACTCGGCAAGGCCATGCGTCCCGAGCTAGTGATCGGAGAAGTTATCGAGGTTGAACTCGTAAAAGCAGGGAAGGAGGAAGGACAAGCCATCGGCTATCTCGATGACAACTCCCTGGTGGTCGTAACCGGCGGACGTGCCCACATCGGCCGTATTGTTACCGTGGAGATCACCAGCGTGCTGCCGTCTTCCGCCGGCAAGATGGTTTTTGCGGGTCTGGTGGAAGAGGAGTAGGGATCGGGCAAAGGCGGCAGGCTGACATTTGCCGCTTTCTCCCGCTCGTTAAAAACGGTCATGGTGAATTCAAGTGGACGACATCATCTCCCAGCTTATCGGCAGACTCGGCGCAACCAACGTTCTAACCGAGCGCGAGGATATAATTCCTTACGGGTTTGATGGCACTGCCGCCCTAAGCCAGTTGCCGCGTGCGGTGGTGTTTGTGCGCGACGCGGAGGAGGTTTCTTTTGTTCTTAAATCCACCCGCATCCTGCGGATTCCGGTGGTCGCGCGTGGCAGCGGCACCGGGCTTTCAGGAGGCAGCGTTCCGGTTGCAGGAGCCATTGTCCTTTGCCTCCTTAAGCTGGATCGGATTCTCGAACTCGATACTCAAAACCTGACGCTGCTAACCGAAGCCGGGGTCATTACGCAGAAAATCTACGATGCGGCAGATGCCGTCGGATTGTTTTATCCGCCCGATCCCGGTTCGATGAAAATCAGCACTATCGGAGGCAACGTCGCCGAAAACTCCGGCGGCCTGCGCGGCCTTAAATACGGCGTTACCCGTGACTACGTCATGGGCATGGAAGTCGTGCTCGCCGACGGTTCCATCTGTTGGCTGGGCAGCAAGTGTGTGAAGGATGTCGCCGGTTACAATCTGCGTGATCTCTTCATCGGCAGCGAGGGCACACTCGGTGTGGTGACCAAGGTTCTTCTCAAACTCCTGCCCAAACCCGCCGCACGCCAGACGTTGCTCGCCACGTTCGACTCGATGGCCTCCGCCGCAGAGACCGTATCCGCCATCATCGCGGCCAAAATCATCCCGTGCACGCTGGAGTTCCTTGATCGAAAAACCATCCAATGTGTCGAGGATTACAGCAAGGTGGGACTGCCGCGCGACGCGGAAGCAATCCTGCTGATCGAAACAGACGGTCACACCACCGCCGTGAACGACGAGGCTGAAAAAATCGAAGCAATCTGTCGCACCCACCGTGCGGTAAATGTGCGTCGTGCACGCGACGCCGCCGAGATGGCCTTGCTGGCGTCGGCCCGGCGCAGTGCCTTCAGCGCGCTCGCCCGCTTGCGCCCCACGACGATCCTGGAGGATGTCACCGTGCCGCGCAGCGAGCTCGCCGGGATGGTCGCGAAAATCGCGGTCATCGCGGACCGCCATCGTCTCACCATCGCGACCTTCGGGCATTTTGGGGATGGAAACATGCATCCGACCATCCTGACCGACGAGCGCGACAAGGAGGAGATGCATCGTGTCGAGCTGGCACTGGCCGAGATCTTCGCGGCGACACTTGCGCGAGGCGGCACCATCACGGGAGAGCACGGAGTGGGTTTGGCCAAGCGGGCGTTTTTACAACAACAGTTGGGCGATGCCAGCTATGCCTTGCTGAAGTCGATCAAGCACACTTTGGATCCGGACAACCTGTTGAATCCCGGGAAAATTTTCCCCGCGGACCAAGAGTCATGAGCGCTACGGAAACTCCGAATCTGCTGAAGTCGCTCGATTACTCCGTGCTCCAACAATGCATGCACTGCGGCATGTGCCTGCCGTCCTGTCCAACGTATGCGGAGACCGGGAAGGAGCGGAATTCGCCGCGTGGACGCATTGCGTTGATGCGCGCCGTGGCCGATGAGGAGTTACCGGTCACCCGAGCTTTCGGGGAGGAAATGTATCACTGCCTCGGCTGCCTGGCCTGCACCACGGCATGCCCCGCCGGCGTGAATTATTCCGAATTGATCGAAACCGCGCGTGCCGAAGTGGAGCGCGTTGGCATACTTGCATCTCCGACTAGAAACGCCATGCGTGCGATGATGCTAGACGGGCTCTTTATGCGGCCCCGGCTATTGCGGCTGGCAGGACGAATGCTGTGGATTCTTCAGGCTTCGGGCATCATCAAGGCGGCCCGGAAAACAAAGCTCACCGCGTTGCTGCCGGCACGCATGCGCAGTCTGGAGATGCAGACACCGGTGATTCGCAGGCATTTCTCAAACGGTTTGATCTCCTTCGTCGAAGCGCCTGTGAACAGACGCAAACATCGCGTGGCGATGTTGACCGGCTGTATTCAGGATATGGTATTTTCAGATATCAACCGGGCGACGGTGGATGTGTTGGTGGAAAACGGATGCGAAGTGCTCACTCCACCGGCACAGCCGTGCTGCGGGGCGCTTCATTCGCATAATGGCAAAATGGATGCCGCGCGGGAACTCGCCAGGCGCCAGATAGACCTGATCGATCCGCTTTCAGTCGATGCGATCATCTCGAATGCCGGGGGATGTGGATCACATCTGCGTTCCTACGGGCATTTGCTTGAGGATGATCCGGCCTATGCCGCGCGGGCGAAAGCATGGTCGTCGAAACTACGCGACATTCATGAGTGGCTGGTTGAGATCGGTTTCAGGAAACCTGCCAACCATGATGCGCCCGCGACGACGGTGACCTATCACGAATCCTGTCACCTTTGCCATGGGCAGAAAGTTTCCCGCCAGCCCCGCGATATCCTTGAATCGATCCCCGGAGTGGAGTTGCGGGAGTGTCCGGAGGCCACCTGGTGTTGCGGGAGTGCGGGCATATATAATCTAACGCACCCCGATACATCCGACTGGCTGCAGGAACGGAAGCTGGGGAATCTTGCGAGCACCGGTGCGGATGTTGTAGCCACCGCCAACCCTGGCTGCCATCTGCAGATTCAAAACGGGCTTGCCGCGCGCGGAGATGTTAAAACCGGGGTGAGTCATCCGATTGTTCTACTGGCCCAGGCCTATGCGGCCGAACGTTTACAGACTGTGTAACGAGTGGTGGAGCAGACCAGGATCAAACTGGCGACCTCGTCGTTGCGAACGACGCGCTCTATCAACTGAGCTACTGCCCCGCACACTTATTGCCGGAGGAAACCTAAGCCACCCGCAAGGATGGCCGACCGACTCGTCCGAGGGTGAGAACGTAGAAGCTTGGAAACCGGCGGTGCAAGCCGATTGTCTGCCTCCCTGTAAATACCACCGACGGCGGTTCTACCTCGGGCCAAGGCAACTCACAGTTTCAGATCCTTGGCGTAGCCGGTGAGCTCAAGATAAGCGGAACCGACGGCCCGGCCACTCTCGTCGAGCACGCGGCAGGCGCCTTCCCAATAAGGAATGCCGCCGAGCCGTCCGGCCAACTCCTGATCCTGGACGAGCGGCTCAAGTGTAAAGCTGGCCAGGTGATGTGTCGCAGGATCGGTGGTGGTGAGGCGCACACGCGAGGGATAGACGGCGCCGGTGGACGGGCTCTTCCAGGAATCGATGACCTCCCACTTGAAATCGCTTTTTTGCGTGCGGCCCGCGGCGTCCACCCAAGTGAGTGACGATGCCGGATCGGCCGTGCCGTCGCGCAATCGCAGACGGTAGAACATGATTTCCCGATCATCGTTGAATTGAATACTCAACCAGTCCCAGCCGACCTGTTTCGCGCCGAGCTGACTGCTGCTGATTTCATGATCCATCCAGCTTTCCCCGGTCACTTCCAACGCCGAACCGCCGAGCGTGACGGTGCCGGCGGTGCGCAAACGGGTAAACGTGAGATAGTAGCTTGCGGCGGTCGATTCGGCTCCTTTGCGTGAAACGCCGCCGTCGCCGAAAATCACCAAAGGTTTTTCAGGCGCGAGGGTAAGCGCGAACGCCGCCTCGGCCTGCACGCCGCCGTTCAATTCCATGTGCGCGGTCGCGGGATCGGTCATGCGCAGCGACCACGGACCGTTGTGCACATCGAGAATCGTCGTCGAGGCCGAGGCGTCCCAGCCTTCGCGGTTAAGTCTTTCCTGATAATAAAACTTCCCCGTTTTCACATCCACCAACGCCATGTGCGCGAGGTAGAGTTGCGTGGATTTGTCGGGAGCCGCGCTGCGAAAGAATGTCGCCTGATATCCAAAGCGGCGGCCGTCCTTCTCGAAGAGATGGCCGGTGAGATACCACCACTCAAGTTTGAAGTCCGGGTGTGAGCCGTAATCCCGGGGAAATGAAAACACGTGTCCGGGCTGCGGCACCGCAAATCCGTCGGCGGTGGTGAGCGGCGTCTGGCTCCGCGCCAAAACCGCGAAGATGCAAACGGAAACAAGGCTCGGGATCGTGCGCGCATTCATGGCTTATTCCTTGCGGTCGGCCGGCAGATCGGCGCCCCACCAGCCGACAGCGTAGCTCACGATCCAGCCCGTCGCGATCACGAGCGCGGCGAGGGCGGCGAGTTGGCCGGAGGGCAGGGCGTAGCTTAGCGTCCAGCCGAAGGATTGTTTGTTGATGACGTGAATGAGCAGCCAGCCCAGCGCGAGGCTGAGTAGCAGGCCGCCGATGACCGCACATACGGCGACGGCGAGGCCCTCGATGGAGGAGGCAAGGGCGATTTCCCGGCGCGCAAATCCCAACGCACGCAGGGTGGTGAGTTCGTCCCGCCGATCCAACAGCACGCTTACCAACGTGAGGCCAAGCCCGGTGACGGCGACGATCACGCCGATCACTTCAAGTGCATAGGTAATGGAAAACGTCTGGCGGAAAATCCGCAGCACTTCGGCTCGCAGCTTCGTGTTGGTGAAAATGGCTAGACCGGGGTAGGTCTTGAGAAGCTCCGCGCGCAATGCGCCGGGATCGATGCCGGGCTTGGTGTAGAGCGAGATGTTGGTGACGGAGGTGTCACCAAACCAAGTCTGTGCAAGACGCCGGTCGACCAGGATCGAGCCGCGCTCGTTGCCATAATCGGCAAACACTCCGGCGATGGTCATGGCGTGGACGCCGGCCGGCGAGGGCACCTGCACCTGATCGCCGATCTTAACGGCAAAACGCATGGTGAAACTCTCGCTCACGAGGGCGAGGGAGGCGTTGCGAGCCGAATCAAACACGGCGTCATCGCCCGGCGCGTTTACCCACGGCAGGTCGGGTCGCGTGGCGGGATTGGCCAGATCGACGCCGCTGAGCAGGGTGGAAACTCCCCCGATCTCGATGGGCCATGCGGTGAGCATCCCGGTGTGGGCGACCGCCGGATGGCGGGCGATGGCATCGGCCGCCCGCGCTGAAATACGGTTCTGCGCGGAAGCACTCTGGGCTCCTCCACTTGAGATATAGAGATCCGCCTGCAAGGTTCGCCGCACCCAGCCTTTCATGGTGTGGTCAAAACTCGCGACCAGGATCGCCATGCCTGCGGTCATGCCGATGGCGCAGAGGAGTGCCGCTGTCGCCAAGCGGTGACGCCCGGATGGTTTGCGCAAATGACTCAATGCGACGCGCACGGGCGCGCTGCGTTCGCCAAACACCCGCGCGCAATGCGCCAGCGGCGGAAGCAAAAACGCGCACAACACTCCGCCGCCAAATATCCACAAGAATGCCGCCGCATAACCCGCAAAAGGAAACCGGCTGCCGCCGCCAAATTGAACCGGCGGGAGACGGGTGCAAAGCACACCCGCAAGCACGCAGACTGCACCGGTGACGAAACTGCGCATCACCCGCGTGCCGACGGCCGGGGCGGCTCCCCGTTGGAGAATCTGGGCGGGCGGTGTGCGCGCCGCTTCGCGTGCCGGCCACCAGCCGGCGATGAGCGCGGCGAGCAGGCCGATGCCCAATCCGATGCCGGCCTCGACCGGTGTAAGGTTGGCCGATTTCACCGTGGTGGCGTAGTAAAGTGCGTTGACCGTCTGCCCGACCGCACGCACTGACGCCTGGGCGCCCACCCAACCCAGCAACAAACCGAGCGCACCGCCGGCAAGACCGAGCAGGGCCGATTCGGCGAGCCAGGTGCGTCGGATGGTGGATTCCTCGACGCCGAGCGAGCGCAGGATGGCGATTTCCGGACGTCTCCGCACGACCGCGCCGTCGAGCGCTTGGAAAATCAAATAGAGCCCGACGAGCAACGCGATGAGCGAGAGAATGGTGAGATTAAGACGAAAGGCCCGCGTCATGGTCTCGGCCGCTTCCCGCCGGGCGCCGGGCGCGGTGACGTTCCAGCGTTCGCCGTTGCGGCCCGCAGTCTGGAGAATCTGCAGGAGTTCGGCGCGCCGTTGTTCGATGCGTGGTCCGGGCTCGACCACGAATTCCACGCGGTCAACGAAGCCGGTTTTGCCGGTGATTTTCTGGAGCTGGGCGAGACCGAGGATGAACAAGTCCGCCGGCGCCCGGGGAGCATCCGGCGCGCTGGGTATGATGCCGGCGACGGGGATTGTGCGCACGGTTTCATCGATCACGAGTTGGACTGTCTTCGGCGGAGTGGATGCGAAATCACGACTCACCCAGACTTGAGGCCCCGCCTCGAACGTTTTCCAGAAATCGCCGCCCTTTTCGGTGCCCGTGCGGGTGTCGATGGTTTGACCGAAAAAGGGTTTGTCCTGCGCGCGTGCCAGATTGGAAACCGCGATCAAATCAACCCCGAGCAACGTATAAGTCGGGCGACCGAATTTGTTTTCATTGTCCGTGGACGGCGGCGGCGAAGCGCTCGCTTCGACCACGGGAATGATGTTCACCGGCCTGCCGCCCAGGGCGCCGCGCAATTCGGGCAGGACGCTTTCCGGCAATGTGCCCGCCGGGGCTTTGATGATCCAGTCGCTCTGGCCGGTGAGCGTGTCGGTGAAGTTGGCGAAGCTGGCGACAGCGGCGTGGTTGGCGAGGCGGATGGAAACAAATACCGCGACGCCGAGCGAGAGGATCACAACCAGCAGCGCACTTTGCCGCGGCGCTACCCGCCAGTGCCGCAACGTGATACGGCGAAGCAAAAGCGCGATCAACGGGGTGCTCATGAAGCGTCGGTCACGCGCCCGTCGAGCAGGTGAATGCGCCGGTGACAGATGGCGGCGGCTTCCTCGCTATGGGTCACGAGCACGAGGGCGGTGCGGGTTTCGTCGGTGAGCTCGCGCAACAGGGCGAGGATGTTGGCGCCATTGGCCGAATCGAGGTTGCCGGTCGGCTCGTCGGCCAGAATCAAATCGGGCCGATGGGCAAGGGCGCGCGCGATGGCGATGCGTTGCTGTTCACCGCCCGAAAGCTGCGAGGGCAGGGCGGCGGCGCGATGAACGAGGCCGACACGCGTGAGAAAATGGTCAACCCGCGCACGGCGCTCATCGGCGCCCAGGCCGATCAGCTGGAGCGGAAGCCCGATGTTTTCGGCCGCGCTCAGCGTGGGAAGAAGATGAAAAAACTGAAAAACGGTGCCCACGCGTTCACGGCGCAACCGGGCGAGGCCGTTGCTGTCAAGTTGGTCGATGCGCAAATTGTGCAGCGAAATACTTCCAGAGTCCGGACGGTCCACCCCGCCCAGACAGTTGAGAAGGGTTGTCTTGCCGCTGCCGGAAGGTCCGGTCAGGGCGACACGCTCGCCCGCCTCGACCGAAAATGAAACCGCATCAAGCACGCGGCGCGCGCCATAGTTTTTGATAACAGCTTCGGCCTTAAGGACCGTGGCGGGGTCGCGTGACATGGCCCGCACCAAATGCGCCTTGGAGCCAAAGGCCAATCCTTCTGATGAAAATATCAGGTTTATTGATGCCGGGTGGGCTCGCTGGCCATCGAGTGAATCATAACCGGAGTGTCCTCCCACTCACACTCGTCACGATCCGCTTGCTTGAACGCCCTCCATTCAAGTTCACCCGCCATAAAAACAAAGGCGAAGAGGACACCGCCGAGGTAGTTTTTGAAATAGAACACCATCGTAAAGGCACCCAATATCGAAAGAACTTCCCCTGTTCTCACCGCGATGCGGGTCGCTTTACGGTAGGGCAGGCGCGTCGCAAACAAGGCCCTCAAAATACGCCCCCCATCCATGGGAAAAACCGGCAAAAGATTAAAGCAACCCATGACAATATTCATGATCACAAGATGTTGCAGAAGCTCGACGCCGTGATCCGGGAAGTCTTCCGGATTCCAGTTTGTCGTGTGCAGCGCAAAAATCATCAGAATGCTGGCCACTAAAAAATTGGTCGCTGGACCAGCCAGGGCGATAAGGATCTCGCTTCGGGGGCGTTTGGGAATCGAGCTGAATTCGGCCATGCCCCCTATCGGCAGCAAAAGAATACGCGGGACCGTCACGCCGAACCGACGAGCCATGAAACAGTGTCCCAATTCATGCAGGGTCACACACACAAAGAGCAGGCATACGTAGGCCAGACTCCATCCCATCTCGATCCAATGCGCGGCATGACTCATGCCCGCCGCGGCCGTCCATCCTTCGTAGGCCACACAGGCCAGCAAAGGCAAAAAGCTTGCGTGAATCGCGAGCCGGATTCCACGGATGCGGAACAAGTTCATTGACCAACCGAGCATATGACTTAGTGAAAACGAGCTTTGTGTGAGTAACTGCGTTGCCACGCTTGCTGACCGCGAGGCGCCTTTCCTGTTCCCATGCCCGATATCGCCGTAAAATCGCCCACCATCCTGATCATCGATGACGACGCCGAGGTGCGTTATTCGCTTAGCCGCGTGCTTTCATCGAAAAAATATCAGGTGATTGAGGCCCCCAGCGGCGAGCAGGGTGTCGCCCTTGTTAAAAAAGGACCGGCCCCGGATTTGATTTTTTTGGATATTCGCATGAGCGGGATGAGCGGCATCGAAGCCCTCCAGCACATCCGCTCCGTCAATGCGAAGCAGCTCGTCGTCCTCATGACCGCGTTTGGCACCGCCCAGACCGCCATCGAAGCGATGAAATACGGCGCCTTCGACTACATCATGAAGCCCTTCGATCCGGCGAAGGTGCTGGCGATTGCGGAAAACGCGCTCAAGGCCCACGCCGACATGCGCGCGGTGAGCAACTACAAGCCCACCATCAACAGCGATGATTACAAGGAAGGCATCGTGGGCTCTTCTCCCGTCATGCAGGATGTCTTCAAGATCATCGGACAGGTGACCGCCAGTGATGTCACCGTGATGATCACCGGCGAGAGCGGCACAGGCAAGGAACTGGTCGCCCGCTCCATCTGGAAGCACTCCCATCGCGCCTCCAAACCCTTCATTGCGGTCAACTGCGCGGCCATCCCCGACAATCTCATCGAAAGCGAACTCTTCGGTCACGAGAAAGGCTCGTTCACCGGCGCCACCGGCCAGCGTCTCGGCAAGTTTGAGTTGTGCGACGGCGGCACCATTTTTTTGGATGAAATCGGCGACATGGCCCTCGCCACGCAGACGAAGATCCTGCGGGTTCTCCAGCAGGGGGAAATCCAGCGTGTGGGCGGCACCGACACCATCAAGGTCGACGTGCGTATCATCGCCGCCACCAACAAGGATCTCGAAGAGATGGTGAAGGCCAAGACCTTCCGCGAAGATCTTTATTACCGGCTGAACGTGGTGCGCATCAAAATGCCCGCCCTTCGCGAGCGCGTGGACGACGTCCCGCAGATCGTCGATTTCTGCATCCAGAATCTCGTGAAACACAAGAAGGCCCGCGTGAGCAAAGTCTCGCCCGAGGCCCTCAGCGTGCTCACGCGCTACCGCTGGCCTGGCAACGTGCGCGAGTTGGAAAACGTGGTCTACCGCAGCGCGGTCATCGCGCAGGGTGACACCATTCTCCTCAAGGATCTTCCGATCGAAGTTCGCGACGCGTCCGGTGTGCCGCCCCTCTCCATTCCCACCGGCGGCACGGCCGCGCCTTTCGAGGCTGCGCGCACCATGGCGATGGAGAGCGTCACGCTTGCGACCGCACAGGTCGCGGCGGAAAGCATCGCCTCGGGCGGGCCCGCGTTGAGTGTCGAGCGTGCCCTGGACTTTTTGCATGGCCAGCTCAGCGAAGAAGAGGAACCGATCATGGAACGCCTTGAGCGGGAAATGATCGTCCGCGTGCTGACCGCCACTGATGGCAACTTGCTCAAGGCCTCTGAAAAACTCGGCATGACGCGCGCGACCCTTCGCAAGCGCGTCGACGAACTTGGGTTAAAGAACTGAAGGTTCTCCTTCGTTCGGGATTCGACGGTTTAAAAACAACAAGGGCGCGGTTTTTGCCGCGCCTTTGTTTTCAGGAGTAACAAAAATGCCGGCCGTTTACTTTTTGAATCCGTCGGGATTCCGGGAATGCCAGTTCCACGCCGTCGCCACAATGGGCTCGATGGTCTTGTATTTGATTTCCCAGCCAAGTTCGTTGATCGCCTTCGACGAGTCGGCGTAGAGGGCGGGAGGATCACCGGCGCGGCGCGGCGCGACCACGGTGGGCACTTTTTTGCCGGTGACATTCTCAACGGCTTTGATGACTTCGAGGACGGAGGTGGGCGTGCCGGTGCCGAGATTATAAAAGAGTGCGGTGCCGGGCTTGTCCAATTTGTCGAACGCCGCGATGTGGGCGCGGCTGAGGTCGTCCACATGGACATAATCGCGGAGGCAGGTGCCGTCCGGGGTGGGGTAGTCGGTGCCAAAAATCTGGACGTTCTCGCGTTTGCCCACGGCGGCGTCGATGAGGAGCGGGATGAGATGCGTCTCGGGATTGTGCTGCTCGCCGATCGTGCCGTCCTCGGAAGCGCCGGCGGCGTTGAAGTAACGGAAGGCGGCGAAACTCAGGCCGTAGGCGCTGGCGAAGGCCTTGAGCGCGTTTTCGATGTCGAGCTTGGTCTGGCCGTAGGGATTGATGGGGGCCTGCGGCATCGTTTCGACGAGCGGCATTTTTTCAGGAATGCCGTAAGTCGCGCAGGTCGAGGAAAAGACGAACTTCTTCACGCCGCAGCCCATCATGCAACGCAGGAGGTGAAGCGTGGCGGCGACGTTGTTGAAATAGTATTTGAGCGGATCGGTGACGCTTTCGCCGACATAGGCGTAGGCGGCGAAATGCATGACGATGTCTATCTTCTCCTTTTTGAGGATTTTGCCCACTTCGCTCTCATTGCCGAGATTGACGGAATAGAAGGGCACGTCCGCATCGACGGCCGCCCGGTGGCCGAAGACCAGATTGTCGAGCACGACCGGGTTGTGGCCCGCGGCAATCAATTGCCTGACACAGTGACTGCCAATATATCCGGCTCCTCCGACGACAAGAACGTTCATAGGGAAGCGAGCGTTGTATTGCTTTTAAGGCGTGGTTGGCTAGCGATTTCCTTTCCCATGGCTTATAAACCCGCCCGCATCGTCATCACCGGAGTCGGTCTGACCGCGCCCAACGGCAATACCCTGTCCGAATTCCGCCAAAACCTCCTCAACGGTGTGGCGGGTATCGAGAAGCTGGACGTGCGCTACATGGGCGAGTGTCTGGCCGGCGTCTGCCACTACGATCCGCTCAAATACCAAAAGAAAAAAGAACTTCGCGTGGGCACGCGCGCAGGGTCCATTTCGATTTATTGCGCCCGCGAAGCCGTGGCCGACAGCGGAGTCAATTTTGAGGCCATGCCGAAGGATCGCATCGGCATCTACGTGGGCACCACCGAGCACGGCAACGTGGAGACGGAGAACGAGGTCTACGCCATCTCGAAGTTCGGCTACGACACGAAGTATTGGTCGCATTACCATAACCCGCGCACCGTCTCCAACAACCCGGCCGGGGAAGTCTCGCTCAATCTCGGGATCACCGGTCCCGCCTACACGATCGGCGCCGCCTGCGCCGCCGGCAACATGGGGCTCATTCACGCCGCGCAGATGCTTCGTCTCGGCGAAGTGGATTTCGCGATTTGCGGCGGTGTCAGCGAGTCGATCCACACCTTCGGTATTTTCGCCGGCTTCAAGTCCCAGAACGCCCTCGCGCACCATCCCGATCCGCTGAAGGCCTCGCGTCCCTTCGACCGTGATCGCAACGGCATCGTCATCTCCGAAGGCGGCGCGCTTTACACGCTCGAACGCCTCGACGACGCCCTCGCGCGCGGCGCTAAAATCTACGGGGAGATCGGCGGCTATTGCGTGAATTCCGACGCGAGCGACTACGTCCTCCCGAACCCCGGCCGCCAGGCCGAGTGCGTGCGCAAGGCTCTTGCGTCCGCCGGTCTCGTCGCGTCCGACATCCATATCGTCAACACCCACGCCACCGCGACCCCGATGGGCGACATCCAGGAGTGCGAGGCCATCCGTGCGGTCTTCGGCGACGGCTGCCCCGATACTTACATCAACAACACCAAGAGCTTCATCGGCCACTGCATGGGTGCGGCCGGCGCGCTTGAGCTCGCGGGCAACCTGCCGTCCTTCGACGACCTCGTCGTTCACCCGACGATCAACGTCGACAACCTCGACCCGCAGTGCGCGCTGCCCGGCCTCGTGCTCAACCAGCCAAAAAAGGTCGGTCGGGTTGACGCCATCCTCAATAACTCGTTCGGTATGCTAGGCATAAATTCCACGTTGATTGTGAAACGCTTTGTGCCCTAACTCTTACCCTTTACACACGCTCCATGACCAAAGACGAAACCAAGAAGGTAGTCCTCGAAATCATCGCCGACATCGCGCCCGACGAAGACATTTCCAATCTCAAGGGCGACATTCGCCTGCGTGATCAGATGCAGTTGGATTCGATGGACTTTCTCGACATCGTGATGGAGCTCCGCAAACGCCACAACATCGAGGTCCCCGAGGCTGATTACATGCAGTTGGCCACGCTCGACAGCTGCGCCGACTACCTGACCCCGAAGTTCGCCGCACTCGGCAAGTAAGCGCTTCATCGCAACCCAACCTTTCCGGCCTGACCGCATGTCAGGCCTTTTTTGCGCCCCGCGTGAACACCACCACCCACTACGACGTTGCCGTCATCGGCGCAGGCATGGCCGGCCTTGCCGCCGGCATCCGCCTCGCGCACTTCGGCAAGAAGGTGTGTATCTTCGAACGGCACAACGCAGTCGGCGGGCTCAACGGTTTCTACAGCATCGAGGGACGCAAATACGACGTGGGCCTGCACGCCATGACCAACTTCGTGCGGCCCGGCGTGAAAGGCACGCCGCTGGGGAAACTCCTCCGCCAGCTCCGCATCGACCGCGACGAGTTCGCCTTGTGCGAGCAGAAGCGCTCCCGCGTCGCCTTCGGCCCGCGCGGAGAGACGTCGCTCACCTTTACCAACGATTTCGCTGTCTTCGAATCCGAGGTCGCCCAAAAGTTTCCCGCCCAGATCGACGGCTTCCGCCGCTTGGTCGCGTGGATCAAGACATACGACGACGTCTCGCTCGACGCCCAGCCCGAGTCGGCCCGCGCCGTCGTGCGACGCCATGTGACCGATCCGTTGCTGGAAGACATGCTGTTCTGTCCGGTCATGTATTACGGCAGCGCCACCGAGCACGACATGGAGTTCGGCCAGTTCGTCATCATGTTCAAGGCGCTCTTCCTCGAAGGCTTCGCCCGTCCGTTCGACGGTGTCCGCGTGATCCTGCGAATCCTCCTGGAGAAATACCGCGAGGCCGGCGGCGAACGGCGCATGAAGTGCGGTGTTAAGCAAATCATCGCGCGCGAGGGCAGGGCATCCGCGCTTTTGCTCGACGACGGCACCGAGGTCACCGCCTCGCATGTCATCAGCACCATTGGCGCCCCGGAAACCGAGCGCCTTCTGCCTGCCCATCGCCTTTCGCCCATCGCCTCAAGCCGGGCGCCGGACGGCGCCTTGAGCTACTGCGAGACGATCACCGTGCTCGACCGCCAGCCGTCCGCCCTCGGCTGGGGCGACGACACCATCGTTTTCTTCAACGACTCGGAAAAGTTCACCTATGCCCGCAGCGAGGCGCAGGTCGATGTGCGCAGCGGCGTCATCTGCATGCCCAACAACTTCGACTTCGGCGCCGGCCGCGAGCTGCCCGAGGGACTTTTCCGCTGCACCTGCCTCGCCAGCTACGACCAGTGGGCGCACTTGCCCGAAGACATCTATCGCGTCGACAAAGTCCGTTGGTATGCCGACATCCAGCGCAGCGCCCAACGCTTTCTGCCACCGCTTACGGCACCGGACGCACTCGCCTCCGCCACGCTCGCGACTGACATGTTTACCCCGCGCACCATCACCAAATTCACCGGCCATGCCGGCGGTGCAATCTACGGCTCGCCGGTAAAAATCCGCGACGGTCGCACCTCGCTCGCCAACCTCTATCTCGCGGGCACGGACCAGGGATTCCTTGGGATCGTCGGCGCCATGTTGAGCGGCATCTCGATGGCCAATTTTCACATCCTCCAGGCGCGCGCCTGACGGATGCTTTAACACTTCCATCCCTCTCCGTGATCCCCTGGGTCGCCGCCACTCTGGTTTCCGCTTTTTTCCTCGGGCTCTACGACCTGAGCACCAAGCACGCGGTGCGCGACAACGCCGTCCTGCCGGTGTTGTTTTGGGCCAACGTGTGCAGCGCGGCCGTCTGGCTGTCGATTCTCGCGGCCAACGCCGCGTTTCCGGGCGGAATGCCTGTTTCCTTGCACGTTGATCCACTCACACCAGTCCAGCACTTCCAGTTACTGCTCAAGTCAGCCATCGTCGCGGCTTCGTGGGTGTGCAGCTACTTCGCGGTTAAAAACCTGCCTGTGTCGATCGCGGCACCCGTGCGTGCAACGGGGCCGATGTGGACGTTGTTCGGCGCGTTGATCGTCCTGGCCGAGCGGCCCAGCTGGCTGGAAATTACGGGCGTCATGATCACCCTCGTTGCGTTTATCGGACTCTCACTGGCGGGGGCGCGTGAAGGCATTCATTTCCATCGCAACAAGTGGATATGGTTTCTTTTGGGCGGCACGTTGATCGGCGCAGTGAGCGGGCTCTACGACAAGTTCCTGCTGGGGCGCTCGGGGTTCACTGCCGCGACGGTGCAATGCTGGTTTTCCATCTACCTTGCGCTGTTGTTTCTGCCGCTGGCCATCGGGTGGAAACTACGCTGGTGGCCGCGCAACGTGTTTCACTGGCGCTGGAGCATCGTGGGCATTTCGTTTGCTCTGCTGGTGGCCGACTTTCTGTATTTCGATGCGCTGCGTTCACCGGATGCGCTCGTATCGCTCGTGTCGAGTTTCCGTCGCGGCAGCACGCTGGTGGCCTTCGCGGGCGGACTGCTGCTTTTTGGCGAACACTACAGCCGGGCGAAACTGTGGGCGGTGCTCGGCATCGTCGGCGGCATCGTGCTGACGATTCTTGGGTAAGAGGTCGCAGGCATTTTTCGCGTTGTCGTGGGAATAATTCCGGTGACGCTGGCTCCCACCGAACCGGCCATGACCATCGATACCGCCAGTTTGATCGCGCGAGGCATCTACCTTTATCTGCTCGTAGGCGCGGGCGTGGCGATCTGGCTGCAAGTGCTGGGCGGGCTGCGGCGGGTGGACGAAACCGCCGCGCGCGGGCCGTGGGGGTTCCGGTTGTTGATCACGCCGGGGCTTGTCCTGCTCTGGCCGTGGATGCTCAAGGCGGCGCGGGTCAATCGCGGGCATCCGCGCGCGGAGCGCAATGCGCATCGGTGTGCGTCGGCCGAGTGTAACCACACGGAGGGCGCGTCATGATCCGGCCGCAACGACGGGCGCATCGGGTGGTTTTTGTCATGCTGGCGATCTTGATTCCGGTCGTGTTGTGCGCGGCCTGGCGGGCGCGGCGGCCGGCTGCGACGATGGACGCGATTCCGGCGGCGTTAGGGTCGGAGAAACCGGAGGCCAAGCCATGAGCGTGGGTTATCAGGCAGTGGGCTGGAACCGGCAGAAGAAGCTCTACGACGTCACGCTGGCGGGCGGAGTCGCCGCGTATGTGGCGGTGTTTTGCGGGGTGGGGGCGCTGCTCCATGGCGGGGCCACGCCGGAGATGTTGATCATCCGCGCGTGCGGGTCGGCGGCGTTCATTTTATTGCACGTCATTTTGTGCATCGGGCCGTTGGCGCGGCTGGACGCGCGGTTCCTGCCGCTGCTCTACAACCGGCGCCATCTCGGGGTGACGATGTGCCTGCTGGCGGTCGCGCATGCGGCGGTGGGCATGATCCAGTTTCACACGCTCGGGGTGGTCGATCCGCTGGCGAATGTGCTGGCGGGCGAGGGCGACTGGGCGAGGGTGTCGTTGTTTCCTTTTCAGGTCTTCGGATTTTTCGCGCTGGTGATTCTGGTGCTCATGGCGGCGACGAGTCACGATTTCTGGCTGGCAAACCTGACGGCGCCGGTGTGGAAGGCGCTGCACATGCTCGTCTACGCGGCCTATGCGCTGTTGGTCGCGCATGTGGCGTTTGGCGCGGGGCAGGCGCCGCAGGGCAGAGTGATTCTCGCTCTCACGACGGCAGGCGCGGTGGCGGTGGTCGGACTGCATGTATTTGCGGCGCTCAAAGGCGCGGTCATCGACCGGGCGGGCGCGGTGTCGGCAGCTGACGGCTGGGTCGATGCGGGGCCGGTGGACGCGATCCCGGAGAACCGGGCGAAGGTGCTCGTGGTGTCCGGCGAGCGCGTGGCGATCTTCCGCTACGCGGGGAAGATCAGCGCAGTATCGTCGGTGTGCCAGCATCAGAACGGGCCGCTGGGCGAGGGGAGGGTGATCGACGGCTGCATCACGTGTCCGTGGCACGGTTATCAATACCTGCCGGACACCGGCTCGTCGCCGCCGCCGTTCACGGAGAAGATCCCGACTTTCTGGGTGGCCGTGCGCGAGGGGCGCGTGCGGTTGCATCCCCGGCCGCTGCCGGCGGGCACGCCGGTCGAACCGGCGTTGATCGAAGCATGAAGCCCGACGACGAGTTTTATATCGGTTATCTGCCGAAGGCGCCGGCGGACACGGGACGCTTCACGCGGCGGGTGGTGATCGGCGTGGTGGCGGGGGCGATGGTCCTCGGCGGACTCTTGGCGGCGGTTTTGCCGTTTTACGGGGAGGGGATTTTTGAATTCGGACATCCGCGAGTGTATCGCGGTGATGTGCTATGCGACGGCATGGCGCGGCTGTCGTCGGAAGAAGTGGATTATTTGTTGGTCGGTCCGGGCAAGCACGGCGCGCCGCTCGAGGTGTGCGGAGCCGCCGGACAACGCGTAACCGTGGAGGCGACGCGAATCGCGCGAGATGGAGCGGAGGCGTTGGAAGTAGTGCCAGGATCGCTAAAAATCGAAGAGGGCGGGGTGCACGAACCGAAGCCGGATGCGGCGCTGGGGGAATTCACGTTGAAGGGCGAAATCGTCGATCCGAAGTGTTATTTCGGCGTGATGAATCCGGGCGAAGGACGGCTGCATCGGGCGTGCGCGATCCTGTGTCTGCGCGGCGGCATTCCGCCGTTGCTGGTCGTCCGCGATCGGGCAGGCAAAGAAATCCATGTGGCGTTGACTGTGCCGGACGGTGAGACCACCGGGCTTTTGGAACGGGTGGCGGAGCCGGTGGAAGTGACGGGCCGCGTGCGCCGGTCGGGTCAATGGCTGGTGATGGACACGAAGCTGGCTCATATCCGTGCGGTGGCGGGACCTTAAGAGATCCGGCCCCAACCGGTCGCGAGTGCGAAAAGTCCCTTGCGCCCACGCGTTGCGCGCCTTCACTTCCTGTCCTTTACCCGCATGGCTTACGACTGGCTCAAAGGTGTCGCAGATGAATACGACGTGATCGTCATTGGCTCCGGCCTTGGCGGACTCACCGGCGCGAACGTGCTCGCGAAGGCGGGGCACAAGGTCCTGCTCGTCGAGCACCACTACCAATACGGCGGACTCGCCACGTGGTTCACGCGCAAGGGCGGTCATATCTTCGACATCTCGTTGCACGGTTTCCCGAGCGGCATGATCAAGAGTTGCCGCCGCTACTGGACGAAGGAAATCGCCGACTCGATCCACCAGCTCAAGGACGTGCGCTTCGTGAATCCGCAGATGGACGTGTGGACCACGTTTACCCGCGAGGATTACACGCGGGTGCTGGTCGAGCAGTTCAAGCTGCCCCGCGAGCAGGTCGAGTCGTTCTACGACTACCTGCGGGCGATGAATTACTACGACAACAACCCCGAGACCACGGGGCAGATGTTCGAGCGGTTCTTCCCGGGGCGGGCCGATGTGCACCGCCTGCTGATGGAGCCGATTTCCTACGCCAACGGGTCTACCTTCGACGATCCGGCGATCACCTTCGGCATCGTGTTCTCCAACTTCATGGGCGCGGGTGTCTTCACGTTTCAGGGCGGCTCCGACCTGCTCATCGAGAAGATGGTCGCCGAGCTTCAGAAGAACGGCGTCGAGCTGCGCAAGAAAGTCCTCGTGGACCGCATCCTCGTCGAAGAGCGCGACGGCCAGAAAGTCGCCTGCGGCATCGTCGCCAAGAGCGGACGTGTGATTCGCGCCAAGGCGGTGCTCTCGAACGCGAATATCAAGAACACGATCTTCCGTCTCGCCGGAGAGAAAAACTTTCCCGCCGACTTCGTCGAACAGGCGAGGGCGGTGCGTATCAACAGCAGCTCCTGCCAAGTCTATCTCGGTATCCGCAAGGGCGAGAGCATCCCGCACATCGGCGATCTGGTATTTACTTCAGAGGCGCCAACATACAGTCCGCAGGAACTCACCTCGCTGCACACGACCAGTCGCACGTTTTCGGTTTATTATCCGGAAACGCGTCCGGGCACCGACCGCTACACGGTGGTGGCGTCGCTCAACGGCCAGTATCCCGACTGGAACGATCTCTCCGAGGAAGACTACGAGAAACACAAGGAGCGCATGATCGAGGAAAGCATCGTGGCCCTTGAAAAATACATTCCAGACGTCCGCGCGAAGATCGACTGGAAGGAAGCCGCGACGCCGCGCACCATCGAGCGATACACCACGCACATGAACGGCACGTCGTTCGGCACCAAGTTCGAAGGCCTGCCCGTGTCGATGAACCTGTCGGAAAAGCTCCCCGGCCTCTTCCACGCTGGCAGCGTAGGCATCATCATGTCGGGCTGGCTGGGCACCATCAATTACGGCGTCATTACGGCCAACAAAATCGACAAGCATCTCTTCGCGCTCCGGCAGGCGCAGATCCAGTTGCCGAAGATCATTTGATTGATCGCCTCAGGTTTGCATCAAATCATCATTCACTCCGAGGCCATAACCAACGTTGCCTTGGGGCCTGCATGATGCACAAAATGCGTATGTCTCATACGCCTGTGAGAACCACCGGTTTTTACGTCCCCAAAAAAATTCCCCGGAGAAAAGGCCGCGATTTGTTTGGCGGCCTCAGGCAGACTCTTTGTGGCTTGTCACTGTTTGTCGCGTGTTTCGTGGCCGGGCAACTTTATGCCGGTGATCAACAGTCCAAGGTCATTCACGTGGTCATGGATAATAATTATCCTCCCTACGTTTTTTTGGATAACGAAGGTCAAGCGCAGGGCATCTTGATCGACCAATGGCGTCTCTGGGAATCGAAAACCGGCATAAAGGCCGACATCCATGCGATGGACTGGGGGGAGGCCATTCGGCGCATGAAAACGGGGGAATTCGATGTGATCGATACGATCTTCAAGACATCGGAGCGCACAGACTGGCTCGATTTCAGCGCATCCTATGCGCGAATACAGGTCCCCATTTTTTTTGATCGCCGCATATCCGGCATCACGGGATTGGCTTCGTTGAAGGGATTCACGGTCGCCGCCAAAAAGGGGGATAACGCCGTCGAGCAATTGCGCCAGAACGGCATTACCAGCCTGCAACTTTACTCCGGCTACGAACCCCTTATGCGTGCTGCGGCCGAACATAAGGTCAATGTGTTCGTAGTGGACGCCCCCTCCGCGTATTACTTTCTCAACAAGTTCGGAATTCAGGACGAATTCAGGGCCTCTGCTCCGGTAAATGAGGGCCAGCTCTCGCGTGCCGTGAAAAAGGGGAATATGGCCTTGTTGAAGGCCGTAGACGCCGGCTTTGCCGCGATCACGTCCGATGAGCTAGAGCATATAAACGACAAATGGCTGGGCACCACCGTCGGCAGAGGGCCGGTGTGGAAAATGATAATCTACGGCGCGGGCCTGGCCGGGGTGATCATCGCAGGACTTGCCGGCTGGAACTGGATGCTCAGCCGGCAGGTGAATCGCCGGACCCGTTCGCTTCGGGAGAGCGAGGCAAACCTCTCGTCACAGCGAAACTTCATCGATGCGGTTCTTGAAAATGCCGGCGTGGTCGTGGTCGTTCTCGGTCCCGAAGGGAAAATATGCCGTTTCAACCACACCGCCGAGCAGCTCAGCGGGTATCATTTTCGCGAAGTGGAGGGACGTCGCATATGGGAAACGGGGCTGCTCCCGTCCGACGAAGCGGAGGCCATTTACAAGGAGGCTTTTTTAAAAATATGGAAGGATGCGCCCCTTTCAAAGACGGGCCGCTATACCAATTATTGGGTGAGCAAATCAGGGGAACGACGCCTGTTCGACTGGTTCAACACCGTTCTTTTCGACTCACACGGGCACCCCGAATTCGTCGTGGGGGTGGGCGTGGACATCACCGAACGAAGACAGGCGGAAGCCACTCTGCGCGATAGTGAGGAGCGCTTCCGTGAAGTGGTTGAAAACATCCAGGAGGTCTTCTGGGTGTCGGATTCGGATAACAGGGTGCTTTATGTTAGCCCGGCGTATGAAAAGATATGGGGACGGCCCCTGGACTCGTTCTGTGAATCATGGCTGGAAAGCATTCATGAAGCCGATCGCGAGCGTGTCGTGAAAATGGCCGAGTCCGCTTCGCATGATGAAGCCAGAAGCAACACTTACCGTATTGTCCGCCCGGACGGCGGGGTGCGGTGGATCTATGCACAGGTGTTTCCGGTCAAAGATGCATCGGGAGCGGTCATACGCACGGTTGGCACCGCCCGTGATATCACCGAAAGAAAGGAGCTCGAAGAACAGCTTTTGCGCTCACAACGGATGGACGCCATGGGCTCCCTGGTCGGAGGCATCGCTCATGATCTCAATAACATCTTCGCCCCGGTTTTGATGCTTTCATCAACGCTCAAGCTCACCATGACCGACGAGCGCAACCGAAAGCTCATGGCCATGCTTGAACAAAATGCCCAGCGCGGCGCGGAGATAATCCGTCAATTGCTGACCTTCAGCCGTGGTTCGGCCGGCACACTTTCACTCATCAAACCAACTGAGCTCATCGAGGAGGTCGCGAACATCGTGCGCGAAACTTTCCCCCGTGAAATTGCGTGTGAGACGACGCATGACACCGTAGTCGCCCACACACTTCTGGCCGATTCCACCCAGTTGCACCAAGTGTTGTTGAATCTCTGTGTCAATGCACGCGACGCCATGCCGATGGGGGGCAAACTTACGCTGTCAGCCTCGAATATTGCATTGGATGAAAAGGCGCTGCGTCTGCACCCCGGAGCCCTGCCCGGTAATTACGTCAAGTTTGACGTGGCCGACACCGGCATTGGCATCTCCGCGGATGTCATCGAGCGTATTTTCGACCCTTTCTTCACCACAAAACCCATCGGCAAAGGGACCGGTCTGGGCTTATCAACAGTGCTCGGTATCACGCGCGGACACGGCGGTTTTGTGACCGTCAAAAGCTTCCCCGGCCGCGGCTCCGTTTTTAGCATTCACCTCCCTGCGTCGGGTTATGAATTGGCGGCCGATTCCTCGATGGATCCATCGGTTCCCCGTGCCGGTGCCGGAAAAAAAATCCTGGTGGTGGACGATGAACCGGCCATTTGCACGGCGACAAAATTCATTTTGGAAAACAAGGGCTTTTCCGTTCTTACCGCCGAGAGCGGGGCCGAGGCTCTGCTCTGTCTGGCCGCAAATCCAGAAACTGCACTTGTGATCACGGATATCATGATGGCGGACATGAACGGAATCACCCTCATCTTAGAACTGAGACGCCGTCATTCCCATCTGCGCATCATCGCCACCACGGGCATGATCCCTGACGAGATGAACCGGGAGCTCGCCGCCCTCGGAGTCACCCATATTTTGAAAAAACCCTCGGCAAGCCACGCCATCTTGGAGGCGATCGAACGCGAACTTGGTGAAACGCCATGACTGGCGGTCTCTGAAGAAGGCGCGAGATAGAAGCCAATTTCCAGCCTTGCGGGAAAGGGGCTGGCGCGGTGTGTTTTACCACTCCCATGTCCACCGCCGTCACCGACCTCATCCCGCACCGGCCTCCTTTTCTTTTTGTCGACGAAATCGTCTCTGAAACCGCCGACAGTCTGACCGCCCGCCGCACTTGGAGAGCCGAGGAGGATTTCTACAAAGGCCACTATCCCAACGCCCCCATCACGCCAGGCGTGCTCCTGTGCGAAGCGGTTTTCCAGACGGGCGCACTTTTTATGGCCCGGCAGGCACTTGCCGCCGGAGCCAAACCCGGCGAAGGCGTGCCATTGCTCGCCAAGATCGCCGATGTTCGTTTTCGCAACCCGATCTATCCCGGAGACACCATCGTCATCGAGGTAAAGAAAAAGGAAGTCATGGGCGGCTTCACCATGATGGGAGGCTCGATCAAAAAAGCCGACGGCACCCGCGTGCTCACGGTTGATTTCGCCGTCGCCTGGAAAACGCCCGAAGGTTCGCCTGCCGCCCAACAGGCCCAGCAACAGCAATAAGCCTATCACGGCCATGCCTGATTTCCTCAATTTTGCCGGCAAGACCTTCGTCGTCCTTGGCGTCGCCAATAAAAAAAGCGTGGCGTGGTTCACCGCGAAGACCCTGGAAGAGCAGGGGGCCACGGTGCTTTACAGTGTGCGTTCACCCGCACGGAAAGCTTCACTCGAAGCCATACTCGGGAATAAATCCGTTTTTGTATGCGACGTGGAAGCGGAAGGGGCGCCGGCGCTGCTCGCCGCCGAAGTCGCCGCCGCCGGCTACGGACAAGTGCACGGCATTGTTCACTCAATCGCCTTCGCCAACTACAGCGAAGGGTTCAAGCCATTCCACGAGACCAAACGGAATGACTTCCTGCAGGCGACCGCCATCTCCGCCTTTTCGCTCGTCGAAGTGGCCAGCGCCTTCAAGCCGTTGCTCGTGAAAAACGCCTCCGTCGTCACCATCGGCATTTCATCGCTTCAGGTAACGCCCGACAATTACGGCTACATGGGGCCTATCAAAGCCGCCCTCGATTCAGCTTCCCGTTTTCTCGCCAAGTCATTCAGCGCCGACAGCGAGGTGCGGTTTAATGTCGTTGGCTCCGGCCCGCTCAAGACGAGCGCCTCAGCCGGTATTCCCGGTTACCTGGAAAGCTATCTTTACGCGGAGAAACTCACGTTTCGTAAGCGCAACCTGAGCACCCAGGAAGTCGCCAACACCGCCGTGTTTTTATTGAGCGAGCGCAGCAGCGGACTCAACGGAGCAACCATCACGGTGGACGCCGGTTTGGGCTCCAATTTCTTCGACAAGGAAATCGTGCGGCTGGCGATGCGTCCGGAACACAAGGCCTGATGCGCTTCGCCCACACTTGTATCGAATCGCTGGCCGTCGCGTTGCCGGACGAAATCCTCACCACCACGCAGGTGGAGGAAACGCTGCGCCCACTTTACGAGCGACTGAAGCTTCCCTTTGGAAGGCTTGAGCTCATGACCGGCATCCGCGAACGCCGTGTCTGGCCTGCCGGAACGCGTCCGTCTGATGCCAGCGCCGCCGCCGGCAAGGCCGCTCTTGCCAAGTCCGGCCTGCGCGCGGAGCAGGTGGAACTCTTCATTCACAGTGCCGTGTGTCGCGACATGATGGAGCCGGCGACGGCGTCGTTTGCCCACCGCAAGATCGGATTGCCGGCGTCCGCGCAGATCTTCGATGTGTCGAATGCATGTCTCGGCTTCCTGAACTCGCTCACGGTGGCAGCGGGCATGATTGAGTCGGGACAAATCAGATGCGCGCTCATTGTCTCCGGCGAGGATGGGGGACCCCTGGTGCGGCAGACACTTAAAACACTTTTGGAGCAACCGCTGGACCGCAACGGCATCAAGCCCTACTTCGCCAACCTCACGATTGGTTCCGGCGCGGTCGGAGCAGTGATATGCCATGAGTCCCTTTTACCGGCCGGCACACGGCCGCATCGGTTGCTCGGCGGCATCGCCCGTGCAGCCACGGCCCACAGCGAACTTTGCAAAGGCGACACGCATGGCGCCGACGCGCTTGCGATGCAGACCGACAGCGAGGCTCTGCTCATCGCCGGTCTGGCGCTCGCGCAGGATACCTGGCGGGCATTCACGACGGAGACCGGTTACGATGCCTCCACGGCTGACCGTTTTATTTGTCATCAGGTGGGCAGCACCCACCGGCGAAAACTCTACGAAGCGCTGGGCCTCGACCTGACGAAAGATTTTTCCACATTTGAAACCCTCGGCAACACGGGCTCGGTGGCGCTGCCTGCCACGCTGGCCAAGGCAGTCGACGCCGGCGCGGTGCGTGAGGGAACAAAGGTCGCCTTGCTCGGCATCGGCAGCGGCTTAAATTGTCTGATGCTCGCTCTCGAATGGTAACGATTCCCGACTGGCTCCGGCCGCTTTATCCTTTCACGCCGAAAAGCTTCACGACGCCGCAGGGCGCGCGCATGAGCTACCTCGACGAAGGCGGTGACGGCACCGAGGCCGTGCTCATGTTGCACGGCAATCCGACGTGGTCGTTCTACTACCGCGAATTGGTGAAGGCCGTGGCACCGCATTTGCGCTGCATTGTGCCGGATCATATCGGGATGGGCCTGTCGGAAAAACCAGAGGGCTATCCTTATACGCTGGAGTCACGCATCACCGATGTGGACGCGCTCGTCACCCATCTTGGACTCCAACGCATCCATTTGGTCGTCCATGACTGGGGCGGGGCGATCGGGTTTGGATTTGCATCACGCTATCCTCAAAAAATCGGCCGTATCGTGGTTCTCAACACCGGGGCGTTTCCGTCGCCGCACATCCCGCGGCGCATTGGTATGTGCAAGACACGATTTCCCGGCACGGCGCTCGTGCGAGGTCTTAACGGCTTCGCTTGGCCGGCGACCTGGATGTCGATGCACCGCCGGAAACTGACGAGCGACGAGAAGCGTGCGTTTCTCCTCCCGTATGACTCGTGGGCAAATCGCGTGGCGGTGGACGCCTTCGTGAAAGACATCCCGATGACGCCGTCGCATCCGACCTGGCGCACGCTCACGGCGACCGCGGCGGGCCTGAAACACTTCGCGCAAAATCCTGCGATGATCGTGTGGGGCGGCCGCGATTTTTGTTTCAACGACCACTTCTACGCGGAGTGGCGCAAACGGCTTCCGCAGGCGCAGACGTATTATCTCGATGACGCGGGGCACTATGTGCTCGCCGACGCCGCTTCCGAAGCGGTGCCGCGCATCGCGATGTTTCTGCGCGGGTGACTGACGGCACCGGGCGGACTTCAGCCGCGTCCGTAGAGACCGGCGATCTTTTTAAGATAGGGCGCGCTCTCGTGCAGCAGGCGATCAAGCTGCGACTGGGAGTAGCGCCATTGCCAGTTGCCGGCGGCGACGCCTGGCGTGTTGAAGCGGGCTTCGGCCCCAAGGCTCATGAAATCCTGCATTGGAATCACGGCGAGATTGCTCACCGAGGCGTAGGCGACGCGGATGAAATCCCAGCTGATCTCCTGGCCGCTGATGCGGAAGTAGCTGCGCACATGATCGCGGGTTTTATCGTCCGACGAACGATACCAGCCAAGGGTGGTGTCATTGTCGTGGGTGCCGGGATAAACCACGCTGTTGTGACTCAGATTGTGAGGCAGATAAAGATTCGAGGCGTCGCCACCAAAGGCGAACTGCAGGATGCTCATGCCGGGCAGGCCGGTCGCGTCACGAAGTTCGATCACGCTGGGAAGCAATTCACCGAGGTCTTCGGCGATGAGGCGGGCGTCGGGCAGGGCTTTCTTGATCGCCTTGAAAAAGGCGAGACCGGGTCCTTGTTGCCATTCACCCGTCTTGGCGGTTTTCGCCGAGGCCGGAATGGACCAATAGGTGTCGAAGGCGCGGAAATGATCGATGCGCACAATGTCGCACAGCTTGAAATTGGCGCGCAGGCGGTCGATCCACCACGCGTAGTTTTCGGCCTTGTGAACCTCCCATGCATAGAGCGGATTTCCCCAAAGCTGGCCGTCAGCGGAAAAATAATCGGGCGGCACGCCGGCGACGAAGAGCGGGGCGCCTGTTTTTGGATCAAGCTGGAAAAGATGCGGGTGGCTCCAGGCATCGGCGCTGTCGCGGGCGACAAAAATAGGCGCGTCGCCGATCAATTCAATGTTGGCTGCGCGGGCCTTGGCACGGACCTCCATCCACTGGCCGAAGAAGAGATACTGGAAAAATGCATGAGCCTCGGCGCGCTCGGACAAGGTCTTGGCAAGCGGTGAGAGTTTGGCCTGCGTGAAAAAGCGAACATCCACAGGCCAGTTCCACCAAGGCTCGCCCTTGAAGTGGTCCTTGAGCGCCAGGAACAAGGCATAGGGTTCAAGCCATGCCTGGTGCTCGGCCCGAAAGCGGGTGAAATCGCCATAGGGAAGTCCTGAGCCGCCCCGAGTTTTGAAATTTTGATAAGCCCGGAAAAGAACCGGCCACTTGGTCACATAGAGCCAGCCAAAGTCGACCTGATGTTGTGGAAGCTCGTGAAGGCCCGCCAGGTCGAAATCGGCAAGCAAACCGGCACGCACAAGAGCCCGCAGATCGATCAGGTAGGGATTGCCGGCAAACGAGGAAAAGCATTGGTAGGGCGAGTCGCCGTAGCCAGTGGGCCCGAGCGGGCAGAATTGCCACTGCCGTATGCCGGCGGCATTCAGGAAGGAGAACAGACGGTCGACAGACTCATCAAGCACACCAACACCTTGATCACCGGGGAATGAGGTAGGGTGCAGCAACACACCCGTGGAGCGATGGCCCAACCATGAAAACAAAGGGGAATCGCCGCCACAATCTTGATTAGACATAATAATTATTGTGCGATTAGGTATGACAGCCTAAGGCTGGCTGATAATGGCTTAGGAAACGGATGAGATGCATCGGATGTTTGTGATGTGACAGTGCCTGTTTACGGCGCCGGCCCCCATCGCTTGCTGAATGGATAATAAATGCACAGCGGACGCCCGACGACATCCTTGTCTTTGACGAAGCCCCAATAACGGCCGTCGAGACTGTTCGCGGAGTTGTCACCCATCGGCAGATAATAACGCGCGGGAACCGTGATCGTCTGGCCGGCAAAAAGTTGGGCGTTGGGATAACGACTATCGGGCTGGCCGTTGAAATAGCCGTCATAGTTCCCTTCCCTTTGCGCGTTTTTACCAAAGGCGGGGTCTCCGGTAATGGGCTTTCCATTGCGATAAAGCACCGGCTCTTTGACTTCCATCACGTCACCCGGCATACCCACGAGGCGTTTGATGTAATACTGGTCTCCCTGCGTTTGGCTAAGAACCGGAATGTTGCCGGTGTGAAAAACGAAGCCATCACCCACCTTGGGGCGCACAAAATTATAACTGAGCCGGTCCACGAACAACTGGTCTCCCGTGAGAACATCAAATGAGAGCACGCTGCCGCCTGCTTCCACGTTTTTGCCGGTAAGCAAGAGCCGCATCCGGCCATCGCCGATGGTGATGGTTTTAGCCTGAGCCTTGAGCGCCTGGTCCAAAACCGTGCCGGCGCGCACTTTCTTGGAGCCGGGGAAAAACGCATCGCGGATCAACCACTCAAAATCAAAATCGGCGGGCACGCGCACCGAAACCGGCCGTGTGTCGACAAAGAGCGTGTATTCCTTGAACTTGGCCGGGAAAATCAGCCAGCTCCTCCCGGGAACCGTATTGTAGGGAATGACGGCCTGGTCATCGCCGACTTCCACGACAGGAATGGAGACCTCACCGCTGGCTGGCGCCACCACATGCCTGGGTTTTGCTCCCAGCGTCACAAACCGGAACACCCTCTCAAGGGAGCCCGGCTCGTCGGTGGGTTTTTCGAATACCTGCGGTGTCATGCCATAGTAACTCGGCCACATCGAATTGGTCGGAATCTTGAACGGCTGGATGAAATAGGCGCGGACGCCGAGTATCACGATGGCGGCGACAAGGAAAAATTCCACGTTCTCGGTCCAGCTCGATTTTGGATAATGGGTGCCGCCGACGCGACGCAGGACGGCTTCGAGGGATTCGATGCCGAGCTTCAGCTTGCTGGAATCCGCCTTTGCGCGCAGCTGTTGGCGGACGGTCTCGGCGGCCTGCTGGAGAGAACCGCGCTCCCCGTCGGACATGAGATCCCGACGATAGTTGTAAACCTTTTCGGACAGCTCCAGCCAGTTGGCGGCATTGGTCCGCATTTTCTTTTCGACCGAATCAAAGAGTCCGAAGAGCACGAGTGGAATGGTGTTGGGATGAGTGGGCGCTGGACAAGAAAAAGGCGCGGTGCCGATGACAACGCGCCTGTCTTTTAGTTCTTGAGAATCTGGATGAAGGTGTCGGGAGGGATGTTTACCTTGCCGATCATCTTCATCTTCTTTTTGCCCTCTTTCTGCTTGTCGAGGAGCTTTCGTTTACGGGAGATGTCGCCGCCGTAACACTTGGCGGTCACGTCCTTGCGCATTTCCTTAACGTTGTCACGGGCGATGATCTTGCCGCCGATGGCGGCTTGGATGGCGACCTTGAACATCTGCGGAGGGATGATGTCGGCAAGCTTTTCGCAGAGCACACGACCCTTCCCTTCGGCTTTGTCACGATGGACGATGCTGGAGAAGGCGTCGACGGGATCGCCGTTGATCATGATGTCCATCTTCACGAGATCGGCGATCGCGTAGTCTCCGAGTTCGTAGTCCATCGAGCCGTAGCCGTGGGTCACGGATTTGAGGCGGTCGTTGAAATCGACGAGGATTTCGTTGAGCGGAAGGATGCAGCTCAACATGACGCGGTTGGCGTCGAGCGTGTCGGTGTGCTCGACCGAGCCGCGCTTTTCCATGACGAGCGCGAGGATGTCGCCCATCGAGTCGTTGGGGATGTGGATGGATGCCTTGATCGTGGGCTCGCTGATATACTCGATGGTGCCGGGATCAGGCAGGTTCACCGGATTGTCGACGTCGATCTCCGGCTTGCTGTGCGGCTTCACGTGATAGACGACGCTCGGATAGGTGGAGATGATGTCCACGTCGTGCTCGCGGCGGATGCGCTCCTGGATGATTTCCATGTGCAGCAGGCCGAGGAAGCCGCAGCGAAAACCGAAACCGAGGGCGATGGAGCTTTCCGAGGAATACATGAACGCCGCGTCGTTGAGGCGCAGGCGTCCAAGCGCGGCTTTGAGCTTTTCGTAGTCGTTGGACTCAAGCGGATACAGGCCGCAAAAAACCATCGGACGGACCTCTTTGTAACCGGGCAACGCATCGGTGGCGGGTTTGCTTGCGATGGTGATGGTGTCGCCGGTCTTGATGTCGGCGGTGTCCTTGACGTTGGTGACGATGTAGCCGACCGAGCCCGCTTCGAGAAGGGGCGTCTTGGTCATCTTGGGCATGAACACGCCGACTTCCTTGACCTCGGATTTCTGGCCGTTGCTCATGAGCATCATCATGTCGCCTGCCTTGATGGAGCCGGAGAACACGCGGATGTAGGCGATCACGCCTCGGTAGGCGTCGTAGAGGGAGTCGAACACGAGGGCGCGTGTCTGCGGGTAATCCGCCCAGCGCGGCGGTGGCACGCGTTCGACGACGGCTTCGAGGATGTCCTGAATACCGATGCCGGATTTGCCGCTGGCAAGAATGGCTTCCTCGGCGGAGATCGTAAGAATGTCTTCGAGCTGCTTTGAGCAGAGTTCGAGATTGGCGCTCGGCAGGTCGATCTTGTTGATGACCGGGATGACCTTGAGGTTTTGACCAAAGGCGAGATGGGCGTTGGCCACGGTCTGGGCTTCGACGCCTTGGGCGGCGTCGATCAAGAGAAGTGCGCCTTCGCAGGCGGCGAGCGAACGCGAGACTTCGTAGGAGAAATCCACATGGCCAGGCGTGTCCATGAGGTTGAGCCGGTAAACCTGCCCGTCCTTCGCGGTGTAGAGCATCGTCACCGGATGACTCTTGATGGTGATGCCGCGCTCTTTCTCCAGGTCCATCGCATCGAGATGCTGGGCGGTGAGCACGCGCTGGGCGACCGTGTTGGTGTATTCCAGCAGGCGGTCGGAAAGCGTCGTCTTACCGTGGTCGACGTGGGCGATGATGCAGAAATTACGAGTGTGAAGAACGTCCATGCGGGCTGGCTGACAGGGAGTCCCGAAAGGCGGGACTGCGGATGCGGTTAAAGAGAGTTAAGGGGTGAGCGTGTGGCTCCCCCTCGCGGCATTCAAGCCCCCAAATCGGCAAACTCAGAGAGACTTTTGACGATCCATGCCTTGTCGGTGCGCTTGGCGAGTCCGGCGAGCACCCCGCCCGGCCCGAGTTCGAGGAAGCTGGTCACGCCCGCGGCGACGGCCGAGCGCATGCAATCTTCCCACAGCACGGACGAGACGATCTGCTTCACGAGCGCCTCGCGGATGGCGGCGGGCTCGGATACGGTCTGGCCGGTGGTGTTGGTAAAAACGGTGAGCTGGGGGGCGTTGAACGTGATGCCTTCGAGATAGGCGGCAAAGGCGGCTCGGGCGGGCTCCATCAGGCGGCTGTGGTAGGCGCCGGCGACATTGAGCGGGATGACCTTCTTGATGCCGCGATCCTTGGCGGCGGCGACGGCCGCCTCGACCTTGGACTTCTCGCCGGAGACGATGATCTGGCCGGGGGCGTTGAAATTGGCGGCTTCGATGTCGAAGGCGGCACAGAGATCGTAGATCGTCTGGCGCTCTTCGCCGAGGATGGCGGCCATGCTTCCGGTGGATTGCTCACAGGCGAGCTGCATGAGCCGACCGCGCTCGGCGACGACCTTCAGGCCGGTGGCGAAATCAAACACCCCGGCGGCGGTCAGGGCGGTCACTTCGCCAAGACTCAGGCCGAAGGCGAACTTCACGTCGGCGAGTTTGTCCTGCTCTTTCAAGATGGCGTGGACGGCGAGGCCGTGCACGAACAGCGCAGGCTGGCAGACCTTGGTTTGAGTGAGTTCGGACTCGGGACCTTCAAAACAGATTTTCGCGAGGTCCCAGCCGAGCACTCGGTTGGCCTCGTCGTAGAGGGCGCGCGCGGTCGCGGAATTTTCGTAGAGCGACTTGCCCATGCCGACTTTTTGGGCGCCCTGTCCGGAGAAAATAAGTGCTGTGGCCATAGTGAGTAAAGGAACACGGCTAAAGCCCGCCCATGCCGAAACCAAGCACTAAAACGGGCGGGGCGCGGCGGACTTCCGCCACGACAACGGTCACTTGAAGAAAATACCCTTCAAATTCATCTCAAGCGCCTGCGGATTCGGTGAAAAGCGCAGACCTTCGGCCTTGCTGATCGTGCCCGCCTTGACGAGACGGTAGAGATCGCGATTGAAGGAGAAACTGGCCGAATCGACACCACCTTCCAGAATGCCCTGAATTTTCTCGAATTGACCCTCGAGAATCAAATTTTTGACCACGGAGTCGGCAGCCAATACTTCGTTGGCCGGAACGCGACCGCCACCCTCCATCGCCGGGATGAGCTTCTGGCAGATGAAGCCGCGGATCGTGCCCGATATCTGGCGACGAGCCTGCACCTGTTGTTCGGGAGGGAAAAACTCAAACAGGCGAGTCAGAGCCTGTGCCACCGTGCCGGCGTGCATGGTTGAAAGCACCAAGTGGCCGGTTTCAGCGGCCGAGATCGCCGTCTCGAAGGTTTCCCGGTCGCGCATTTCACCGATCAGAATGATGTCGGGATTTTGACGCAGGACCGACTTGATCGCCAATTCGAAATTAGGCACGTCGAGACCGATTTCGCGTTGCTGAAAAACCGATTTTTCATCCGTAAACGTATATTCTATAGGATCTTCCAGTGTAACTATGTGCTTGTCCATGTTCTGGTTGATCCAATTGAGCATGGCGGCAAGCGTGGAGCTTTTACCCGAGCCGGTCGCACCACAGATAAGCAGAATGCCGTCCTTGGACTTGGCCAAATTTAACATGGGGTCCGCATTCAGCTTCAAGTCGTCGAACGTGGGCACCTTGCTCTTGATGTGACGGAAAACGATACTGCCGGTTCCACGCTGATGGAAGGCATTGACGCGAAAACGACCGACGCCTTCCGCTGCATAGGCAAAGTCGACCTGCCCTTCGTCCTCCCAGCGCTGGCGGAAAACGACCGGCACAAAGGTATCGACAAACTCCCGAACCTCGGCCGCCGAAATCGGATCCATGTCGACCGGCTTTAGCCGCCCCGAAAGACGGACATAGCCGGGTTTCTCTGACTTGATTACAATATCACTCGCGCCGCTTTCCACCGCGAGTTTGAGCAGATCGTTGAATATTTCGGTGTTAAGCGCCATGGGTTAAAGTGGATGAAAAACGTTGCGAATTTGCTAAAGTGGGGTGCCCTGCTGTGCAAGGTATCTTCCGTAAACCCTCCATGAAACTCCGTCCGCTTACCGGCACCATCACCGCCCTTGTAACGCCTTTCAAGAATCAGGCCGTCGCCTATGACGATCTGTTTAAGCTGGTGGAATTTCAGATAAAAGCCGGCATCAACGGGCTCGTGCCCGTCGGCACGACCGGCGAGTCCCCCACTCTTTCACACGATGAACACCTCGATGTCGTGAAAGCCGTCGTCGAGGCATCCCGTGGCCGCGTCCCGGTCATCGCCGGAACCGGTTCCAACTCGACCCAGGAAGCGGTCGACCTCACCGCGCAGGCAACGGCCGCGGGCGTGGATGCCGTGCTCGTGGTCGCTCCCTATTACAACAAGCCCAGCCAGGAGGGTGTATTACGCTATTTCAGCGCCGTGGCCGAGGCGACCGACAAACCCGTCATTCTCTACTCCATTCCCGGCCGTTGCGGCATCGAGATCAGCGTGCCGGTCGTTGAACGCCTGCGCGCCAAATATCCGCATGTGCGTTATATCAAGGAGGCCGGCGGCTCCATCGATCGCGTGGACCAACTCAAGCACGCCTTGGGCAAAGACATCACCGTGCTCAGCGGTGACGACAGCCTCACCCTGCCCTTTATCTCGGTCGGCGCGGAGGGTGTGATCAGCGTCGCTTCCAATCTTTACCCGAAGCAAGTAGTCGAGTTGGTCAACGCCGCTCTCGCGGGTGAGTCCGCCAAGGCGACCAAGCTTCATCGCAAGCTCTATCCCGTCTTCAAGACGCTCTTCATCGAGCCCAATCCCGTGCCGGTCAAGGTGGGCATGCAGCGCGCCAAGATCATCGGCTCGTCCGAGGTTCGCTCTCCCCTGTGCGAGATGACGCCGGCAAACCAACAAACCCTCCTCGGCGTCCTTGCGGCGTTCAAAAAATAATCATGCCCCTTCGCATCGCTCTCATCGGGGCTCGTGGCCGCATGGGCCAGGCCATCACCGCCGCCACCCTTGAAGCCGGCGCCGTCATCAGCTCCGCCATCGATGCGGGCGATGATCTGGCGGCTGGCATCAAGAAGCAGGCCGACGTCATCATCGACTTCAGCTCGCACAAGATCTCCGCCGAGGTCGTGAAACTTGCCGCCACCCTCGGCAAACCTCTCGTCATGGGAACCACCGGCCACGCCGCCGAGGAAAAGAAACACCTTCTCGCCGAAGCCGCCAAGGTTCCGTGCGTCTGGTCCGGCAATTATTCAGTCGGCGTGAATCTCCTCTTTGCGCTCACGCAACGCGCCGCGTCCGTGCTTGGCTCCGATTACGACGCCGAGGTCGTCGAAATGCACCACCGTTTCAAGAAAGACGCGCCCAGCGGCACCGCCGCTCGCCTGTTGGAAATCATCCTCGAAGAACGCAAGCTTTCCGCCGACGCCCTCCGCCACGGCCGCGAAGGCATCACCGGTGAACGCACTTCCGCCGAAGTCGGCATCCACTCGTTGCGCGGCGGCGACGTGGTCGGTGATCACACCGTGATGTTTGCCGCTCTTGGCGAACGCCTGGAGCTTACGCACAAAGCCTCTGATCGCGGCATTTTCGCGCGCGGCGCGGTGCGGGCCGCGCAGTGGATAGCCGGCAAAAACCCCGGCGTCTACGACATGCAGGACGTGCTTGGTTTGAAATAAATGATCACTTCGATCCAAGGCCTGCTCGTCGCCGCCACGCCGCTGCACGCCATCATCGAGCTCAACGGGCTCGGCTACGAGGTGAACATTCCCGTCACCACCGCGGAAAAACTCCCCGCGACCGGCTCGACGGTGAAGCTGCATACCCTGGTGATTTATCGCGAGGACTCGCAGACTCTTTATGGCTTCGCGACTCCGGCCGAGCGCGATTTTTTCCGACTCATGATCGAACATGTCACCGGCGTGGGCCCCAAGATGGCACTCACCATCATGAGCAAGCTCTCCCTGCCTTCGCTCGAAAGCGCGATCCGCGTCGGCGACATCGCTACTCTCGCGAAATGCCCGGGCATCGGCAAAAAAACCGCCGAACGCCTCGTGATCGAATTGCGGGCCAAGGTTGGCGCCACCGGCTCGTCCGAATCCGTCCTTTCCTCAGGCGGCTCGCCCGATGGCAGCCAGTCGGCGCCGGCCGACAGTCGCATCCGCGATGCCGTGCTTGCCCTCACCGCGCTGGGCTACAAGACCGCGGATGCCGATGAGTCTGTCCGGCGCTCGCTGCTCACTCTCGGCCCCAAAGCCACAACAGAACAGCTCATTAAAAAAGCCCTCGGTTCCTGAAGAGGAAAAAACGAAGGCTTTCGTGAATGCGATACGCGGCCGGAATCGCGCTCGTCCAGCTTAGCGCTGAAATTGAAAGGCGGTGAATTCGACGTTGCCTTGAATCGGGTGACTGCCGCGGAACACACGGTTGTCCTGTTGCAAGGTCGGCCGCGTCTCGAAAAGCGTATTGTCAACCAACACGCGCTGCACGGGAGGCAGCTGCACCTGTTGCATCCAGTCGGTGCCGGCGCGATCCGACGAGGTGCTTTCGTCACTGCGGGCAACGATCGAATTTTGTCCGGTGAAAACGGTCTGAAAACCCGCGGGACGTGACGCCAAGGCGACGGTTTGAACCGCAGGAGTGGCTGGCTGCACGACAAACGGAACGGCGGCCGACGGAGCAGACGGTGCGGAAGCCTGGTTGCCATCAATCGAAACCGGAGCCGACCCCGGACGCAGAAGAACGATTGCCAGACAGGCGGCCATGGCGGTTACGCCGGCGAAAGCCGCCGTATAGGTGCCCCAGCCGCTTGTGCGCCGCCCGGGGCGCCCCACGATCTTGCGTTCGGTTTCCTGAAGGGATTTTTCGAGCGCGAACGACGCCGGGGCTTCCTGACGTTCACGGTCAAACAGCATCCCGCAGGCCCGTTGCATGCGACAGTAGTCGCGATAAGTCTTGCGACGTTCCGGGCTGCGCAGGATTTCCGCCTCGAGTTCGGCGGCTTCCTCCGCGCTGATCTGGTGATCAACGTAGAGGTTTAGCAGTTCGATAAAGCGATTTTCTTTCACTTGAAGTCCTCCCCCATCGTGGCACGCAGGCTTTCACGGGCACGGGCGATGCGGCTTTTTACAGTGCCCACGGAAATGCCGAGGATTCCCGAGATTTCCTCGTAGGCCATATTTTTAACGTTTCTCAAAATCAAAATCTCGCGGTGTTTCGGACTCAGCTTGTCCATGCCGGCGGCAATGCGATCCACGAATTCGTGAGTCACGGTGATGTCGCCGGGCGTCTCGACCTCGGCGGCAAATACTTCGGACAGAGGGGTGTCGTTGTCATCGCTGACAGGCTGGTCGAAAGACACCGTCTTATCGCGTTTGCGCCGCCACCAATACCAGTAGCGGTTGCGGGCCAGATTGGTGGCTATTTGGTAAAGCCACGTGGAAAAAGCGGAGTCGCCGCGAAAATTCACAAGACCGCGGTGGGCGCGGATGAAAGCATCTTGGGTGACTTCCTCGGCATCCTGCTGGTTGCGCAAAAGTTGGTGGACCATGCCATAGATGCGATCCCAATAACGGCTTACCATCTCGTTAAAGGCGGCTTCATCGCCGTTTTTAAAGCGATCAACAAGGAGGCGGTCTAAGGCTACTTCCTGAGCTTTCGTGGACATAAGTTCAGAGGAAGTATGATGCGCGTATTTTTGGATTGTTCCCAAAATTTATACGAAGTTTGACGGGGCTGTCGGGCCGGATGGATGGATTTGTCAAAAGACGAACAACAGTAGACGTCCCCTCCGAACAGAAAGTGTCAATGGGCAAAGGTTTTTAAGGGGAAAAAACGCTTGCCAAAACGAACGTGCGAAACCAATTCAAACCCTCTTCCAGTGTCGGGGGTCGATAGCTCAACGGTAGAGCAGCATCCTTTTAAGTTGTTGGTTCCGGGTTCGAATCCCGGTCGACCCACCACTGGAGCATCACGGATAAGTCACCGCATCCCCGCGCCGGGTGCGAAGGACGCGTAGACCACGCCAATCAAATTGTAAGGGGTCACAAGAGCTCCGTCCTCCGTCTCGTTGTTAAGGCCGCGCACGCGCCAGCCATTGGCCGAGGATTCGTAGCTCACGAGCACATGCACGACCTCCCGTCCGCCATTGTTCATATAGGCGACCTGCATGCCCGGCTGCAGCGCCGCAAAATCAATTTTACTTAAAACGAGCACCGTCCCCTCGCCATACACCGGCAGCATGGAATCTCCGGCGCCGATCACCGTCATGCGCCCCTCTCCCATCGCGGCCACCGCCTCGGCATCCTTCCATGCCTGCATACGCCCGATATCGGTAGCGGGCACGGCCTTGTCTGCCGGATCAACCGGGGCATTCGCGCATCCCGACAGCAAGGCCGGCAGCAGCCCACAGGCGAAAAATCGAATAACTGACAGCGATCGCAGACGTGCGTTGGGCGATCCGGGGCTTTTAAACAGGATGTAGGACACGGAGAAATACCTCGCGAACCCGAAAAAGATATCGCGTCGGCGAAACGACACGCTACTTATCCGAAGCACGGTTGATGATATCCCACATCTAACCCACTTCATAACCTCCGTCCAGCCTGCATGAAACGACTTGTCATCATTGAAGACCAGACAGCCATCCGGGAGATGCTCGTGGAAATTCTCCGCTTGGATCCCAATTACAAACTGGTGGGCGAAAGTGGCGACGGCCAGGGCGCCCTCAGTCTTTGCCTCGAGGTGAAGCCCGACCTGCTGGTGCTTGATGCCAAACTCCCCGGACTGAATGGCGTGGATCTGCTTCGCCGTCTCTCTAAGCAGCTCAAGAATGTCCGCGTGCTTGTTTTTTCGGGACACGAAAATCCGGTCCTCGTGCGCGAGATGCTTGAGGCCGGCGCCCACGGTTTCGTTGAAAAAACCGCCGGCCTTTTCGAATTCAAAAAGGGACTCGAAACTGTTTCCAACGGCGGCACCTATTTCGGCCCGGCCGTCGCGTCACTTCTTCGCAACGTCGTGGCCAATCCCGCGGCCAGCACCACCGCCGATTTTCTTACCGACCGTGAGCGCGAGATTCTTCAGCTCGTGGCCGAAAGCCACAGCACGAAGGAAATCGCCGCCAAGCTGGGCATCAGCGTTAAAACGGTGGACAACCACCGCACCAATCTCATGCGCAAACTCAACCTCCATGATGTCGCAAGCCTCACCCGTTATGCGCTTGAAGTGGGACTGATCGAGCAGCAGAAAAATCCGCTCTGAGTTGGCAGAGTCCCGCGAGGGCCGGTCAGAGAGGAACCGCTTGCCCCGCACGTTCCGCCAGAATGATCGCCAGTCGTGGGTCGCCCGCAATCGGCTCAGTCATAGCCGTCACCAGCCCGGGGGTTGCATCGCGCGCGGCCGCGCAAATTTGCGCCACATCTCCGTCCGGTCCCGCATGACGCCCCGGGGATAGAAACTGCAATGCCACAATCACATTGCCCGTGTTCAAGGGAGGCCGGCTCAGCGCGGTGGCGAGCAACGGCTCGTTAAAATCATACAGCTCGTCCGGCCGCCGCTCCATGGATGCCGCCGTCAACCCGGTGATTTCCCCGCCGAGTATGGCGTGCATTTGCATGGCAAGATGGTCGCGGACGGCCGTCACGACCGGTTGCGGTGAACCATGATCAACCAGGACAACCGCCGGCCTGTTCCAGTTGCAGGTCTGAATCCGTATTCGCACTTGGTCGGCAAGAATCATGGCAACCCGCAAGTCACCACCATCACGCACATCCACCAACGGCGGCGCCAGACGGACGCATGCTCGTGGAAAACGGACCTTGAGCGCTTTTATCCTCCCGGGAACATAATCGGTCAAAGCCGCACTCGGGCCGAAAAACAGCGGCACAAGCACGGCTTCACCGTCGGGCCGGCCCGTAAAGTAGTCGCCAAGCGCCGTTTCAAGCAGCCGCGCCTTTTGGCCATCCAGAAGATCGGATGCCACACCCGAGGAATGCAGCAGTGAAACCGGCTGAACCGGCCTGCCCAACTCTCTCTCGAGTTCAAGCGCAGCCCTGCGAAGGCTGAGGGTCGACTCCGCGCGCAACGAGCCGTTGTCGAACAAGAAACAGGCGGATTGGGCGGGGGAAGACACGGTTTTGACGCGATGAGAGTTAAATAACTTGCCGACCCAAAACGATTGAACAATAAGGTCAAACACGTCGCAATTTCCCAACCCATGAATCTGTTCACTAAGAAACTCTGTTTCGTCGCCATCACCGCCGCCATCGTCCTCACAGGCTGCTCTAAAAAACCCAAACGCCCGGATCCAAGCGCCACCGTGCTCGGACCCAACGGCAATGCCATCAACCCTGGCGATGTTAGCATGACCGACAGTGGTCTCGCTCCTGGCACCGGTCTCGGCGCCATGAATAGCTCGCTCAATCCCGACGGTCAGGATCGCACCGCTCTCCAAGCCGTGTATTTCGATTTCGACAAGTCCGGCATCAAGGGCTCCGAACGCTCCAAGTTGGATGACGCCAAGAAATACCTCGGCGAGCATCCCGAGTTCCGCCTTCTCCTTGAAGGTCACTGCGACTGGCGCGGCACTTCCGAATACAACCTCGGTCTCGGCGACCGTCGTGCAAACGAAGCCAAGAAATATCTGCTCACCCTCGGCGTTTCCGCCGACAAGATCGAAACCCTCTCGAAGGGCAGCCTTGATGCCGTCGAGAAGGCCGACGACGCCACCATGGCAAAGGATCGCCGCGTAGAACTGGTTGTTCTCACGAAATAATCTTCGTCCCCGTGACGTTCAAAAGCCCCGGAGTAATCCGGGGCTTTTTTGTGTCCGCGTGATCCGGAGGAAACGAACTTACTTTCCCGCCACGGCTTCGAGAATCTTCTCCGAGGCAGCCATACCGCGCTTCATCACATTGAGATTAAAGCTCTCGTTGGGCGCATGCAGGTTGTCCTCAGGCAGGAAGAGCCCCATCATCACCGAGTCCAAGCCGGTCACACGTTTAATATCGGCGATGATCGGCACGCTGCCGCCTTCACGCAGATAAAGCGGCGGCTTCCCGAAGATATCCGTGATCGCCTTGTCCGCCGCGCGAAACGCCTTGGCCAGCACCGGCGACTGATTCTTCGGTGTATTCGAGCGGTCGGGCGGCACCACCACATACGGCGTGCCTTCGTGTTGGCCGATAATCTCGTAGGTCACATCCTTCGGCATACGTGCGCGAATCGCCGCGTAAAGCAGGTCGCGAATTTTTGAAGGCGTCTGGTTGGCGACGAGCCGGCAGCTGATCTTGACGAAGGCCTTGCTCGGGATGACCGTCTTGGTGCCCTCGCCCTGATAACCTCCGCCGATGCCGTTGAACTCCAGCGTGGGCAGCACGCGGGTTGCTTCGAACGGAGTGTAGCCCGGTGGAGTATGAAACGCCGGGATACCGAGAAATTTTCTATACTCTTCCGTGTCCGCGCCGAGCTTGGCGATTTGCTCACGCTCCCACGGCTCCACCGGCATGACGTCGTCATAAAAACCATCGATGGCCACCCGTCCATCCGGCGTGTGCAACGAAGCGCACAATTCCGAAACCGCTTGTATCGGATTGCGCAACACGCCGCCGTGCAACCCGGAGTGCAGATCGCCCTTTGCTCCTGTCACGACCACGTCGCACAGCACCAGTCCGCGCAGCCCGCAGGTGATCACCACCTGGTCTTCTGTTGGAAGGCCGGTGTCGGAAAGGAAAACAAAGTCAGCCTCCTTGAGCCGGCCGCTGTAGGTTTCCAGAAATTTAGCGAAACTCGGACTGCCCATTTCCTCTTCTCCTTCGATCATGAAGGTGATGCGCAGCGGCAGATCGGGCCGGCGTTCCAACAGGCGCGCCACGGCGGAAATGTGCGTCATGAGCGGTCCTTTGTTGTCGGCCGAGCCGCGTCCGTAAAGACGGCCGCCCCGGATCTCCGGCTCGAAGGCGGGAGATTGCCAGAGATTGAGCGGATCGGCCGGTTGCACGTCGTAGTGCCCGTAGATGATCACATGCGGCCATGCGGGGTTGTCACCGCGCGTTGCGAAAATGATGGGATGCAAATCGGTTTTCACGACTTCCACCGCAAAACCTATGGACGTGAGCAGATCGGCCACAAAATGCTGCGCTCCCTGCATGCCCGCCTTGAACGCGGGATCGGCGGAAACGCTGGGATGACGGATGAACTCCTTGAGCTTTTCAATAGGGTCAAACATGCCAAAACGGTGAAGCATTCGCCGGCCATGCGCTAGCGGGAAAACGCAGCCATCTCTGATCAATCGGTTTTACTCAACGCGGTTTTGATCCATCCGCCGTCATATAAATCCTGGATTCGCGGCTAAATAAATCGTTCTAACCCTCTGGCCGCGTAACCCGCACACCTCCTTCTTCGAAGCCTTGGATGGATATACATCGTGTTCGGCCGGAGCTTTTTTAGAATAGCCGCCTCAGCCGCGAACCACGTGCTGCTCCGTCCAAACACACCACCGTCCTTTTCCACCATGAGAGATGATTACCTGAAAGCAGCCCTGAAAGTCGTCGATGATCCCAACATCCTCGTCAATATCGTCTCCACGCGTGTGAAACAGCTTCGGCGTGGCAGTCGGGCCCTTGTGGAATCACTTGAGAAACTTTCCCTCGAAGACACCGCGCTTCGCGAAATAGCCGAAGGCAAGATCAGTTACACCCTCCCCACGGCGGAGGAAATCGCCCTCCTCTGAGGTTTGCTGCGCGACCGATGCCTCCCCTTCCCGCGCCATCATTCGATATCACCGTAAGAGTCGGCTGCAGTCTCGTCTACGAAGTCACCGGCACGGCTTCGTTGCTGCTCAACCTGCAGCCGAGGCCCGACCGTAATCACACCGTCATCTTCGAAGCGCTTGCGCTTGGTGACGATCTTGCCGCCGATAAATTCACCGACAGTCACGGGAACAGCGTCCTGCGGTTGAACCTCAAGCAAGGCACTCACTGCGTCCGGCATGATGCCATCGTCGCGATCTCCTCGCGCCCCGATAATCACGACCTGCCCGCCGCGTTCCCGGATGCCATCGGTGAACTGCCGCCCGAACTTCTCCGTTACGTGTTACCGAGCCGGTATTGCGATTCGGACAAGCTTGTCGATTTTGCATGGAAAACCTTCGGTCAGGTCGAGCACGGCTTGCCGCGCGTGCAGGCGATCAGCAAGTGGATCCACGATAACATTGAGTATCGCTACCTGTCCGGCCGGGCCGATCTATCCGCGTGGGACGTGCTCCAGCGCGGCTATGGAGTGTGCCGCGATTTTGCGCACCTCGCCATTGCCCTCAACCGCACCTTCAACATCCCCGCCCGCTACGTCACCGGACACATGCCCGACATCGGCGTGCCTGATCCCGAGAATCACATGGACTATCACGCCTACGCGGAAGTCTATCTCGGAGGCCACTGGTTCACCACCGACGCGCGTTTTCACGTGCCGCGCATCGGCCGCATCAAGATCTCGTGCGGGCAGGATGCGGTGGACGGGGCTTTCTCGACCATCTACGGCGCGGCTACGCTTTCCTATTTTCAAGTCTGGGCCTATCAAATCGCGCGCGGCACCATCGGCATCGGCGATCCACTCGATTTCACCCGTCGACTCGACAACCGGCACTCTGTCAGCACCGAGCAGCCTTACACGGCAAACGAACTTTCGTGTCTCGGCGGCCAGCCCTAATCTTGCCGGAACGCAAAAACGGTCCGTCACTCATATTTCACCCGGCTCTGCTCGTAGAGTGCCATGTAGCGCGGGGCGAGTTGTTCAAGATTGCGGATGCGGTCGGCATCCGACGGATGCGTGGAAAGCAAGACCGGAGGTTTAGCTCCGCTTTGCGCGGACATTTTTCTCCAAAACACCACCGCCGCCCGGGGATCATAGCCGGCGCCGGCGGCAAACCGCAGGCCCACGCCATCCGCCTCGCTTTCGTGCAGGCGTGAATAAGGAAGCGCAAACCCGACCTGCGATCCGATCCCGTAAGCGGCGAGGACCATGTTGCGCTTCGCCGGGTCGACATCCTTGGCCTCCATTCCAATCGCGGCGAGTGCCCCGATCCCGGCAATGGCGTAATTTTGCGACGTGCGTTCCGCCCCGTGACGGGAAGTCACGTGTGCGATCTCGTGTCCCATCACGATCGCAAGTTCGTCATCGGTTGAGGCCAGTTTGAGCAATCCCGTGTAAACGCCCACTTTGCCTCCGGGCAGCGCGAAGGCGTTTACCTGGGGCGAATCGAACACCACGAATTCCCATTGGGCGTTGGGAATCTCCCTGCCCACGGCGGCGGCAATGCGCCGGCCCACGCGCGTTACGCGTGCGTTGGCCGCGGGATCGGTGGAAATTTTCTCCTGTTTCTTGATCTGCGTAAACGAAGCCAGGCCCATTTGCGCTTCCTGCCCGGGCGACACAAGCATGAGCTGTGAGCGACCGGTCTCGGGATTTGTGACACATCCCGCCAAAAGAAGGACGGCCACGAATGGGAGGGCAAAAGGAAGCAGTCGGTGCATGGTCGTCAGGCTGTGCTGGAAAAACACCGGATTCAATCTTGCGATGCCCCGCCCTGTGTATCGATGGCGATTGCCCTCGTGCGCGATGCCGGTTATTCCGACTCCGTCCCGCAGGCACTCCGCTCTTTGCAGCGCCGGCTTCGCGTGACCCAACTCAACCAACTGACAGACACACCATGGCCAAGAACCAAGATTCAAAAAAACAAACCAAGAAGCAGCCTCTCCTTACCCCCAAGGAGAAGAAGCTCGCCAAGCAGGCCAAGAAAAAGGGCTGAGGAATCGAGTCGGAATATCCAATTCCAGCCGCCGTCCGTATCGGCGGCTTTTTCATGCCTTCATGGACTGCAGGCTCCGGCGCCGGGGGACTCAGTCCAATGTGATCTTCACCGCAACGTTGCCCTTGGTGGCCTTGGAGTAGGCGCAGATCGCATGGGCCTTGGCCAGAACGTGCTCGGCTTTGTGTTCGTCGAGGTTGGGAATGCTCACGAGCAGTTCCACCGAAAACGGCTGCGGACCTTCGGGGTGAAGCTGCACGCGGGCTGTGACCGTGATGCCCTCGTCGGCATGGCCGGACTCCTTGGCGATGTATTTGACCGCGCCATTGAAACACGCCGCCCAAGCTGCGCCAAACAAGTGCTCAGGCGTGAGGCCCTGGCTGTTGTCCGGCGATGGTGCCTTGAAATGAATATTGAAGCCGGCCTCTGACGTTTCGACTGAACCGGCGCGGCCGCCTTGGGAAATGGTTTCTGCAATGGGAGGAAGAGCATTCATGTTTTCGGTGGATTTAGGGAATGGGAAGAATGGCGGACGTCATGCCCGACACATTTCATTGAAATGCGTTCCTCCATCATGTCCACCTCGGGGGAAGTCTGCAGTCAAAGCTCTCACTGCAATCTTTGCATCTGCGTATCTTTAGATCAAAATTACCGACGTTTTATGAAAACCAAGCGCGCGTCTTCGCTTCGACCCCGGGCTGTCAAAGCAGAGCATCCGCTCCAGTGGCTGGCTGATCCACTGGCCGGGGAGCCTTCGTTTGCCCTGAAAGCGTGGTTCGGGGGACGAACGATCATGCTTGATGGCAAGCATCAGCTTTTTCTAACGACACAAGGCGAACCCTGGCAGGGAGTGCTGGTGTGCACGTTTCACGAACACCAGGAGAGCCTGCGCGCGGAGTTCCCCGCCCTGCTCAAGCATCCGGTGCTGGGCAAGTGGCTCTACCTGCCGGAGAGTGGCGAGACCTTTGAACGCGACGCACGCCGGCTCGTGCAGCTCATGCGCGCACGCGATCCGCGCATCGGCATTCCGTCGTCATCCGAAAAAAAGAAAGCCGCCAAAAAAATCCGTTTCGGCGACAAGCTTTAGCCTGCCCGGTGCCTCAGGAGCCGTGCGGTTTGCTCCAAAGAGGTTTTCCGGTCTCGGGCGGCCTTGTTTTCGGCGCCAGTTTATGAGGCACGATCGGTGCAGAGGATTCTTTGCGTCGTTCCGAGGCGCTTTCGGCGAGCGCATGGGCGCTGTGGGATTCACCGAGCGATGGATGTGACGAGTCGGCGGCGGCAGGATGTCCGCGGTGATGTTCCTTTAACTCGGTCGCCAAAAGATGTTCGGCTTCCAGCCAGATTTCGGTGTCACGGCCGGAGGGATAACCCTCGTCCTGCCAGATTTTATGGGCGTAATGCGCCACTTCTTCATGCGTGGGATGATTCATTGGGGAGTGCAAGGCATAGAGAGGAAATTCCCTCTGCGCCCTGCACCGAGCCGACCCACAAAGCGCCCAACGGTTCCGGATGGAACCTGCCTGCTCAATGTTTGAAGTGACGGAGGCCGGTGAAGACCATTGTCATGCCGCGTTCGTCGGCGGCCTTGATGACTTCCTCGTCGCGCACGCTGCCGCCCGGCTGGATCGCGGCGGTCGCGCCTGCCTCGGCAGCGGCGATGAGGCCGTCGGCAAAGGGGAACAACGCCTCGGACACGACGACGGAGCCCTTGAGATCGAGCTTGGCCTCGCCGGCTTTCCACACGGCGATACGGGAGCTGTCCACGCGGGCCATCTGGCCGGCGCCGACTCCGAGCGTCTGCTCGTCGCGCACGTAGACGATGGCGTTGGACTTGACGTGTTTGCAGACACGCCAGCCAAACATCATGCTGTCCCACTCCTCGGGCGTGGGCTGGCGCTTGGTGACGACCTTGAAGTCGCGGGGATTGCCAAGGACTTTGTTGCGATCCTGGACGAGCAGACCGCCGATCACGGAGCGCACGTCGTAGAGGGAGTCGGCGCCGACGCCTTCCTTGGCGATCATGAGGCGGAGATTTTTCTTTTTGGCGAAGATGGCCAAGGCTTCGTCGGTGTAGCGCGGGGCGATGATGACCTCGGTGAAGATTTCCGAGATGGTTTTCGCGAGGCCGGCCTCAAGGGTGCGGTTGACGATGATGATGCCGCCGAAAGGCGCCTGACGGTCGGTCGCGTAGGCTTTTTCCCAGGCGGCTTCCAACGTGTCGGCACAGGCGACGCCGCAGGGGTTGGTGTGCTTGAGAATGGCCAGCGTGGGCTTCTCGAATTCGCCGATGAGGTAGGTAGCCGAGGTGATATCGAGAATGTTATTGTAGGAAAGTTCCTTGCCCTGAAGCTGCTCGAAGTGGTCGTGAAACGTGCCGTAGAGAGCAGCCTGCTGGTGCGGATTTTCTCCGTAGCGGAGAGACTGGGCCTTCTTGTAAGAGAGCGTGAGTTTCTCGGGATAACCGCTGAGGGCGGCGAGATCGGGCTCCTCGGCCTGCTTCTCCAGATAGGCGGCGATGGCGGTGTCGTAGGCGCCGGTGCGTTGGAAAACTTTCAGCGCGAGCTTGCGGCGAAGGGCGGGCAACGTGGCGGGCGCGGCGAAAGCGGCGAGCACGTTGGCGTAGTCGGCGGGATCGACGACCACGGTGACGCTCTCGTGATTCTTGGCGGCACTGCGCAGCATGGAGGGACCACCGATGTCGATGTTTTCGATGGCTTCCTCGAAGTGAACGTCCTTCTTGGCGACAGTCTGCTCAAAGGGGTAAAGGTTCACCACAACGAGGTCGATAAGGTCGATGCCGTGAGCCTTGGCGGCTTCGAGATGGTCGGCCTTGTCGCGGCGGCAAAGGAGGCCGCCGTGGATCTTCGGGTGCAAGGTCTTCACGCGGCCTTCCATCATCTCGGGGAAGCCGGTGTGCTGGCTGACCTCGGTGACAGGCAGGCCCTTTTCGGCGAGGAGCTTGGCGGTGCCGCCGGTCGAGAGGAGCTTGTAGCCGTGCTGCTTTACGAGGGCGGTGGCGAAGTCCACCAAACCGCTTTTGTCGCTCACCGAAAGAAGGGCCAGTTTTTGCATAGGGAAAGGGTTTTTGTGCGCCTCGGAAAATTAAGTGGCAAGCACTCAGTGCGAACACCCGCAAACAGCCGCGCCGGCGACACCCAAGGGCATCGCCGGCGCGGAGGATTTTAACGGATCAACAGCCTGGCTTACGCCCGCTTCGTCCAGAGTTTTTCCAAGTCTTCAAGGGTGCGACCCTTGGTCTCGGGGATGAGCTTCCAGGTGAACCAAGCGGCAAGGAAGGCCATGAAGGCATAGACCCAATAAGGGAAACCGTGGTGGAATTTCGCGACCAGCGAGGGATTGTCGTTAAGAATCGGGAACGACCAGCTCACGATGTAGTTGGCGATCCACTGGGCGGCCACGGCGAGCGCCAGGGCCTTGTCGCGGATCTGATTCGGGAAGATCTCGCTGAGGAGCACCCAGGTGACCGGGCCCCACGAAACCGCGAAACCGGCGATGTAAATCAACATGCAGGTGAGCGAGAAGTAGCCGGTGTCCTGGAACATGAGCCCGCAGCCGAGGGCCGCCATGCTGACACCCATGACCAGGGCGCCGATGATCTGGAGCGGCTTGCGACCGAAACGATCGACCGAGACGACGGCCACGACGGTGAAGACGAGATTCACCGCGCCTACGATGATTGTCTGGAGCAGCGAAGCGTTGGTGCCCATGCCCATGCTGCGGAAGATTTCCGGCGCGTAGTAAAGCACGACGTTGATGCCGATGAACTGCTGGAAGACGGACATCAGGATGCCGATCGCGATGATCATGAATCCGTAGGAGAACATGCTGCTGGAAGTGTGGCTGGCGAGCGAAGCGCGGATGTCGCGGACTTCGTTTTCCTGCTCTTCCGGCGTGACGAGACGGGAAAGGACGACGCGGGCTTCCTTTTCACGGCCCTTCATCATGAGATAACGCGGGGTTTCCGGCACAAAGAAGAGCAGCAGCAGGAAGATGCCGGCGGGAACGGCCCCGGAGGCAAACATGTAGCGCCAGCCAGTGTGGTTGAGCCACTCATCGCCATTGCCATGACGGGCGATCGCGTAATTGACGAAGTAGACGACGATCATACCGAAGATGATCGCCAGCTGATTCCAGGCGACGAGATTGCCGCGCAGACGGGCCGGGGCGATTTCCGCGATATACATCGGCGAAAGCATTGAAGCCAGGCCGACGCCGATGCCGCCGAGAACGCGATAGAATACGAAGTGCCAGATGTAGTCCGCGCCGCCCTGCCCGATCGGGGCAAAGAAAACCTCGGGAGCAGCCGAGCCGAGCGCCGAGACAAAGAAGAGCACCGCAGCGACGATCAGACCGCGCTTGCGGCCCAAACGGGAACTGACCCAGCCGCCGATGGAGCCGCCGATGATACAACCGATCAGCGCACTGGAGACGATGAAGCCGAGCAACGAGTTGGCCTCGTTGGCATCGCCCAGGTGGCGCGGATCGATGAAGTAAGCACGGAGGCTTCCGACGGCACCGGATATGACGGCGGTGTCATATCCGAAAAGAAGACCGCCGAGTGTGGCGATCAACGTGATGAGGATGATATAGGATTTAAGCATGGGGGCGAAAAGTGAGTCGAAGAAGGGTTTCCCGGATTTGGAGAAAAAGCAGTCCCGGAAAAATCCGTAGATTTCTCCGGGACTGCAAGATACTTACGGCTTCTGAAGCGAAGACTTCAGTTCGCGAAGGAACTCGGGCTGGGTGCTTACGAGCTCGGCCTTGAGCTTGTCGGCGCCTTTGCCGTGAACGAGACGGACAAGGAGGTTGTTCCAGCCCTGCTGGAGCGGCAGCGCGGAGGCCTGTGCGGTGTCACCACCGGCCGGCGTCTTGAGGATGCTCTTGCCGTTGAGAAAGAGTTCGACGGCATTGCCGGTGTGGAGCTTGAGGTCGACCTTGGGCATGTTTGGCTCAAGGAGGAGGTTGTCCAGTGACTTGGAGCTGAACACCCACATGCTCAGGTAAACGACGGCGTTATCACCAGGACCGTTGACCGGATCGCGACGCAGATCGAAGGTTTCGTCCTCAGCGGTGATCGCATTCCAGCGCTTGTCTCCAACGCTTACGTTCTTGCGGAAAGAAGACCCCTTGGACGGATCAACAAAAGCCTTGTCCGCACCACCGTCGGCGGCCGAGAAGCGACCGACCGCGAGCACGCGCACGAGCTTGCCGTTTTTGAGGAACGGCTCGCCCACATCGACCGGAGGCTTGAGGGGAACCCCGAGGTTTTCGAGGAGCTGGCGAACCATCTGCTGGCCCTTGTAGAGCTTGGGGTCGGCCGGGAGGTTGCAGACCAGGAAGCGACCCTTGCCGATCTTCAGTTCAATGAGCGCGGCGCCGGAGGATTTGGCCTCGCGTTCGGAGCGCACGACCATGGCGGTCTTGGCGTATTCGGCGCGCTTGTTCCAGAGCTGCCAATCGGTGTTGCAGGCTTCGAGCAGCACGGTGGACTTGGCGACAAGCGGGCCACCGAGGCCGCCATCAAGAATAATGGCCGGGCTGAGCTCGGAGAAGTAGAGATCGGAGGGCTTCAGGCCGGCGATGACGGGATCGTCGGTCTTGGGCAGCAACGAGGAGCTCTTGCGATCAGTCAGCTCAAGAGGCGCAGGCAGAAGCGCGTTGAGTTGATCAAGGGTGTCCTTAGCGACACCCCATACCACTACGGTGCCACCGGCCTGGACCAAGCGGCCGAGCGTGGCGCGGGCCGAGGCTTCGGGCGGAGTGCGGCCGTCCACGAACAGCAGTTCGGGAAGGTTCGCGGGCTTCATCGTGTCGAAGGGAACGCCGGACTCGGAGAGCTCGCTTTCGAGTTTGCCGCCGGCGCCGGCGAGAATCGCGAGGCTCTTGACCGGAGTCGCCTTCGCGACGGGCTGCGGCTTGGCATTCAAGTCGGCCGGGGCCGACCAGGGCAACGGAATCGCGGGGTCGGCGTTGGCATCCTTGATGGCATCGAAGAGCGGCCATGTCTTATATTCGGGCAGCGACTTGTCGTATCCGGGATTCAATGTCGTGCAATACGGGCCGAGGCGTTCCGGCTGGACACCGGGCTGACCTTCGACGAACGGCGGGAAGAACACGCCGTCGGTGATCTCCGGCGGACGGGTGGTGTCAGCGAGACCGAGTGGCAGCGGTTGAAGGCCATACCACACGAGATTGAACACGCTGCGGTAGCTGCCGGCGTATTTCTTCTGGTTGAGGAGATGATTGTAGGAATCGATCGCGATGCCTTCCATGCGGCCTTCAAACGACTCGTAGGAGCGCTCGCCGTTGGTCTTGGCGGACTGCTCGGGGGTCATGTAGTAGGCGCCACTGGCCTCGCCCACGCCCCAGGGCTTTCCGGTCTTGGCGGCGCGTTCCATGGTGCCGGCGTCACCGTAGTGGATGACGTAGGTGGGCAACGTGCCCTGGCCGTCATCGTCACCGTCGGCGGAGATCCACTGGCGGGTCGGATCGAGGCGATGACAGGTGTCGGCCCAAATGCCGTAGTAATGCACGAGCGTGTCCATCATCTCCTGCGGACCGTGGAAGACGTTTTGCACGACGGGCTTCACCTCGTTGCAAACACTCCAGCCAAAGACGGAAGGATGGTTGCGGTCGCGGGTGACGAGCTCGGCGACGTGATTGACGGTGTCTTTCCAGAAGACATCGCTGTCGAGCTTCGGACCGCCGTCACTCGCCCAGATGGCGGTTTCGTCGAGGACGAAAATGCCCATCTCGTCGGCCACATCGAGGTAGAACTCGGGATAGGGCTGCGCATGCAGACGCACGGCGGTTACGTTGGCATCACGCATGGCGCTGAACCAGGCCCAGGCGTAACGTCGGCTCATCTGGGGAATACCCAGGAAGTGCCACGATTCGCCGGTGAGGGAGATCGGCTTGCCGTTGAGCAGCATCTGAGAACCGCTAAGGGTGACTTGGCGCCAACCGAAGCGCGTGTATTTGCGATCAACAGGCTGGTCGCCGGCGCGAACGTCGACGAGGAGGCCGTAAAGATTCGGGTTTTGCGGAGTCCAGTATTTGAGCGAAGAACCGACCTTCTGCTCAAGCATCACCTTCGCTTCGCCATGAGCGGGAACCGTGACGGACGAAGCGGGCAGGCTCAACGATGCGGAGGGAGCCAGTTCCCACTTGGGCTCGGGAGCGGAGATCACATCCTTGCCGGCCAACGAAACCCAGCCATAAGCGGAAGCGCCGACGGCGACGTTGATATCCGATGCACCGTCGTTGCGGAGGGTGACTTCGGCCTTCAACGTGTCCTTATCGACGAAGGACTGAACGAACACATCGGCGACATGCACAACCGGCACGGCGACGAGCGAAACATCCTGCCAGATGCCGACGGCGTGTTGCCCCCAGAAAGAGCCGCCCTGATAGGTGCGGCGGCCGTATTTGCCGTTTTCGTCGAACAACGAGGCCTTGCGGACGCCGACGAGGATTTCATTGGAGCCGCCCGTTTTGACGAGGTCGGTCACATCCAGATCGAACGGGAAAAAAATATCGAAGCGCTCGCCTGCACTCTTGCCGTTGACGAGAACCTGAATGTCGCCGGCGACCGCATCAAAATGCAGCAGGATGCGACGGCCTTTCCAAGCGGAGGGCACATCGACGTTGCGGCGCATCCAGCCCATTTTGACCTTCGCCCAGGAATCGGGATAGCTCGGATAGGTGCGGAAATCGCCGCCCAATCCTTTTTCATCGGCAAACGTGTTTACGTTCCAAGGCGAGGGCACGCGCAGCGGGGTCTTCTCCCAACCGTCGGCCGTCGCAGCCGGAAGCGCCGGGGCCGGATCACGGCCTTCGTGGAAGTTATTCGGGAGGGCGACCGGTTGGAACTGCCATGAACCGTTAAGACAGATGTCGTCGCGAAACTTTTTTTCGGGCGCCTTCACATAACCCTCGGCCGGAGCGAAAACGTGATCGAACTCGACACGGGCCGACACGGTGTTGACGCCCATGACCGGCGCCAGTGCAACCGCACCGAGAAACAGGAGGTTTCCAACGGTTGGAGCTAATTTTAATCGAAGGGTTTTATACATGGGAAATAGATAACTGGAGGTTAAAGCGGACTCGGGAAGAAGGACGAAAGTTTACCGAACGCCAGCCTGTGTGTGCGCGCCGTGCACATGGGCGTGGAGACGGGCGTGCGCCGGAGCGTCGACAAATCCGGAAGAGGCAGCGGCAAACGGGGTTTTCACGGCGGGGGTGCCGGAATAGGGACCAAGGGGAAACATTGGGGGTTCCTTTTAACCTAGCATAATAGGCAGGGCTCAATCCTTAACAAAAGGACCATCCATTAGCACGATAGTATCACGCATGTTCGGGTTCTTTCCGGCACTTGCCGAAGGAGAGTCGGCGGACGGGTAAAACTGGCATGGATGTATCGAGGGGTGAATTTTATGCGATTCACGCCAAACGGTGGCGGTGCCCACCGTCGTTTCAATGCTGGTGATCGTGTCCACTTTCACCACCCATGCCGCCGCCAAACATGAGGTGTTGGTGAAACCACATCTCCACTGCGGGATTGCCTCGCAGCACGGTGAGCACGCCAAACACCACCAGCGCCACGCCCGTCGCCCTCATGAGCCAGCGTCGTGACTCCAAGCTGATTTTCCGTCCGGCGAACGCCAAGAGCAGCAATCCCGGCAGAGTGCCGAGACCAAACACATACGAGCCCGCGACGACCGCCTCGATCTTGCCATAATTCACCAGGTAAAAAATGGCCGTGAGTGAAAGGCCGCACGGGAGGAAGCCGTTGAGCCAGCCGATGAGCAGGCTTTTAAAGAGCGAGGGCGAACGCCACAGGACGGACATCGCACCGCAAACCGCACTCCCCTGCCACCAACGCGCCAGCATCGGCGGCAGCCGCCACTCGAACGCATAGGCCAGCCCGGCCGCAGCCATCACCGTGCCGGCCAGGGCGGCGAGAATATTTTGGAAACCCATCAACGGATCGCGCGCCCCGATCACATCCGTCAACGTAAGCAACACCACACCGATGAAGAGATAGGACGTCGCCTTGCCCAGTTGATAGGCGGCCTGACGGGCGATCATCGCGGTCGCGTTGGCCGAGCCCGCCGAGACCGCGAGCGCGAACGGTCCGCACATGCCGATGCAGTGCCCGCTGCCCAGCAAGCCGAGAAGAAACACGCCCAAATAATCCGCCAGCGTCATGACCGTGCACGTTGACGGGCCGTCCGCATCGCAGGCAACGCCGCAGTTGCAAACGTCCGCGCGCTGCGTTCCTTACGCCTTGTGTCCGCTTCGCTCGCCTTACCGGGTCTCACCGCCCGCCTCGACAAACTCGTCTACCACCACGGAGGAAAAACGCTTCCGCCGGACAAACCGCACGCGTTCGTCTACTTCGTCACGCTGCACAACGGCTCCGAACACACCGTGACGCTGCTCGGACGAAAGTGGGTCGTGCAGCACGAGGACGGCAGCCAGCTCGTGATCGAAGGGGACAAGATCGTCGGTGAAACCCCGCGCCTCGCCCCCGGCGAACAGTTTTCCTACAACAGTTACCACATCACCGGCTGCAACGCGCGCACCCGTGGAAGTTTCCACGGAGTCGACGATCTGGGCCGGCGTATCCACGTTATTCTGCCGCCTTTTGAAATGATCGTGCCGGACGAAGCCGCCGGCCCCTGCGATGTTTGAGCCCTCGTGCGGTCATAAGGCCCCCGTTTATTAGCTTAAACTTGCGCTTGCGCATGTCCGCCGCGTGCTACCTGATGACCGATTCTAAATGAAGCTCATTGATCTGAACCGCAACGGCGGTATCGGCGCCAACTCCATGCATGTGCAGATTGGCGACTTAAACATCCTTATAGACTGCGGGTTAAACCCGAAGATGGCGGGTCGCCTGGCCACGCCTGACCTCGCGCCCATCAAAGACGTCCATCTGGATCTCATCATTATCACGCATTGCCATCTCGACCACATCGGCAGCCTGCCGGTCGCGATGCGCCAGCACCCGAACACTCCGGTCCTCATGACGCAGTCCAGCCGCATGCTCATCGAGCGCATGCTGCACAACTCCGCCAACGTGATGATGCGCCAGAAGGAGGAGGCCAACATCCCCGACTACCCGCTCTTCACCCACGACGAGATCGACAAGTGCGCCCCGCGCATCGTCGGTCTGCCCTTCGGCCACGTGAAGAAGATCCGCGGAAAGAACGACGAGCTGGAGATCATCTTTCACCGCGCCGGCCACGTTGCCGGCGCCGCCGCCGTCGAGATCCACCACAAACACCGCCACTTCTTCTTCAGCGGCGACGTCCTCTTTGAAAACCAGCGCACCCTCCTCGGCGCCCAGTTCCCCGCCGGCCATTTCGACACCATCTGCATCGAGACGACGCGCGGCACCACCGAGCGTCCGATCGGCAAGGAGCGCGTCAACGAGGTCAACCGCCTGATCACCTCGATCAACGACACCATCCAGCGCGGCGGCTCGTTCCTCCTTCCCGTGTTCGCCCTCGGCCGCATGCAGGAGGTTCTTTCGATCCTCCACGACGCCCGCAAATTCGGCCGCCTCGTCGACTGCCCCATCTTCGCCGCCGGTCTCGGCATGGACCTCGCCGACTACTTCGACGAAATCTCCCGCAAGACGAAGGACGTGCAGTTCAGCCGCGGCGTCATCAAGGACCTCAAGATCAAACCCGCCCCGCGCAAGCTGGTCGCCGGCGAGGATCCCAAGCAAAACGCCCTCTACATCATCAGCTCGGGCATGCTCGTCGAGCGCACCCCCAGCTACACGCTCGCCTCCGGACTCATCGGCCATGCGCGCAACACCGTGGGCTTCGTCGGCTATTGCGATCCAGACACACCCGGCGGCCACCTCCTGCAGGCCAAGCATGGCGACGAGTTCCTCTTCGCCACCGCCAACGTGAAAACCACGGTCCAGGCCCGCGTCGAACGCTTCGAGCTCAGCGGCCACGCCGACCGCGAAGAGTTGCTGGAATTCGCCGTCCAGACCCAGGCTCGCGCCGTCATCCTCACTCACGGTGATCCTGCCGCCCGCGCCTGGTTCATGGAACAGCTCACCGCCAAGATGCCCAACACCAAGGTCCTCGACCCGGTGCCGCTGCAGACCTACACGGTCTAAGCTTTCGCCCGACGGCGGCCTTCACCGGCCGCCGTTTTTTTGCGCCCTGAAACAAGCCACACACGCGGCATCAGCCGCCCCCGAAAATCCGCCGCTCGATCACGCCTTTAACAACGCGCGCAGTCGCGCGCACATCGCCGCGTTGCCCGCGACGAACTGGATGCGGTTCATCTTCAGGTTAAAGACGGTCATGGGAAATTGTTCCCCGTTGAGAAACTGCACCTCGCCGCCCGCCGCCCACACCAGCGGCACCGCCGCCGCGATGTCCCAGATGCGCACGTTGTGATCGACCGTGCCTTCGAGCAGACCCACGGCCACGTAGGCCAGATGCAGCGTGCTGCTGCCGAGCCCGCGTATCTTGAAATTCTCCACCAGCACCGCCGCGTGCTGCGCGAATACCTTGTCGTAGGGACTGTGAAATCCGATCAGGCTCTGCGGATTCGGCACCGTTGCCTTCACCTGCGCGACCTGATCGCCATCCCGCACGCCGAAACCGGGGCCGCCGTGAATCAACACGCGCCGCGCCATGTCATAGACGATCCCGTAAACCGGCCGGCCGTTTTCCAGCAGCGCCAGCGAGATCGCACAGTAGGGGATTCCCGTCGCGTAGTTGTTGGTGCCGTCGATCGGATCGAGCACCCACGCAAAACGCCTGGTCAGCGGAATGGGCGCCTCCGTGACGGCCAGTTCCTCGCTGAAATAATCGTCGTCAAACTGCGCACCCAGCTCGCGGAAGATTGCCTCCGAGATCGCCACATCGGCGGCGGTCACCCGCGTGCCGTCATATTTCCACTCGCTTTTCACATGTCCGAAATCGCGATGCATGAGCCCGGTCTGGGCGAGCACTGCGCGTTTGCCGGCATCGATGCGGGAAAGAAGATCCGAAGACGTCATGAGTCCTGCAAGGGGACACGAAACCGCGAGAAAACCAAACGCTTTCTCATGGTCACGCCGCTCCCCGTGGCGTGTCGCCGAAACCGTCCGCCCCTTTGGACGTCTAGTAAGGCAAATGACCCTGTCGCGCCTTTTCTGTTTCGGCCTGTTAACGGGCCTTCTGGTTCTGATCGGACACGCCGCCGATGCGTCTCCTAAAATCTCCACCTATGAAACCGAGTGGCGGGATCCCGCCCGGAACAACCGTGTCGTTCCGGTTAAAATCTACTACCCGGCCGACACCACCACTCCCTGCCCCGTCATTCTTTTTTCCCATGGACTCGGAGGCTCGCGAGAAGGCTACTCCTATTTGGGCGAATATTGGGCCGCGCACGGTTATGTGAGCGTTCACCTGCAACACGCCGGCAGTGATGAAGCCGTATGGAAGGACTCCCCCCATCCCATGCAGGCCATGATAAGCGCCGTCTCCAATCCCTCCAACGCCCGCAACCGCCCGCGCGATGTATCCTTTGTTCTCGACCGTCTTACCGCGTGCGCATCCGACGATTCGTTTCCGCTCCACGGCCGGCTCGATCTCGCACACGTGGGCTTGGCCGGACACTCCTTCGGCGCCTACACCACGCTCGCCACGATCACGCCGGATCATCCCGCAGGCGGCTACGACCCGCGCTTCAAGGCGGCCATCGCCATGAGCGCCCCCAAGCCGAGACTCCCCGACGCCTACGCCGGCATCCGCATCCCCGTCTTTCACATGACCGGCACCGAGGATGTCGACCCAATGGGCGGTGCCAGCGACCCCAAGGACCGCCGCATTCCCTACGACCAAGCGAGAGCCGCACCCGCCTGTCTGCTTACCTTCAAAGGCGGCGACCATATGGTCTTTTCCGGACGCCTCACAAAGAAGCGCTCCACCGACGCCCCGTTTCAAGCGCTCGTCTGCTCCGGCTCCCTCGCCTTCTGGGACGCCACCCTGAAGGGCGACGCCAAAGCGAAACAATGGCTCGAAGGCGGCGCCTTTGCCCAAGCGCTCGGCGCACTCGGGACTTTTGAACAAAAATATCCCAGATAAAATCGGAAGATGGCCGAACCGCGCCGTGCAGTCGCTGGCTATTTCCTCTCGATTGGCTTCTCCAGAGGAATCGTGGCCGGCGGCCTGTAGTCCAGGAACGAAGGGTTTGCCGTGATCACAACCGTCGTCGGTTGGCTTTCGGGTATTTTAAGTTTCTCTTTGGCGGCACTCTCAAAGTGAGGAACCAAGTCCGTGGCACCGCCAGGTTCCGCGTGCAGACCCACCGCGCAAAAAATAAAAACTGTGGCCACGGCCTTCATGCTTTTGGTTTTTCGTTGGTAACACTCACGATCGTATTTGCGCTGATTGCGCGGAACAGGCCGCTGTCGGTTTCGATCAATAAAACACCGTCCAAGGCTTTGACGGAATGGACGCTGCCCAGATAAACCGGGCCGTCCTTGCCTTTCACAATAATGTATCTGGCCCCGGACGGGAGCTGCGCGAAAGCCGCCGCATAACCTCGCGCCAGTGAAACAATCTCCCCTTCCACCTGCACGGTGATCTGGGGATTATACGCCGGTTGATACGTGTCCGCTGCCAAGACCGGCCAGCTGCATGCGGCACCGACACCAAATACAAACAGGATTTTGATGGTATAAATTTTCATTTTAGGGAGAGTTTTAAATTTCAGTCTCTGCGCCCTACGTGATCACGCAGGAAAGTAAAGAGAGATGCACACATTGGCTACGAGGCAGCTGGTTGAGTTTTTATATTTCAGAAATAATTTTAGCCCGCTGAGTTTGGTATTCCACATCCGTAATGATACCTTTGTTTTTCGCACCTTCAAGTTCGCGCAAACGCTCATCTATAGTGCGAACGCCATTCTTTCCCTGATCTATTTGAATTTCATACATTGATGCCCCTCGGTCCGAAAATAGTGCGTAGCCGTGATAGGCGGCGATAATGCCGGCAACCGCAGTCCACACTATGCCGAAAAAGCCAAAAGTGGGTGTGACGCCCGCGATACCGATCGCAACAAACAGTAAACCGACGAGAAATCCGACAGCCGAAATGGCCTTGCTTTGTTTTACGCGTCCAGAAGTCATAGTTTTCATTTACCCAACGTTAGAAGATGAATACTAGTCGCAATAGGCCCGAAGCAGACAACATGACCAGCATATATTGGGCAGCTACCTATGACTGGCCTAGAGCTCATTTCTGATTTTTCTAATTTCAGAAGCGATGCGAGGCTGTAAAATTGACAGGTAACCCCAATACATAAACCCCAATTCCAAGATTCCCCTAGTAATCTCGCGACCAGTCAAATTTTCTTGATCGGGATAGAGAGCGGATGCAATCGCCGTAGCCGTGAAAATAGAAAAAATGACGATAAATATCATATGCCACTTGATCGCCTTATTTCTTTTGAAGGCCAGTTTCCTCAAGGCTTTTTTTTGTGGACGCGGAAGATCGTTGAAATGCATTTTAGTATTTTAGCTAACGTTAAAGCGTATGCTTAGCGCGACGGGAGCGAAGCAGCTGGCGTGAAAGTCACATGCATTGGCTCTGGCACCTTGTTAGTCCCTTTCGTTCTTTTGCAGATAGCGTTGAATATGTGGACGGGCACTTAGATGAAAAAAATGAAGGAAAACAACGCTTCCGACGGCGGCTCCTATGCATAAACCCAGAAGCTTATGATTGAATTTAATGCCAACGAAAAGTCCTGTGTAAAATAATATGACATGGATAATTACACCCACCCACACCCACTTTTCGTTTTTAATAACACGGCCAGGGAAACAGGTTTTTGTAATACATTTCCGTTCCGCTGAAGAAAAATTTCTTAATTCAGGGATCGATTTGGCGAATAAATAAATTTTTATTTTCCCGAACATTTTAGGCGAGACGCAACTAGGGCTGGCGCGGAGAGTGCACAACAGCATCCGTGATAGCCTTAGTCGTTGGCTCTGGCGGCTGGTTTGGCTCCGTTTTTTCTTTCATTAATTTTAATGCTAACCCGTCGGCAACCTTCTTCCATTCCCCATAATTACTAGAACCGTTCTGATAACTAGACAGAAACTTTTGTTTTATTTCTTCAATATATCGCCGGACTGCTTCATCCCCTTTTCTCTGTATTGATTCGACGTGCACTACCGTGGTCGCTCTGAATAAATCTATTAATGATAATTCAGTAACTGTATTGTCCCCGTATGTCTTTATTTGGGTTACCAAACGTGAAAGTTCCTCTTTCGACATGCCGTGAAATTCTTTTTTAGCAGCTTCAGGAAGATTTTCGTAAACCCGGAGATTTGATTGGTATCGACCTAATGCACGCCCAGCCAAAAATGTGCTGATGATTACGAGACTAAAGATAAGGATATGTTTAGTTTTCATTTTTACCCACCGCTTTATATCAGACAAGATTGGTTAGGCTCCATTTTCATTTCGTTGTAACTGCATCTGCTAGGTGCGACAAACCCCGTTTTTCAATCTGCCTAAGAATCTCGGCATCTGTGCCTCGATACCGAACCGCTTCAACGCATGACCCCCACATTGCTTCCAGAACACGGTCTAACTCCTCTTGCGTCTCCGGCTGCTTGAAAAAGCGACAGGTCCGCGGACCTTTGCAGTCGCAATCGTATGAAATACTTCGGGGCGCCGTCTCCGGTGGAAGCCCGCAGATGATGCACTGCGTAGTCACATAGAACGGACCTGCAACATTTGCGGGATCGATTTCTTCTCGGGTGTCAACCAGTTGGTCTTTGGACGGATGATAGGTCGAAGGAAGGCTCATAACTTTGCCGAACGTTTTAGATCAGACATGACCACGGCTGGAGCTGGGCGTGCGCGGCACGACACGTGGCAACTGTGATCATTGTCTGTAACGATGCGGGCTCCGTGGTTTTCATTTCTGTATGATGTATTCTTTTCCGTTCTTCATGCAGTCCCCAATCGTGGTGCAGGCCCATTTTTTATCCACTAGGTATGTGCTTCCCTTAATATCGTCGATAGTAGGAACAACATCCTTATCTAAATCTACGATCCTTCGCGAAGACGATAACTTCCATTTTCCCGAATCAAAAGGCTCCCATAGAATTAGTTGGCGCTTCTCTTTCCAATAGACCCAGGCAAACGAACCATTTCCGATTTTCTTGATCGGACTCACATAGAGATGATTCGTAGGAGATTCTGTTTTTTCTTGGACCAATGACCTCAATATGACTTCCGAATTCGGAAAGGTGGTTGGTTCTGCGGCTTTCAAAACCGTGAGATTTCCTGATAATGCCACGCCGAGTATGAGAACTGAAAATTTAGTGATCATATTGCCCAACGTTAAAGATGAACCGATGCGTAGCGCGACGGGTGCGAAACAGTCGGCGTGACAAGCATATACGTTGGCTCTGGCGACTGGTTGGGCTCCGTTTTCTTTCTGATTTCCCAGTGATCGTAGCCGCTATTGGTTTCGGCTCCTTCGATAATATATTCTGAACCTTCTTTTGATAAAACGACTTCGACCGGACCAGTCTTCCATGCGATGCTCTGATCGCTAGGACTGTATGGATCGGATGATTGAATTTTGACTTTATATTTTCCGACAGGAAGACGAATCGTAACCGAGCGCTCTCCGATAATCGTAAATGCTTTTTGGCCTTCTAAGATTACGGTGACAGGAAAAATATTCAGAAGACCCGTGTCGCCGGGGCGAGTAAATGTGAGATTACCTTCGGCAGTCGCAGCGCGACTTGCCAATGGGGAAAGCAAACATACGCAGAAGAATATGCGTGCGAAAATTTTCATTTTTTACCCAACAGTATTATTGGGCTGCACTGAGTGCAGCTTTGCGAAGGAGCGGAAAACGGCGTTCATCCATGACTGGGTGCAGCTTTTAAGATAAGGCCGAACAGGCAAAACCGACGCGTGGGGCGACGTTTCAGCGGCGGCGGGGTCGCCTGAATGATTCCGTCCGGAAAAGGGCAACCGCGGATGTCTCATGCCGTGAGCATGGGCGCAGGTCCGGCACTCAGCTGCAATTCTTAACGGCAATTACTTACAACAATTGTGATTCGGCGCACCCGGCGATCACGCCCTACCGCGGAAAGGCGGACTTCGGAACGAGAGAATGAGAACGATTACGAGAAAGAGAATGATGCGGAGGCGGCCCTACTCTTTCTTGGGCGGGAGTTGGTGTCCGTGTTGGACACGGAGGGCTTTGCCACCGTGGTTCATCTGGTCGAGGACGGCGGCGAGTTTGCGGCGTTTTTCGTCGGTCGCGGCAAAGAGGTCCAGTTGGCGGGCGCCGTCTTCCACGCCCGAAAATCGCACGCTCACGAGGCGAAGGGGGCGTTGTTTGGTCCAGGCTTGGCGGAGCAAGACAGAGACGAGTGGGTAAAAGGGCTGCTCCAAGTCGCTGGCTTCGGGGAGGCTTTTGCCGGCGGTCTCCTGGGTGAAGTCGCCGTAGCGGACTTTGACGGTCATGGTGCGGACGCGTTTGCCGTCGGCACGGATGGCCGGCAAGAGCGCGTCGATCATGCCTTTGGCGGTGCGCTCAATCTCGGCGAAGTCGGCCACGTCTTTTTTGAAGGTTTCTTGCTGGGAGTAGCTTTTGGCGTCTTCGTGTTCGGTATTTACAGGGCGGTCGTCTTCGCCGCGCGCCATGGCGAGGGTGGATTGCCAATCGCGCCCGAGGAGGGTTTCGAGTTCGCGGTCGGTCTTGGTGAAGAGGTCTCGGATTTTCCAGATTCCGCGGGTTTGCAGGGTCGTCTCGGTCTTGGTGCCGACGCCGGGGAGTTTTCCGATATCGAGGGGCGCGAGGAAGGCGGCTTCGTCGCCGGGAGGGACGACCACAAAGCCGCGAGGTTTGCGGAGCTTGGAGGCGATCTGCGAGACGAGCTTGTTGGTGGCGATGCCCATGGAGACGGGAATCTGGAGTTCGTCCCAGATGCGTTTTTGCAGGGCACGCACGGCGGCTTCGACCTCGGCGGCGGTGTGGAAACCACAGGGGCCGAGGTCGAGGTAGCCTTCGTCGATGGAGTTGCGTTGGACGTAGGGCGTGAGGGTTTCGCAGAGGTCGAACATGCGGCGGGAGACGGCGCCGTAGTCGCCTTTGTGCGGCAAAAGGACGAGGTCGGGGCACACCGCGAGCGCGCGGGTGGTCGGCATGGGCGTGTAAACGCCGCAGGCGCGGGCCTCGTAGCTGGCCGAGGCGATGATGCCGCGCTCGCGTCCGCCCACGGCGACTTTTTTACCGCGATACTGCGGCTGCAACGCGAGCTCGACCGAGACGAAGAATGCGTCGGCATCGAGGTGCACGATGGCGGGAATCGTCGCGGGCATGGCGCAGGTTTTCGCCAAGCCTGGCCGACCGCAAGGCCGGAGCGGAGCTCCCGCCCGTATTACTCTCCCTTGGCGGCGCCGATGACTCCGGCGGCGACCCGCTTGCCGGCGTTGCCCACCGGCTGGGACACGAGATCGTCGGCATCGGCATGGACGATTACTCCGCGTCCCAGAATGGAGTTGGCACCGTTCAGGGCGAGGCTCGCATCCACAAAATCAAGGGTCGCATGGCCGGTGACGTCAGCCTTGAGATTACCGAGATCGCCTTCGTGATGCTCGGCGGCGGCCGGGCTGCCATGATGTTGGTGAGCGGGGTTGAAGTGTCCGCCGGTAGAAGTGCCGTCTGTGGAAGTGAGGTCGCCGTATTCGTGGATGTGGAAGCCGTGTTCACCGGGTTTGAGGCCGGTGACGTCGGCGACAACGTGCACGCCGTCACCGACCTGGGTGAAGCGCACGACGCCGTGGACGTCGTTGCCGGCGGTGGGCTGCAACACGACGACCGCAGCCTTGATCAAGGCGTGCGCAGGCATGGCGGTCATCGGCATGGATGGCATGTCGGCGGAGCGGCCGGCTGCCGCGAATACGACAAAGGCGGCGACTGCCGCAGGAAAGAACCGGACGCGTGGGGAGAAAGGAATCATGGGGATGTGGGTTGAGGTTACACGAATCTCCGACCGCAGATGTTTGGAAACGATACGCGAACCTAGCCGATTTAATTTAAACCGCCACCCCGTTTGGGTAATCCCCTCACTGAATCACCACGGTCTTGGCCGGCTGAAACCATTTTATCTGCTGGGCGTTGCGAAAAACGGCCAGCACCAGGGACTGCACCAAATCGAGATCATCGATGCTCGCCAGCGGAGGAGCGTCCACCACGCGCGTGCCTGTCCATGACGTGTAGATACACAGCCGGGTGCCGTATTTGAACACGACGGCGGCGTAAGGACGGAGATAGGAATCGCGCGGTGCGATGAACTCCACCACACGCACCGGCCGGAACTTGCCGAGCGCCACGGCGACATGCAGGGCATCGTCCAGATCCATGGTCGTGACACCTTGTTTGTAGTCGGGCGGAAGTTTCGCAGGAGATTGCGGAACGTCATCGAGATACCGCATGAGCACGGGGTTCATATCGGGATACTTGTCCACAATCTGCGGGGTGACCGCGGCAAGCTTGAGGCGCTGCCCAACAGGCGCCGAGAGGGACCGGAAGCCGTGGTTGATGTCGTAGACCCAGAGTTTTTCTTTCCACGTGTATACGGCGACGGCGTAACCGCTCCTGATGGTCTTTTCATTTTTCTGGTCGCTCCACTCCAACACCCGGGCCCAGCCATCCGGTCCGCCGAACTGACGGGCGCCATAAAAATCACAAAAGTGCACCGACTCGACGAAACAGCCATTGTTCACCTCCAACGGATGATATCCGCGGGGAGTCCGTGTGGTGGTCTGCTGGGCGGGCGGACGCGGTTTTCCCGACGGCATGGTGCAACCGCCTGCGCCGAGCAGGGCGGCCAGAACCAAAACAAAGCCAAGAGGGCTGATAAATCGCATCACGAGAAAACAGCCAAGGGTCTAGGGTAAAACTCCCAGCTGTCAAAGCTTCGGCATACGCCACGAATCGATGGCGCTGCGGACTCCGCAATCGACACAAACGGCCATGTCGTGTGCGGCGCCGCAATGCGGACAAACGCCTCTCCCTGCGAAGATATCGAAACCCTTCCCGCATTGCGAACAGCCCCAATATGATCCTTCCGGCGGCGCGGCATGGCACGACGGACAGTCAAAATCGGCGTGGCGGGGAAGCTTGGCCAGTTTTTGCAGGGCAAGGGCATGTTTGAACCCCGACCAGCAGTTCATGAGAAGGAAGCCGACCAATGCCAGCGGCCAGATGAGCTGGCTGATAGTCGCGCCCTGCATGTTGGCAAACAGCATCCAGATAAACACCGCACCGCCCATGAAGCCGATGGTCGTCGCCACCAGCAGACTCTTCGCGCGGCCCAAGGGAAACCACAGCAGCGAGCGCAGGATCTGGCCACCATCGAGCGGGAAAACCGGCATGAGATTAAAGATAAGCAGCCACTTGTTGATGAGTGCCATCATGTGCAGAAACAGGAAGAAGTCGTGGTGACTTTGGTTCCAGCCATTGACACGGCCGAGGTAGATCAAACCCCAAAGCACCGGTATCAGTGCTATGTTGACCAGCGGCCCGCCTACAATGCTCCAAAGCGTGGCGCCGGCGCGTTGCGGCGGATTGACGTAGGCAACGCCGCCGAGCGGCCAGAGCACGATCTGGTCGGCGGTGCCACCCGTCTGCCGGCAGGCCAGCGCGTGGCCGAACTCGTGCATGAGCACGATCAGGAAGAGCGCGAGGTATTCGAGCACCATCCAAACGGGTGTCGAATAGGTGCCGCTCCGCGCCGAAATCTGGTAAACCGCGACCAGAAACCAGGACCAATGCAGATACACATTGATACCCTTGAAGCGAAAAAGATGAAAGGAGCCCTGCCGGGTAGGCGTCATGCGTGAGGGCTACCGGCCGGCTCCGGCGGCAACAAGGCTATTGTCGGTTATGCCCGGCGAAGGGTGGCTTGAAAATCGTGTGACGCTCACAAACGACCGCGGATTTTACTCTCCTGTGGCGAGTTGGAAATGCCATGAAACCATTTTTCAAAATCGACGTCCAAAAACTCTTTTATGGACCCCGACTCCCCACTCCACCGGCAAGTCCTCGACGAGGATTTGCAGATCATTCGCGTGACCCTGGCGACCATCGCCGACGACGTTCACAGCTATTCGCCCGAAGCCGCCGTCGCCGTAAAAACAGCGCTCACCCAACTCGATCATGCCCAGCAGGCTTTTAACCGTCCGCAACCTCCGGCACTCAGGCAGCCCGCCCGGAAATCAAAAATCTGAAAACGCCGCCGATTAAATCGGTTCGCCGTGTCGCCGGACGATGGTTATGCCATCGGCCATCATGTATTTTCGCGATCTTAACGAGGCGCAGATTCTCGCACTGGCGATCACGGCCGAGGAGGAAGACAGCCGCATCTACCGGGATTTCGCCGAAGCCCTTCGTGCCAACTTCCCCGCTTCCACCGAATTGTTTACCACCATGGCCGGCGAGGAGGACGGGCACCGGCACCGGCTGACCGAGCTCTACCGGCAAAAATTCGGTGAACACATCCCGCTCATCAGGCGCCAGGATGTGCAAGGTTTCGTGAAGCGCCGTCCGTCCTGGACCGCGCTCAATCTCCGTCCCGAGCTGGCGCGCGGCGAGGCCGCCCTCATGGAAATCGAGGCGCGCCGTTTCTACGAACAAGCCGCCCAGCGCACGACCGACGCCGGCATCCGCCAGCTGCTCAACGACCTCGCGCAGGAAGAACAGAAACACGAAGCCACCGCGGAAAAAATCGACAGCGAGCAAAGCGCCTCCGGCAAACTCCACGAAGAGCACCTCGCCGCGAAACGCCTCTTCGTCCTGCGCTTCGTCCAGCCCGGACTTGCCGGACTCATGGACGGCTCCGTGTCCACGCTCGCGCCTCTCTTCGCCGCCGCCTTCGCCACGGGCAACACGCTCGACACGTTCAAGGTCGGCCTCGCTGCGTCGGTCGGCGCCGGCATCAGCATGGGCTTCGCCGAGGCGTTATCCGACGACGGCAAGCTCAGCGGACGCGGCACGCCGTGGATTCGCGGAGTCGTCTGCGGACTCATGACGATGCTCGGCGGCCTCGGCCACACCCTGCCCTACCTGCTGAAGGATTTCCATCTGGCCACGACCATTGCCGTTGCGGTGGTGGTGGTGGAACTCGGAGTGATCGCCTGGATACGCAAGCGCTACATGGACACCCCTCTACTCTCCGCCATTTTCCAAATCGTGGTCGGCGGTCTGCTCGTCTTCGCCGCCGGCTGGTTGATCGGCTCGGGCTGAAACGGAGCTGAACCGCTAATAAACGCTAAGTGCCGCTAAGTTCGGAATCCCGGACTCGATCCAGAGTTTAACCACTTATGGGCACCCATCATCACTGATGGAAATCCCGGCGGTATCGACCGCCCCTCCTCCGCTCTATCGTGAAGGCCATTGGCCGAAACTACTCCCAGAAAATCCGCCCGTTGGCGGATTTCATTAGTGGTTAAAAACTCCGAAACTCTTAGCTCTTCGCTCCCGCCGCTCCCCACTTTTTCAACGCCTGTCCTGTAAGGCTGCGGGGTTCTTTCTCAATCCCGGCGCGGTCGCCTGCATACACGATTTCTCCGCCGGCGGTGCCTCCGCCGGGGCCGAGGTCGATCAACCAGTCGGCCATGTGGATCACATCGAGGTTGTGCTCGATCACGATCAGGGTATTGCCCGCGTCGCGCAGTTTGAAGAGCAGGTCCATGAGGTGCTGGATGTCCACCCAGTGCAGTCCCGTCGTCGGCTCGTCGAGGATGTAGAGCACGTTTCCTTGCTGACGCTTGCTCAGCTCCAGCGAGAGCTTGAGGCGCTGGGCTTCGCCGCCGGAGAGCGTGGTGGCGGACTGGCCGAGGGTGAGATAGCCGAGGCCCACGGCGTTGAGCGTCTCCAGTTTGTCCATCACGCGGGGGATGTTGCGGAAGAGCTGCATGGCGTCGCGCACGGTCATGTCGAGGACGTCGGCGATGGATTTGCCGTGGAAGAGGATTTCCAGCGTCTCGCGGTTGAAGCGGCGTCCGTCGCAGCTGGGGCACGGGGCGTAGGCGTCGGCCATGAACTGCATGTCGAGCTTGATGACGCCGTCGCCCTGGCAGCGTTCGCAGCGTCCGCCGCGCACGTTGAAGGAAAAGCGGCTGGCCTTGTAGCCGCGGACCTTGGCGAGGGGCACGGTCGCGAAGAGATCGCGTAGGAGGTCGAGAAGCTTGGTGTAGGTGGCGGGATTGGAGCGCGGGCTGCGGCCGATGAGCGACTGGTCCACCTGCACGAGTTTCTCGAAGAGATCGAGGTTCTCGATGTGGCGGTGCTTGCCGGGAATGGACTTCGCGCCGTTGAGTTTTCGCGCGGCAGCGGCGGCGAGGACGTCGTTGACGAGCGTGCTCTTGCCGGAGCCGGACACACCGGTGACGACGGTCAGCAGGCCGACGGGAAAGCGCGCATCAACATCTCGGAGATTGTTGGCGCGGGCCTCGCGGACGGTGAGGAAGGTGCCGTCGTTCTTCTTGGTCTTCACGTCCTTCGTGACGCGGATCTTGCGGGCGAGATAGGGGCCGGTGCGCGAGACCTGCGGTGATGCGGCGATGAGGGCGGCGGGCGTTCCTTGGAAGAGGAGTTGTCCGCCCTCGGTGCCGGCTTCGGGGCCTAGCTCGATGATCTCGTCGGCGATGCGCATGGTGTCCTCGTCGTGCTCGACCACGAGGACGGTGTTGCCGCGGTCGCGCAGCTCGCGGAGGGTGTCGAGGAGTTTTTGGTTGTCGTGCGGATGGAGGCCGATGCTGGGTTCGTCGAGGACGTAGATTACGCCCATGAGCCCCATGCCGAGCTGGGTAGCCAGGCGCACGCGCTGAGCCTCGCCGCCGGAAAGCGTGTCGTAGTCGCGCTCAAGCGTGAGGTAGCCGAGGCCGGTTTCGAGGAGGAAGCGGAGGCGTTGCTCGATACCCGTGACGATCTCGCGGAGGGCGTCGCTCTCGCCGAGGGTGGCGACGAGGGAATTGGCAAAAGCGTGGGCGGTGCCGACGTCGAGGGCGAAGAACTCGGAGATGGTTTTCCCGGCGACACGCACGCCGCCGCTGCGAGCGTTGAGGCGCGTGCCGTGGCACTCCGGACACTCCCCGCTGACCATGAAGGTGGTGAGGCGCGCGCGGAAGCCGTCGCTGTCGGTGTCGCGCCAGCTCGTTTCCAGATCGGCGAGAATGCCGGGAAACGGCATGGCCTTGGGCTCGCGCATGCGTTTCAGCTTAAAGGCAAACAGGCGCTCCCCCGCCCCGTTGAGCAACGTGTCGCGCACGGACTCCGGCAGGTCTTTCCACGGAGTATCGGCGTCGAAGGGAAGCTGCTCGGCGAGCTGCTTGAGCTGGGCGTTGTGCTTGATGATGAGGTTTTTTCCGCCGATGCGCCACGGCTTGATGGCGCCGCCGCGCACGGATTTCTCGGGGTCGGCGATGACGAGCTCCGGGACGAAGCGGAGCTTGCGGCCGAGGCCGCCGCAGGTGCCGCACGCACCCTCGGTGTGATTGAAGGAGAAGTGGCGCGGGGTGAGTTTCTCGAACGTGTCGCCGCAGATCTCACAGGCGAGCGACTGGCTGAGCGTGAGTTCGCGCCAGGGGGCATCGGCGGATTTTTGCGCGAGGAGGATGGCGCGGTCCTTGCCCTCGCGGAAGGCGAGCTCGAGGGAGTCGGCGAGGCGGCTGCGCTGATCGGCGCTGGCGACAAGACGGTCGATGACCAGATCGACCTGAAGTTCCTTCGAGCCGGTGCCGGTAGGAATGAGATTGGGTTCATCGAGATTCTTGATCTCGCCATCGAGCCTGACGCGTTGAAAGCCGCGTTGGCGGAGACGCGGAAGTTCGTCGCGAAGGACGGCCGGTTTCGCGCGCAGGGCGGGCGCGAGGAGCATGATGCGTTCACCGGGGACTTCGCGGAGGACGCGGGCGATGTTGTCGTCGAGAGAGCGCAAGATGACGCGACCGCCGTCCTTGGGGCAGCGTTGCTCGCCGTGGAGCGCCCAGAGGAGACGCGCGTAGTCGGCGATCTCGGTGACCGTGGCGATGGTGCTGCGGGGAGAACCACCGCCGGTGCGTTGTTCGATGGCAAGGACGGGGGACAGGCCGTGGATAAAATCGACGTCGGGACGTTTGAGTTGCTCAAGAACCTGGCGGGCTTGGGTGGAGAGCGACTCCATGTATTTGCGGTAGCCCTCGGCGTAGATGGTGTCGAAGGCGAGCGAGGACTTGCCGGAACCGGACGGGCCGGTGATGACCACGAGCTTGCCGCGCGGGATGCGCAACTCGAGGTTCTTCAAGTTGTGCTCACGGGCTCCTTTAACGTGGATGTGGGTCGCGGCCTGCATGTGCGCAATCGACACGTTATCCAAACCACGGCGAACGCAAGGCGGCAGACGCGCCTTTCGGCTGGCCTCCGAGGGATGTCCGTAGTGTTGTCGGGGCCATGTTTGAATCAGAACCGAACGGAGAGCGTCGCCTCTTGAGCGCCAGCCAGCTGCGGTTGGTGGGATTTGCGATCGGGTTTATCGCGCTGGCGGTATCGACGGTCCTGCTTGTCGGTGTGATCTGGGTGCTGGCGTTTTTGGTGGGCCGATTGTCGGGCGTGCTCTGGCCGCTGGCGGTGGCCGGAATCATGGCGCTGATCATGCGTCCGATCGTGGAACTTTTCGAATCAAAGCTGAAGCTTCAGCGCCTGAGTTCGGTGATCGTGCTTTACGGCTGCTTCGTGTTGCTGGTCGCGGGCATGCTTTTCCTGATCACGCCTCCTCTGGTCGAGCAGGTGCTGGATTTTATCGCCTTCGTGCCCACATTTTGGACTCGGGCGTTTCATTACGTAGAGCTGCACTACCCCGACTGGGTCACGCTTGCGCGGAACCAGATGCAGAACGAAACGGTCAACCGAATCGTTCACAGCATGCTGGAGGAAGCCAGTCAGATGGCTCAGCACGCACTGCCCACTCTCAAATCGGCCGGTCTTGGCGTGATCACGATTTTCGAATTCATCACGCACCTCGCAGTCGTGCCGATCTACCTGTTCTTCTTTTTGCTTTCCAGCCGTGAGCCGACGCAAAACCTCGGCAAACACCTGCCATTTTTAAAACCGGATCTGCGCGAAGACATCGAATTTCTGGTCGGTGAGTTCATCACCATCGTTGTCTCCTTTTTTCGCGGACAACTTCTCATCGGCCTCATCATGGGCGCGCTGCTGGCGATCGGATTCACCGTCGTCGGCCTGAAGTTCGGTCTCTTCATCGGCCTCGCACTGGGCATCCTCAACATCGTGCCCTACCTCGGCACGATCATAGGTCTGAGCATCGCCCTGCCGCTGGCGTTTCTTCAACCGGGCGGCGGGCCCCATCTGGTCGGGCTAGTCCTTTTGGTTTTCTGCCTCGTGCAGATGACCGAGGGCTGGTTCCTCACCCCCAGAATCATGGGACATCGCACCGGACTGCATCCGGTCACGATCATCGTGGCTATTTTCTTCTGGGGAACGGCACTCAACGGCATCCTCGGCATGGTGCTCGCGATTCCGTTGACGGCGTTTTTTGTGACGGCGTGGCGTCTCGCGAAACGAAAATACTTCAGGCACGAACCGCCCGTTTGAGCGCGTTGCTCCCATGAGCCGTGAAACCCCGCAACCGCCGGAAGAATGCGCACAATGCGGCGCAGTCATCCCTCGCCGCGCGCACGCCTGTCCCGGATGCGGCGCGGACGAAAGGACCGGCTGGCGAGAGACTTCGCTTTACGACGGCCTGGACCTGCCTGAAGAGGCGTTCGATGACGATGCGTCCGCAACCGCCGGCTCATCGACACCGCGGGGCGTGGCCGGACTGGCGTGGTATTGGTGGGTGGTCGGCATAGTGTTGTTATTTGGATTCGGGTTTGGTGTGCTGGGGTTACTCCGATGAACCTTAGCTGGAAAAAACTGGATTCGTTTTCCGACCTCGGCCTGCTCGTCATGCGCCTGGGTGTGGGCGCATTGTTCCTGATCGTCCATGGCTTCCCCAAGCTCGCCGGCGGACCGGACAAATGGGAATCGATCGGACGGGCGGTGAGTTACCTTGGCATCAAGTTCGGTTACACCGGCTGGGGCCTCGCGGCGAGCGTGGCGGAAACACTGGGCGGATTGCTACTCATGATCGGCTTCGCCCATCGTCCGGCGGCGCTCACGCTGTTTGTGACGATGACGGTGGCGGCGATCTGGAAGTATTATCCATTCGGCGGCTGGGACGCGGCCGCCCATCCGGCGGCGATGGCCATAGTCTGCCTCGGGCTGCTATTTACCGGACCGGGCAAATACTCGCTGGACGCCCAGAGTTGAATCCACCCATGGAGTGGAACCTACCCCAAGCCAGCCCGTCCCACTAATACCGGCATGACGATCTTTCGCCTCATCCTCCTCGGTCTCGCCATGGTTTCAACGCTGCGAGCGGAGTCTGCCGGGGCCCTGCGTGCCGGTGAAAGCTATACTTACCATGTGAGCTGGGGACCGTTTTTCGGAGCCGGCGAAATCACGCTGTCCGCCACAAACGACCTCACTGAAGGCCTCGAACGTCTGCACATCACCACCCGCACAAGCACCCGCGGCGTGATCCGCCTGATCTTTCCGTTCGATGGCACCGGGGATTCGTTTTTCGACGAACACGACGGCCGGCTGCTTGAGATGCACGCCACGACCAAGGCACGATCGGACAAAACCGACGCGACCATCCTTTTTGATTACAAGAAGGCGGAGGCCGTCTACACCGACTACATCAAGCCCAAGCGGAGCACGACCCTCGCGGTTCCCGAGGGACATTTTTCGGATTTTATCACCGCGCTCATCCAAGCCCGTTACTGGAACCTCACTCCGGGTGAATCCCGCGAAGTGCAGGTTTTATTCGACGATGAATTCTATCACCTGAAGATCACCGCCGAACGCATCGAAAAGATAAGCACGGCGGGCGGGAAAAAATCCGCTCTGTTGCTGATACCCCGCATGGTGGGCAAGCCGAAGGGAATGTTTCGCAAGGGCGGCGAGGTTCGCGTGTGGATCGCCGACGACGCGGAACACCTGCCGCTGCGCTTTGAAGTAAAACTGCAGGTTGGCACCGCCGTGGCCCTGCTCACCGCCCACACCGAGCCCGTGAACCCACAGCTGGCGATGGCCGGCCCATAATCTCCGGCGTGTAATAAAAACGCCACGGCTTGGCCGCCCGTACCGGACCGGCATAATCCACTCCAATACGCGGTGTGACGAAGACGGCTTTGGCCGGCGGCCGAAAGCCATCATCCTCAATCCACAGGCCGGTTTCCGGCGTGGCCGCGAGCCCGTTGAAGCGGCGATCAATCCCGAATTTTCGAGTAAGGCGTCCCGGCCCTGAAACCGCTTCAACACCGCGAATCAAAATGGCGGAGGGTTGTTCGCGCGGCCCCGTGACGAGATTAAGCATCTCATGAATGCCATAGCAGAGATAAACATACCACACGCCGCCCTCTTTATACATCACCTCGGTGCGCGCCGTGCGTGCGCGACTGGCATGACAGGCCCGGTCATCCTCTCCGTGATAAGCTTCGGTTTCACAAATACGCGCCCTATGGGAAACCCCGCCGGCATCGACCGTCGCCAAAATTTTCCCCAGAAGCATGCGGGCCAACGCCACCGTATTTCCCGATTGGACGAGTTTGGCTTCTATTACGGCTGACATGTGGATTTGATGGTGCTCTTAAAACCAAGGCCCGCCCCCACCTGCAATGCCAGCCTCTTCACTCCGTCGCAATCTGCGTCTGTGCACCTATGACGGTCTTGCGGCCACTCCGATCGTCTACTTGGTGCAACCGGGCAACTTCATCATCGCAGCCCTGTTGGTGGAACGGTTTCACCTCCCGCCCGATCTTTACGGCCTGATTGTCTCATTGCCCTTTTGGGCGAATTTCGCACAGGCGTTTCTGATGCCGTTCATAAACACCCGGCTGTCACCCAAGGGAGTATCGGTGACATCCTCCGCGCTGCAGGCGCTTTGCTGGGTTGTGCTGACGCTTATGATTTCTTTTCTTCCGGTTGATCGTCCCGGAGAAAGCGGACCGTGGTTTCTGGCCATATTTGCCGTTTCCGCCATCATCACCTCCCTGACCGGTGTAAGCTGGATATCCTGGGTGCAGGAATGGATTCCCGTGCGCCTGCGTGGCAAATATTTCGGCCGGCGCAACCGCTTGCTCCAAACCGCCCAGGTGATTTCCCTCATCTCGGCGAGTCTGCTGATCAGTCACCTGACGGGATCCGTGCGCGCATTTCAGTGGCTGCTTATCGGAACTATATTGCTGAGGGTCGCATCCGTGCTGTTCCAGCAGGGCATCAAAGCAAGCACGACAGAGGTTTCTCAAATCGAAGCAAAGACCTCGTCGAGCGCACAACTGAGGGCGCTGATCCATACACCGGCATTTTTATGGCTTGTGGCCTACGGAGCCGGATGGGGATTTGCAACGAGCTGCTTTGGCCCGTTCTACCCTCTTTTCATGTATAACAGCCTGGGATTCTCCGTTCAACACGTGGGCATACTGATTGTGCTCGCAAGCCTTGGCGGGGCACTCTCCTCGCCCGCTTGGGGTGTGCTGGCCGATCGTTTTGGCAACAAGCCGGTGATGCTGTTTTGCATGATCATCTGGCAGCTGGAAAATTTACTCTGGTGTATCATCACTCCGGGCAACGCCTGGCTGCTTTATGGCATGTGGATATTTGGCGGCATCGTGAACGCGGGCTTTGCGCTGTCGCTTTTCAACATCCAATTGAAAGTCATCCCGCCCAAGGCAAAAACGGTCGCGATCAGTGTCAACTTGGCGGTCACCTCGCTGGTTACGGCGGTCGCCCCGATCATTGGAGGAGTGGTGCTGCGCCACATGCTAACCGGCAGCAACGCGCTCGCGGTTTATCACAGTGTCTTTCTGGTGATGCCCATACTCGCACTGCTGTCATGCTTCATGCTCGTAAAAGTGCATGAGCCGTCAGCCAGCCCGCTCTCCAGCGTCGTCGGAGCTATGCGCAACATCCGCACCCTCAGCGGTCTTTTCGGCGCAAGTTTCCTGGTCGATTATATTTTCGTGAAATCATCGGACAAACGGTGACCCGGCGCCAGGAAGGGCCTTCCGTAAAAGTTCGGCCCTCGATTCAATCCGTTGGGTTTGCCTTGCCTTGCGTGGCCGTCACTCCAGCAAAGAAAGGCAAACGGACTTCGTCATGAACCCTTTGCGGCGATTCGGGTCCTAAACTCCCTCTCTTTTATATGAAAAAAAACATCATCGTCGCCACTGCGCTTATCTTACTGGCCCTGATTTCTTTCTACGGATTCAGGCTCTACAAGCAGCACTCTGAAAAAGCCATGGCGGAACAGCGCGAGGCCGCGGATAAAGCCGAACAGGATCGTTTGCAGGCCGAAGCCGCCAAACAGGCTGAAGCCGAAGCCGAGTCTCACCGCCTGGCGGCACTCAAGGCCCAAAAAGACGCCGAAGCATCCGCACTGCAGCTTGAAAAGTTGCGCGCCGATCAGGCCGCCGCCGAAGCCGCCCGCCTCGCCGCCGAGAAAGACGCCGCTGCCGCCGACGCCGAGCGCATCCGCCTGGCCAAGGAAAAAGAATCACTCGACAGCGAAGCCCGCCGCCTGGCCGAACTCCGAGAAAAAGATGCCGCGATCGCCGACGCCGCCCGTCGCGACGCCTTGCTCAAACTGGCTCAAGTCGAACAAGAGAAGCGCGAGCTTGCCGATCGTGAAGCCGCCCGCCTCGCCGCCCTCAAGGCGCAGCAGCAACTGGAAGAACAGGCCGCCAAACGCATACTGCTCAACAAATCGGTTTTCCCGGCCGACTACAAACGCCGTGAACATTACTACATGCACATCGACATGTTGAATTCCGAAACGGCGACGCCAGCCCAACCGGCCCAGCCTTAAAGCCAAGTCTCTCATTCATAAAAAAGCGCCGGCATGTTTTGCCGGCGCTTTTTTGTGCAAATCCGCGTTGAAGGTCAGAATCCAGCAACACTCTCAGGGGCCTTTAAGGCCTGCTCTTTCTTTTGCTGCTCGCGCAGGAGATCACGCTCCGCCTTGGCGACCACTTGTTGTTGCATGACATAGTTGTCCAGCTTGGTCGCAAAAACGATGATCCAGCTGTCCTGCTGCTTGGCGCGCATCGAGCCATCTTCTAGCTCGTAGTCGTAGCCGATGCCATTCACGCCACCGCCATCATTGCTGACTTTTTTCCAAGAGGAGTTCCCGCGATTGATGCTTAAGATTCCACGGATTTCGAATTCGCTCAACGAATCCCCGACCCGCTTGTAGGCCTCCAGGGTCGAGCGGCCACCGATGTAAAAAACATCCACTTTCCACCCCGTTTCATTGCTGAGCTGGTTGGCGACGGCGGACTTCCAATAAACCATCTCATGGGTTTCCGCCGGTAAAAAAGCCCGGATATCCTTCAAGGGGTCATCCTCTCTTTTTTTCGGCCGGTCCTTATCCTTGTCCTTGGATGAGTCGGACGTGCGGGGGAAAAGCTTGCCCAATCCGGGCTGAAGCAGGCGTTTTTCCAGTGCATCCTGCGTTTCGCCTATGCGCGCATGCACGGCAACAGGGAAAACAATGGCACTCAATGCCAGCCATACGGCCGGCTTACAAAAAAGGCGGGGGGTATTCACGTCATAGAACATTGAAAGAATCAGCAGCAGCGCGCTACCTAATTCCAGCAATTAATCACCCTCGGACCGCGCCGCGTCGACACCCTGTAAATTCTACAAATATCTCCTTGCGTGCATGCATCCAAAACCTCTTAGTTCGACGTTTTATTTATGAAAGCGACCATCAAAACCCAAGGCCAGCAGTTCGCTGTTTCCGAGGGAGACATTCTCATTGTAAACCGCTACCCGAACACGGAAGCAGGCTCGACCGTCGAAATCACTGACGTTCTTTCCGCCGGCGAAGGTGCTGATTTCAAGGTTGGCACCCCCACCCTTACCGGAGCCTCCGTAACCGCCAAGATCCTCGAAAACAAGCGCGGCGACAAAGTCATCGTCTTCAAAAAGAAGAAGCGCAAGGGCCACGAGAAAAAGCGCGGCCACCGCCAGGAACTGTCCGTCATCAAGATCGAAGCCATCAAGGCCTGAGATCCCACCAATCTAAAACAGGAGATAAAACGTCATGGCCCATAAAAAAGGTGCAGGTTCAACAAGCAACGGACGCGAGAGCCACTCGAAGCGTCTTGGTATCAAGAAATTCGGCGGTCAGGCCGTGATCGCCGGCAACATCATCGTGCGCCAGCGCGGCAGCAAGATGCACGCAGGCAAGAACATCGGCATCGGTCGCGATTGGACGCTCTTCGCGCTCAAGGACGGCGTTGTCGAGTTCGACAAGGTTCATCGCAAGGTGAACGTCGTCTAAGGCTTCGCCCAAAGACATCGCTTTCAATCCAAGCGCCGAGGTCATCCTCGGCGCTTTTTTGTTTTGCAGCATTTCATATCGGCGGACGCTATCGTTCGGTTGCCATGAGTGATCGCCATCAGGATCTACGCCGCCAATACGAATTGTTGCGCGAACATCTCGCCTGGCTTGAAAAAGAAATAGCCATCGAGACGGCAAAATCCTCAGGCCAGCCCATCGTGGCGGCGCCGGCTTCAAGGCCTCCGCCCCCCTCTCCTTCGGTCGCTCCGACGACGATTACGGATGCCGATGCACTTTTGGCTGATTACTCGCAAACCGAACGCCACGACCCCAAGGCCACCAAACAGGGATGTCTGCTGGCATTTGGCATCATGCTCGCCTTATTGGCAGCCGGCGTGACCGCGGCATATTTTCTTTTTTACGCCCATCGCTGACCCTATGACAGGTCATTTGCGGACATAGCAGGCAAAAAGGAAACTTCCCTCTTGCTCCACCCGCCAAAAACCTGAACAAACTTACCTTTCTGTTGTTCGCGAGGTGCGGGCAACGGTGACTTGTAGACCGCAACCCTTTACGCATGCATAGTTTTTCCGAGCAATGTCTCGACATGGCCCGCTCTATTTTGGGCCACAACCTTGATTCAATCCAGCCCGACGGCACCATCCTGCCCGCTCCCGGCGAAGAGCCGCGCTCAGACGAGCCGGGCCACGTCGCCTACGCCTTGGGCGAGTATTACCGCGCCACCGGTGAGACCACCCTGAAGGGCTACGATCTCATCGACCTCACGGCCCGCTGCGTCACCGCGCAGATGTTCACCGAACCGGCCAGCGAGAACGGTCTCGCCTACGCCGCCCTCGGCCTTCTCTGCTTCGGTCCGTCCAAGGAGCGCAATCCCGTCTGGGAACGCCTCGTTGAGGAAACCCAAGTCCGCATCGACAAACAACTCCTCCACCGCAGCGATCACGACAATCACTGGCAGGCGTTCAACATCGCCAAGGCGGTCGCCCGTTACAGCTTCGGCCTCTCCAAAAAAGATGAGACCTCGCGCCTCATCGAACGCATGGTCGACCGCATCAATCAGACCAGCTCCAACGGTTTCTTCGACGACTCAACCACGGGACTCGGCGGCAATTACAATCTCTACGGCGTGATGACCTTCGTGTTTGTCCGCTCCGCCCTGCAGTTGCACGCCAACAGCGGCGTGCGCGACCGCAAGCTTCCGACCCTGCGCACCTACGCGGAAAAATACCTGAAAATCGTCCCAGATCTTGTCCGCGCCGACGGACTTGGCTGGGCGTTCGGCCGAGCGGCCGGTGCCTATGGCCAGATGCACCTCATCTCACTCATCCTGCAAGGTCTGCGTGACGGCTGGATTCTCGACGAACAAAAATCGAAATACTTCGACGTCCTGCGCCGGCTGTTCGTGTTTTTCTACCAAACCTACCTTGATCAGGAACACGGCTTCCTGGATCTCCGCGACGACGAGCGCACCGCCTACGGCCATCACACCACGCGCATGGCCAACTTCGACGCCGCACGCTACCTGTCGCAATGGTCGCGTCTGGCCAAGACCGTGCAGGTTCCCGCCGGCGCCAAACCCGAGTCCGCCCGCACCGTCGGTCGTTTTGTTATTTTCGACAAATCCAACCGCAAGGAACAGGGCCTCTTTCTTTATCGCGACGCCGAAAGCGGACTGCATGCGCAGATTCCGCTCATCAGTTCCGGCACCTCGTTGACCAGCGACTCGCTCCCCTTCCCGCATTGCCCGGGAGTGTTCGACTGGCCCAACAACATTTACATGCCGATCATGCTGCCCGAGCTGACATTCAATGTCGCCGGCGCCGAGCAGGTCACCCTGCCGGCCTTCTACGGCAAAAACTGCGTCACCGGACTCGGCCTCAAGAACAGCTTTTATTTCAAATACGAGCAGCCGGAACTCATCAACACCTCGGAGGAAATCCTCAAAGGCCTTGGCAGCGTCAAGGTCCAGTGGAACTTCGCCGGTCCGAAGATCAGCTGCACGTTCATCTACACGGTCAAACAACAGGTCGAGCTAACGAAGTTCCGCTACGTTCTCGCCATCGCCGCCCCGCACTCAAAATACCACGTCAACGGAGCCCTCGCGCTCGGCCCCGAAGGTCATCGCTGCACGGTCCAGAAAGACGACTTTCAATGCGTATGGCAGGAGACCGAGGTCGTCAGTGCCGATCCGAAGTATCGCACGAACTACGGCAAGATCCACTATCTGCAGCATCTCGTGCGTGACCATCCGCTCATCATGCGCCCCGGTCAGTCTTATCACCTCGCCGTGAATTTCGAACCGGACGTCGCCCACATCGACGGCTGACGCCTGGCCGATGACCGATGAGGGATATGAGCACAGTCTGATATTCTTCATCCGTCATTTCCCGTAGACATGCTTTCCAGACGCATCATTCCCTGTCTCGACGTCACCAACGGTCGCGTGGTGAAAGGGATCAAGTTTCAGGAGCTTCGTGATGCGGGCGATCCGGTGGACAGCGCCAAGGCCTATGATGCCCAGGGCGCCGACGAGCTGGTGTTTCTGGACATTACAGCGTCGAGTGACGGCCGTGGCATCATGCACGACGTCGTCGCACGCACCGCCGAGCAATGCTTCATGCCCCTCACCGTGGGCGGCGGCCTGCGTTCCGTAGAGGACATCGAAAAGATGCTCAAGGCCGGCGCCGACAAGGTGTCGCTCAACACCTCGGCAATCAAAAACCCCCGGCTCATCACCGACGCTTCTCGCCGCTTTGGCGCACAGTGTATCGTGGTCGCGATAGATGCACGCCGCGAGCCCGGTCAGGAAAAATGGCGGGTGTTTACCCACGGCGGCCGCAACCCAACCGAACTTGACGCCATCGATTGGGCACGACGCGCCGTAGAACTAGGCGCCGGCGAAATCCTTCTCACCAGCATGGACCGCGATGGCACCAAAATCGGCTATGACTGCGAACTCACCCGTAGCGTGAGCGATGCCGTCACTGTTCCCGTCATCGCCAGCGGCGGAGCCGGCGAGCTTTCTCATTTTTCAGATGTTATCGAAAAAGGCCACGCCAGCGCCGTGCTTGCGGCCAGCCTTTTTCACTTCGGCACACTCACCATCCCGCAGGTGAAGGGCTTTCTTGCCGAGCACAACCTGCCGGTCCGCCGCTGACCCGATCAGGCGGTCGCTCCTGGAGCCGACGCAGAAGTCGGAGTGGTGACAACCTCGGCTTTTTTAGGCCCGCCAACCAACATGCTGAGCTGTTCCTGAAGCGACAGAAAAAACTCGGGGTTTAGCTCACCGGCTGGCACCTCGTATAGCTGCTTCGTCTTCGCGTGCTCGTAAACCGCACGATTGCCGTCGGCGCTACGTCCTTTGGGCCTCAAAAGGCGTTTGCGCTCCAGCATGAGGGCAAGGAATTGAACGAGCCGCTCGTTTTCCGGAGCCAATTCCACCGCAGGGTCGGCCAAGGTTACAAAAAGATTTTCGGCCGTAAGCTTGAGTTCCCGCTCGGGGTTTTCACCCGCTTTCCGTGGTTTGAACACATGGGCCCACCGACAGGCGACAAAACCGGCAGGCGTGAACTCTCCCTGGGCCGACTCAAGCACATCATAACGGCCAACCTCTACGGAGGTCTCGGTACGGATGAGGAAACTGACCACACGTTCGCCTTCCTTAAATGTCTGACCGGTGACATGACAGGTGGATGCGAGCGGCTGCAGGTTCAGTTCCATGGGCTTTCTTGTTTACTTCCAAGGGGTGCAGACGCTAGCAAATTTACGCACCAGCACGAATGAACGGACGTCTTATCGCCATCGGCGACATCCATGGGTGTCATCAGGAGTTTGCCGAACTCCTCGAACGCCTCTCCCCCACCAAGGATGACAAACTTGTTCTGCTCGGAGATCTGGTGAATCGCGGGCCCGACAGCTGCCGTGTTATCGACCTCGCCAAGCAACACCGGGCGATCTCGCTTCTAGGCAATCACGAGCTGCGTTTGTTGAATTATCGTCGCGCCAAGGCCCCTTATAATAACAAAGAGGCCGACGCCGAAACCTTCGACAAGCTGCGTCCCGAGGACTGGACGTATTTGGAGGCGATGCCGCTCACCCATTACGTCGAAGAGTTGAACACGGTTTTCGTGCACGGTGGATTTCTCCCCGATCAACCGTGGCAACGCCAGCAGGCCGCGGTGGTCACACGCATCCAAGTCGTCGACAAGGACGGCAACCCTGCCAAACGCGCGGAATCGCCCGAGTCCCCCCTTTGGGCCGATCTCTGGAACGGCCCCCCTTTTGTCGTTTATGGACACACCCCGCGTCCTGAAATCTATAAGCTCAAATGGTCCGTGGGGATCGACACGGCTTGTGTGATGGGAGGCCATCTCACCGCCTACATCCTTCCCGAAAAACGGTTCGTGCAAGTCAAGGCCCGCCGGCGCTACTTTCCGTAATCATGCCAAACACGCCTTCATCCTTTCCCGGGGTTCTGCTGCTCTGTGTCGATCTTCAGCCGGTCTTCATCAAGGCGGTTGCCCATGGAGACGCACTACGGCAGCGCTGCGCCTTCGCGATCGAGGCCGCGACAACTTTGGGACTGCCGGTGGCGTTCACTGAACAAATGCCCGTAAAACTCGGTGGCACCGATCCCAAGCTCGTCAAACTGGCTCCGACAGCGGGGATTTATGCGAAAAACACCTTCTCGGTTTTCGCGGATGACGGCATTCGCGATGCGCTTCGCACGATGGACATTGAACACGTGATCTTGTGCGGACTCGAAACCTCCGTGTGCATTTATCAAACGGCCCTCGGCGCACTTGAGGCCAACACCCAGGTTACCGTGTTGACCGATGCAGTGAGCGCCCGCCGCCCAGACGATGCCGCCGCCTGCTTGTCCGCATTGGCCCGCAGTGGTGTGCACCTGCTCCCAAGTGAGACAATTTTTTACGCCCTGCTTCACGACGCAGCCCATCCTTTATTCAAGGATTTCACCAAGCTCGTTAAAAAATATTCCTGAGCATTCCCATGTCTGACGAACTCCCTCTTCTTTCCGTCCGCGAACTCAAGGCTCTAGACGAGGCGGCGGGCAAGGCCTTCGTCAGCATCCTCGTTCTCAAAAAACTGGCGGCCAAAACCGCCTCCAACGGAAACCCATTTCTTGTGGTGGAATTCGGCGACCGCACGGGTTCGTTCGGGTGCACTGTTTTCAGTGATGGTGCGGTTTTTGATGCGATCAAATCAGCAGGAGAAGGCGGCGTGCTTCGTGTCGAAGGCCGCGTTGACTATTATCAGGGGCGGCTTTCACCCAAGCTTCTCAAGGTCCTGATCCTGAGCGAAGAGGAACTGGCCGCCCCGGGCCTCATCGACAATCTGGTCGAGGTCGCCCCAGAACCGGCCGCCGAATTATGGGCCGACCTTGAAAAATTCGTGGAAAGCATCGGGAACGACGAACTGCGCATGACCGTGAGGAGTGTCTTCGAGGACATCGGGGCAGCTTTCCGTTGGAGTCCCGCTGCGGTTTCGATGCATCATGCCTATCGACACGGTCTGCTCGAACACACCGTCCACATGGCCCGTGCCTGCAAGGCACTCCTCCCGCTTTATCCGGAAGTAGATGCCGATCTCGCCATGGCCGGCATCCTCCTTCACGACACCGGAAAGACCGTCGAATACGAGGGTACATTGGCGACAAAACGCAGCCGCAAGGGAATCCTTCAAGGCCATGTCGTGCTCGGATATCAACTCGCCCGCAAAGCAGGCATCAAATCGCGCCTTGATGCGGAACGGTTGGAGCGACTGGAACACATCATTTTGAGTCATCAGGGAGAACCCGAATGGGGCGCGGCCGTCTATGCGGCGACCCCGGAGGCCGTCTTTGTTTCGATGATCGATAACCTTGATGCCAAGATGGGCATGGTTCAGCGGTCATTGCGACAGGCCAACGACCATGATGAATTTTCCGAGCGTCTGCCGGGACTCAATACGGTCTTGCTCACAAAACCCGTCGTCTAGCAGCTGCGCCACGAACATCGGCTTCAGTTAATTTATCCAACAAAAAAGCGAGGGTGATTAGACCCTCGCTTTTTGGTGAATCATAAAACGCGGCCGATCAGGTCATGCCCTTGATGATGCCGATGATCGGGAGGAACAGAGCAATGACGATGGTTCCTACCACGACGGCCATAAAAACAATCATGATCGGCTCAATGATCGATGTAAGACCGGCAACCGCGTTGTCGACTTCGTCATCATAAGTGTCGGCCACGCGATTAAGCATTTCAGGAAGGGCGCCCGTTTCTTCACCAACCTCGATCATTGAACTGACCATGTTCGGAAACACCTTGGTCGATTCAAGAGGCTTGGCGACGTTGTCACCTTCCTTCACCCGGTCGTGCACAAGATTGAGCGCATTGGCGACATGGACATTGCCCGAGGTATCGCGCGTGATGAGCAGAGCCTGCAGGATGGGAACGCCCGAGGCGAGCAACGTGCCGAGCGTGCGGGTGAAGCGGCCAACGGAAGCCTTGAGGAAAAGCGGCCCGATCGCCGGTGATTTGATGAGGAACCAATCAACAACGTAGGTGCCCTTCTTCGTCTTGCGCCAGGTCTTGAATGCGAAATAAACAACAAACAGGATTCCCAGCGTCACGAGGATGTTGTGCTTGACGAAATTGCTCACGCCGATGACCGCAAGAGTCAGCGCAGGCATGGACTGACCCTTGAGCAAGCCTTTGAAAATATTTTCAAATTGCGGCACCACAAACACCATGAGCGCCGAGACAATTACCACGGCAACGAACACGATGATGACAGGATAGGTCATGGCCGCCTTGACCTTGCCTTTGATCTTCTCCGATTTCTCCATGAACTTGGCCAAGCGGTCGAGCACCGTGCCAAGCACGCCGCCAGCCTCACCGGCTTTGATCATGTTTACATAAAGACGGTCGAAAACCTTGGGGTGCTGAAGCAGTCCATCCGAAAAATTACCGCCCGAACGGATGTTTTCAACGAGGGTTTCGATGACATCTTTGAACGGGAGATTTTTTTCCTGGCGACCGAGGGTTTCCAAGCTGCGCATGATCGGCATGCCGGCGTTTACCAAGGTTGCAAGCTGGCGGGTGAAAAGAGCCAGGCCGGCCGTGTTGATAATGCGGCCGATGGTCATGCCGCCTTTCTTTTTGCGTTTCGGCGTGCTGGCGGCGGCTGAGATCGTGGGACCGCCAACCTTGCGTGTGTCCTTTTTGGGAGCCTTCGCCGCGCCTTCAGCCGTCAACGAAGTGGGCAACAGGCCCATGGCCTTCAAGTCGCTCGATGCCTGTTCAGGCGTGGCGCTTTCAACCGTTCCTTGTTTTTCTTTTCCGGAAGCCGACTCAATAGCGGTATAAGTAAATTTGGGCATAGGGTAAGGGCATGTCTAAGATTCAGGATGTTGAAATTTAACACAGAGTCCACATCGGAGATGCGGTGTCATCAGGTATACTTGATGACTTCCTCGATGGACGTCGCTCCATCGAAAATGGCACGCAGACCGTCATCACGCAGCGTGCGCATGCCTTGCTCCAAGGCCTTCTGTTTGATGACCATGGTGGAAGCTCGTTCAACAACGAGATCGCGAATGGCCTCACTGAGGCGCAGCCACTCGTAAACACCCATGCGGCCGCGATAACCACTGTCGCTGCAATGCTCGCAGCCACGGCCGTAGAAAAACTCACGGTTGCCAATGTCGACCGGATCGATCCCCAGCTGCTGCAACAAAGCGGCCGGCGGCTCATAGGGCGTGCGGCAGTTCTTGCAAATGCGACGCACGAGGCGCTGGGCCAGCACGGCCTCCAACGAAGATGCGATGAGGAACGGTTCCACGCCCATGTCGACCAAGCGCGTGACTGCCCCCGGAGCATCGTTGGTGTGTAGAGTAGACAAGACCAAGTGACCGGTCAGCGAAGCTTGGATGGCGATTTGAGCCGTTTCCAAGTCGCGAATCTCACCCACCATGATGACATCGGGATCTTGGCGAAGGAAGGAGCGCAACGCAGCCGCAAAGGTGAGGCCCACCGCGTGATTCACCGGAACCTGCATGATGCCCTCGATCTCATACTCAACGGGATCCTCCGCGGTAAGGAGCTTGAGGTCGCTGGTATTGATAACGCGCAAGGCACTGTAAAGCGTGGTTGTCTTACCCGAACCGGTCGGCCCGGTTACGATAAAAATACCGTTGGGGCGCTGGATGATTTCATTGATACCCTCGAACACATCCGTCGGCATGCCGAGGGAGCTGATATCAAGCTGCACGGCAGACTGGTCGAGCACGCGAAGCACCACCGATTCGCCGAATTGGGTTGGCAGCGTGGAAACACGCAAATCCACGGCGCGGCCGCCGAGCGTGAGCTTGATGCGTCCGTCTTGTGGAACGCGGCGCTCGGCAATGTTAAGATTTGCGAGAACTTTGACACGGGACGTGATTGGCAAGGCCAGATGCTTGGGTGGCGGCGCCATCTCGTAGAGAGCTCCGTCGATACGGTAGCGAATCTTGAACTCGTGCTCAAACGGTTCGAAGTGAATGTCAGAGGCCTTGTCCCGAATGGCCTGCCCAATGACCAGATTTACGAAACGAATGATGGGCGTCTGGCCAGCCATGGCCTCCAGATCATGCTCGGACAGCTCCTTCTCCCCTCCTCCACCGAGACCGTCATGGTCTTCACTGGACATTTCCTTTAGCAGATCGTCGATCGTAGTCTCATCATCTCCGTAATGGAGCTTGAGCATACCCTCGACCCTCACGGGATCTCCAACGACAAGACGGATGTCTTTTCCCAACGCAAAGGTAAGATCGTCGATTACTTGACTGTTGAATGGATCGCTTACGAGCAGATCAATGCTCTGGGCATCCATGCGAATGGGCACCACGCCATACATGCGGGCGAGGCTGCCTTGCACGGCCGCGATCACGTCGCCCGGGATATCACCCGGCGAACCATCGAGATATTCGTAGCCCAGCTGGTCGGCGATTTTCTTCAAAAGCACCGATTTCTCAACGATGCCCATTTCGATGAGCAGGTCGGCAAGAGGCTTGCCGGTGGCCTTGTGCTCTTCATTGAGATCACTGAGGGTTGCGGGTGCGACGATTTGCTGGTCGCGACAAAGTTCTAGGATGGCTTGGCTGTGGCTCTCGAACATAGGGGTGTGACGGCGGTGCCGAGGGGAAAGCTGATGAGGTGAAAATTATACTTGGCGAAGCTGGGCGCCCATCGCGAGAAGCTTCTCGCGCATAACAGCGCTGTCTTGGGCTTTTTCGAGAGCTTCGTCTGCAGAAATCAGGTTGCGATTGACCAAACCCATGAGGTGCGAATCGAGGGTGATCATGCCAAGCGCCGCCCCTGTTTGAATATCAGAAGATATACGGAAGGTTTTGTTTTCGCGAATCAACGATGCGATCGAGGTGGTATTTACCATGATTTCGTAGCTGGCGATACGCCCTCCGCCCACCTTTTTGCACAAAACTTGGGAGATAACCGCGACGATGGACGATGCGAGCTGCGTCCTGATCATGTCCTTCATGTTGGCCGGAAACGCATCGACGATACGATCAATGGTCTTCGCCGCGCCATTGGTATGCAGGGTGCCAAAAACAAGATGTCCCGTTTCGGCCGCGCTGATGGCCGCCTCGATGGTTTCCAAATCGCGCATTTCACCCACCAGCACGATGTCCGGATCTTGACGCAAGGCGCGACGAATGGCCTCGGAAAAACTCGGCACATCCACGCCCACTTCACGCTGGGTCACGATGCAATGTTTGTGTCCGTGGTAATACTCGATGGGGTCTTCGATCGTGATGATGTGTCCATCTCTGTTCTCGTTGATGTAATTCACCATCGAAGCGAGTGTCGTGGACTTGCCGGAGCCGGTGGGGCCCGTGACCAGAATCAATCCGCGCGGACGGTAAAGCAGCTCACGGATTTTATCGGGAAGGCCGATATCCCGAAGTCCGAACATTTTATTGGGAATCTGCCGCAAAACGAGACCGTAGCTGCCCTTGGCCCTGAGAACGCTCACGCGAAACCGGGCCTTGTCGAGAAATGCGAAACCAAAATCAGCGCCGCCGTTCAGTTTAACATTCTGCTGATGGTTGTCCGGAGTGATTGAAAGCATGAGCTTCTCCGTGTCCGCTGGCGTCAACGCCGGACCTTCGATCGGCACCATGCTTCCGCTCATGCGGAGCGTCGGAGGCTGGCCCACTTGGATATGGAGATCCGAAGCGCCCTGATCGACGACCAGCTCAAGCAATTCGTTCATCTCATAGCTCATGATTTAATCCGGAGAAATCTTAGTTGGCGTCGCCTACCGTGATGGAGACCACTTCCTGAATGGTTGTCTGCCCGGAGGTAACTTTGCGGACGCCATCCTCACGCATGGTCCGCATGCCAAGTGAACGGGCTTTTTCACGCAATTTCGAGGTGCCGGCATTGTCGTAAATCATACGCTGGATTTCCTCGTTGACCACAAACATTTCAAAAATGCCGATACGGCCACGGAAGCCGGTTGCATTGCAATTGGGGCAACCTTCGCCGTGCATGAAGGTGGCCGAGGCCGCCTGCTGGGCGTTGATATTGAGCGAACGAAGCTCCTTCGAATCCGGGGTATAGGGCTTCTTGCACTGTTTGCATATCTTGCGCACGAGACGTTGGGCCAAGGCTGCGCGCAACGAGGTGGACACAAGGAACGGCTTGACCCCGATGTCGATGAGACGGGTGATCGCACCGGGAGCGTCATTGGTATGGAGGGTTGAAAACACCATATGGCCGGTCAACGAGGCGTTGATTGCGATTTCAGCCGTTTCCAAATCTCGAATTTCACCCACCATAACTATATTCGGCGCCTGACGAAGCATGGCCCGGAGGGCCGAGGCAAACGTCATCCCCACCTCATGTCGCACCGGCACTTGGTTGATGCCCGCAAGCACATACTCCACGGGGTCTTCCACCGTGATGATTTTGCGGTCTGGCTTGTTGATAAAGTGAAGGCAGGAATACAGAGTGGTCGTCTTACCCGAGCCCGTTGGCCCCGTCACGAGCATGATGCCGTCAGGAAGCGAAATGAGACGCTCGATCACCTGTTGATCATCACTAAAAAAACCGAGTTCAGGGAGACCGAGTTGCAGTCCCTCCTTGTCGAGAATACGCATGACGATGCTTTCACCGTGGGCGGTGGGCAACGAGGATACACGTAAGTCGATTTGCTTCCCCGCCATGTTGATCTGGATGCGGCCGTCCTGTGGAATGCGTTTTTCCGCAATCGAGATGTTAGCCATGATCTTCAAGCGCGAGATCATGGAAAGTTGGAGACGCTTCGGTGGATTTTCGATTTCCAACAACACGCCATCGATGCGGTAGCGGACACGAAAACGTTTTTCCAATGGCTCCAAATGGATGTCGGATGCGCGTCGTTGAATGGCCTCCAGAATAATCTGATGAACCAGTTTGATAATGGGCGCATCGCCTTCATCCACATTGTCAGCGCCTTCGGCCGCGATAGTCGTGATACCATCGGCATCGCCACCGCCCACCGAGAAATCACCGAGCATGGCATTGAGCTCGGCTTCGTCCTTGCCGTAAAACCGGTCTATCGTGCGCTTGATCTCATCAGCCGGGGCAAGGGAAGGCTCGATACTGAGCTTGAGCACATGCCCCAAGCTGTCGATCGCATCGACATCCAACGGGTCGCTGATCGCCAGCTTCAGCACATTTCCCTCCTTCGAAAGGGGGAATACCATGTAGCGGGAGGCCAGTGCACGGGGAAGGACCGACATGGCATCCGCATCGGGAGCGCGGAGATTGGGCAGATCGACCAAAGGCATGCCGAACTCATCAGCCAGCAGCTTGCTGAGTTGACGGGACTCCACCGCCTTGTCGGCGATCAATACATCCACCAATTTAGGGGGAGCGGTGGTGAGATCCGTGTGTGCATCAATGCGCCCTTGGGCTGCATCAATTTGGGTTTGGGTGAGCACGCCCTTTTCGAGGGCGAGTTGTATGACGAAGTCGTCGGCGGAAGTCACGGTGGGGATGGTCGTTTGGCCGATTAGGTAATGGGCGTTTTACTACAGGGGAGAGCCTAGCGATTCAGGCTCATAAGGAATTCCGCGTTAGTTTTGGTTTTCTTCAAGCGTTGAATCAACATATCCATCGCTTCGACAGGGGGAATTCCCTGCATGGCCCGCCGAAGTCCGTAAACACGAAGCATCTCGTCAGGATGATAAATGAGCTCTTCTTTGCGCGTGCCCGAGCGATCGATGTTGATTGCCGGAAAGATACGCTTGTCGGAAAGCCCACGATCAAGATGCAGCTCCATGTTGCCCGTGCCCTTGAACTCCTCGAAGATCACCTCGTCCATGCGACTCCCCGTATCAATGAGCGCCGTGCCGATGATGGTGATGCTGCCCCCCCCCTCGATATTGCGGGCCGATCCGAAGAAGCGCTTGGGCCTTTGCAAGGCAGTCGCCTCGACACCACCCGACATGATCTTCCCGGAGTTGGCGGCCAGGGCATTGTAGGCGCGAGCGAGGCGTGTGATGGAATCCAGCAGAATGATCACATGCTCGCCGAGCTCCACAAGCCGGCGGGCCTTTTCGATAACCATCTCGGCAGCGTGAACGTGACTCTCGGGAGCCTCGTCAAAGGTCGAGCTGACTACCTCTCCCTTGGTGTGACGACGGAAGTCGGTCACTTCCTCCGGGCGTTCGTCGATCAGTAGAAGAATGAGTTTTTTCTCGGGAAAATTATGACTGATCGAGTTGGCAATACTTTGCAGAATCACGGTTTTCCCGGTGCGGGGCGGAGCAACGAGAAGCCCGCGCTGCCCAAAACCGATGGGCGTGAGCAAATCGATCGCGCGCATCGAGATATCTTTATGGATTTCGGGCGCCTCCAGGAGAATGCGTTTCAACGGGTAATAAGGCACCAGTTCCTCAAACGGTGTAATATTTGCGATGCTCCCCGGCGCCAGTCCCATGACAGAGCGAATGCCAACAACAGCCGGACAACGGTCGTCGCCCTGCGGCGTCTGCAAAACGACATCAACCTGATGGCCGCGTTTGAGGCCGTAGCGTTTGATCAATGCCTCAGGCAAATAGGAATTTTCCGGATACAGGCGATAGTTCACCTGTTCGTGAACGATGAATCCGTAGCCCTTGTCCGTCAGATCAATCCATCCACGATCAATCAACGGTATCCGATTTGCCGATGAATGCTTGAGGACGGCATCCAGCACTTGAATGCGACTGGGCGCCCCCTCGACGACGACCCCTATTTTACGAGCAAAGGAAATAAGCTCAAAAAGATTTAGCGCATAGATATGGTCGAGCTGGATAGGCTCGTCTCCGTTGCCGGCCAGCAATTCGGCCGAGAGTGCATCAAGCGCCGCAAGATCGGAGAATCGGGCGGGATCAGGAAGATCACCATAATGTTGCACAAAAACCGGGGGTGGCGGTTGCGGAGGATGTTGCGGAGCATGATGCCCCGACCTCCCCTGTTGTTTTTCCTGCCACTTGTTTTTCTTCCGGTCTTTTTTCCGCTTCCACCAAGGACCGCGATCATCGTCACCTTGGACCGGCTGTTGAAAACCGCCATGCGCAGGCTGATCAGAAGGGCCACTGTTTGAAGCGGAAGGAGCGCTATCGTTATGCGGCGACGCGGGAGCCGTTTCGGTGTTCACCTGCTGTTCCGAGGACGGAATGAAAACCGCACGTTCAGCGACGGCTGGCACTTCGTCACGGACGACCGGCTGAGATTCGGACTCAAACTTGTGGTCTTGCACCGAACTTCCAGCGGCCGGCTCTGTAAATAGTGTCTCTTCTGCAGATGAAGATTCCTTGGCCGTCGAAGCCTTGCTTTTTTTCGCACGGGTGACGCGCGGACGGGCCGTAGCCGTTGAAGCCGCACGCGGACGTTTGGTCTTGGCCTTGCCGGCTTCGGTTTTTTCCGCCGGGGTGGTATTTAAATCAGATTCTTCCATGATGGATATAAAAGACGAGGGAACTCCCGCAGGAGCATAGAGCAGACAACCTGTTTAACCCAAGCGGGTTAGTGATCGAACAAGCCAAGCCACCTGCTGTTGCAGGGCTTCAGGCGTGCCATCGTTAGATAATACAAAATCGGCTCTTTCAAGTTTCTGCGCCAAGGGCAATTGCTTGGAAATTCGTTGCTCGGCGAGCGCTTTCGGGATTCCGCGCTCTTTCAACCGGGCGAGTTGATGGCTTGAGGATGTCGATACGCAGACGGTGAAATCAAACCAATTTTCCAACCCTTTTTCAAAAAGAAGCGGGACTTCGATAATCCACCGGGCATCGGGGGCCGTCGCAATACGTTCACGCCAAAGCGCGTAAAGCTTGGGGTGTATCATGGCCTCAAGCCATTCGAGCGCCAAAACATCGGCAAAAACATAGTCCGCCAATACGGATCTTTGGACCTGCCCCGTCTCCGAATCTATTACGTCAGAAAACCGCGTCTTGATTTCCCTGATGACAGCAGGACACGTGAGCAGTTCATCGCGCACGAGTGCGTCGGAATCAATCCGGAGGTAACCCTCTGCTTCAAAAAGCCTGGCTGCCGTCGTTTTGCCGCCGCCCATGCTGCCGGTGAGTCCAAGAATCATTGCGATTGAGGTAATGGTGGCCAACAGATTGGGCTTGCCCGCCGCTTGCGCAAATCATTACTCGCAGGTCGCTTCGCAAGCGTTTCTCACAACCGCCATTTTCACGGATCGAGTCCATTAAAGGCATGCCTCTTTCGACTGACACCACACGCATAGGCAACGTCATAGAGGCCACGTTAAACATTGCCTCTCAACTTTTCCCGAAATCCCCCCCTCATTACGTCAGCAGGATATTTAAGGAGGTCGAAATTCTTTTTACGGGCGGCTATTTGGATTATGCAGCCAATGATCTTAAATATCATGACCTTCGCCATACGCTGCAGGTGACGATCGCCTATGTGGATATTATCGCCGCCCGCCAGCACGCGGTCACCACCCCTGTCACCTTCAGGCAATTCGAACTGGGGCTTACGGCGGCTCTTTTTCATGACAGTGGTTATTTAAAATTACGCTCGGACAAACGGGGCACGGGCGCAAAATACACTTATTGCCATGTTCTGCGTGGATGCGCCCTCGCCTCATCATATCTTCCGTCCCTCGGGTTAAGCACCGAAGAGATCGAAATAGTGCTGGGTATCATTCGCAACACCGGCCCCTCGACCAATGGCATGCGACTCCGCTTCAACAGCAAGCACGAGCAGACGCTGGCATGCGCGGTCGCCACTGCCGATTATCTCGGCCAGATGGCGGCGGCCGATTATCCGGATGAGCTCGAATTGCTCTTTAATGAATTTTCCGAGAGCGATGATTTTTCCGGTGTCCCACTCGACTGCCGAACTTTTCAGACAGCCGCCGGACTGATCTCCAGCACCCCGGCGTTCTGGATTCAGGTTGTCCGTCCCAAACTTGAGAAGGATTTCATGGGACTTTACAGATTCCTGAACACCCCCGACGGCACCAACCCCTACGTCGACGCAATCGAAAACAACATGCGCACCATCGCGCTGCGCACCGCCTCCATCACCGCCTGAGCCATGCTAGCCACCATCTCGTCTGCAGCCCTTCAAGGCATCGATGCCGAGCTGGTGCATGTCGAGGTCAACTCCGGCGAAACCGGTGAACCAAAATTAATCCTGGTCGGCCTGCCCGACGCAGCCGTCAAGGAGTCCGACGACCGGGTGTTCTCCGCCCTCAGCAACAGCGGGTTTAAAGCGCCCCGCACCCGCACCACCATTAATCTCGCTCCCGGCAACCTGAGAAAAGAGGGGCCGTTCTACGATCTGCCCATCGCCCTGGGCATTCTCGTCGCCACCGAACAAATACCCAGCGTCGACACTTCCGATTACCTCATAGCAGGCGAACTCAGTCTTTCGGGCGCGACACGTCCGGTGCGAGGCGCACTCGCCATCGCACGACTCGCCCGCAAACTCGGCAAACGCGGCGTATTGCTGCCGCCTCTTTCGGCCAAGGAAGCGGCCTTGGTCGAAGGCGTCGCCGCCTATCCGGTCAATTCATTGGATCAGGCCGTGCGGTTCCTCACCGGCGAAGTGACGCTCAACCCTGTTGAACCCTCATCTGTCACCTCCTCGACGCCTAATCCGGAAGTGAGTATCGGCGACTTTTCGGAAATCAAAGGCCAGCACGCGTTGCGCCGCGCCGTAGAAGTCGCCGCCGCAGGAGGGCATAATCTGCTTATCATTGGCCCTCCCGGAGCCGGCAAATCGATGGTCGCAAAACGCATTCCCGCCATCCTGCCCGATCCCACTCTCGATGAATCGCTGGAAATCCTGAGTATTCATTCCGCGGCGGGACAAACCATGGACGGCGCACAAGTGTTTGGCCGGCGGCCGGTCAGATCGCCCCATCACACCATTTCTGACGTCGGCTTGCTAGGTGGAGGCACCATTCCGGGCCCCGGAGAAATTTCCCTGGCGCATCACGGAGTGCTCTTCCTCGACGAATTACCCGAATTCAAGCGTAGCGCGCTCGAGGTACTGCGACAGCCGCTCGAAGACGGGGTCGTTTCCATTTCCCGTAGCGCTGGCAAGGTCTCGCTTCCATGCAGCTTCATGCTTGTCGCCGCAATGAACCCGTGCCCCTGCGGTTATTTGGGCGATACCAAGCACGAATGCCGTTGTTCTCCGACGCAAATCCAGCGCTATCGCGCCCGCATCAGCGGGCCCCTGCTTGATCGCATCGATCTTCATGTCGAGGCTCCCGCGCTTTCGATCACGGAACTTCGAGACGAAAAACCCGGTGAATCATCAGCGGCCATCCGCACTCGCGTGCAGGCCGCGCGCCGACGCCAACTCGAACGCTTCAAACGCACACGCACGTCCGCAAACGCCCGCATGACTCATGCGCAAATCCGCGCATACTGCTCAATTGATTCTACCTTGGGCGACCTTCTACAGCAGGCCATGGAACAGCTCTCCTTATCAGCCAGAGCTTACGACCGCATTCTCAAGGTCTCACGCACCATCGCCGACCTGGCCGAATCCGACCGCATCGAATCCGCCCACCTGCTCGAAGCCATCCAATATCGCAGTCTGGACAGGAATCTTTTTTACTAAATCCAACGCTTGACGCGCGTCCCTAAAGCCCAACTCTGTCCCGCTTCGTCAGACGCCCTCATCGTCTATCGGTTAGGACAAGGGATTCTCAATCCTTAAAGCGGGGTTCAACTCCCCGTGGGGGCACCAATTTGAAGAAAAGCCGTCCGGATTTTTCGGACGGCTTTTTTACCGCTTAAAAGCGGGCTCCGACTCAGGCAAAAAGCTCTTCCGCTTTGAAGAAACGCGCGAGCTCGATGGCCGCGTTCTCATCGCTGTCGGAGGCGTGCACCACATTCTTCATCATTTCGGTGCCGAAATCGCCGCGAATGGTGCCTTTGGCAGCCTTGCGCGAGTCGGTCGGGCCGAGCAAATCGCGGATCTTGGCGACCACGTTGTCACCTTGCAGGGCGACCACGATCACCGGACGCGAGCTCATGAAAGCTTCAATCTCAGGATAAAACGGCTTGTCCGCCACATGCGCGTAGTGAGCGCGGAGCAGCTCGGACGTAAGGCGGATCATCTTCGTGCCGATGATTTCAAAACCGGCTTTTTCGAAGCGATCAAACACGTTTCCCACGTGCTTCTGCGCAAGACAATCGGGTTTCAGAATGATGAGGGTTTTTGACATAAACTCCTCACCTTACCCCACACTCGAGTGATGGAAAGCTGATTTTATCAGCTTCGCTTCACACCCGCCTCAACGTGCCGGGGCCGCAAGAGCCAACGTGGTGCCATTCGAAATACTTGCCAGCATCGAGGCATCCATCATGCCGTCCGAGTGAAAGGTGGCATAGACGACCCCGAGCAAATTAGCATCACTCACAAGCGTGCTGTCGGCTTTGGTATTATTGTAGCCCTGAATTTGCCAACCAGCTTCGGAACGCGAAACCAAACGGTGAGCAACCGTCTCGTGAAACCGGTTAGTGTAAACCACCACCATACCGACCTTCAGTTTCACCGCCGGCATCTGCTTTACGACCAACACGGCTCCGTTGCCAAAAAACGGAAGCATCGAATCACCCTCGACTCGCACGACCTGAAAGTTTGCACGATTGGCTATAAGGGCGTGGGCATCATTGAGAGCGGCGGAAAATGTTTCGGCCGACCGGGGATTCTCCGCCGCACTGAGACCAACCGTCAGCACCAAACTCGCCGTTGCGAGAAGCAGGTGTTTGAAGGTTAATCCCAAGTTCATGGGCTTCAAGATACCAGCCAACGACTTTCCTGTGCAGAGAGTGGTATCCCCATCTATCCACCCCTATTACCTTACCTTTGCTGCAACCGTAACCTAGAGATTGTGAGTAGGGTTATCCAGCGACCTAGGGGGAATGCCTATTTTGCCTAGGTTCACCCACCTACAATCAAACGCTATTACCCCAGTTGGCATTACGAACTAAAATATACACAATCAACTGTTCATCATTAATTTATCGTTCCATTATGATCGCGTCTGCGGTCTCACGACCGCTAGTCATGGCCCCTTGAATCGAGGCCGAATCACGATGATCTCCGCTAACCCATAACCCCGGACGCAAAGGCTTCACCACCTGGTGAACAAGCGAAGATTGCACGGGCAACGCGTGGCGGATACGATATATTTTGAGCAAAGACCAAGTGAGCGCTTCAGCTCCGAACCATGTTATCATATCAGCGCGCACGCGCTCCACGAGCTCGGCATCATTAATGGGCGGATCACCTATCACGGAAAGCGCGATCAACGCCGTTCCTTGAGGAGCGTATTCGGGAGCTACATCGCTCATGACCGTAAGGTTGTTCACCATTCCATCTCCCGTGCCATTAAGAACCAACATACCCTCGCCCACCGGACTTCTCGGGGCGGAAAAATAAACCGTCACGGTCGCACGCCAGTCCGGCATGCGTATTTCAGGAACCAAGCGCGAGGCTGTAGTTCCATCAACCGCCACCACTATATGCCTGGCCGTAAGTTCTTCACCGGAAGCCAGCCGCACGCGCCCATCTCCGACAGATTCCACTCGTGATCGCAACCTGACCGCGCCCAACGGCAATCCGGCCGCCAACTGCTCCGGGATGGCCTGCATTCCCATGGCAGGCACCACCGTGTCCCCAGCGGCAAACATGCGGAATACAAATTCGAGCATCCGACTGGAGGTGGTCAGATCGTTTTCCAAAAAAATCCCGCGCAACCACGGCCGCAAAAAACGTTCGATGATCTGGTCGCCAAATCCATGCGCGCGCAGTGCCCGCAATGCAGTCGTTTCAGTGCGTTGAAAAAGATCATCCAAATTTCCCCGTTGCGACTTTGCGCGCAGCGTGGCGATACGCCATTTATCCGAAAGCGTCCCCACTGACGCACGCAACGTAGCCAAAGCCTCGCCCGGCCGCCGAAAAGGATCCGAGACACGATGCATGCCGCCGACCGCCCTTACCAAGGCTCCGGGGATAAATGTCCTGAAATCAAGCTCCTCATAATCGAGCCAGCGTCGAGCCTCTGGATACGCTGTAAGCAAAACCTGAAATCCACGATCCAAACGAAACCCTTCCACCAAATCCGTCCGCACGCGACCTCCCACGCCATCGTCAGCCTCCAGAACAAGACAGTCTCTACCTGCTTCATGCAGGCGACGGGCACATGTAAGTCCTGCAAGTCCGGCTCCGACGATAATCGTGTCGTTCATGAATCGATCAAATGGGTTCGTCCCAACAAGTGACGCAACGCATCCTCAAGTTGGCCATATCGAAATACATAATCGGCAGACTGTAATTTCGTCGGCATCACATGCGCACTTGCCAACAGAGTCTCGCCGGCCATTGCGCCAAAAACCGCCTTCAAGGCCACACTCGGAACAGGAACGATGACAGGTCTCCTCAAAATCCGCCCAAGCACTCTCGTAAACTCTGTATTCGTCACCGGAGCCGGCGCGGTTGCATTCACCGCACCGTCACAACGTCGATCGAGCACCGCATGATAAATCGCACCCACAAGATCATCCATCGCTATCCAACTCATCCACATCTTTCCCGTGGACAACCTTCCGCCCAAGCCCGACAAAAACACCGGAAGAAGCCGGGCCAACGCTCCGCCTGTTGGAGTCAGCACCACTCCCGTGCGCAACCGCACGACGCGAATACCCAACGCCTCCGCCTCGCACGCCTCGCGTTCCCACGCATTACACACGCCGGCTAGAAATCCGGAACCCGGCGACGAGTTTTCATCCAAAATCTCGTCATCTCTGTCACCATAAAACCCCGTCGCCGAACCCGAGATAAAGACAAACGGCCGGGCACGGGTCAGTGCAGCCATCGCTCGGACCAATGTGCGCGTGCTGTGCACACGACTGTCAAGAATCGCCTTTTTTCTCGTCGGCGACCAGCGACTATCAGCCACCCCTTCACCCGAAAGATTGATAACCGCATCCACCCCCTTCAATGCGTCCGGAGAGAGCTCTCCCGCCGCCGGATCCCAAGTGATTTCATCCACCGCAACCGCCGGTCGTCGCACGAGGCGGACGACTGCATGCCCCTGCGTAAGCAAAAATGGGATCAACGAACGTCCGACCAAACCCGATGCGCCCGCGATAAGAAACTTCAACGGTCTCACCGAGACATACCGTGCAGTGCTCTCGATGTCCGCCTTGGTCACTGCATGACGATAGGCAAATAATCGCTCAAGCTCGGCCCGCACAAATCTGCCGCCCGCGATCCGACCCAACATGCCCGCCGGCAATTTATAAGTAAGTTCATCCGTCAAAAAACATTCCGCCAGGCCACCTGGCGCCGCCTCGAAACGATGTAAATGTTCCCACGAGGAAAACGGCCCCCGCACCTGCACATCGCGAAACTGGACACCTTCGACATAATCGGAGTGCTTCACGTCCCAACGGATCCAACAAGGACCGAATTTCGTCCGGAGACTGACAGTGGCACCATCACGAATGCCTCCGCTGCGGGCCAGCAGCTCCAGTTTTTGCCACGGCGGCGCCAGCCGTTCCAAGGCTCCGGGACGCTCGTGCCATGCAAAAACCTTGGCAGCCGGCTGACTGATGCGCGTCCGCATGGAAAAAGAAAAATGCTTCATGAAGCAGTCCGTCCCTGCCTGATACTTTTAAAAGCCGCAAGCGCCTCGTCACGCGCGGCCCCGTGATTGACGATGGGCTCAGGGTAATTGTCCCCCAAACTGACACCCGCCAGCGCAAGCACGCCGGCCGGCGCCTCCCATGGCGCGTGAACATATGTCGTCGGAAGTTTCGCCAATTCGGGCACCCACCGCCGCACATAATCGCCATCGGAGTCGAATTTCCTACCCTGCAATACTGGCGCAAAGATACGGAAATACGGCGCAGCGTCCGCCCCGCAACCGGCGCTCCACTGCCAGCCGAGTGTGTTGCTTGCCAGATCGGCGTCCACAAGGGTGTCCCAAAACCACGCGGCACCGTGAACCCAGGAAAGCCGCAGGTGTTTTACCAGAAATGACGCCACGATCATCCGCACGCGATTGTGCATCCAGCCGGTGTGCCACAATTCGCGCATACCCGCGTCCACAATAGGATACCCTGTGCGACCTTTTCGCCACGCACCCAGTCTGACGCCACCCGGATCCTTCGCCCAAGGGAACGCCTTGAAGTCTTCTCGCAATGGCTCGGTCGGCGTCTTGGGAAAATGAAACATCAGGTGATAGGCAAATTCCCGCCAGCCGATTTCCGTCAGAAAAACCTGCGCCCCACGGCTCGGCGGAAAGACTCCGCTGTCTTTGGAAAGCGACTGCACCGCAGCCCAAATCTGACGCGGTCCGATTTCGCCAAAATGAAGATGAGGTGATAGCCGCGAAGTGCCGGCGGCAGCAGGCAGATTACGAGTATCTTCATACTCGGACATCACCTGAGACACAAAAGCCTTGAGTTGTTTCTGCGCACCCGTTTCCCCCGGTTGCCATGTATCATAAAACCCCGAGTCCCACTTGAGCGCAGGCAGCAAACCCAGATCCGAAAACGCCACCGATTCCGGCATGGATGACGGAGAGGATATGGGGCCTGGCTTGATGACCACCGGCAGAGGCATATTTTGAGTGAGGCAATGTCGCCAAAAAGGCGTGAATACCTGAAACGGGCCTCCTTGTTTGTTGGCGATGGTGTGCGGTTCGAAAAGCAGTGCGCTGTTAAAGCTCTTCGCTTCCACGCCTGAAGCAGCTAGGTGCGCTTTAATGCTCTTATCACGCTCGATGATGGCCGGTTCATACCGTCGGTTCCAATACACGGCGGTTGCACCGGTTTGGGCGATGAGCCGGATGAGAACACTCCCGCTTTCTCCATGTGCAATCACCAGACCCGAGCCCCGAGCCTTCAATGAAGCGTCAAGCGCGGCCAGCGAATGATGCAACCACCACCGAGTTGCGCCACCAGCCGGCCACGCCCCCTCTCCATCCTCGTCTAAAATATAGACAGGCACGATAGGCCCGCCTCGGGCGAGCGCAGCGTGTAAGGCCGCGTTGTCTTGAAGACGCAGATCCTGACGGAACCAAAGAATTACAGGAGGGGTGATCAAGCGGACTCGAAGAAACGGAGAGGACTCTCGGATGGCAACCCGTGCAATCGTGTTTACACGCAAAAAGCACTCGCGCGCCGTCGCAAGACTTCTAGCGTGCGCAACATGACCGCTTTCAGGCTGGCCGATGCCAACTCCTCATTTGCTTGGGCACACCAAGCTTGGAGCGAACTGGCCGCTCGCACTGACAAGGATGACGTTCTTGTGATCCTCCCGGTGCACGGATTTGCCGATCATGGCATGGGCCTTCCCCTTGATGCCGAGGAAATCATGGGGTCTTCTGTGCTCAACTCAGCCATGACCGCACTGCCTGCGGACATGCCCCTGATAGTGCTTCCACCGCTTCGCCTCTGCCTGGCGCCTTATCCCCACACTTTCTTCGGTGTTGATGCCGAGACCGCTCTGGCCAGCCTCGCCGAAATCGCCACGAGCGTTAAATCGGCCGGTTTTAAGAAGTTGGTGTTGTTTACCACCAGCCCATGGAACGCGGAATTGATTTCAACCGCCGCTCTCGAGGCGCGCGTTTCTCTCGACATCTACCTTTATGTCATAAGCGGCGCCGGAATCGGCTTGGGCTTTCATCCGACCGATCCGCATCGCGCAAAAACCCAAGCGACAGTCGCATGGCTGGCAAGAGTTACTCCGGAATCATCACCTGTGGATTCCGACATCCGTGATGCCGATTTTAGGCCGGGACGGTATGCGCAACCGACATTCGTCCCGTTTGATTCATCGCTGGATGGTGCAGCCTTGCTCATCAGTGCGGCCGATCAATTGGCATCCCTCTTATGCGAGATTTCCGCTCACCACGGAATGAATGCCCGCATGGCCGCCAATCCTGCATCAATTGTAGAGGCTGCGGCATGTCCTGCCTATCGCACACGTTACCTCGGCGCATTCACGACGCGTAAGATCGCGGAACTACCCTTTAAAGAAAACGCTCTCGTCATCATTCCCACCGGTGCAATCGAGCAGCACGGACACCACCTTCCCTTGGGCACCGATGCCATGCTTGGACAACTCCTGCTTGCGCACGCCCTGCCAAAGCTTTCAGAAACAGCGCCGGTTTACGTCACTCCGCCGATCACCTACGGAAAAAGCATCGAACATGCGGAGTTTGCTGGGACGGTAACCATTACCGCGCGAACCCTGCGGCAACAACTGACCGCCCTCGCCACGCAATTGAAGGCGCTTGGTTTTCGTCAAATCGCCATCCTCAATACCCACGGAGGAAACAGCACGGTGCTTGTCTCAACCGTCCGAGAACTCCAGATGTCGCTCGATTTGCGCATCGGAATTTTAAGCGGTTACTATAAACCCGAGCAAACACCTCAGGAAGCGGCCTTCGGTTTTCATGCCGGGGAATGGGAAACTTCGCTTATGCTGGCAGGCGCACCCGAGTTGGTGAAAATGGACCGGGCGGTGTGTGAATACCCCGCCCGCCTTGACGATCCCGGCCTGCTACGTCCGGAAGCCGCTCCCGCGGTGTTTGCGTGGAAAACCGGCGACATCTCAAAAAGTGGCGTGATGGGTAACGCCACCCTCGCCACCGAGGAAAAAGGCCGGCGCTGGCTCGACGAAGCCTCGACCGCACTCGCCGGAAAAATTCAAAGCCTCATTGGTTGATAAGGATAAGGAGGGCTGCAGCCTGTATCGCAGGCTCACGATACCTGAAGCCGGTAGCAGCGTCATATTCCTGAAGCTTGTGCTTCAATCCCATGAAAACACTCACCGTTGTTGCGATAATCGGAGCCCTTCTGTGTGCAGTTCCTGCTTCTCACGCACAAAACCGGACGCCGGTTCCCGATCTGATAAATCAGGGCTTTAACGCCTATGCCCAAAGCGGACTCAATTCCGCACTGCAAGTCTGGCTTCAAAACTCGCTTCTTGACCGAAACACTCTCCTGCGAAGCGAACTGCTCTCCCTTAAACAGGCCGACACCACTTATGGACTATTTGAAAATGGCGAGGTGTTGCGACAGGTGGTGATCACCTCGCGAGTCACCCGTTATTACGTGGTCCTTTATTACGAACGCGCACCTCTCTGGGCGTATTTTGATCTCTATAAAACCCGCGGCGGCAACCTGGTCATTTCGGACATTTTCTTTAACAACAAAGTTCAAGTGATTCTTCCCCAGGAATTGTTGGCTCAATAACCGCGGGCGCACCAACAATTCTCAGCTTTCCGCGGTCCACTTGAAGATCGTCGTGCTCATCGGCGGCAGGTTGAGATTCAGACTCTGGCCAAAGTCATTTGCCATGATGCCATCCGTGTTCAGGCCGCCGCCATTTCCAATGCCACTTCCCCCGTAATACTGGCTGTTGGTGTTAAGCACCTCGCTCCACCAACCCTGACGGGGCACGCCTATGCGGAAATCTTTGCGCGGAACTGGCGTAAAATTGCCGACGACGGCAAAGATCGTTTTTTGAGAAGCATCCATGCGCAGGTATGACAGAACACTGGCATCGGCATCGTGCGCGTTGATCCAACGGAAACCATGTGGATTAAGATCGTTTTGGCTGAGCACCGGTTCCGAGGCGTAAAGCCGGTTTAGATCGCGCACAAGCAGACGGATGCCTTCGTGGTCGAGATACTGGCAAAGATGCCAGTCGAGCTGGCCGGCATAGGCCCACTCGCGCGATTGCCCGAACTCGCAGCCCATGAAGAGAAGTTTCTTGCCCGGCCAGGCCCACATATGTCCGTAAAGGGCACGCAGGTTGGCCGCCTTCTCTGGAATGTGCCATGCGCCCATCTTGTGCAGCATGGATCCTTTGCCATGCACGACTTCGTCGTGAGAGAAAACCGTGATGAAGTTTTCCGTATACTGGTAGAGCGCGCCAAACGTAATGTCGTTATGATGCCATTTCCGGTGGACCGGCTCCTTCTGGAAATACTTCAGCGTGTCATGCATCCACCCCATGTTCCATTTGAAGTCGAACCCGATGCCGCCGTCGCGCACCGGCTTGGAAATGCCCGCGAAAGCCGTGGATTCCTCTGCGATGGTCAGCACGCCGGGGTAATAGCTGTGGACGAGATCGTTGGTCTGACGGAGCAATTCGATGGCTTCGAGATTTTCCCGGCCACCGTATTTGTTGGGAATCCACTCGCCCTCTTTGCGCGAGTAATCGAGGTAGAGCATCGAGGCAACCGCATCGACGCGCAGGCCGTCGAGGTGGTAGCGATCAAGCCACGAAAGTGCGTTTGCGACGAGAAAGCAGCGGACCTCATTGCGTCCGTAGTTGAAGATAAGCGTGCCCCAGTCCGAGTGCGCTCCCTGACGCGGATCGGCGTGTTCGTAAAGATGGGTGCCGTCGAACTCCGCGAGTGCAAAAGCGTCGCGGGGAAAATGCGCAGGCACCCAGTCCAGGATAACGCCGATGCCACGTTGGTGCAGATGATCGACAAAAAACGCAAAATCATCGGGCGTGCCGAAACGCTGGGTCGGTGCAAAAAATCCCGTGACTTGATAACCCCATGAACCGTCGAACGGGTGTTCGGCCAACGGCATGACCTCGATGTGGGTGAAGCCCATCTCAAGCACATAGTCCGCGAGCATCGGAGCGAGTTCACGATAGCTAAACACCCGGTTGCCGTCCTCCACCTTGCGTTTCCACGAGGCAAGATGGACTTCATAAACAGAAAGAGGACGATCAATGGCGCCCGCGCCGGCTTCGCGGCGGGAGATCCAGGCGGAATCGTTCCATTGATGCTTGCGCGGGTCGTGCACGATGGAGGCGTTGCCAGGAGGCGCCTCGAAATAGGTGCCGTAAGGATCGGTCTTTACCCGAAGACTTCCGCCCTGGCCGAGAATTTCGAATTTATAAAGTTCACCCTGCCCCAGGCCGGGAATGAAAATTTCCCACACTCCGGATGCTCCGAGCGGCCGCATCGGGAAATAACGCCCGTCCCAATGATTAAAATTACCCACCACCGAAACGCGCGCGGCGCTGGGAGCCCAAACGGCAAACGACACTCCGGTGACACCGCCCAAAGTGCGAATGTGCGCGCCCAGTTTTTCATAGATCCGGTGCTCGTTTCCTTCGTTGAAGAGGTAAAGATCCTGCTCTCCCAAGGTCGGCAAAAAGGAATACGGATCGTAAAACTGCCGGATCTCACCGCTGTGCATGGTAGCCCGCAGTTGGTAGGCGTAGACAGCTTTGCGCCTGGGAATGAAGACTTCAAAAAAACCCTCCGGCGCGAGCAGCTGCATCTCGACCGCCGATCCCTTGGCAAGATCGACCACTTCGCAGGTTTTCGCATCACGAACAAAAGCGCGGACAAGCACTCCCTGGCTCCTCCCCTTTTTGTGAGGACGCATCCCCAAGAAATCGTGCGGAGCTGAATTTTTCGCGTCGATGAATGAGGAGAGTTCGTCGGGGGTGATAATCACGATTGGATTGGGGTTGATGAAAGTGTGTTGATGGAGCGCGACCACGTCCAGAGCGCGTTTTCTGAAAACAGCCTGAAGCCAAGCATTTCCATGCGCATGCAGGCGCATGGAAAACAGCCTTCACCCGACCGACAATCGAACTGGCCGGAAGTTTTCAACCGGTGTTTTTAAGCCCGCCGGAAATTCCGTTGATGGTCAGCTCAACCACGGCCCGGGTGGATTCTTCGTCGGCCCGGCTCAGCTTGCCCGCACGCAAGCGACCGATCATCTCGACCTGAATATAATTAAGCGGGTCGATATACGGATTTCGCAGTTGCACCGATTTCAAAAGAACAGGCTCACTCGAAAGCAGCTGCTTCTGACCGGTTACAGCGAGAATGGCCTGCTCGGCACGTTCGAATTCGGCGGTCAGAATTGAAAACACACGTGCGCGAATCTTGGCGTCCTCGACAAGCCCGGCGTAAAGAGCGGCGATACCCATGTCAGCCTTGCGCATGGTGAGCTGGGCGTTGTCGATGAGTGTCTGAAAAAACGGCCACTCGGCATGCATCTGCCGGAGAAGTTTGCGCGCTTTGGGACCTTTGCGCAGAATCGAGTGCAACGCCGAGCCAAGACCATACCAACCAGGGAAATTAAAGCGGCTCTGCATCCAGGAAAACACCCACGGAATCGCCCGAAGATCCTCCACGCTGGTGGTGTTTCGACGGAAAGTCGGGCGCGAGCCAAACTTGAGATTGCTGATTTCGTCGATGGGCGTGGCCTGCTTCCAAAACGCAAGGAACTCCGGATCGTCGTGGACGAGCGCCTTGTAGGCGGCAAATCCAGCGGCACTCATCGTTTCGATGGCCTCGATCCATTCGGCGGGCGGGGCAACCGGAGCTTGCGCGGCCTGAGAACCGAGAAGAACGCCGTAAGCCATCTGTTCAAGAATACGATGAGCGAGATCCGGATCGTGGTAACGCGTGGAAAGCACTTCGCCTTGCTCGGTCACGCGGATGCCACCGTCGCGCAGACCGATAGGCTGCGCGAGAATCGCCTTCGCGGCCGGACCGCCGCCGCGCGCAATACTACCGCCACGACCGTGAAAGAGGGTGACACGGACATCGTTTGCCCGACAGACGGCTGCGATGGTTTCCTGGGCTTTATAAAGAGCCCACGTGGCGGTGAAGTAACCGCAATCCTTGTTGGAATCCGAGTAACCCAACATAATATGTTGGTGCCGTCCCGCAGCCTTCAGCAACGGCGCGTAACTGGGATGCGAGAAAAGCGCGGCCAGAATATCCGGCGCACGATTGAGATCGTCCAGAGTCTCGAAAAGCGGCGCGATCGGCAACGACGCTCCGGTCAGCTTATGCAACAAAGCGACTTCGAGAATGTCCGACACGGCGTCGGTCATGCTGATAATGTAAATACCCAACGCATCGGGTCCGAACTTTTCGGACGCGAGGGTCGCCACGCGCAGAGGATCTAGAACGTTGCGCGTTGCCGAGGAAAGCTTTCCGAGCGCACCTGAACCCAGAAGTTTCGCACCGGCCAGCGCCTCGGCAAGAAGCGTGCACTTGGTGGCCTCATCGAGCTTGGCGTAATCTGACCGGTCAATGAGTTCCGCGACCGCATTTTCGTGATGCGCAGAGTGCTGGCGCAGATCAAGCCGTGCGGTATGGAGACCAAATATGTCCAATTTATGCTGAACCTCCCTGAGTTCGCCCTCGGCAAGCAGCGCGCTGCGGCCCGCCTTCAGACTGGCGCTGATCACATCGAAAGTCTCTCTCACCGCCTCAACCGGAAGCGGTGACTCCGCATCCTTGCCGGCCTCATCCAACCGTGCGGCCTCCGTCTCGGCAACAGCCGCACCCAGACGCTCGCGAAGACCTCCCAGCAAAAGCCGGTAGGGTTCGTGCGGGTAACGGCTGCCCAATCGCTCGACGTGCTTGGACAAATGCCGTCCCTCCTTCAAGAGGCGACGGACGGCAGGCGAAACCGATTCCCGAAGGTCTGAAATCGTGAGCGTGCGGGAAAGGTCGCGGACGGCGCAGCTCAATTTCTCAAGCGCGAGCCGGCGATGGAGCCCCAGCACCTGCGAAGTTACCGCGGCCGTGACATTGGGATTACCATCGCGATCTCCTCCGATCCACGAACCAAAGGTGAGCCAACGGGCAGGCGCCTTCACATCGGGATAATGAAGTTTCAACGCACTCTCCATGTCGGCATGCAAACGAGGGAGTGTCTGGTAAAGTGCGGTCTGGAAATACCACAGGCCGGTGCGGGCTTCGTCAGCCACTTCAGGTCGGGCCACGCGGCTGCGATCAGTCAGCCAAAGCGATGCAATCTCCCGCTCGACAAAAGCGGGATCGGAAAAGGTAAGATCACCACCCTCGGGATTCCCACGCTGGCGAAGGATCTCCGCCAGACGCTGCAGTTTTGTGAGCAACGTGCGGCGCTTCGATTCAGTCGGATGCGCCGTGAAAACAAGCTCGATGGCAATGCTGTCCACCAGCTTTTGCATGGCCTCGCTACCAACGCCACGGCGCTTAAGCTCGATGATGGCCGACTCGATCGTTTCACGCATGGGCCGGGCCTCGGATGACTTCGGATCGGCGGCGAGTCGCGCCGCACGGCGCCGGCGCAGGAGCAGTATGCGGAAGTTTTCCTCGGCCAGATTGACGAGCTCGAAATAAAGCGTGAAGGCCATCGCCTGATTGAAGGCCTCAGAAGGCGTAAGCGCGGCTACCGTTTCCCCGAGAGAGGAAGCGGCGGCCTCATCCCCCGCTCGGCTGGCTTTCGCCAGAGTGCGCAGGCGCTCGACGGTGGCGAGCGTGGCCGGCCCCTCGATCTGGGTGATCACCCGCCCGAGTGCGGAGCCCAATGCGCGGATTTCAGTCCGGAGCTGGGCTAGTTCTTTAAGAGCGGTGGATTTGCGGGAGACGGAGGATCGGGCCATGAGTGGGAAATCGAGCGCGGTTCGCGACGATGTGAGGTTTACAGGAACCCTGAAAGCGAAAAGTGCGCCAGTCCGCGGCTTTCTCGCATTCATAAACAAGTGCACCAGTGGGAGCTTGCTTGCTGCGAATCCGCCGCCTTAGCTGCGGACCATCGTGACCCGACGCCTCCTCCCCGTCCTTCTCATCGCCAGCGCTTCGCTCCTCCATGGAGCAATCGTCCTCCCCAAAATCTCGGCCCCAAATACGAGCTCAACCGACACGGAAACCGTGTTCACAGGCGGCGCCCGGCTGACCTACGACAACCTGTTGTTGCTGGCCGACGAGATCCACTACGATCCAAAGACCCAGGTTGCACACGCCATTGGCCATGTCTCGCTCACGCGCGGAACCCAGCGCCTGCTCGCCGACGATCTGACCTATAATCTCACGGAACGAACCTACACCGTCAAAAATGCACGTGCGGGCACCCCTCCCTATTATATTTCCGGCAGCTCGGCGGAAGGCAGCCCGACATCTCTCATCATCCACGATGCCGTGCTTACGTTTTCCGACCCGAATATCCTAACGCCCACCCTGAAAGCCGACAAACTCTCCTACGCGATCGGGACCAGTGTTAAGGCGACCGACGGACACATCGGCGTGGGTTCGTTTACCCCCATCCCGCTCCCTTCCTACAATCAATCCATCAAGGATCCTCTCTTCTCCTATATGACCGCGCGCGCCGGGGTCAGCTCGCGACTCGGCGGCTACCTTGAACTGGGATTGCTGGCACCCGTTTCATCCTCGATGAAACTGGGCGGAGACCTGGGGCTCTACACCAATCGAGGTGTCTTGATTGGCCCGGGCATGGAATACAAATTTTCGGACGACAACCAGACTGTTCGAGGCAAGCTGAGCACCGGATACATCAACGATCACGGCGACCTCGGCACCGATGTCCTCCTGCATCCGATCCCCGAGGATCGCGGCTTCGTGTCATGGGAACATTACCAGACCATCGGCGAACACCTGTCATTGCTTGGCGAGGTCAACTACTGGTCGGATTCAGCCATCGTCCGCGATTTCCGTCCGGATGATTACCGCAATGTGCAGGAGCCCGACAATTTCTTCGAAGGCACCTACACTGCGGACAACTACGTCGTATCCGCCTTCACCCGCTTTCAGCCCAACAATTACGAGGCCGTCCAGCAACGCCTGCCCGAAGTGCGCTTCGACGGCCTTCCCGTCGAGCTGGGTTCCGGCATCTATCACCGTTTCAACGCCAGCTTCGCCGTCCTGAGTGACGCCGAACCCACCAACGCCATCGTGGCGGGTCCCACGCTGACCACGGACCGCCTCGATGCTTATTATTCACTGACCCGCCCCTTCACACCCCGTGAATGGCTTTCCATCAAACCCGTGATTGGTGCACGCTTCACTTACTACGACCAGGCTCAGGCAGGTCGTGATGACTACGCCCGCATGCTTGGCGAAATCGGTTTTGATGCCGAACTCCACGCCAACGCCACCTACGATTATAAAAACGAGACATGGGGCATCGACGGCCTGCGTCACGAAGTCACCCCTTACGTTTCCTACCGCTACATTCCGCAGGCCGACAAAGGCCAGCGCTACATTCCGCCGATCGACCGCGACACCTTCACCACCTACCTGCAACCGCTCGGTCTTGGTGATCGTCGCGACATTGATACGCTCAAAGCAACCAACACCCTCCGTATCGGCTTGGACAACGCACTCCAAACACGCGACAAAACCTACGGTTCGCGCAATCTCGTGGAGTTAAATGCCGCCACCGACTGGAGCTTGGACCCGCAGGGGGCAGCCAGGTTTTCGGCCATCCAGACCGAACTCTTGATCAAGCCCGCCAATTGGATTCAGTTCGACCTCTATCAGAACATCACGCCCGATGACATGCGCCTGCGTGAACTGAACGCCGGCGTGACTTTCCGTGACGCCAATCTCTGGTCCTTGCGCCTGGGCTCCGATTATCTCGAACGCAGCACCTATCAATCCTACGCCGGCGCCCTGCCCGTGCCTGTCAACGGCCTTCAACAATACACCGCCGAACTCCACTACTTCCTCAATGAAGTTTACGAAGCTATCGGCATGGTCGCCTACGACTCCCAGAAAAGCCGCTTCACCCGGCAAGATTACGGCCTGCGCCAGAACATCCGCAATGTCTGGTTTATCAGCTATCTCCTGTCTTTCAGCGAAGGCGATTCTCGTGAGAGCTCCGTTGGCTTCAGCATAAAGGTCGAGCTGGCCAAGTTCTAAACCCCGCGCCTGATGGACGATGTCCGCCGCTCCCCCGCAGCCAGCCAAGGCCGCGTCTATCTCGCGCTTCTCGCTGCGCTCCGTCCGCACATTGCTACGGACCGCAATCTACCCGCGCGTCTTCAACAACTGCTTGCCCGTGAAAAACGCTTTGGCAGCCGTGACCGGCGTTTATATCGCGAGCTCCTTTACACGGCACTCCGGCACCTTCCCTGGATAGAGTCTGCTCTCGCCGTGTCCGAGGACAAAGCCATCCGGTCCACCGCATGGCTTTCCTCCCAAACGCCAGCCACCCGCGTCTTTCGTGACGAATGGACCTCAGGCTGGCCGGCTCTGCCCGATTCGGTCGCAGCCAAAGCCGCGCATTTGGGCGTCGATGCCTCGGCGCTCATACCCGCTTGGTTTGGCGAACACTGTCCTGCGTCGCTCGTTGCACCCGAAGTCGATGTCATCAACACCCGCGCTCCACTCTGGGTTCGGCTGCAAACCGACGATCCGGCACCCGTGTTCGCCGAGTTTGCCGAGCGAAACTGGCCTGTTCGTCCTTCGGCGGTGCTCCCCTCGGCGTTCGAGGTTTTGACCGAGGCCGACCTCACCACGAGCAACTCCTATCAGAACGGCCTCATTGATATTCAAGATCTCGGCTCTCAGCTTTTGCTTCACCACGCAGGCACGCTCCCGGACGGTCGCTGGCTGGACGCCTGCGCCGGAGCCGGCGGGAAAACCCTGCAACTCGCCCGCCTCATCGGATCGAATGGCCGCGTGGATGCATACGATATCCGCCATGCTGCCCTCGATGAACTCGGCGAACGAGCTCGCCGCGCCCGTCTGGCCAATATCCGCATCCGCTCCTCAGCGCCCGCTTCCACCGAGCTTTACGATGGCGTCCTCGTGGATGCACCATGCAGCGGCACCGGCACTTGGAGACGCGCCCCCCACCTAAAATGGTGCACCACGCCCGCGACCATCGCACAAGCCGCGCTTCTCCAACATGAATTGCTCGCACGTTTCGCCCGCCATGTTCGCCCCGGAGGTTTGCTCGTCTACGCCACCTGCTCGCTCAGCCACTGCGAAAACGAGGATATCGTGTCCGGCTTCCTGAGTGCGCATTCCGACTTCATGGCGCTTTCAGAGGTTCCTGCGCGCACCCTGCTTCCATCCGCGCATAATACGGACGGCTATTACGTCGCCCCGCTGCGCCGGCGTTAGTTTTTCATTGCCGCGCACCGTCCGCCGCCAACCATCTCCCAACCGTGGTTCCCGACGCAGATTACCGTATCAAGCTTCCGGTCTTTGAAGGCCCCCTCGATCTCCTGCTTTTTCTCATAAAGAAAAACGAGATCGGCATCTACGACATCAACATCGAATCGGTCACCCGCCAATACATCGACGTGTTGCATTCCATGCAGCAGCTCGATCTGGAGATCGCCGGCGAATTCTTCGTCATGGCTGCCACGTTGATGGAAATCAAAAGCCGCATGCTCCTGCCCCGCGGCCAGGCCGCCGTCGACCCCGATGCCGGTGAAGACGAGATGGATCCTCGCTGGGAGCTCGTCCACCAACTTCTTCAGTATAAAAAATTCAAGGAAGCCGCCTCCAAGCTCGACGAGCTCGCCATTTTTCAACGGGACCTGCTTGCACGCCACGTGCCCGCACTGGCCGACCACGATTCCGACCGTCCACTTAAAAACGGCGATCGTATCGAGCTCTGGAATGCGTTCAACATCGTGCTCCGTCGCCTCGCCGAAAAACTGGTCGTCGGTCAGATTCAAGACGAGCAGATCACCGTCTCCGACAAGATGGAGGAGCTCCTGGAGCTCACTCGCACCCGCAAAACATTCATTTTTTCAGAACTTTTCACCGGGCCGATCACGGTGCGTGTGCTGGTGGCGACCTTCCTGGCCGTGCTTGAACTCACGCGCCTCGGCAAGCTGCGCGTGCGGCAGGACGAGGCATTTACCGATATCGTTTGCGACGTCCGCGAAGATGAGCCCGTCAAAATCGAAAACCCGCTTGAAACACCAGCCGAAGCCAGCACGTTTTCCTCGTGAGCCAAAAACCGACCAAATCCACGCATAAAGCCCCCAAAGGGACCGCCGGCTTGCTCGGAGTCGGCTTGGACAACACCGACGGCCACAAACGCATCACCAAAGGCGATCAATTCATTCTCGTTGGCGGCTCCGATGAAACCCACGGACGCATGACCGAGACCACGCTAAAGACATTTGAAGAGCTGAAGCGCCGCGACAAGCACCTCGAAACCATCGATCCGCGCGAACTCGCCGAGATCGTCCACAACTCAACCCCCCGATAACCCCATGAGTGATAACTCCGACTACCGCCCTATCCCTGGCCAGACCCCGCTTAAGCTTCCGCCCAAGCCCGAACCTGTTGCGCCCGTTCAAGCAGACTCATCCCCCCCTGACGAAGAGATCATATCCTCTCCCTCCAAACCCGCCATCTCTCCCTCGGTCGTCAAATTGCCCTCAGCCCCTAAATTCGTTTCCCCGATGCCAAAAATCGAGGAATCCGATTCTGACATTCCCGCCTTTCTGCCCGTCGTTGCCGGCATCGCGGCAGTCGTCACGCTAGCCTTTTCCGTCCTCATTTACCTGAAACGCTGATATCCAATGTCCGATAAAATCGCCCACCTCAACTCCGATACCTTCAAAACGGCCATCGCCTCTCCGGCCCCCGTCCTCGTGGACTTTTGGGCCCCTTGGTGCGGGCCCTGCAAAGCCATCGCCCCAATCCTTGAAGAGCTCGCCACCGAGCTCGATGGGAAGGTGACGATCACAAAGGTCAACGTGGACGACAACGATACCATCGCCGCCGAATACGGTGTTCGAGCCATTCCGACGATGCTGCTCTTCAAGGGCGGCGCGCTTGTCGAAACCCTCGTCGGCATGATGCCCAAGGCTGCCCTCAAGGAAAAGCTGCTCGCAAAGATCTGAGCAGTCTCACGAAATTCAGCCCAACTGGAGATTTTTATCTTCAGCAAACCCGCCACTTCACAGTGGCGGGTTTTTTATTACCCAAATAAAAGTCCGGCGGAAAACAATACCGCGTAAAGAGCCAGATACAGACCGGTTGATCCGAGCAAGTCTATCAACTCGGACGGAGTGCGGGCGCGGTTTAATCTTCGTGTCTGCAAAACCCCGGCGGTCATTGTTGCCGCCAATACGGCGACGACCACCGGCATTCTCCAGCCGTGCCCCCCCACAATCAGCACCGCCAAGAAGGCCACAATGTGCCCGCAAACAAATTGGCCGCGGGAAAACCGGCGGCCAAAACGGACAGCCAGTGTGCGCTTGCCGGCCTTCGCATCGGTTTCAACGTCACGGTAGTTATTCACCACAAGAATATTGGTTGCCAATGCACCAATACCGGCACCGATCACCAATACTTCGCCGGTCACCAACCCGGTTTGCACAAAATAAGTGGCGCTCACCGCGACGAGCCCAAAAAAGACAAAAACAAACACATCGCCCAATCCGTTATAGCCCAACGGATAGGGACCTCCAGTGTAGGCGATTCCACATGCGATGCTCGCCACGCCAATGACCAGCAAAGGCCACCCCCCGTAGCTCAACAGCGTCAGTCCGGCAAGAAAAGCGCTCACGAACACAGCAATCATCACCCGTTTCATAACAACCGGCTTCACAAGTCCGGCCGCCACAGCCCGACGAGGACCTACTCGTTCAGCAGTGTCCGCTCCCTTGATGAAATCGTAGTAGTCGTTCGCAAAATTGGTCCCAATCTGAATCAACAAGGCGAAGACGAGACAGGCGAGGGCTGCCGGCGCGTCAAGCAACTCATCGCGCAAGGCCAGAGCCGAGGCGACCAACACAGGAGCAACCGCCGCCGGCAAGGTGCGCGGTCGGGCGGCATCCATCCAAATCAACCATGCCGCTTGACGATCCCGTGGTCCCATGAGTTCACGTGCCCAACGGTTTGTTTCGTTTTTTCCTGTTAAGCTTCACTAGGCGGCGGTTGGTCATGGCGCTAAATATCACTGGACCGGTCGCAATCACTGCGGCCAGCAATACGAGTTTTGCCGGCACGCCGCCGGCAAGCAGCCGGGAGAAAAGCACTTCAAGTGCCGCAAAAACCATGAGAAAAAATCCCGGGGAAGGTATCAATAAATTCAACACCCAGATGGTAACGCAGGCAAACACCGCGGCCTGCCATCCCAGCAAACCAAAACTGAGACCAAGAATAAAAAAAACCGGGGCCACCAATGTGAGCCGGTGTTGAAAGCGAATCGTCTGAATGGCAACCGCCGTCAAAAGCACCACACACTGGATGCCGAAAATAAGATCCCCTGTATTTCTTGGCGCGTCCGGCTGCACATCAAAGCAAACAAAACATATTCCGATGCTCCCAGTCACCGCGCGCGAAAAATCAATCCAGTTGCGCGGCTTCACGAGCTCATCACGCAGCCGAAGGGATATGTCCCTGGCGTCCCTCAGATCCTTGTCGGTCGGTGCGTGGCGAGGAGACAACGGGATGACCTTGACCCCCAAACGAAGCCACTGCCTGGGAAACCAGAGCAAAACAACCGCAATGGGAAGCAGCCAAAAATTAACGATCACGTGTGATTATAAAATGTCCTGTCCATCAACGCGTTTCAATGTCCGATGTCAAAGTATCATCCCAGCCGCCACGGTGGCGTTGGTGAATTCGTCAACAAGGATGAAACTGCCGGTGCTGCGATTGCGTTGATAAGGATCGCAAATGAGCGGGGTCGCCGACCTCAGTAAAATGCGGCCGATGTCGTTCATACCAATGTCGATATCACCTTCCGCTTTGTGCAGTGTGTTGATGTTTATCTTATAGCGAACCGCCTTGAGCACGCATTTCGACTCACGTGTCGTGTGCCGAATGATGTATTTGCCGCCGGGCTGAAGTTTTTTCTCCGAAAACCAGCAGATCATCGCCTCAATATCCTGGGTAACATGTGGCGGATTGTTGGTCTTTGTAATGGTATCCCCGCGTGAAACATCAATCTCGTCTTCCAAAGTCACCACAACGGACATGGGAGCGAATGCCTCAGCCAGCTCGCCATCCGGACCGTGAAGAGATTTGATGGTCGAAGTAAGGCCCGAGGGCTGTGCAATGATTTCATCACCGGGCTTGAATACGCCGCCAGCCACGCGACCGGCAAACCCGCGGAAGTCGTGATGCTCATCGTTGTTGGGGCGGATAACAGTCTGCACCGGCAAACGCGCGTCGATATGGTTCGCGTCGCTGCCAATGTAAACGGTCTCCAGGGTATAGAGCAACGGGCTGCCTTGATACCATGGCATGTTGACGGAACGATCCACGACATTATCCCCGTGCAAGGCGCTGATGGGGATGAACTTGACATCAGGAATCTCCAAGCGGGACGCGAACTCGGTATAGGTGGCTACGATCTCGTTAAAGCGAGCCTCAGACCAATCAACCAAGTCCATCTTGTTGACGCATACCACCACATGGGGAATGCGCAGCAACGACGCGATGAATGAATGCCGGCAAGTCTGCTCGATGACACCTTTGCGCGCATCGATGAGAATGATGGCGAGGTTGGCAGTCGAGGCGCCGGTCACCATGTTGCGCGTGTATTGGATATGGCCGGGAGTATCCGCCACGATGAACTTGCGACGCGGGGTCGCAAAGTATCTGTAAGCGACGTCAATGGTGATGCCCTGTTCACGTTCGGCTCGGAGACCGTCGGTAAGCAGTGAAAGGTTCAGGTGCTCCTCGCCACGCTTCTCGGTCGCCTGCTCGATGGCTTCCAATTGGTCGTCAAAGATGGCTTTGGAATCATAGAGCAAACGGCCGATCAAAGTTGATTTGCCGTCGTCAACGCTGCCTGCCGTCGTGAAACGGAGCAGGTCCATGGAAAGGTAATGCTGGTCGGTGTGTGACATGTGAGCTGAAAGTCTGGAGATGAATTCGGAGCGTTAACCGGCTTAGAAATAACCCGCCTTTTTGCGGTCTTCCATGGCAGTTTCGGAGCGTTTGTCATCGGCACGGGTGCCGCGTTCGGTCTGTCGGGCGGAAGCGACCTCTTGAATGACTTCGCCAAGATTCGACGCGTCGGACTCCACGGCACCCGTGCAGGTGCTGTCACCTACCGTGCGGTAACGCACGCGCTTGGTCTCGTAGTGTTCACCATCAAGCAGCGTGATGTGCGGCGACTTCGCGAGCAGGACACCGTTGCGATTCACGACCTCACGGTCGTGGCTGAAGTAGATCGACGGGATGGCGAGGTTTTCACGGGCGATGTATTGCCAAACGTCCATTTCCGTCCAGTTGGAAAGCGGGAATACGCGGAAGTGTTCGCCTACGTTTTTACGGCCATTGAAAAGATTCCAGAGCTCGGGGCGCTGGTTCTTTGGGTCCCACTGGCCAAACTCGTCGCGGTGCGAAAAGAACCGTTCCTTTGCCCTAGCTTTTTCTTCGTCACGGCGGGCGCCACCGAGGCACGCGTCGAAACGGAACTCCTCGATCGTGTCCAAGAGCGTGATCGTCTGGAGACCGTTGCGCGAAGGATTCGGACCCTTTTCCTCTTGGGCGCGGCCGGCTTTGATGGAATCGGCAACGTAACGGACGATCAGACGACCACCCGTCTCGTTGGCGAGATAATCGCGAAAAGCGATCGTCTCGTCGAAATTATGCCCGGTGTCCACATGCACGAGAGGGAAAGGATACTTCGCCGGGGCAAAGGCTTTTTGCGCGAGGCGCACCATGACGATGGAGTCCTTGCCTCCCGAAAAAAGCAGCGCAGGCCGCTCAAACTGGGCGGCGACTTCCCGCATGACAAAAATGGCCTCATGCTCAAGTTGAGCGAGGTGCGTGAGATTATAAGAACTCATGACTGGAATTGGATAAGGGGAAACACAGCGGAGTGCAGGCGGACCAACGAGGCCTCGGCCGTCTCGGCCTCAGTCTGGATGGTCAACGCTCCGTCTTCAGAAACAGGAACCTCAAAAGAAGAATCGCGACCGGTAAATTGCTTGACGCCGCCTGCGCTGGCTTTGGCGTAAAGTCCCTTGGGATCGCGGCGGGCGCACGTATCAAACGACGCCGCCACGTAAACTTCACTAAAATCGGCATCACCAATGATGCTGCGTGCCAGCTGGCGGTGGGATCGCTGCGGAGTGATGAAGGCACAAATCACCACTATACCAGCCTCAACAAAGAGCTTGGACACCTCCGCAATGCGGCGAATATTTTCCGAGCGATCAGCATCGGTGAAACCGAGATCCCGATTGAGCCCCGTGCGGACATTATCGCCGTCGAGCAAATGCGTGGCCACACCCTCAGCGTGCAGACGGCGCTCCAATGCAATCGCCAGTGTGCTCTTGCCGGAACCCGATAACCCATAGAGCCAGATCACCCGTCCGCGCTGCTGCAGGCGGGCTTCTTTTTCGGCCCTTCCAAGCACGCGGTCAAAAATAGGATATAAGTGGGTGTCTGCCATCTCGTCGTTTAATGTTTAGTAAGTTGATAAACTTTTATTGTTACAGAAGTCGCGCAAGCCTAAAACTTTGATTTCCCGTAGAATCAAGGCTTAACCCGATCCCCATCAGGGATATTCAATTCCTTTTCCAACTCCCTGATTCGCTCAAGCACCACATCTGCCATGGCTGTTTCGATCTGGTATTGGGTAAAATGCCCTAAATCCCGTGGCTTGGGGAGTGCCGGATAGATTTTTTTCAGCCAAAGATAGGCATCTCGTTTGCGGCCCATCCGCTTAAGCAGTTCACCGTAGATGCGCTCTGTAAAATAAGGAGCTCCCGGCTGAAGGGCCGCCATGTGATAAGACTCGGCCGCGGCGGCGATATCCTTCGCGCGGTTCAACTGAATGTTCGCCTGGCAAACATAGATGGCCACCGAGTGAGGATTATAAACCAAACCCTCTTTCAGCAGCCGCAACGCAATCGCCGACTGCTCGCGATCAAAACGCTGCTGCTCGACCTCTGAAACAACCTTGTAGCCGCCCGCCTCAATAATCCGCCATTGAGGCATATCATACGCGATCATGTTGGCGCCGTTGATCCAAAAAAACTGGGGACGCGGATCAATCGCTGTAACCAGTTTGATTAATGTCTGTGTCGCCGGCAAATTCGAGTCGCTCCATACCACGTTCGCGCGAATCCAAAAGAAATCCGCCACGATCGCACGAAAGCCGCCGAGCAGGCCGACCGTCACCCCCTGCCCCAGCGCACTCTGAATGGACTCCAGCCTGAGCGCCGGTTGCTCGGCGCGCACTGCTTGCCATGCGGGGTTTTCAAGCGGGCGCGTGACAACGCCGGCCACCGCCAGCACAGCGACCACCACAAGGGGCGGGCGCAGCCCGCGAAGATCAATCGCGCTAAATCTCACGGTTTCGAAAGCTATAAACCGCCAGCACGCCAACCACGCCGATGTAGATGAGTGCGTAACCCGCGACATGCAGGACCACCACATAATCCAGTCCAACCCCGGCCCCGACCCGGTCGGTAACATTGAATAATTGAAAGTTCGGGAAAACCAATCCGAGCAACCGCACTCCGGCCTGCAACGGCAGAGAACCGACATGCTGATAGGCGTCACGTGCGAGATATTGTAAGTGACAAACCACGAGCACGAAAAAGCCCATGATCACCGTGAACAGATTCGTATTGGAGTAAGTCGCCACCACCAGCGTCAACGCCGCCAGCACGCCAAACTTCAACCATTGAAGGCCGCCCGCGATGAACACGTCACCGTAGTGAATGATACGCCCGTGTTCAAACGCCTCCGGATGCGCCATCATCAATGATGTCTCCCTCGAAAACAACAACGCCGCCAACAACAGGATCGTCACCATGCAAAATGCGCCGACCACCGCGAACACCCCCAGAAACTTCCCAAAGATGAATTCAGTGCGCCAGATCGGTTTCGCCAGAATCGTCAGCGCCGTGCGATTTTCGATTTCGCTGAAAAACAACTGCGCCGTCGCCGTGATCGTGAGCGTGGATCCAAAAAACACCAACGCACCAAAACCGAAGTCCGAGATAAACTTCAGCTCCGACGATCCAAAATTAAACTCCCGAAAAAGCTGCGCGCTCACCACGAGACCTACGGAAAGCAACAGCAACAGACCGAAAAGTTTCTGCCTCACCGCCTCCAAAAATGTGTTGCCCGCCACCACCAGCAATCGCTGCAACGAAAACGGCACCTTGGCCTGTCCGGAATAGTTGCTCATTTTATTTCTCCTTTTCCCGCACCGGCGCCAGGCCGCGAAACCTTGGCCAAAAACAACTGATCCAGGCGGGCGCGCGGCTGCTCGACGTCCGCCAGCGAGTGCCCACGTTCGGCAAGCCATGCCCGCAATGCCTCGATTTCCGACGGCGGCAACGTGTCTACAATCAAAGCCTGCCGGTCTTTTTGCCCCACCAACTCCGCAACCCGCCCCTCCAAAATCAATTTACCATGATCAAGAATCGCCACGCGGTCGCAGATATCCTCGATTTGGGCGAGCAAGTGCGAGGTGATGAGCACTGTTTTTCCCTGAGCCTTCAACCGCAGGATAAGCTCGGAAATTTCCGCCGAGCCGACCGGATCCACCCCAGCGGTAGGCTCGTCTAAAATAATCAGCCGCGGATCATGCACCAGTGCCTGCGCCAGTCCGATACGCTGGAGCATTCCCTTGGAATAGGTTCCCACGCGCCGGGAAGCCGCCGCGCCCAACCCCACCCACTCGATCACCTCGCGCACCCGCGCCTCGCGGCGTTCACGAGGCACACCGCAAATGCGTGCATAGAAACGGACCAGCTCGGTGCCGCTCAAATAACGATAAAAATACGGCGCCTCCGGCAGATAACCGACGTTAAGCCGTGATCCCACCTGATGACTCGCCATCCCGAACACCCGGCATTCACCGGCTGTCGGCTTCAGCAAGCCAAGGATTATCTTGATCGTAGTGCTCTTGCCGGAACCATTGGGACCGAGAAGCCCAAAGACTTCGCCCTCGGGAATGCACAAGTCCAGATGATCGACGGCCCTCAATTTTACCCCGCGCAATCCCACCGTGAAGTCCTTGACCAGTCCTTGAATTTTGATTGCGGGATCTAGCGTATTCATCGGATGACAAACCCTTGAAATTGAGCGGGACGCAAAGCCGACACCCGCTCGGTTCCCTTAATATACCCATGCATACGCTCTTGGATGGCAGCTATAAATGCAGTGAGTTCCTTGGAATCCCCCTCTGCTTCCACCTGCACGCGTCCGTCGGCCAAGTTTTTCACACAACCGGCCACTTCGAACTCCTTGGCCACCTGCAATACAGTGTAGCGGAATCCCACTCCCTGCACCATGCCTGTAAAATAGACGATTTCGTAATGCGCTTCGGCCATGGATAAAGAGTCAGATTAACAATCCGGCCTGCTCCGGTTCAATCCACAAAATCCCCGTAATCCTTCCATCTCCAGTCCTGCCGGCAAGCTCTTGGCAAAACTGGAATTTGATTTGCTTTTTGTCCGCTGGAAAGCAACGTGCAACTCAAGGTCCCCAAGACCTCCAAACGAATGAGCAATTTCGAAACTGACGGCCCCTCGGACAATGACTGGGATGATCGCGGTGAGCTTGCTTGGAACGAATTTGATTGGGAAAAATATCTGCGCGAGCAGGACGATGTAATTCATCGCTACCTCGCCTATTACGAAAAGCTTCACAGTCATCCGGATCGGATTGATGAAGTCGCCCACATGATGGGATGGGATGAAGAATCCTGGAGCAGCGACTCCGCCGAAAGCAGTCCTGCCCGGGAAACAGGCGTGTCCGACTCGGACAACGATACTGGCGCAGCCGACATGGGCGATTACAGCACGGAGCCTTATACCCTGCACAAGAATCCGATCTTCATCGCGACCAAGGCAATTTATCTGACGATCAAACGGTCATGGGAACGCATTGCCCCCGACGCGGAGAAGGTCCCCCAACCGCTGGCAATTTCGATGCACGCCTCCATCTATCGAGGCGAGGAGCAAGCCATGCTCGCGATTCAAGCGCTCGACTTCGGCGATTACGCCATGGCCATCAGTCTCTTCAAGCGCGCTCTGCGCGAACTCAACCAATCCTTCGCCCACCTTGGAGCGCCGATCGTGGCTACCCTGCCCGCCGTGACTCGCTTTCGCGACGATGCGCTCCCCCGCTTGTTCGACCTTCGTGAAATCTGGCTGCGTGTGATGACCGAATGCCGTGACGAGCTCGAGCGTCCGGTCGAGGACGACGAAGAAGAGTGAGACTCGCCACCTGCTGCGACACTCATTGGGCGGCGAAAAAAATTCCCGTCAGGAGTCATTTCCACAAGAAATGACCTTGCACTTTGCAAAGCGGGACTTTGTTTCAAGCGGACTGTCCCGGAGAGGTGGCTGAGTGGTCGAAAGCAGCGCTTTGCTAAAGCGCCGTAGGTGTAAAAGCCTACCGGGGGTTCGAATCCCCCCCTCTCCGCCAGTTTTGAGTTTGAATGAAATGTGCCCGACACAAAAAAGAGCGGCCCACTAGGAATCCGCCCTTTATTTATCATCCATCGCAGACACCGGTGGTCGCCTACCCAATCAGTTTTTCGTAAGCCACAGCATCGAGCATAGCTGCGGTGGCGGCGGGATCAGCCAGCTTAAGTTTGAGTATCCAGCCACCTTCATAAGGCGATTGATTCACCGTTTCGGGCGCGGCATCGAGTGCAGCATTCACTTCGATCACCGTGCCGGCTACCGGCAGATACAGGTCGGAAGCGGCTTTCACCGACTCGACAACCCCGAAGGTCTGGCCCGCGGCAAACACGGTCCCGACTTTGGGCAATTGCACATAGGTGATGTCGCCAAGACTGTTCTGGGCGTAATCAGTGATGCCAACCAAAGCCGTGCCGTCACCGGCGGGCTTCAACCATTCATGGGATTTGGCGTAACGGAGATCCGAAGGAACACTGCTCATGAGGATTTTTTTAATTCAACGAAAGGCGGTTTGACGAGTTGCAATTGAATCAACGTGCCGCGGATGTCCACCGCAAGCGGTGCCAAAGCCGCTTCACGCGCAATGAGGGCCGAGCCGATTGCTTCATTGATGATTGGCGAGAGCGTGCCGGACAAAACACGGCCCACGATGGACCCGTTGGCTCCAAGAACCGGCGTTTCCGCACGCACGATACGACGGTCACTTGTCTTGAAAAAGACGACCTTTTGGGCTGCTCCGTTGGTTTTTTCAGCAACCAGAGCAGCGTGACCGTTGAAGTTGGCTTTGTCCAATTTCACAGTCCACCCGAGACCCGCAGTAAGCGGCGAGATATCGGCGGTGATTTCGTGCCCATAGAGAGGGTAACCGGCCTCAAGGCGAAGGCTGTCGCGTGCCCCCAGTCCGGCGAGCTCAAGGCCATGGGTGGCACCGGCCTTCAAGAGAGCTTCCGCCAAACCCACGGCTTCATCCTTGGCATGATAGAGCTCAAATCCGTCTTCACCCGTATAGCCGGTGCGACTGATGATACACTGCACACCGGCGACCGTGCCCTCAGCAAAGTGATAATACTTGATCGCATCGAGCTTGGCGCCGGTGAGGGATTGCACGATAGCCACGGCCTTGGGACCCTGAATGGCGAGCAGCGCATAATCCTCCGAACGATCCGTCACGGTCACGGCGAAACCCTTGGCCTGCTCGCGGAGCCAGACGAGGTCTTTGTCGATGTTACCCGCGTTAATGCAGAGAAAATAGTCATCAGGAGCGCGCATGTAGACGAGAAGGTCGTCCACGACACCACCGGTCGGATAACACATGGGCGAATACAGGATCCGTCCGGGGAATAGTTTCGTGACATCGTTTGTCACGAGTTGATCGAGAAATCGGGCCGCATCAGGCCCGCGCACATCGACTTCCCCCATGTGACTCACATCAAACAATCCCGCCGCGTTACGCACGGCTTTGTGCTCCTCGAGAATAGACCGGTATTGGACCGGCATTTCCCAACCGGCGAAATCCACCAGCCGGCCTCCGTGGGCTGCGTGAAAATCCCGCAGCGGCGTTCGTTTCAATTCACTCATGCGGGCCAGACTAGGCTCCGGCGAGCCGCTGTGCGCAAGCCACTTCGCGCACATGCGGCTAAATTGCCAACAAACGCCCGCTCAGCGGGCGTAAAACTTAACAATCTGATCGACGATATACTTGTGATCCTGGGGAGTGATCTGCTTGGCGGCCAGCATCTCATCGGCTTTGGCGATGCGGCTGGTCATTTCCTCGTATGGATCACCGAGGGCGTCGGCGGCAACGGCGGGTTTAAGCGCGACATTAATGTTATTCGGCGTCAAATCGGTCATGGCACCAAGGTCGTAATCCACGCCCCAACGCAGGAAATGCTTTTCGTATTCGTTGGCGACCGGCAGCACCACGATGGTCGAGTTTTCAAAACCGGCCTTGCGGAGTTCTATAGTCGCGGCACTGTCACGCGGGAGTTTGATCTTAAAGGGAGTCTTTCCGACTTCGATGCCATTGATGAGGCCCACGGCACCTTCAGGTGCTGATCGGACCACCACGGCTTGGGTGCGGCCTTTATCGATCACAGCGCAGCCAGAGGAAATTGAAAGGATAAGACCAGTCAGCAAAACTGGAACCAACAGTCGGAGTTTCATAGGGGATAAGTCCGGGGTGGACGATTAGAAGTATTTTTTGTGGTTCCGTCTGGTCAAGGTCAATCAGCGAAAAACCCAGTTTCACTTTAGATTCGTAAACGTGGGCGAAGACATACACTCGCCTTTCATGTTCTGGTTCGTCGTAGCCATCGTTTTCACGTTTTCGCTTTCGTTTGTCTGCTCACTCATGGAGGCACTCATCCTGAGCACCTCGGTCATCGAAATCGAAACACTCAAGAAGTCCCGACCCAAGCGCGGTCTCCTTTTGGAACAGTTCAAAGTGAGTCTGGATGAAACCATTTCGACCATCCTCACGCTCAACACGATCGCCATCACGCTCGGCTCGATTATCATCGGCGGTCTCGCCACCAAGATATTCGGCGAAGCTTCCCTCGGGACGGTCTCGGCGATTCTTACGCTCACCATTCTTATCTTTGCCGAGGTTTTGCCCAAAAATCTGGGCGTTTCCTACCGCCGGGCCCTGCAACCCCATATCGTCTATCCCCTCGCCTTCCTGCGCAATGCGCTGCGCCCGATCACCTATCTTTGTAATGTGGTCGTGCGTTTTTTCATACGCTCCCCCCAAACCCACCACACCTCCGATGAGGAAATCATTTTGCTCGCAGAACGGGGCGCATTGGAAGGATCCCTCACCAAGAACGAATCCACGCTTATCGCCAACGCGCTGGCCTTGGATAATGTAAGGGTGAGCGAAATCATGACGCCGCGTTCCGTGGTAACCGCGTTGCGCAAGCATGCCACCGTGGGTGAAGTGTTTTTGGAATTTCCCAATGTTCCCTTCGCCCGGATTCCCGTTTACGGCCGCAATTTGGATGAAATCACCGGCATCGTGCGCCGCCGAGACCTGCTAAAAGCCAAGGCTTCCAACCAGGATACGGAAACCGTCGAGAAGTTGATGCAGGAAATCCACTTCATCCCCGAAACGGTCACGGCCGCCAATGCGCTTCAGGTTTTCTTAAAAACCCATCAACAACTTCTGGTGGTCGTAGACGAGTTCGGCCTAACCGCCGGCGTCGTAACGATGGAAGACGTGATGGAACAACTGCTCGGCCGTGAGATCTTCGAGAAAGACGACTTGGCCGTGGACATGCGCGAGCTCGCTCGCGCCAAGCTGCAAAAGCAATCACGTCCCCGTAAGTCAGGCGACACCACCCCAACACCCCCTCCGCCACCTTCACTGCCCCCGAAAGGATAAGCTTCGCGCCGCCACCGCTTCTTTTCATTTTCCTGTATGTTTTTAGCTTATTGGGTTCATGACCTGAATCCGTTCATCTTCCGTTTTTCAGGGGATTTTGGCGTTCGCTATTATGGCGTGGCCTACCTGATGGGGTTTATCGGCGGGGCGCTTCTGCTTCATGCCTACGCGAAGGCCCGACGCTCCAAACTGCCTTCCGAACAAATCGCCGATCTTATCATCGCCATCGTCATCGGCGTGCTGGTGGGCGGACGCCTTGGCTCCTATCTGCTCTACGACGGCTGGGAAAGTTTCCGATCCGATCCACTTGGAATTTTCAAGGTCTGGAACGGCGGCATGGCCAGTCACGGTGGTTTTATTGGCGTAACCATCGCACTGATTTGGTTCAGCAGGAAACAACGCATCCCGTTCTTTCATCTTGCGGATTTGATCGTGTCGGTGGCGCCGCTTGGCCTGTTCTTCGGGCGCATCGCCAATTTCATCAATGGCGAACTGTGGGGGAAAATCTCCGTCGTGCCATGGGCGGTCATTTTCCCCCTAAGCGCACCGGAAGGCACCCCGGTTTCTGAAATCGCACCACGCCACCCTTCTCAACTTTACGAAGCGGGCCTGGAAGGCCTTCTGCTTTTGGCCTTCATGCAGTGGCGTTTCTGGAAAACCGACGTCGTCAGGCGGCATCCCGGGCGCATGGCCGGTGAATTCCTTGTCTCCTACGCCATTGTTCGCGTCATCGGTGAAATCTTCCGTGAACCTGATTCAGGCATCAATCTCATCTGGGGGTTGAGCCGGGGCACCTTTTATTCGGGATTTTTGATCATCGCGGGCCTCGTTCTCATTTTCAGGAAACCCGGCGCACCGCAGGAAAATCAGCCGAACTAAACACAAGGCTGCACGTCCACGCCTTCGCGTTTTAGCGCCTCGCGCACACTTTTAGCAAAGGAGACTGCGTGCGCCCCGTCACCATGCAGACAGAGTGTGTCAGCCATGACGGGCACCTTCGCACCACCAGCAATCTGCACGCGGCCTTCGCGCACCATGCAGAGCACTTGCTCAATCGCCTGCCGTTCATCGTCGATCAACGCACCGGGTTGGCTTCGGGGTGTCAGCAGCCCGTCACGTTGGTAGGTGCGATCGGCAAACACCTCGCCTTTTACCACGAGTCCTTGCGCGCGGCCCGCCCGCAAGAGTTCTCCGCCCGCCAATCCGTAGAGCGCCAGATTGCCATCCAGTCCGGCCACTGTCCGCGCAATCGCTTCCGCCACGGAGGCCGTCCGCGCCGCAAGATTGTAGAGCGCACCGTGGGGTTTGACATAACGCACCTCGACGTCTTCGTCCGTTGCGATTTTTTGAAGCATCCTCACCTGATTGTGCACCAACTCGACAATCTCATCCACTGAAAGCAAGAGCTCCCTGCGTCCGAAGTGGTCCCTGTCATAAAAGCCCGGATGCGCTCCGACGATTACACCATGTTGTCGCGCCATGCGCACCGCGATTCTCATGCTGGATTCGTCACCCGCATGCCCGCCGCAGGCAATGCTTGCCGATGTGATCAACACCATCAACTCGGCGTCATGCCCCGCGCCTTCGCCAAGATCGCAGTTGAGGTCGATGCGTGCCATTTCACCGGCGCAGCCGCGCCTCCACTCCGGCGCGGAATACCGCAATGGAGTGCTCTTCTTCGAGGTAAAGCTGCTGGGCCTCGGCCAGGGAAACTTCCACGAAATTGATCTTCACACCTGCTCTCGCCTGGGCAAGACGCGGCAAATCAACCGAGATTACATGGGCTATCTTGGGATATCCTCCAAGAGTCTGCCGGTCCGCCATCAAAACAATGGGGTGGCCGTCCAAAGGAACCTGCACTGACCCAAAACCAACTCCTTCGGATACGAGCTCCCTCGATTCTTTCAGTTTGAGAACATGCCCGTCCAGGCGAAGTCCCATACGGTCCGACCGGGAAGTAAGCCGAAAGGATTTGGTGGAAAACACCTGTCGGCTGACCGCCGAAAACCAGTCCCACTGCAGCCCGCGCACAAACCGCACGCTGATCTCATCCGTTGCACTGACACGAAATTCCATGGCCGCACTCCAGCCTTCCGTTGTGCCTGCCATCACGGACTGACGGGCAGCCAGACGATCTCCCGTCTGCAATGCACGACCTTCCACTCCACCGATTGCAGCGCGCAACAACGTTCCCGCACCGCCCAATACACGCGGAATCTCAAAACCACCGGCCACCGCCAGATAAACGCGCGCCCCACCGACAAGCCTCATCAGTGAAAGGATCTGTCCTGCGGTCACTTTCAGAGGTCTCCATCCCGCAACCCCTTCAACCGTGGCTCCCGTCACCGCAATCCAAGTGTCCCGCAAAAATTTAATCTCCGGTCCTATCAGGGCCGCCTCCAACACCGGTTCGTCCTCGGCATTGCCAAGGAGCAAGTTTGCAATGCGCGCCGACCGACGGTCCATCGCGCCTCCCACCGGAATACCGAGATTCTGCCATCCAGGGCGACCCAAGTCCTGCACCGTGGTCAACACTCCGGGCTTCAGCACTTCGATGACGCACGCCTGTTTCGAGGGCTTGGGGAAAGCGGTCGCCTTGGGTGCGGCCACCTCCTTGTTCCACTCCTTTTCCGTGATCGGTTTGAATTTCACGGTGTCTCCCGGAGACAATAACGTCGGCAAGCTTTCCTCTTCGGGACGAAACAGCCGCAACGACGTCCTGCCGATCAGCGACCATCCTCCCGGCGTGGCCAGCGGATAGACCCCCGTCTGCGTCGACCCGATTCCCACGCTGCCGGCCGGCACTTCGGTGCGTGGCGTCGGACGGCGCGGCATATGAAGTTTGGGCGGCAATCCGAGCAGATAAGGAAACCCCGGAGAAAACCCGAGTGCGGCCACGCGATAGGTGGTTGCGCTGTGAAGCTTGATCACCTCCGCCTCCTTCAATTTGGCGTGTTTGGCCACTTCCGCCAGATCGGGACCGTGATCACCACCGTAACAGACCGGCACCACCAATTCACGACCGCCCTTGTTCTTGCGTGTGCGGGCGGCGGCCGCCGCACCCTCTATCAAAACCATTATCCGGTCACTCGGTGAACCGGCACCCACCGGGACCCGTGCGGGATCATAGTGAACCGTGATCGTCGCGTAGGCGGGCACGATATCGGTCACCCCCGGCAACAACGCCTCCGCCAGCGCTTGGGCGATGCCCGTCGCTTTTTCCAAAGCGGCGATGTCCGTCTTCGAAGTGAAGCTTATGTGAATCGCGCCATCACCGAGGGGCGTAAGTTGCATGCAGGCATCTGAAGACATTAATGGCGACACCTCAAGACCGGCGCTTGCTGATTAACCGAATATGCGACGCCAAACATCCAGCTAGCCCTCAAAGTCGCTCCGCCCAACGCGGGGCGGTTCATAAACGATCCTAACTGTTCCGGCACGTGCACTGATAATTAAGAGGATTGGATTGCAGTCCCGACACTAATCCCGGAACTGTTTCCTTTGATGTTTTTGCGCTTCCTGCCTTCCCTGTCGGCCTCACTTGTCCTGCTGTGTTTCACAGGCTGTCGTGAGCAAAAAATAACGACCTATCGTGTGCCCAAGGAAAACCCGCCGGCGGTTTCCCCTCACGATGACATGGAGACCGCCGACACGACCGCACCGGCTTCGCCCGCTGCTGACGTCGGGCCGCTCACGTGGCAGGCTCCATCCTCATGGATCGCCAAGCCTCTCGGCGCCATGCGCAAAGGAAGTTTCCTTGTAAAAGAAGATGACGGCACGGAAGCCGATGTCTCCATCATCTCTTTCCCCGGCGCCGCCGGCGGACTGGCCGAAAACCTCAACCGGTGGCGCGGTCAGGTTAAATTGCCACCTCTTTCCGCCGAAGAGCTTTCAAACGCCAGCACTGAACTCTCCGTCAATAATCTGAAGTTCACTGTCGTTGATTTTTCCGGCCAAGGCTCCACCGGCCCGACCCGTATCCTCGGTGCCGTGCTTTCTCTCGGCGACGAGACTTACTTCTTCAAACTGATCGGCCCTGCAGCACTCGCGGAAAAAGCCCGGCCGGATTTCATCGCCTTCCTCAAAACCGTAAAAAACCGCTGAGCCATGCGCGATACCTGGGATTCTTTCGTGAAGTTTTTCGTCTCGCTTAAGCTCACCGTCGCACTGCTCGCGCTGTCGATCATCCTGATCTTCGCCGCGACGCTCGACCAGGTCCACCTGGGTGTCTGGGCCGTGCAGGAAAAATATTTCCGCACCTTCTTCGTCCTCTGGAACGTCAAAGGCTTCCCCGTCCCTGTTTTCCCCGGAGGCTACTTTATCGGCGGACTGCTGCTCATCAACCTGGTCTGCGCCCACGCCTATCGCTTCAGGTTGTCCTGGAAAAAATCCGGCATCTTCCTCACCCATCTCGGCCTGATTCTCCTTCTCGTCGGCGAGCTCCTCACCAGCCTCTGGCAACAGGAATACAAGCTGCAGCTCGATCAAGGCCAGACACGCAACTACTCCGAAAGCTATCGCGACAGCGAACTCGCCATCATCGACGCCTCGGATCCCAAGTGGGATGAGGTCGTTGCTATTCCCGAAAAACGCCTCGTCAACGGCGACCCCATTCAAGTCGCCAAGCTTCCTTTCCGCGTCGTGGTAAACACCTACTACCCGAACGCCACGATGCAGATGCGCGACCAGCTGCCCAACGCTCCGGCCGCTCCCGCCACGCGCGACATCGGCGCCCGCCTCGCACTCATTCCGATGGCGATTACCTACAAGCAGGACGAGACCAACCTTCCCGCCGCCGTCATCGAGCTCATCGGCCCCGAAGGTTCGCTCGGCACCTGGCTCGTATCGAGCATGCTCCAACCCCAGACCTTTGACTACGCCGGAAAAACCTGGCGCCTCGCCCTGCGTTTCAAGCGCAACTACCAGCCCTATTCGATCACGCTGCTGAAATTTTCCCATGACATTTACATGGGCTCCGACATCCCGAAAAATTTCTCCAGCAAAATTCATCTCCGCTCTGACGACGGCAAAACCGACCGCGACGTGCTCATCTACATGAACAACCCCCTGCGCTACGGAGGCATGACCTTTTACCAGCAGAGCTTCGCCAACAACGACCAGACGTCCATCCTCCAAGTCGTCCGTAACCCTAGCTGGATGCTGCCCTACCTCGCCTGCATCTTGATGGGGCTCGGTCTCGTCATCCAGTTCGGCCTCCATCTCTTCGGTTTCTTCGCCAAGCGCCGCAAGGCCGCATCGTCATGAAACGCCTAATTCACACCCTTACTTTTCTGCTCGGTGCGCTGCATTTCGGAGGCTCGCCGTTATACTCCCAAGCTTCGGCCGGCTTTGATTTCGATGCCTTCGGCAAACTGCCCGTCGTCGCCAACGGCCGCGTCAAGCCTCTCGACAGCGTCGCGCGCAACAGCCTGCTCCTTCTTCAAGGCCGCCAAAGCATCAAGACACCGTCTGGCGAATCGCTCACGCCCATCCGCTGGCTGCTCGACGTTTTTTTTCGCCCCGGAATCGCCGACACCTACCAAGACTTCGAGATCGTCCACCCGGACCTGCTCGATCTCTTCAATCTGAGCCCCGAAGATGGCGCCGGCAAAAAACGCTTCTCCTACAGTCAGCTCGAAGCCCATCTTCAGGAAGTAGACCGACAAGCCTCGCTCGCCGAATCCGTCGAAGGCCCCAATCGCAATTCCTACCAGCGCGCCGTCCTTAATCTTCGCGACCATATCATCCTCTATCAGCAGTTGAAGCACAGTCTCGTCATGCCCGACGGAGGCGACTTCCTGGGCACACTCACATACCTTCAGGATCACGCCGCCGCTGCCGTCGAAGCCGTGCGCGCCCGTGAAGACAAAAAGCCGCACGACGAAAAACTCGCCGCATTTGCCATTGAAACCGGTGGCAACTTTCTCCGCATGGAGCAAATCGGCAACCTCCTCGCCATCCCGCCGCTCGCCGGCGACGACACCAAGACCGGCTGGCAGAAAACAGGTCAGGCCCTTCTCGAAACGTTTCAAGCCGGCAGCGTAAACCCTTACGCGCTCACCTATGCCGGCCTCGCCCACGCCTGGGTGCAACAAAACCCGCAGACGTTTAACAAAATCCTCGGTCTCTATCGCGCCGAGTTGCAAAAGTCTTTTCCGTCTTCGCTCAAGAAAACCGACGTGGAAGTGCGTTTCAACGCCACCGCGCCCTTCTACTACAGCATGTATCTCTACGTGCTCGCGTTCCTTCTCGCGATCATTTCATGGCTCAAGTGGCCCCGTGTGCTCCAAAAAACGGCATTCTATCTCATCCTGCTCGCCTGGATCGCCACGACCGCCGGCATTATCACCCGCATGTGGCTGGAAGGCCGCCCGCCTGTAACCAACCTCTATTCATCCGCCCTCTTCGTCGGATGGGGATCGGTCGGTCTTTGCCTCATCTTGGAGCGTATCTATAAAAACGGCATCGGCAGTGTCACCGCCGGCCTCGCCGGTTTTTGCACCCTGCTCATCGCTCATCACCTGGCGCTGAGTGGCGATACACTCGAGATGATGCGCGCGGTGCTCGATTCCAACTTCTGGCTCGCAACGCATGTCGTCGTCGTCACGACCGGCTACGCGGCAACGTTCCTCTCCGGTTTCCTGGCCATCGTCTATATCGTGCGCGGCATGTTTACCCGTTCGCTCGACAAAGCCACCGCCGACGCCCTCGCCCGCATGGTTTACGGGATCGTGTGCTTCGCCACGCTTTTCAGTCTTGTAGGCACGATCCTTGGCGGCATCTGGGCCGACCAATCTTGGGGCCGCTTCTGGGGCTGGGACCCCAAGGAAAACGGCGCGCTCATCATCGTTATCTGGAACGCCATCATCCTCCACGCCCGGTGGGGCGGCCTCGTCCGCCAGCGCGGCCTCATGGTGCTCGCCGTCTTCGGCAACATTGTCACGAGCTGGAGCTGGTTCGGCGTGAACATGCTGGGGGTCGGCCTGCACAGCTATGGTTTTATGGACGCCGCCTTCTGGTGGCTCATCGCCTTCGTCGCCAGCCAGCTCACACTTATCGCCCTTGCCCAGTTTCCTCTGGAAAAATGGCTGAGCTTCCGTTCGGCGAAAAATACGGCCTGAAACCGGGTCCGCCCGCGTGTGCGCACGACTATTGACGAGCCCCCCTGCTTCGCCGATGAAGGTTGACCACATTCAATGAGCAACGGCAACGGTTCTGTCCAGGCGACCCCCACTCCGACGATCAAACCTACGGATCTTCGTGGCATCTTGAAATACGTTCCGCGTTTTCAGGGACAGATCTTCGTGCTCGCAATCGACGGCGCCATCGTTGCCGACGAAAATTTCGGCAACCTCCTCGTCGACATCGCCGTGCTCCGCAGCCTCGGCATCAAGGTCGTGCTCGTTCACGGCATCGGCCAGCAGATCGAGGAACTTTCCGCGACCCGCAAGATCGCCATCACCAACGCGGACGGCACCGGCGTGACCGACGCCGCCACCCTCGACCTCGCCATCCGCGCCTCCTCGCGGGTCTCCCATCTCATCCTCGAGGGGCTCACCCAAAATGCGCTCAAGTGCGCCATCACGAATTCCGTGCGCGCCCTCAACATCGGCATCCTCAAGGGCGTCGACCAGCAGTTCACCGGCAAGGTTGATCGCGTTGACAAGGACTTCATCACCCATCTCGTCGAAGCGGACATTCTTCCGATCATCCAACCCATCGGCTACGGGCCCGACGGACGCTCCCTGCGCATCAACTCCGACCTCCTCGCAGCCGAGGTGGCCGAGGCGCTCGGCGCGTCGAAGATCATTTATCTGACCCCTCAGGCCGGCTTGGAAATCAACGGCGAAATCAAGCGCGACATTGCTGTCGATACCCTCCGCGCGCTCCTGAAGGAACACCCCGAGCACCTGAGCGAACTCTCGCGCAGCAAGGCCATACACGCCGTGCGCGCCATCGAGACCGGCGTGCCGCGTGTCCATATCGTGGACGGCCGCACCTTTGACGGCCTGATCAACGAGATTTTCTCCAGCGAAGGCGTCGGCTCTCTCATCTACGCGAACGATTACCAGCAGATCCGCAAGGCCACCAAGCGTGACGTGCGCTTTCTCTACAATCTCACGCGCAACGCCGTGAAGCGGGAGGAGCTGCTCCACCGCACCCAGCAGGCTATCGAAAAAAATATAGACCAGTTCTACGTCTTCGAGATCGACGAGAACATCATCGCCTGCGTCACGCTCTACTTCTATCCGGACAAGCCTCAACTCGCGGAGATCGGCTCCCTCTACGTGCTGCCTTTTTACCACAACCGCGGCGTCGGTCGGAAAATGGTCGATTTCGCCTGCATGCGGGCAAAGGAAAAGGGAGTGGCTTCAGTCGTGGCTCTTTCCACCCAAAGCTACTCCTTCTTCACCTCCGTGATGGGTTTCGAGGAGGCCGAGAAAAACGTCCTCCCCGAAGCGCGGCTGAAGGCCTACGAGGAAAGCGGCCGCAATCCCAAGGTCATGGTCAAGCAGCTCTGAGCGTTTGCTCAGCCCTTCAATTCGACGATCAACTGGATCTCCGTCGTCGAGTTTTTAGGCAGACCGGCCACGGCCACGGCTGCGCGGGCATGTTTGCCGGCATCACCAAAGACCGCCACGAGCAGGTCGCTCGCGCCGTTGATCACCGCCGGACTGTCGGCGAAGCCGCTGACCGCGTTGACGAATCCATTCACCATGACGATGCGCGCCACGGAATCGAGCGAGCCCGTCGCCGCCTTGATGTTGGCGAGCGCGTTGAGCACGCAGACCTTGGCCGATTCGTAGGCGGTCTGAACGGTGTGTTCCTTCCCGACCTGTCCTTCATGGGTCATCTTGCCGTCGGCGATGCAGATCGTGCCGGCGCAGAATAACAGGTTTCCCGTGCGCACGGTCGGCACATAGTTGCCGGCGGCCGCCGCAGTGGCGGGAAGTTTAAGACCAAGTTCAGCGAGCTTTGCTTCGGGATTCATGAAAGAGGGTTTGAAAACGCAATCACGCGCGCGATGCAAGACGCAGCAGTCGCGCCGCGTTTTCTCCCAGCACGTTTTCAGCAATGACTTCCGGCATGGTCGCACGCGCCTGTGCCAAAAATCCGCCCATCGACTCGCTGTTCTCGTCGCGGGGGTAAAGATCGAGAGGATAATCGGTGCCCCACAACACTCTGTCCTCGCCGCAGGCCGACACGCCTTCTTCCAGCACTGTCTGCGCGTAAAGCAAGGGCGATGCAGCCGTGTCGAAATAGACATTTTGGGGCATTTTCACCGCATGCCGCCACCAGCGACCGCCCCAATGGGCCAGGATGAAGTTCACTTTGGGAAACGCCAAAGCCATCGCCATAAAGTCAATGAGTGGTGTCTCAACACGTCCGGGATAATTCCCGGTGGCTGGCGATGGATCGGTCACATGCAGATTGACGGGAAGACCGAGCTCGTCCGCCAGCGCCAGCACCGCCAGCCAGCGCGGATCATCCATCGCCACCCCCTGCGAGTGCGGCGAAAGTTCACCCAGCCCGCCCAAACCCTCGCCACGCGCGCGCCATATCTCGGTCAAGGCCGCCTCGCCCGCCGCCGGCTGCACCGAGGCAAACGCCGTCAACCGGTCCGGGTGAGCCCGGATGCACTCCGCGTAAAACCGGTTTTGCGCCACGCAGCTTTCGTGCGTCTCCCAATACCAACCGAGCAGCACCGCACGATCCACCTCCGCTTCATCCATCGTCTTAAGCAAATCGGTGACCGATGGAAACCGCTGCACCGGCCGGCCGTTTTTTCGTTTTCGGGTGCATAACGTCGCCCAATGCCGCTCGCCATGCGCCGCCGCCCAACCCGCGGGGTCGCGGTTCAAATCAGGCGGATACAGGTGGACATGCGCATCAATGACCGGCACGCGTGGAAAATCGTTCGTTGCGCCGTTCAGGGCAATCCGCAAGTCTCTCGCCCGACCAGCCATGTCCAAGATCATCCCGTTCAACTCCGCCGCCATGCCCGCCGAGGAGCCTGACTTTCAGTCACTCATCTCGGAGCTGCAGCATGCCACCGGCAGCGTGCTCGAGCCGAAAATGCTCGATGAACGGCCGATCTATGGAACGACCCTCTACCTCGCGACCTGTCCGCTCGACACCCGTTACGGTCCGTTTCGCGCCTACATCTTTCAGGATATCGTCGACAAGCACTACGTCATCGCGCTCGCGCACGGAGACATTTGTCAGGCCAAAACCCTCTACACACGGTTGCATTCCTCCTGTGTGACCAGTGAGACGCTGCGAGGCTGCGACTGCGATTGCGTTCAACAGCTCGAAGGAGCCTTCAAGGTCATCGCAGCCAAGGGCAAAGGCATCCTCTTCTATTTGATGCAGGAAGGCCGCGGAGTCGGTTTTGTCGGCAAGGCGCGCGACCGCATGCTCGTGCAGGCATCGCTCGATCAAATCTCGACCTTCCAAGCCTACGCCGCGATGGGTCTCAAAAAAGACCACCGCAACTACGAAAGCATTTCCCACATCTGCCACCTGCTCGGCATCACCGCTTCGTTCACCGTTCTCACCAACAACCCCGACAAGATCGACGCCCTCCGGGCACAGGGCATCACCGTCGCCGGCACCGAGACATTGGAAATCGAGCCCGGCCCTTTCAACCTCGCCTACCTCACCTCCAAGGCCGCCGGCGGGCACATCCTCAAGCGCCCGTCTGAAAGCGCCGTAAAGCGAGCCCTCCCGCCCGAGCCGGTCGTGCCTTTCAAGCCACACGCGCTGCCCGAGGCGCGCCGGTTCATTTACTCCGCCAGTTACTTTCTGCCGATGAATCCGGTGGACGACGACATCCTGCTCACGGAGTCGCAGTTCAAGGAGCTTTTTCACAAACAATCCATCGAGCGCTACATGGCCGGCCCGACCCCGCTTGTGCTCGGCTACCAACTCATCCGAGGCAACCGTTTCTTCGTCAGAATAGCCGCCTGCAATCTCACCGCTTTTAAAAAAGAAAATCCGAACGATCCCATCGTCGACCTGCTGACCACACCCTACTGGTTCCGCGTCCACGTTTACTACGACCTCGTCACGAACCACGATTTCGTCGTGCTCACCCACGGAAATCCAACGCCAAGCGACATTCCAGTTGTCCGCGTGCACAGTGAATCGATCTTCAACCGCTTCCCTCTTCGCACCACGGAAAACCGCGATAAGCTCAAGCAATCGGTCAAACACATCGTCACCTACGGCTCGGGCGCGATGCTTCTGCTTCACAACGACGGACGCGGCGCCGGCTTCGGCGCCCACGCGACCGACGCCATGATGGCCGACACCGGCCAGGCGCGCTCCTCCGACGATGCCTACCGTCAACTCGGCGTGGGCTACGACAGCCGCGACTACGACGCGTCCATCGTCCTGTTGAAGCACCACATCCCGAACGAAAAAATTCAAATGGTGATGAACTCGCCGGACAGTCTGGTGAAGAAACCCGAATACGCCGAGGCTCTCAACCGCCACCGCATCGACGTCGACCGGTGGATATTCCTAGACTGCGAGCCGTCCTGAAGTGGTTCAGGCGGGACCGGAAATTCCGAAAAGGCCATAGACCCGCTGCGTCCACGCCGAAGGCAACAGGGTGTCGAAGAGCAGCTTCACGTTGAGCGCGATGATCACTAGCGTGATGGTCCAGCCAAGCACCTTGATCCAAAGCGGATTTACAAACTCGCCCATTTTTGAGCGATCACTCGTGAACCGCATGAGCGGCCAGCAGGCGAAGCCCAGCTGCATGCTCAGACACACCTGGCTGGCCACGAGCAGCGCCGTGCTCTTGCTTTCGCCGAAAATACTGATGACCACCACCGCCGGCACAATTGCAATGCCCCGGGTAATGAGCCTTCGCAGCCACGGCCGCAGACGAATATTTAGAAACCCCTCCATCACGATCTGACCGGCCAGCGTGCCCGTAAGCGTGGAATTCTGACCCGCAGCCAGCAAGGCGATCGCGAAAAGCGTGCTCGCAAACGTAACACCCAGCACGCCGTCCATCAGGTGATAAGCCTCTTGGATCTCGCCCACGCCCTCGTGCCCGTTGCCGTGAAAAGAAGCCGCCGCGAGGATCAAAATGGCCGCGTTGATGAAGAGCGCGAACATCAGCGCGACCGTCGAGTCGATGGTCGCATATTTCACCGCCTCGCGCCGACCGACCGGTGTGCGCTCGAATTTGCGCGTCTGCACGATGGCGGAATGCAGATAGAGATTGTGCGGCATGACGGTCGCACCGATGATGCCGATGGCCACATAAAGCATCCCGGAATGTTTCAGGAGTTCCAGTCGCGGCATGAAACCGCTGAACACACCGCCCATATCGGGCTTGGCGACGATCATCTCGACGGCAAAACACACCGCGATGGTGGCGATCAGCGTGATGACCACCGCCTCGATGTAGCGAAATCCCTTCTTTTGCAGCAGCAGCACGACCAGCACGTCGGCCACCGTGATGATACAGCCCCACACCATGGGAATTCCGAAGAGCAACTGTAACGCGATGGCCGAGCCGATGACCTCCGCAAGGTCGCACGCCGCGATGGCCAGTTCGCAAAGAATCCATTGAAACCAGACCACGGGCGTCGAGTAGTGGTCGCGACAGGCCTGCGCGAGATCGCGCCCCGTGGCCACGCCCAGCTTGATGCACAAATGCTGGAGCAGGATCGCCATCAGATTCGAAATCAAGATGACGGAAAGCAGCGTATAGCCGAACTGCGCCCCGCCCGAGAGATCGGTGGCCCAGTTGCCCGGATCCATGTAACCGACCGAAACGAGAAAACCCGGCCCCGCGAACGCCAGGCACTTCCGCCATATCGAAGCTCCGGTGCCGGGAACCCCCACGGTGTTGTTCACCTCGGGAAGGGATGCGTTGAGTGCGTCGCGCCGCCAAACGCGGGGCGCGTCCGTCTTCGTGTTGTCTGGCAAAGGTGACATGATCGTTGATTACATGATTGATTAAAAAGAATAGGAGCGATCAGAACCGCCGTGATACGCCGACAAAGGGATTCCAATCGGGAGCGGCGCCCGTCACACCGATGTTCACGCCGGCGTCCAATTGCGTGTTTTCACCGATGCCATAGGTCAGTCCAAAATCCAGCAACCCGACCCAGTCGGTCCCACGTTCGGCGCTGATCTCGCTGTAAAACTCAACATAACCGGACAGTTCACCGACGATGCCATGCCCCACGGTAATCGTATTTACAAACGCCGCATGAGAGCCCGAGCCGCGGTCATTGTGCACGCAATCCACCTCCGTCATGGCGCCAAGATCCCAACCGCCCGGCAAGCTGACCGCCAAGGGAAAAATCACGCCGCCCTCGACTGATTGATTGCCCACACCGTCCTGACTGGTCGGAAACTTCACAAACGGCATGACACCAAAGGCCGTCGTCCCGCCATCGTTGCCCCAGAAGTTATGCTTCACCCGCACCGTCATGTCTCCAAAGCCGTCCTGACGCATCGCCGTGCCTGCCACGCGATCCTTGGTGCGAACCTGGTTATAGGTGCCGATCACCCACTGCACATCCGTGTTAGGAGTCAGCCCCGCCTTCAGGTTGACCGTCCCAAACGACCACATATTTGTGCGAGTATTGCCACCTCCGGATTTATCCCGGCCATGGGTGTAATTCGCCACATCCGTCTCGATTTGAAAGTGCCCTGCATCGACCGTGAACGGGCTTTCCGTGAGGTCCGGGCGGTCCGTGTTAAGCGGACGCAGTTGCCCGGCAGGAACCGGATTAAAAAGCGAATAATCCGCCAGAACCGTGGATGCCGTCGCTCCACCAAGCCCCATTGCAACGCCCGCAGAAGCGGCACGAAGCGACAATCTCACCGAAGAACCAAATAGAACCATGCATCAAAGAGCATTCGTCTTTTATTACAGTCAAGTAACAAATTTAGGGTATACTAAATTTTAAAGCCTACACTTCATTTCTCTCTGGCATCGACTCACTTCGGCTTGCCCCGTTTCGCAACATCCAACCACACTGCGCACGATGTCGCAGTCGTTTGCCCGGCTGGTTTTTTTCATCACGGCGGTGTTTTTCGCCGTGTTTTTCATCTGGCCCATAATCCAAATCCTCAAAGGCGGTTTTATCGACGCCGACGGACATCTCACCTTCGCCTACGTCGTCGCACTGCTCAAAGACCCGATCTATCTCGGCGGCATCACCAACTCCTTTCTACTCGCCTGCGCGACGACCGCCCTGGCTTTTCTCATAGCCATACCTTTGGCAGTCATCAGCGATCGCTTTCTTTTCCCCTTCAAGGGACTGCTCGGCTCGCTCGTTCTCATTCCGATGATCCTGCCGCCTTTCGTCGGGGCCATCGGCATCAAACAAATCTTCGGACAATACGGCGCATTCAACGCCCTGCTCATCCACCTGCACTTGCGCCCCGAAGGCTGGACCTATGACTGGTTCGCCGTGAGTCCGTTTATTGGCATCGCCATCATCAACGCCCTCTCCCTCTACCCCATTGTCTACCTCAACACCGTAGCAGCCCTCGCCAATATTGACCCTGCCATGGAAGAGGCCGCCCAAAATCTCGGCTGCACCGGCTTCCGCCGTTTCTTCAAGGTCACTCTGCCTCTCATTCGTCCGGGGCTCTTCGCCGGTGGCACCATTGTCTTCATCTGGGGTTTCACCGAACTAGGCGTGCCGTTGATCTTCGATTATCCACGCGTGATCGCGGTGCAGATTTTTGACGGACTCAAAGACATCGGGGGCAATCCGTTTCCCTACGCGCTCGTCGCCATTATGCTCGCAAGCACGGTCATTCTCTACGCCTTGGGCAAAGGTTTTTTCGGACGCCAAGGATACGCCATGATGGCCAAGGCCACGAGTTCGGGCGGTGCACGTCCGCTGCCTGCCGGGCAAGCATGGCTATGCACATTGTTCTTCGGAGGCGTCACTTTCCTCGCGGTGCTGCCGCATATCGGCGTGGTGTTGGTGGCATTCTCCCGCGACTGGTATGCAACCGTGCTTCCCGCGCACCTGACCTTGGAAAATTTCCGCCTCGCCCTCGGCAACAACCTCACGGTGCCGGCCATCGCCAACAGCCTGAAATTCGCCAGCATCTCAACCCTCGTCGATGTGATCCTCGGCATCGCCATCGCGCACGTAATCGTGCGCTCCAAAATCGCCGGACGGCAGATTCTCGATTTCATGTCCATGCTGCCGCTGGCCGTGCCCGGACTCGTGATCGCATTTGGGTATCTTGCGATGAGCCAGGAGGGGAAGGTTTTCTCGTTTCTGAATCCGGTGAACAACCCCACCATCCTCCTCATCATCGCCTACTCCATTCGCCGCCTGCCTTACGTCGTGCGTTCGGCGGCGGCCGGTTTCCAGCAGACCAGCGAGACGCTGGAGGAAGCCGCCCAAAATCTCGGCTGTCCGCCGCTCAAGGCCACGTTCAAGATCACCCTGCCTCTTATCGCGGCCAATCTCATCGCCGGAGGACTTCTTGCGTTTGCCTTCGCCATGCTGGAAGTCTCCGACTCGCTCGTGCTCGCGCAGAAGCAGGCGTTTTATCCGATCACCAAGGCGATCCTCGAACTTTTCCAACTGCTCGGCGACGGCAAGTTCATCGCCAGCGCACTCGGCGTTTGGGCGATGGTTTTTCTCGGCGTGACCATCATCGGCATGAGCCTCGTGCTTGGAAAAAAACTCGGCTCGATTTTCCGGGTTTGACCGCGAGTAAAAAAAGCGTGCGTGTCGTTGGCCATGTTTTACCTGCTCGTCGTCTCCCTTCTTTGGGCCTTCTCCTTCGGGCTGATCAAGGGACAGCTTACCGGACTGGATTCGATGGCTGTGACGATGGTGCGCCTGGCCTTTGCATTGGTGATTTTCCTCCCATTTCTTCGTCTTGAAAAAATCCCGCGCAAGGCGCTTGGCTGGCTGGCCACGATTGGCGCGATTCAGTTCGGCCTCATGTATGTGCTCTATCTCAAATCGTATAGCTACCTGCAAGCGCACGAGGTCGCGCTATTCACTATTCTGACACCCGTCTATGTCACCATGCTCGACGCGGCCCTAGAAAACCACCTGCGCCCCCGCCACGCCATCGCCGCCACGCTGGCGGTTGCCGGGGCCGGAGCGCTGCTATGGCGCTCAACTTTTAGCGAGGACCTGATGAAGGGATTTTTCCTGGTGCAGGTTTCCAACCTGTGTTTTGCCGCCGGCCAAATCGCCTACAAGCGCACACGTCCGCTCCTCGGATCGGCCGGCGAGATGAACTTGTTTGCCGTGCTCATGTCCGGCGCGTTTGTGACGGCCGCGATTGCCTCCGGCATCTTCACCCATTGGTCGGAGTTTCATCCCACGCCGAAGCAATGGGGCGTGCTGGCTTATCTCGGCGCGCTCGCGAGCGGCCTCGGTTTTTTCGGATGGAATCTCGGGGTGACACGCGTGAACACCGGCACACTCGCCGCATTTAACAACATGAAGATACCTCTGGCCGTCGCCTGCTCGTTGATCTTCTTCGGCGGCACGGCCGACCTGCCAAGGCTTGTTACGAGCCTTGGCCTCCTTGGCGCCGCCGTGCTGGTCGCCGAAAATAAAAAGCCCGCCCCTGAAACAGGAGGCGGGCTGAAAGAATAACCCCGGCCAAAGCAGACTTAGCGGCTGGCGTAGTAGGCGTTGATCTTGTCGGCGACATCACGGAAGCTGATATCATCACTGTAGATGATCTTGTATTCGTTGATGGCCTCGTCGGTCTTGCCCATCGATTCGTAGCACTCCGCCAACTGGTAGATGATATCCTTCTTGGCGTCATCCATCGTCGAGGTTTCGGACTTCGCGATCTGAAACTGGGCGACCGCAAGGTCGAACATTTTGCGCTCCTTGAGCGCCCGGCCCATGCCGGTGATCGCCGCGATGCGCACCTTGGGATTTTTTTGGGCCTGCTGATAATTGGCGATGGCGCTCTGATAATCGCCGGCCTCGAAGTAAAGATTGGCGAGCGTGAAACGTCCTTCGTAATCGTTCGGATAGCGTTCGACGTAGGCCTTCGCCTGGGAGATTTCAAAGGCGGCGAAATCCGTCCTGGCCTTTTCAAACTCGGCCTTGAGCGCGGCGTCATCGGGAGCGGCCGTCATGCGATTCTCCAGATCCTTCAACTTCTTTTCCAAAATGGCGGCCTGAAGGTCATTCTCCTGTTTCTCCAAACTGGTGTCGGCCGCGCCGGAAGGCAGTTTGCGAGCCTGCTGCACATAGTTGAGCGCCTCTTCGAAGTTGTTCAGTTTGCGGTAGCCGTCGACCACGCTGCGATAGTGGTTCAGGTTGTCGGGCTGCGCTTTCACGCGCGCGACCGCCTCGGCGATAAGGCGGTGCGTCATCTCGTCGGATGTAACAACCTTCGAGGCCTGTTCGAGGGAAACGGACTGGGCTTCGTCGCGGAGTTTGTCCCGGAAAGAACCTTCCTCTTCCCAATTTCCCTTTTCCGTGGTCTGCGCGATGGCGGCCTTACGCATGACCGCAAGGGCATCGCCGTCCTGAGGGGATAACTTGAGAAGCCGGTCCGCAGTGCGCAGCGCCTCCTTCGGTTTTTTTGCGGTCAGATAGGCTTCGGCAAGCGTGAGCAACGCCTCGCGATCCGTCGGCTGCAGTTCATGAATCGCCTCCCAGGCAAAAGCCACCGTATCGGGCAGATCGAGACCTTGGGCCGCCTCGGCCAAAAGTTTCAACGCGGGCACGCTGGTGGGATCGGCGGCGAGAAGTTTCTCGGCGTTTTCCAGTTGTTGCGAAGGTTCTTTTTTTCCACCGCCAAATAAAAATCCGGCCTGCGTGACCGAACCAAAGGCCTTGGTGAAAAATTTGTTTTTGGAATGGAACTGACGCAGTTGGGCGGCGCGTTGAAGGCGGCGAACCGGAAGACACGCCGGAGCGTTCTTGAGAACCTGAGCGGTCACTTCGATGACATATTCGAGATTGCCGCGATGAAGCGCCACTTGCGCATTTTCAAGCTGCTTTTGAATACGAACATCAAGGGCTGAAACGGGGATTTCTGGCATAGGGGATTCATCAAACAAATCGCTTGTCTGGAAACGGTCAACGCTGGAGTGCCTTTTAGACGACTTGCAAATCGACACTCGCCGCCGTCGCAAGCCGGTCGATACCCGCTTGCACTACAGTCTCGGTTGGCCCTTCCACCAACAAACGCAACTTGGCTTCAGTGCCCGAGAAGCGCACCAACACCCGCCCTCGGGAACCCAGCTCGGATTCCAAGGCGGCGATCTCCGCCGATAATGCAACGCAAGCGGACAACGCCTTGCGCTCACGAACCTTCAAATTTCGCGTGGCTTGCGGGAATTTCTGCAGCACCTTGCGCAACCCGGAAAGCGGCTTGCCCGTGGCCAGCATGACTTCCAGCACTTTGAGCGCCGCGACAAGTCCGTCACCCGTCGGCGCGATTTCCGCGCAAATGATATGCCCGCTCGATTCCCCGCCTAAACGAGCACCTTCCGCCAGCATGCGCTCGATTACATAGCGATCGCCCACTGCCGTGCGTAAAACGCGCCCACCGGCCGCGGTTACGGCGGCATCCACCCCCAGATTGCTTTGCACGGTCACCACCAGCGTGTCGGCGGCGAGGCCTCTATGCCGCAGTGCATGGACCGCCAGCAACGTGAGCACCTCGTCACCATCAAGGACCTTGCCGTGCTCGTCGCACAGGATGCAGCGGTCGCCATCGCCGTCATGCGCGATACCCAGTCGTGCGCCGGTCTCGATCACCTTGGCGGTCAGTTTTTCCGGATGTTCGCTCCCTACGCCGGCATTGATGTTAAGCCCGTCCGGATCGGCGCCTATCGCAACAATATCCGCCCCCAAGGCGCGCAACACCTGCGGGCTCGTCCGCGCAGTCGCACCGTTTGCCGTGTCCAAAACGATCTTCCAGCCCACCAACGCTTGCTTCGGCAACAGGCCGGTGGCCGCCACAATATAATCGGCCACGGCCTTCGACTGTTCCACCGGTGTAAAGTCCCTCGATCCGATCGCGACTGCCGGCAAAAACTCCTCGATGCGCGCCTCATCTACGTCGGTGAGCTTGATGCCGGTGCCGGCGAAAAACTTAATGCCGTTGTCCGAAGCAGGATTGTGCGACGCCGTCACAACGACGCCCAGCACCGCACCCTGTGCGCGCACTGCCTGGGCCACCGCAGGCGTCGGCAACACGCCCAGCGAAATCGGTTCCAAGCCCGCCGAGACAAGTCCCGCCGCCACCGCCCGCACGAGCGATTCGCCCGAGGCACGCGTATCGCGGCCGACGACCACGCGACCGGCGCCGCCGGCCCACTTCCCCGCCGCTTGTCCGAGACGAAAGGCGAAGTCTTCGTTTATCACGGGACCGCCATAGGGCCCGCGCACTCCATCGGTGCCGAAATACTCGCGTTTCATGCGGCAAAAAAATCTTTGGTTGCGGAAATTTTCCCCCTTACCGCACCGCCCAGCAAAAGCTCGCGGGCTTGCTCGATGGCGTCACGAGGCGAAGCGATGCGCCCCGTGATCCAGAGCGCGACCGCCGTGTTGAACACGATCGTATCCACCAACCCGGCGGGTGCACGCCCCGCCAGCAACGCATCAACAATGGCCATGTTCACGGCCAAATCGCCGCCTTGAAGGTCACTGAACGGCGTGCGGACAAATCCGTAGTCGGCCGCGTCCCAATTGCCGTCAACCGCGCGCAGCCTGCCGATGCCACGCACATGGTTCGAAGTTGTCGTCGTCAGTTCGTCGATGCCACGTCCCGGCTCGATGACACCATGCGCGGCCAGGCCGGCCTTGGTCCCCAGAAGATCAAACACATCGGCGAGTTTCGTCACCCATGCGTCGGAAAAAACACCGAGCAGCACATGCCCGGGACGTCCCGGATTGATCAGCGGGCCAAGAATATTGAACACCGAACGCCGGCCCTGAGCCGCAAGCAGTTTTCTCACCGGCGCGATATGCTTGAAGGCGGGATGATAGGCAGGAGCAAAAAAGAAGGCGTAGCCGAGCTGTCCAAGCGCCGCGCGCTGCTTTTCCGGCGGCGCCTGCAGATCGACACCGAGGGCCGCCAACAGGTCGGCGCTGCCACACTTCGATGTCACGCCACGGTTGCCATGCTTCATCACCGGCACGCCGGCGCAGGCCAGCGTGAGCACGACCATGCTGGAAATATTAAAACCTCCCGCGAGATCCCCGCCCGTGCCGACGATGTCGATCGCCTCATCAGCCCACGCCTCTACGCCGGGGTTGATCGCCCGCGCGCGAAACTCACGGGCAAACGCCGCCACCTCGGCGGCCGTTTCCCCCTTGTCGCCGAGCGCGGCGAGAAACGCCGCCTTGCCTTCGTCAGCGACCTCGGGCGACGCCAGCTCGGCGGAAGCATCCGCCACTTCGGCAGACGTCAGCTCCTGGCGCGCCAGCAGTTGGCGCGTGAGTTCGGAAAGTTGAGGCATGAGGTCACATGGAATCGAAAAAGCTCCGCGCGTGGAAAGCATAAACTCGACACTCCGCCGTCCTTCTGGGAGCAACGCGCGTGCGTCGCATCATCCCTTTTCTCGGACTCTGCCTTGCGCTTGCCTCTTCTTGTTTCGGCGATTCCCCTGGGGAAATCGCGGCGAAGCCTGCTCCTGTTGCGGAGCTCAGCACGAAGGACGCCGTCATCCTCGGCGTCATCGAAGGCATCACCGAATTCCTTCCCATTTCGTCCACCGGGCATCTGATCATCGCCAACACATTCCTCCATCTCGATGGGGAAACCCCTCTTAATGGCGCCGACGGTCAGCCCTTGTGGTATAAAAAACCTTCGCCGAAACATCCCGAGGGCGAACCCCTAACCCTGAAACTCGCCGCCGACACCTACTCGGTCGTGATCCAATTTGGCGCCATCGCCGCCGTCGCCGGACTGTATTGGCAGCAAATCCGCTCCATTCTCCTTGGCTTGGTCGGCCGCGATTCGGCCGGCTTGCGGCTGTTGCGCAATCTCATCATCGCCTTCATCCCTGCAGCAGTGATCGGTCTCGCTACGCATGACTGGATCGACAAACACCTCTTCTCCATCGCGGCGGTCGTCACCGCGCAAATAAGTGGTGCCGTGCTGATGTTCGCCGCCGAACGCTGGCGCAAACATCACGCATCCACCATGCCGATCAGCGAACTGACCTCCCGCAAGGCCCTCGGCATCGGAGCGCTCCAATGCGCCGCGCTTTGGCCGGGCACCAGCAGGTCCATGACCACCATCGTAGGCGGCTATTTCGCCGGCCTCGATCCCCGCAAGGCCGCGGAGTTCAGCTTTCTGCTTGGACTCGTTACACTTACCGCCGCAACTTTTTACAAAAGCTACAAGTCGGGGCCAGCCATGATCGAGGTCTTTGGCTGGCCTCATGTGATCCTGGGTTGCGTCGTGGCGGCCGTCACTGCGGCATTTTCGATCCGTTTCCTGATCCATTATCTCACCCGTCACGGACTCGGACTTTTCGCCGTTTATCGGTTGGTCACAGCCGCGGTCCTTATCGCCTGGTTTCTGATCTGAACTGAACACATGTTTATAGCGCTTGACGATGGAAAGCGCAGCCCTCTACTTTCATCCTTTATCTTACATCAAAGACTTCGAAACACGAACGTCTCCTACATCTTTAATCCACACCCACCATGGCTAATCCGAAACGCAAGCAGTCCAAACGCCGCAGCGCCAACCGCCGCGCAGCCAACGCTTTCAAAGCTCCCCAGATCGCCAAAGATCCGACTGATGGCACCGCTTTCCGTCCTCACCACGTGAATCCGACCAACGGCACTTATCGCGGCCGCCAAGTGGTCAACGTCGAGGTCTAAACCTCGCCAACCGGCACAGTTATCACCATCCCGGCGATGGTTACCCCATCCGGTGTATCCGGGCGCATCGCGGTTGACGCAATGGGCGCCGATCTAGGCCCCACTGAAGTAGTCGCGGCCGTAAAGCTCGCCCTCAGCGAGTTTTCCGATCTCAACCCGGTCACCTTGGTAGGCGATGAGGCGGTGTTAAAACCGCTTCTTCAACAACACGGTCTGGGCGCACATCCGGCGCTCAGGCTTTTTCATGCCTCCGAAGTCGTCACCATGGACGACAAGCCGATGCTTGCGCTCAAGCGCAAGAAGGACGCCTCGATGTTCCAAGCCATCGAGCAGGTTAAATCCGGCGAAGCATCCGCCGTGGTCAGCTGCGGCAACACCGGTGCGCTCATGGCCGGCGGCACTATAAAACTGCGCACACTGGAAGGGGTCGCGCGACCCGCTCTCGCCGCAATCATCCCGAGGGAAAACGGCTATTTCATCCTCATCGATGCCGGTGCCAATCCCGAGTCCGATCCCGAACATCTCGTTCACAACGCGATCCTCGGCACCCACTACGCCCGTGTCGTCTTGGGCGTGGCCAATCCCCGGGTCGGCCTGCTCACGATCGGCACCGAAGAGGGCAAGGGCAACGCACTCATCGCCGCGACCCACGATCATCTGAAAGGCATCGGCGACCTCATCAACTACGTCGGGCCGACCGAAGGCTTTCAGGTCTTCACCGACCATTGTGATGTGGCCGTATGCGACGGCTTTGTCGGCAATCTTCTTTTGAAAAGCTGGGAGTCGCTCGCTCACTTTTTCTCGGCCACGCTCAAGGGCGAGCTCAAGGCCAATCCGCTGCGCCTCACCGGCGCGGTGCTCGCCGGAGGCGCTTTCAAGGCGCTCAAAAAACGCATCAATCCGGAGACTTACGGTGGCGCGCCCTTGCTCGGACTGCGCGGCAACGTTCTCAAGGCCCACGGTTCCAGCAATCGCCATGCGATCAAAAACGCGATTCGTGTCGCCAGCACCGTGGTGAAAGCGGACATGATCCACCACATCGAAACCGATATCGCCCGCGCCAACCTTGTCATCCGCCCGCAACCGGCTTCCACTTCCTGATACCATCCGTATCCCGTTCCGGACGTTTCATTTTTCATCAAGCATCTCACATGGGTTCCCCTGCTATCGCCATTCTCGGCACCGGTTCCTACGCCCCCGGGAAAATCCTGACCAACGACGATCTGTCGAAGCAGGTGGACACCTCCCACGAATGGATTTTCACCCGCACGGGCATCTGTGAGCGCCGCATTGCCAACGACGAGGAAACCACCTCGGCCATGGCCGCCGCTTCCGCACGGGCCGCCATGGCCGATGCCGGAGTGACCGCCGCGGATATCGATCTTATCATCGTGGCCACGGTTACGCCGGACATGCCGATGCCCGCCACCGCCTGCTTCGTTCAGGACATGCTCGGGGTTTCGCCACGTGCCGCATGTTTCGATGTCAACGCGGCCTGCTCCGGTTTTATTTACGCACTCGACACCGCGTGGGCCATGTTGGCCTCGGGCCGTTACCGGCACGCCCTCGTCATCGGCGCGGAAAAGTTGTCGTCGGTGGTAAACTGGAAAGACCGCACCACCTGCGTGCTTTTCGGCGACGGTGCCGGAGCCGTCGTGCTTGGACCCTCCCGCGACACCGCGGAAATACTCGGAGTTCGCCTTTATGCCGAAGGCAGCCACACCAATCTTCTTTGTATTCCCGGTGGCGGCAGCCGCGTGCCGGAGCCTGCGGCCAACCCCGATGGACCGCAGCGCAGCATCGCCATGAAAGGACGTGAGATTTTCAAAATCGCCGTCCGTGAAATGGAACAGGCAACCCGCGAAATCCTCACCGAGCACGGTCTCGAAGCCCATCAACTCGCTTGTGTGATACCCCATCAGGCCAATCTCCGCATAATCCACGCCCTCGCCGAATATTTGGATCTGCCACGAGACCGGCTCTTCGTAAATGTTGACCGCTACGGCAACACCTCCGCAGCTTCCATCCCCTTGGCGTTGGACGAAGCCCGCCGCGCCGGACGCATCAAGTCCGGTGATATCATGCTCTTGGTCGCCTTCGGGGCAGGCTTGACCTATGGGTCCGCACTGGTTCGCTGGTAAATCTTTCCCGACATGCCCATCACGCCTGCCCGCGCCCTGCCTGCGCTCTGCCTCTTCACTCTCATGCTTGCGGTTATCACGGGTTCTGCCCGGGCCGATCTGGTGTGGACCCCCCAAGGTGGCTGGAAGGTTCAGGGCGACAGCGCACTCAAGGGACTCCTCCCTGAGGAAGGTCGCAACGCCTTGGATTCCATGAACAAGGCCCGCGCCACCGAAGAAAACGGCCATCACTCCTCCGCGATGAGCAGCTACGAGCACATCGCCAAGCAATACCCCCACTCCATCTACGCTCCCGAAGCCCTGTATCGGGCCGCCAAAATCCGCCTGGAGCGCAAACAATACTTCAAGGCCTTCGACGAATTTCAGAACGTCGCCACGAACTATCCCAACACATCACACTTTGACGATATCATTGGCGAACAATACCGCATCGCCAACGCCTTGGTCGAAGGATCGCGCAACCGGTATTTCGGGCTGATCCCCGGATTCAAGAATCGCAGCCGCGGCGTCGACTACTTTGAAAAGATTTTGGTAACCGCGCCCTACAGTGATTACGCGCCACTCGCGTTGATGAACATCGCCCACGGACACCAGAAACTTGGCGAACCCGACGAGGCTATCGATGCACTCGACCGGATGATCAACAACTACCCGCAAAGCCTGCTCGCTCCGGACGCCTACCTGCGTCTCGCCCAGGCCCACGCCTCTCTCGTTGAAGGCCCCTACTACGACCAGGGCTCGACCAAGCAGGCCATCACCTATTTTGAAGATTTCATGATCCTCTTCCCCTCGGATCTCAGCGTCAAAACCGCCGACGCCGGGCTGGCCGACATGAAAAAGGTTCTCGCCCAGAGCAAAATGAAGATCGGCGACTTCTATTTCTACAAGCGCTCCAACTACAAGGCCGCCCGTGTGTTTTACAACGAAGCGATCACCTCGTATCCCGATTCGGAAGTCGCCAAGACCGCCCGCGCCCGCCTAGTCGAGGTTGATGCGGCCGAGAACAAGTCGAAGAATCCTCCCGCGCCGCACAATCTTGGCCACCGTTTCTGGCTTTTCTAAACGGCCTCTCCGAATCCCTTCATGCGCGTTCTATTTTTTTGTATCGCCGGACTTTTCGCCCTTTCCGGCTGCTCCAGCTACCATCTCGGTAGCGGCGGCAAACTGACCTTCACGACTCTTTACGTCGCCCCTGTTGTCAACGAAAGCAACCTGCCCCAAGCGGTTGCCTTGGTCAGCACCCAGCTGCGTGAAGCCTTCCTGAAAGACGGACGCGTTTCCCTCGTCAACAACGCCGAGGATGCCGACGCCGTCCTTACGGTGAAGCTCACCAAATACGGCCGCCAGTCCACAGCCAGCCAATCCAACGACACCGGCCTCGCCCGCAAATTTGACGTCACGCTCAACGCCGAGGCCAGCTTGCGCGACAACCACAAAGGCAAATTCCTCTTTGAGAAACGCAAGGTCGAGGCCGTCCGTGAAGTGTTCACCGATAGCGGCCAACTGCAGTCCGAGTATAACACCGTCCCCCTTCTGGCCGAAACGCTGTCCAAAAACGTTCTGAACGCCACGCTCGACGTTTGGTAGACTGTCGGTGTTTGAGCGGCGGTGTCATCACAGCCATGGGGCGGAATTCTGCTTCCCATTTTCCGCGCTTCGCCCTGATCTTTTTGGTGTGAAGCACGCCTCTGTTCTCTCCCCCTCGATCCTCGCCGCGAACCACGCTCATTTGGCGGCCGGCGCCAAGACCGTCGAGGACCTCGGGCTCCAGTGGATCCATCTCGACATCATGGACGGCCACTTCGTGCCCAACCTCAGCTTCGGCCCCCAGACGGTCGCCGCCTTGCGCAAAGGTTCGTCGTTGTTCTTTGACACGCATCTGATGCTCGACGAGCCGCACCGCTACATCGAGGCCTTCGCCAAAGCCGGCTCCAACCTCATCAGCATCCACATCGAGCCCTCTTACGATCACGCCGCCACCCTCGCCCGCATCCGCTTGCTGGGTTGTCAAAACGGCATTGTCCTCAACCCCGCCACACCCGCCGAAGCCATCGAACCCTATCTCTCTCTTGTTGACCTCGTCCTCGTGATGACCGTGCAGCCGGGTTTTGGCGGACAGTCTTTCCGCCGCGACATGCTGCCCAAGCTCGCGCAAATCGATCGTTGGCGCCGGGAACGCGGCCTCTCCTTCCGACTCGAAGTGGACGGCGGCATCGACCTCGCCACCGGCCGCGAATGCCGCGAAGCCGGCGCCGACACTTTTGTCGCCGGCACGTCGTTCTTTGGAGCCACCGACAAAGCCGCCATGGTCAACTCAGTCTCCGCTTGGTAATCCTTATGAAACAGTATCACACGTTCTGGCGGCGCGCGGGAGCCCTTTTACTGGATGGATTGGTATTCGCGCCGCTCACTGCTGCGCCCATCGTGATCATGACAATTTCTCACGGCATCAGTTTCGCCGCTTACCTCGGTCTGAGTCTGTTCACGACCGTGACTATGGGCACCTACTTCATCGTCATGCCCGCGCGCTACGGCCAAACCCTCGGTAAAATGGCAACCGGTGTCCGCATCGTAAAAACAGACGGTGGAGCCATCGGCTTAAAAGAATCATTTGTCCGCTGGCTGCCCGGATTCTTGATCGGCCTCATCATTTCCATCCCTACATTCTTTTGGCTCTCCAGCCTGCCCGCCATCGACATGGCGTCCATGACCACTCTGCCCAAATGGGTAAACTGGATAAACACAGCATGGCTCTTGGCGGAAATAATCACGTTACTCTGCAATCCACACCGTCGCGCCATTCATGATTTCGTGGCAGGCACGGAAGTCATTGTGATCAAAGCCCTGCCTTCCGCAGAGAATCCGACGCCAGCGTTAGCGACCGCCTGAAGAGGCTTTCGTTTTTTCCGCCATTTCCTCCGCCTTCAGGTATTGCTGGCGGAAATGATTTCCCAATTCGTTGGCGAGATTGATCTCGTCCACCTTGTTTTTCGACAGCAGCGCCGCCTTGATCCGCCCGCTTGCAATCTCGTAATCCACCGCCGAGACGTCCTGCAACGCGGCCAGCGCGTCCGTCGGCATTCCGGCATCAATCAGTGCGCGCCAAGCCTTCTTGAGTTCCGGCTGTGTGTTCAGGCACATAACCCGCACCACAAATGCGAGCTCCCTGAACAACCTGCCCGTCCATTGCGGGCGATAGACAAGTCGGTCCTGCGTCGCATAGGGCAGTTCTTGGGGGTCACTGCGCAGCGCCTCAATACCCGGCAGCGTATAAAAATCTTTTCTCACCGGCAGACGCCGTAATGCGAAATACGCAGGACCACCCGGCGTGGCCGCGCGCAGATTCCAGAGTTTTTGCCCTTCCATCGACAGTGTAAACTCGATGAAGGCCACGGCCGCCGCGCGATGTGGCGCGCCTCTCATGAGTGCGATGGGATCTACCGATGCCACGGAGCCGCCTGCCGGCGTCACATAACTCAACCGGTCGTCGGTATCGCGCCGCCTGACCGCCTCTTGTTGCTGGCGTCCGTAAAAATCAATGCACATGCCTGCCGCGCAATCGCCCGCCGCCACATCGATAGGCACCTTTTGCGCGGAATCCGTAAAGTAACGGGCGTTCGCACCGATCATCTGCAAAAGCCGCATACCCCTCTCCCAGCCTTCGTGCACCGCCTGTTTTTCGATGTCTTCGGCCGGAGCTCCCGGATTTTTCGCCTGTAATTCGAGCAGTCGTTTTTGCATCTGTTGCTGCACCACATTCTCGAAGGCTTTGTTGATGGAGCCGCTCTTGGTGGGATCGGCCAGCGCCACCTCCCCGAAGAAACGGGGATCAGCCAAATCTTTCCACTCGGAAGGCACCGAAGTGAAACCAAGCCGCCGCAGCGAATCCCTATTGCTGATGATGCCAAACGAACTGAGCACCGTTCCCACCCAACGTCCTTCCTTATCCCAATACTCCTCACCGGCAAACGTCCCGGGAATCACCTCATCTGTGAACCAGTCCGGATGCAGTTTAAGGATTCCGCTGTCCACGATGCGCCCGGCCTGTGCCTGGCTGGAGAAATCGTAGGAGCCTCCTCCGAAAAAAAGATCGAGGCCGCTACCAACATTTGATGCGAGAAAAGCCGCCCGCGCCTCGCGTGCCTCCACAGAGGCATCAGACGCCAGCCGCCCGTTGGCAAAGGCGTTGAGCACATCGTTGCTCCATTTTTTATGCAGCGTGTTGACCCAATAATTTTGAAAGGAAGCCACATATTCGCCGTTGATATAGCGGGTGATCTCGGAAGTGCCGCCTATCAGCCTCCAGTCGATGCTGACCGTGCGACCGGTGCGTTCCCTATACCAACTCGCGAATCCCCGTGCAAACTCCTGACGGATGGCTTCGTTGTGCGGCGTGATGATCACCAATGAATCGTCGGTCTGGAGCGACGCTTTCTGTCTGGGACGAAGCGCAAAAGGCAACGCGAGTGTCACCACCAGCAGCAGGATGATGATGGTTGTTTTAAGCATCGCCCGCTTGTCCGTTATGCCATCAGCACCACGACATCCTGAGGATCGACGCTCGCGCAAAGATCGCCACCGGCCGCTCCGCCCAAAAATCGAGGGTTCAGTTCATAAATTTTCAGCGTGATATCCCCGCTCACAAAACCGTATTGGGCGACTTCGCCCAGATAAACCGCATCCCCAATCCGCCCGCGCACCGTGTTATGTTCACGGGCCTCTTTTCCGAGCGTCCAGCATTCGGGCCGGATCGACAGCATGACCACATCGCCTGCAACCGGCTTGCTCGTCAGATCACCGGGCACACCGTGAAACCGGCCGACACTTGTTTCAACGACTGTAAATTCAGCCTCCATGCCCAGCACTCGCCCCTGGATGAAATCCGTCTCGCCGATGAAATGCGCCACGGTCTTGCACATGGGCCGGCGGTAGACCTCCTTTGCCGAACCGATCTGCAGGATTTTTCCGCCATCGAGGATCGCCATGCGATCGGAGATGGAAAGCGCCTCTTTCTGGTCATGCGTGACGTAAACCGTCGTAAGATTGAACTCCTTGCACACCCGGCGAATTTCCATGCGCATCTCGAGACGCAGCTTCGCGTCGAGATTGGAAAGCGGTTCATCCAGCAATAGGCAACGCGGCCGGATCACCAAGGCGCGAGCCAGCGCCACACGTTGCTGTTGCCCTCCCGAAAGTTGGTTGGGTTTACGCATCGCGTAGGCATCCATACGCACGGAAGCGAGTGCCTCGGCCACGCGCCGTTTGATTTCACCGCGCGGCACCTTGCGCTCCTCCAAACCGAAAGCGACGTTCTCCGCCACCGTCATGTGCGGCCAAAGCGCGTAGCTCTGAAACATCATCCCGGCATTGCGTTTGTGAGGTTCCAGCCGCGTCACGTCTTCATCGCCAAATAAAATGCGTCCCTCGTCGGGAATATAGAAGCCCGCCATGCTGCGCAGGAGCGTGGTTTTCCCGCAGCCGCTCGGCCCCAAGAGAAAAAACAACTCTCCGGGATTGATGACCAGATCGAGATTGTTCAGCGCCACCGTCGCCCCGAACCGTTTCGTAAGATTTTGGATTCGAATGGAAATCATGATTTACGTGGTGGTTACGATGCCGGAAAACAAGATTCCACTCCGGTTTAAGTCAACGGCGGCGGCCTGTAAAAGTTACATGGCGGCGCTTGCCCTGACTCTTTCGGGCGGCCACAAACACTCTCTATGTCCAAGGCCTCCTCCTTTCCGCTTCATGCCGATCTTGAAACCGTGCTGGTTTCGGAGGCCGATATCAAAAAACGCGTCAAGAAGCTCGGCGCCGAAATCGCCGCCTCGTATGGCAAAGAGGAGATCACCGTCGTTTCCATCATCAACGGAGCGATCCTTTTCACCGCCGATCTGTTGCGCGAGATCCCCAATCCCATCCGGCTGGATTGCATCCGCATCGCCAGTTATCGCAACGACACCAAATCGCATGGTAAACCTCAACTTCTCCAAAGTCTCACTCTCGACATCAGCAACCGCCATGTGCTGTTGATCGACGACATTCTCGACACCGGAAAAACCTTTTCCGTCGTGGTGAACATGATCCAGAAGCTCAACCCCGCCAGCCTGCGCACCTGCGTGCTCCTCGACAAACGCGGACGACGCGAAGTGGACTTTGAAGCGGACTTCGTGGGCTTCCAGATTCCCGACAAATTTGCCGTCGGCTACGGTTTGGATTTCGCCGAGCGCTATCGCAACTTGCCGTGCATCGGTGTGCTCAAGCCCCATCTGCAGAACCCGCCCGAGTGGGCGTAAGACCGCAGCATCAGCGAGCCTTGCCGGATTTGCCCGCCCCGCGTCCGCGTTTGGGATATGCGGCGCCCTTTGAACCGGCCTTCGCCGCTTTGCGATAGTCGCCGGATTTCAAGGCGTCTATTTGATCACGCAGCAACGCCGCCCGCTCAAACTCCAGCTTGCCAGCCGCCTCGGCCATCTCGTCCTCCAGTTCGGCAATCACCGCCTTCACGTCCTCCTCGCTACCCTCGGCCACTGCCGCCTCGTCCGCACGGTCGCCACTGCCGTCGTAAACATGCAGGCTGCTCTGGGCCGATCGTTTTACGCTTCTCGGCGTGATGCCATGCTCAAGATTGTATGCGATTTGCTTAGCGCGGCGCGCCAGCGTGACTTCCTGGGTGCGACGGATCGAATCGGTGATCTTGTCCGCGTAAAAAATCACGCGACCATCTTCGTGGCGCGCCGCCCGTCCCGCCGTCTGAATGAGAGAGGTCTCGCTGCGGAGAAACCCTTCCTTGTCGGCGTCCAGGATAGCCACCAGCGCAACCTCGGGAAGATCGAGTCCTTCGCGCAGGAGATTGATTCCAATGAGCACGTCAAAGTTACCCAGCCGCAGATTGCGAAGGATCTCCACGCGTTCGATCGCATCGATGTCCGAATGCAGATACTCCACGCGTATCTTCGCCTCGCGCATGAAGCTCGTGAGATCCTCTGAAAGCCGCTTCGTCAGTGTGGTGACAAGCACGCGCTCGCCCTTCCCGACCGCGAGCTTGATCTCGCCGATCAGATGCTCGACCTGTCCTTTGATCGGGTGAATCACGATTTCGGGGTCGAGCAGTCCCGTGGGCCGGATGACCTGCTCGGCCACGACTGCGGAGTGTTCGATTTCAAACTTTGCCGGCGTGGCTGACACAAACAGCGTCTGTTTCGCGATCGACCGGAACTCCGCGAATGTCTGCGGACGATTATCGAGCGCCGACGGCAGTCGGAAGCCGTAGTTCACCAGATTCGATTTACGCGCAAAATCCCCGTTCGACATGCCGCCGATCTGGGGGATGGTCACATGACTTTCATCGACCATCAGGATAAAATCCTTTGGGAAAAAATCGACAAGGCAGACGGGACGCTCGCCGGCTTTTCTACCGGCGATGATCCTCGAATAGTTTTCGATGCCGTTGCAGAACCCCATTTCCTGAAGCATTTCCAAGTCGTAGTTCGTCCGCATGCGGATGCGCTGGGCCTCCAGAAACTGGCCGTTCTTCTCGAAGAAGGCCACGCGTTCATCAAGCTCCGCCTTGATCTCTCCAATGGCTCGACCGAGCTTGTCCTTGCTGGCGACATATTGCGTGGCCGGATAAAGATCGAACATCGCCAACGGTCGCGTGGTCGTGCCGGTTGTCGGATCGAATTCGCTCAACGCCTCGATCTCTTCGCCCCAGAACTCCACGCGCAGGCCCAGCTCCAGATAGGCCGGCATGATATCGACGACATCGCCGCGCACCCGGAAGCTACCTCGCTTCAGTTCGTAGTCGTTTCGCTCGTAAAAGTTGTCCACCAACCGCTGAAGCAAGACCTCGCGGCCGAACGCCTCCCCCTTGCGCAGCGGAATGCGCATTTCTTGGAAATCCTCGGGTGATCCCAAACCATAAATACAGGAAACGCTCGCGACCACGATCACGTCGCGGCGCGAAACCAAAGAACTCGCCGTCGCTATGCGCATGCGCTCGATCTCTTCGTTGATCGACGAGTCCTTTTCAATGTAGGTGTCGCTGGAGGCGACGTAGGCCTCCGGCTGATAGTAGTCGTAATAGCTGACGAAGTATTCGACCGCGTTTTCCGGAAAGAAATTTTTGAACTCCGAATAGAGCTGGGCGGCGAGCGTCTTGTTGTGAGAGATGATCAGCGTGGGCCGGTCGCACTGTGCGATGACGTTGGCCATGGTAAACGTCTTCCCCGAACCGGTCACGCCAAGCAGTGTCTGGTCGCGGTTGCCGGCCTTGACCGATGCGACCAGCTTTTCGATCGCCTGCGGTTGATCGCCGGTCGGCTTATACTCGGCGTTAAGTTTAAAAAGCGACATGAGTGCTCAGAACAAAGCCAGAAGATCGTCGATCGCCAGCTCGTCCAGGCGATGGACAACGCGGTCTACTTTTCCGGTCAACTCCGCCGCGGGATGCGTCGTTGCGACCCCGACGACTTTCATCCCTCCGGCCCGGCCCGCCTCGATTCCGGCAAACGCGTCTTCAAACACCACGCAATGTCCCGGCTCGCGACCGATTTTGGCGGCAGCTTTCAGAAACACATCGGGATGCGGCTTGCCCAGCTTCACATCCTCGGACGTCACCATGTCGTCAAACATCCCGTCGAATCCCAGCACGCCTAGAATCGTCAGGATATTTTCCCGATGTGTGGACGAGCCGATGCAGCACGGCACGCCTGCATCTCGCAGTCGCTTCAAAAACACCGCAACACCGGGCAACGCCTGCAAACCGCACTCCACCACGATATCGCGGTAAAGCGCTTCCTTGCGCAGCGACAGACGATGGATTTCCGCCGTATCTCCATAGCCGGCCCAGCCCAGTAAGTTTGGGATGATCCACTCGTTTTTTTTGCCGAATCCAGCAATAAAATGATCCGGCGGCAGCGACTTCGCTTCTTCTTTGGCGAGCCGCTCCCAACTCGCTTCATGTTGCCGCGAGGAGTCGATGATCACGCCGTCCCAATCAAAGAGCACACCCAGCTGTTCCCGTTTCATGATGGCTCAAATCCCAAACACTTTCAGCACGCGCCTCCGGAGTCCGGTCGATCCCTCCCCGCCTCCAGCCCGCGTGGCATGCACCACGAGCCCGGGACCCGAGAAACCTGCCTCAAACAACTTGGTCGCACCCGTATAATACCGCCAAAAAGAAACCGCGCGCACCGGCCGGCATTCAAGATTGGGGGTAAACGCGACCACCGCCATCTGCCTTACCCGGGCAACAGGGGTCGGAACTCCGGCACGTTCCTCCAGCTGCTCCACTCTCAACGCACCGCGTTTGACCAGAATAAGACGGCACGGACCTTCAAATTCAAAAAAACGAAACTGGCCCGCCATCCATGATTGCCAGCAAAAAAACCTCCAGTGTCGGCGTATCACCAACCGTGCTTCCGCCGGAATCAAAACACCGGCTATAAATCCCGGCCTCACAACCATCGATCCATTTTCAGGCACTTCAATCACCGCAAAATCAGGCGATGAACCCGTCCGTCCCTTCCCTGCAAGCGTGACTTTTTTTCCTCCGGCGTTGCGACCGTTGCGCAGCTCGCACATATTGAACAAGCCGCCTGAGAGACACGCAAAAGGGAACCTCCAGCTCATCACCGCCCGGGTTCGCTTCATCAGATCAGCGTCCGTCGACTCTACAAATTTCTTTGCGACGAGCAAAGTCTCGCCGGGCCACACGGCATTTTCAACCGATGTCATGCCCGTGCTTGCAGTGGAAACCATCGTTTGCGTTTCCGTCAGGCGCATGGGACGACCCCGCACCACAAAGGGGGCCAGGACATAATAGAATTTCAAAAACACCAGCGTCGGCCCCAACAGATACGCCGCCACGACGAGCCCGGCATACCACCGTCCCTGCGCCCAGGCCTCTTGCAAATAATGCCTCCAGACCGGGATTTCCTTCCCGTGATCCGTCACCGCGCGCTCCGCACGGGCGGACTCCGCAGCGGCATGTTCATACGCACGGTTCATTTTTATACGATCATGCCGCAGCCGCACCAGATCGGCTTCGGCCGTCTTGCGCACGACCTGCATTCGCGCCGATTGTTCGTCATATGCCCGCTGCTGGGCGCGATTCCAGATCAGACGGTCCCACGTGCTGTCCATTCCCTTCAAGGTCTTGATGACCTGTCCGGCCATCACCACCCGTTGCTCCTGCGAAGCGATGCGTGCATCGAGCTCGGCGGTTTGTGTTTTCAACGCCGCTTCCTCCGACTGGAAATGCTCACGCTGTCCGACAAGCGCGGCCTGATTATTTTCATAGCCGTCCGCGTCTCGCTCGAAAAGCCACAAGCCGTAAGTGATGAAGCCCACCACAGCCACCACGGCGGCCATCAGGAGTTTTCTTACCAGCCAGTAACCGAACTTGGAAAAAGGAGAGGACATGCGCTTGCTGTCAGTGTGGAGGCTAAAGTCGTTCGATTTCAACCGCCCTTGCACTCTTTGCCCAAGATTTGCCCTTTTGGCTCCGCCATCTAGGTTTTGCCCACAACCCCATGTCCAAAGTCATCATTTCATCTCTTTACGATTCCGACACCTTCAAGATGGCATGCCGGCAGTTCGATCAGGCGGCCGATGCCATCAGCCTCCCCGACGATATACGTGATCGCACCAAGTATCCCCGGCGCTGCATTGCCATGGCTCTTCCCGTGCGGCGTGAAGACGGCTCCGTCACCGTCTTCGAAGGCTATCGCGTCCAGCACAGTCTCTCCACCGGGCCCGCCAAGGGCGGCATCCGCTTTCATCAAAACGTCACCATCGGCGAGGTCGCCGCACTCTCCATGTGGATGAGCTGGAAATGCTCGCTGGTCGGCCTGCCTTATGGCGGCGCCAAGGGCGGCGTCATCGTAAACCCAAGCCTCCTCACCGAAACCGAACTCGAGCACCTCTCCCGTCGCTACATGCAGGAGTTGATCCCGTTTATCGGACCGCATGTCGACGTGCCTGCTCCCGACATGGGCACCAACGAGAAAATCATGGGTTGGATGATGGACACCTACTCCAATCACATCGGCCACCACTCCCCCGCCATCGTCACCGGCAAACCCATCGCCCTCGGCGGCTCCGAGGGCCGGCGCGAAGCCACCGGCGCCGGAGTCGCCTATCTCGTGAAACGCTACCTGGAAGATCTGAACATCCCCATCAAGGACGCCACCGTGGCGATCCAAGGCTTTGGCAACGTCGGCAGCGAAGCCGCTCTCGCCCTCGCCAACTATGGCGCGAAAATCATCGCCCTCTCCGACTACACCGGCGGCGTTTACAACGCATCCGGCATCAACGTGCAAAAGGCGGCGACCTACGTGAGATACCAGAAAACCCTCAGGGACTTCGACGGCGGCGAGCCGCTCACCAACGAACAGCTGCTCACCCTCAAATGCACCGTGTTGGTGCCCGCCGCACTTGAACGTGTCATCACACCCGAGCTCGCGCCAAAGCTCCAATGCCGGCTGCTCGCCGAAGCCGCCAACGGTCCCACCACCAACGATGCGAGCCGCATCATCGAGGACCGTGGCGACATCGCGATCATCCCCGATGTGCTTTGCAACTCGGGCGGCGTCATCGTCTCCTACTTCGAATGGCTTCAAAACCTTCAGAACTACTACTGGAGCCGCGATGAAGTCCTGCAAAAACTCTTCGCCATCCTCGACAAGGCCAAGGACTCGGTCGAGGCGCAGAAACGAAAATTCAAATTCAGCCGCCGCCTCGCCGCGCTCACGCTCGGCATCCAGCGTGTCGCTGAAGCCAAGCAAAGCCGCGGCTTGTTCCCTTAAGCTCCGCGGCCGGTCGGCTTATAATATCATGAACGCCAGCCCCATGATCACCGTGGGGCCGAGAGCACCTAAAAACAGACCGAGCGGGGATATTCCTTCGGGAAAATAGCGCTGAAGAATCGACTGACCGGCCGGATTGGGCGCATTCGCGATAACCGTAAGGCCGCCGCCGGTTACCGCGCCGGCCACCACCGCGTATTTAAGCGCATCCGTGAACCCCGGCACCAGTGTGGCCAGATAGGTGATCGCCGCGTTGTCGTTGACCGCCGTCAGCACCGTTGCACTCAGGAACAACGGCACCTCGCCGAGGCTCTTCAGCACCGGCTCGATCCACCAGCCTTGCAATCCTCCGTGGACCACGAGACCGCCCAGGAAGAAGCCGACCAGCAGAGGCGACCGCAGATCAAGACGCCCCTGGTGGTGCGCAGTGGCTTGTGAGAACGCCAGAAAGAACAAGAACACCGCGATGAACAGCGCCGGATAATGCGCGAAGAGCACGATGGCCGCGACAAAAAGCAGCTGAACGCCGGTCACCCAAGCCGGCACCGCCCGGTCGCCGCGACGGTCTTTGGATTTTTTATGCCCGTTTCCAGCGTGGCCAAGCGCAGAGATTTCTTTCCGAAAAATAAAATAGTAAACCACGGTGGACACCACGATGCCCGTGGCCGCCCGCCAGCCGAAATGTTCAAACATGAAGGCGATATCCCATTTCCATGGCGTTGCCACCATGAGCACCGGAGGCGCCGCAAAATGTGTGAGAGTCCCGCCGACCGACACGTTGACAAACAGCAGCCCGATCGTCGCATAACACAACTTGGAGGACGGCTTGTGCTCATAAAACTGGTGCGCAAGCAACAACGCCGCGATGGTCATCGCCGCCGGCTCGGTGATGAACGATCCGAGCAACGGCGCGATGATCAAAATGGACAACCACCACGCGCCCGGCGTTTCCTTGCCGATGGATGCCACCACCCGAAGGCATTGCTCGGCCAGCCGCAGGATCGGCCGCGTCGAAGCAACCGCCATGATGACCACCACAAACATCGCCTCGGTGAAGTTCACCTTGTGCCCGATATAATCCACCGCAGTCCCCCATCCCTCGAACGCCGTGATCGCGCCGATCAGCACGATCGCCCAGATGCCGAAAACCGCCTCCACCTCGCCCAGAAAATGTAAAATCTGGCCTTTGAAACTCACTTCATCGGGATGCCCGTCGTGATTGTCGTCGGTGGATCGCTCAGCCGCCTTGATGGCCGCTTTGTGAGCCGCCTCCACCTCGTGTGCCCAGTGCCGGAAGGTTGCCGTCAGGAACGTGTGGATGATCGCGAGTGCAAAGATAAGCGTCGCCACTAAATTGAATGGATTTTCATGCACGCGATCGACGAGCACCTTCCAGACACCGGCGCCGGGCATATCCGCGTAGGACCAAAGCTCCTTGGGAAAATGTCCGTTCGCCGCGGCCTCTTCGGAGGCTCGCAGGGTGGAAACACCTGCCGTCACCACAACGGAAAGAATCAATAGCCGCGGCCAAACTGAGCGCATAAACGACAACATGATTCAACCCAAAGCACCCACCGCGCCAGCGCAAGCGATTCAACCGCGTTTACGCCAAAACCTTTTCCAACTCCGCAAGTGATGTGATGAAAGCCGCCGCCTCACGCTTCACTTTTTCACGGACCACATAACGACCGAAGCCGACAAACAAATCCACGACCGGCTTGGTTTCCAGATCGCTCACGCCATCACCGACCATGACGATCTTCGAAGGGTTAAGCTCCTTGCGCAACCGGTTGATCATCTCAGGCTTTCCACCCGAACGGGTCGTCGGATAAATCTCGTCAAATCCCGTGTAGCGTCCCTGAGCATCGAAGAACAGATCCACCGCCTCCACCCGTTCGATTCCTAAAAAATCCGCCAACGGACGGATCACCGGACGAAATCCGCCGCTCAAAATCATCGGGGTCCAACCGGCCGCGCGCGCCGAAGCCAATGCGGTGATCGCCGTCGGCTCCACCGTCTCGATGTAAAGCCGCCCTATCGCCGCAATGTCTTTTTGTTCGGGTTGAATAATCTCCAGCCGACGTCCGAAAACCGCCTCGACCGGCAGCTTCCCGTTCATCGCATCATTTGTCATCTCCTCGATACGGGCGAATATCCCGGAGCCGCGTGCGCGGCCAAGTTCGTCGATCCCTTCAATGGAGCTCAACGTGCTGTCACAGTCAAAAATGAGAAGCTTGGTGAAAGACACAGCCGCCACGAAAACGCTCCGCACCAACACGTGCAATGCGTTTCCTGAACACGTTACAGCAACTCGCCTTGCACGCCTCCAGCCGGCTTTACACCCAAGAGCGCTCCGTAACGCTCCAGCCAGTCGTCGAGTTTATCCGTATAATACACGGGATCATACGGAGCCGATGCCGCGTCGTAGAGCGCCGTCGGACGCGCACGCTGCCAGTCACTCGTTTTGCCCTTTTGTTTGGGCGTGATGTAATAAGCCACCCGCTCGCCCATACGAGGACGTGGATTCATCTGCAGCGCCGCTTCCGCCGAGGCCCGACGCGGCTTTCCGCCCTCGGCGATAAAGCGTTCGTAAGCGTCGGGATTCATGCCCAGCACCTCGGATTTCGCCACCTCCTCAACCGGAAGCCGGCGGGAGACGAGCCTCGCCCGATAATCGTCCGCCAATCCCAGAGGCGACTCGGCGCTTGCGCCGACCAGAAAATGCACAAGCTGGTTGCCCAGTTTTTTAAGGAACGGCTCGATGCCGCGCGAACGCAGGGCGCTGCCACGAATCGTGATTTTTTTGCCGTCATAGAGCGCGTAGTTCTTGGCCTTGTAGCTCCACATCGCCGTGTAGCATCCGTCGTATTCCAGTTCGATGCCCGGCGGAAGAATCCCCGTTACCTTGGCCAGCAACGTGTCCGGCTCGTCGAAATAACGCTCGGTTGATAGATAAATACCGTCCGTATCGGCCTCCAGGATCGTGCAGTCGTGCTTCGTAAATTCATCGATCAACGCCTGCAACAATTCGCGCCCGCGACGCGTGACCTCGGCCGCCAGCTCGCCATCGCCGAAACGTGCCCCGGAGAATCCAAGATAGCCGTAAAACGAATTGATGAGGATTTTAAAACTCGTCTGCCGCGCCTGATACTCGGCGCGCAGGTCGGCGTCTTCCGAAGTGCGCGCGAGCTGTTTGTATTTCAGGCGGTATTCGCGGAGGGTTTTGAGCAGCGGGATAAACACTCCCAGCGTGTCGTTGCGCGGATTCCGTCCGATGGACATGAGCAGACTCGGATAGAGCGATGCCACGTCAAAGTGCAGCACATGCCTGAACACGCCTTCCTGAAAACTCCGCGTATAACCGCCCTCAAACGCCACAACTTCGGGAGGCACCGGACAGGCCTGACGCGCATGATAATATTGCTCAAGAAACAGCAGGTCGATCTTGCTCGTCGTGCCTCGAAGCGTGGCCTCCTGAAGCAGGATTGGGAACGTCTTCACCTGCTCGAAATACGTCGGCAACAGAAGATCGGCGACCCCGCGGGTTTCGCGCAAATCGTCCGAAAGGTAGGCGATGAATTTCTCGCGGTCGTGAAGGAACGCATCGTGGATTTTATCTCCGGCGAGATAGGTGCGTTCATCGTCCTCATCGGTGATCCCGAAGTAGGCCGCCACCACCTTCAACCCGTAGGATGTAAGCTCACGCGTGGTGATGTCGTATTGCTGCACGAGCAGGTAGGTGTCCACCACCGTGCGGCCCGGCAGGTCGCAACGCGGGAAATCCACCATGCGTTCGGCGATTTTCAGGCGGCTGTTGCGAAACGACGCCTTCTGCCCGAAGCGCCCCCAGGCGCACGCCACCTTGAACCGCTTTGCCCTTTGACGCAGGTAATCCAGATCAAACTTGAAGATGTTATGCCCCTCGATCACGTCGGGATCCTCTTCGGCAAGCGCAACGTTCAGCGACTCCAGCAGTCGTTTCTCAGCCTCGTCTGTCATGGCCTCAAGCACGAGGATGCGGTTGCGATCACCGAAGCGCAGGCCGATGGCCAGCACGCGATCATCGGGTTTCATCGCATCGCTGAACGAACCGTCCCCCGAACCCGTTTCGATATCGAGCTGACAACGTCGCAGCTGCCCAAACGACAGATCGGCAAAAAGACGTGTTTTTCGTTGAAGGAGAAACTGGCTCTCCAACGGCTTGATAACGTCGATGCCGCCAGTCTCCTTGGCCGCCTTCACAAACGCATCAAACGCTTCCAGCGTTTCCGCATGGGCAAGCCGGGTGAACATCCCCTCGCCTTTCAACGGCTCAATCGTCACACCTGTGGTTTCCGCAGTGACGACATCTCTTAGCCACGCAAATGGTCGCAGGGTTTCGACACGAGTTTCACGTGTGCCATCGGCCTTCATCACGGCCGCGTGAACACTTCCTTCGTTGTCCACCCAGACGCCGCAGAGCGATTCAGCCATGACTTAAAGACCCAACCGTATCAGAACGGTTTGAGGTAAACCATGATCAGCGCGAGCAGGCTCAGGACGAGCACCAGGGTGATCCAGAGTCCGGATTTAGCGCGGCGCTTGTAGGCGAGTCCGGCAAAGGCCGACAGGCCGAGCCAGCAGACGATCTTCACAACCGCCCAGCCACCCGAAAAGTTGAACAGCCCCTGCCACATGCGGATACCGGTGAGCAGCAGCAGCAAGCTGGCGATGCCGCTCCACATGAGCACTTTTTTGCGCGTTTCCGGTGCGCCTGCGCAGGCATAAAACACCGTCGCCACAAGTGCGATGGCCGAAAAGACGTGGACAATGTGAAGAGCGTTATATTCGGCGGGATTCATGGGAAGGCACCCAGCCTGTCAGGGAAACTAGCGGGATGTCTAGAAGCTATCCGCGAAGCGCCAGAGGCAAGGAATAGCGGACAAAACTCAGCCGCTGACACCGGGTGTCGCCGGCGGCGTAAACCATTTCTCTTTGGGCACGATTGCCGGCTGGTCCTTGTCCTCAATGTAATGCGGCGACATGATTTGCACGCCATAGGAATTGAAAACGTCCTGGATGTTGGCGTGTAACGCCGCCAGCACGCGGTTGCGCTGGGAAGGCTCGATGAGCCGGGCATTGATCTGATACTCGACGTAGAAATCCGACAGCGCCGTCTGTTGGACAAAGGGCTTCGGCTCCGCACTGAGGCCTTCGGTGCCGCCTGCCGCCTCGGCCAGCATCGCATGCACCTGCCGCCACGGCGTATCGTAGCCGATAGTCACGCTGGTATACACCAGCACGCCGCCGTCCCCGGCGAAGCGGGAGAAGTTTTTCACCGTGGTGCCAAGAATGACAGCGTTGGGCACATGCAGCTCCTCGTTTTTATTCGAACGGATTTTGGTGGAAAGGAAGCCAAGCGTTTCAACAACACCCTCGTAATCCCCAATGCGCACATACTCGCCCGGCTTCAACGCGCGCGAATACATCAACACGAGACCGCTGGTAAACTGACCGATCACGCTGCTGGACCCCAGGGATACAAGCAGGCCGATGAAGACACTCATACCCTTGAATGCCGCGCTGCTGCTGCCGGGGATGTAGGGGTAGATCATCACCACCGCGAACAACCAAACCACCACGACAATGATACGCTGGGTGGCGCGCGCCGCTTCCGCTTCCATTCCCGGTATCTGAATGTGCCCCGTCGCCACACTCCTGAAAAACGCACGCACGAGACCAATGACGCCGCGTGTGATTAATAATATCAACGCGATCACCAGCAGATTGGGGACAGCCTGCACCAAAGCCCCACCCACCCGCAATACAAGATCCCAAAGATTGGCCTGCAGCCCGTCGCCCCATGGCTTGGTGTAAGGAAAACAGCCAAGACAGAAAGCCAGACACTCGAAACCCGCGGTGCCCACAATCAGCCAGAAAACAATTCTCAGCGTCCAGCGAAGCGTCTTCACCATGTAAGACATGATCTGCAGACCGCGTTTTTTAAGTTTCTCGGTAAGCTGCCGCTCAAACAAAAGCACGCGGTGCCGCATGAACCGGTTCAGCCTTACAACGACAATCACCAGCACCACATAGAGGAGCACCGCAATGCCCGCCCGCAGGATTGCGTGAGCCAAATACCCCAGTCCATCTTGCGCCTTTGCTTGGGTAAGGGCGTGCGCAAGCAGCCGCGCGGCTTCGGCCGCCGTCTCTCCATAGCTTTTTCCCGCCAAGGCATCCGCATCTCCCGGCGCGATGGTGATCACGAGTTCTCCGGCGACCGTGATCATAATGCCATCCTTGCCCTGTTCGGTGGATACTGGGCCGAAAATGTTTCGATCCATGATCGAATCGATACGCTGTGTTGCCCGCCGCGTGCGCTCCCCTGGATTACTCCCGAACAGTTCGGCCCGTAGCAGGACTATGGGACGGTTGAAGACGGAAAATAATGAAGGACCATCATCATCACCCGCCGCGCTGTCCCCGGTGACATCCGCCTGCATCACGGTTCCCGATAAAAGCGGAGGCAAACCGGTATCCGCCCTAAGCAAGCCAACCACTCCCATCAGCATTACCGCGAAAAAACCAACGCGCAAAACAGGGAATTTCATAAGGTTACCCCGCATTGTTAAGCGATGTCATCAGGCCCGGCAAGCCCGCCTCGGTCACGACCAGAAAGAAATAAGGCTACTTCGTTTCAGACCGGACGGGCTGTTTGGCGCTGAAAGGAATCTCTCCCCGCAGCATTTTCCCCGCCTCTCCCGTGAGCCAGAGATAGTGATCGGAAGGCAGGCCCTCGTAATCGCACAACTGCGGGCCGACCGGCAACGTGTTCGTGCATTTGAAAATCGCCGTGCCTTCATCCATCTCGTCGAACATCGCGACATAAAGCATTTTCGCGCCCGACTTCATGGCCGAACTCGCCAAGCTCCAATAAAAGGCCCCCTTCTGTCGCGGGATTTGGTTGAGAATCGGACCGCCGCCGAACTCGACTTTGCCAAGATTATGCCAGCTGAAGCCCGGGTAGATACACGGGACGTAATCGAGGTGGCGCTCGTTGCACCAGGCGATGTCGGCCTTCACCTGCGCGGCATAACGCTCGGGCTCCGCCTGCAAGAGCGGCGTGAAACGCTGCACCGTCCACGGCAGAACCATGTCCGCCGATTCGATGACCTTGTGCAGATACGGATCGGGCAGACAATCGATGTCCAAAGTTCGGAAATAAGTCGGCACACCCAGCATCACGGCGCAACCGCCGTATTGCGGATCGTTTTTTAGAAAATCGATCAGCTTCTCCACGCCGATCGACTCGGTTTTGTAGGCCCGGTCGGGAAATCCAAGTCCCCAGATCGCCACGATCGGCTTTCTGTTCTGGTAAAGATAGGTCTGGTTGGGCCCGCGATTGGTCAGCTTCAACTCATCCACCAGCTCCTTCCAATCCTCGATGATCGCAGAGCAGTCCTCGCCGCTGGCCCTGATTCCGGAAAGATCATACATCACCGCAAACGCGCGTCCGTATTTCTCGGATGATTGCAACGCGTTCTGCAACACCGTCCGGCTTCTGCGCCGTGCCTCGTTTGTCCGGACATAGTCGAAGAATCGCTGCACGAAAACGCCGTCGATGCCATATTCCTGCATCCATCGGAAATGGACGTCGGTCGTGCTTTGGTCCCACGGGCTGAATACACGGGCGGTCGACCCGTCCGGATTTTTCAACGCGGTCGGATAAGTTTTCTCATATTCCGAGACATCCGGCCAGAAGTCCATGTGCACGTTGTCCGCGTCAAACTTGCCCAGCAGCGCGTAATGCCCCCAGCCCATATTGGAACCATCGGTCGGCGCCCGATACCAGCCTTGGTAGCCGCACATGACCAAACCGTCATATGACGGATACTTGGAAGTCGGACTGTGCTTGCGTCCGCCCTCGGCACGGGCTGAAAGCGCCGCGCCGAACATAAGGAGAGAGGTGATGAGAAATATGAGTTTTCGCATAAGCGACAAGCCCGTCAGGTTGATGGCGCTTGATGCGATTCTCAAACCCTCCGCGTTGCGGTTATTATAAAATGAATAACACCCCGCCTGTGCCGTGTGCCCAAAGGCTCGAGAACCTTTTTGAGATAAGGTGGGCGCCTCAGAACGGTTTCATGCTTTCCGGTTTACGGCCTAGCACTCCACCGCCCTTTCCGGCTCCCGAATAATTTCAAAGGAAAAGAGCAGTTATTGAAAGCAGCGCGAACACTGCAGGGTGTCAGCACCAACGCTAGTTTCGCGCCCCCCTCCGTCAACCGCCATCAGATGGTTTTGCACGAGTTTTTTTCTTCAGGAATCCACGCGTGCTCCAGACCGCCAAGGAGGCACTCGCCAGCACGGCGCAAGACGGTGAATCCGTCCAAAATCCGGTCGCCAACAATCCCGCAGTCAACACTGCCACCACGCCATCCACCCGGCGACGGGCACCCAATCGCCACTGAATAACGATCAAGGCCGTCCAGATGACCGTCCCCAAAATCAGGGACGCCATGTCGAACCGCCCCGCAATCCGCCCCCTGCCTTCATGCACGAGCAACACGGCCAACAACCGGAAAAGCAGTTGGTTGAAAATCCCGAAGCCCATCACCAACGCGGTCACCAGAGACGGGTTGATGGGAAACTTGCCGTCAACATCCACGGGGACACGACTGGCGAGGGCACACCCCGAACAGCAAAAATAGTCACGACCGGGTTGCACGCCGGCGACCTTGAACGGCAAGCCGCAGTAGTGGCAGGAGACCTTACTCATCCTCTTCCACGCTGAGCGGATCGAGATACTTGAGGATGATCTTCTGCAGCTCGTCGAGAAACACAAAACAGGCGAAGGCTTTCTTTTCCGCCTCGTCCAATCCCGAAAGACCGCTGTCGGCCTCCAACGCCTCCAACGCTTCGTCAGACACGCGCTCAAGACGCGTCCCTCTGAAACGAAGCCTCAGCGCCGCCGACGCCCGCAAAACCGCCTCCGCGTTGTCCCGGTCCAAGCCGATAACGCCCTCCGAAAAAAACTCCTGGTTGAAAAGTGAAAACAGCCGGTCGCAGTCATCGCGTTGGGATTCCAACAATTCGTCCTTCCATAATGATGCAAAGTCACCGTCCGCGCCCGTAAGCACGACCGGCACCGCGACATTCTCTCGCAACTCGTCGGCCACCGTCTTGATCAGATCAAGGAGCGGTGCAACCGCGGCGATACTGAGACGAACCTCAACCCTTTTCATCGGCCTCGATGGTTGCGGACAAATGCCACTGCTGCAGGGAAAAAACGTAGGCTTCGGCGCTTTCACGCAAGCCGGTCCACACGATCGTGCGCCCCTGTTCGTGCGCCTCCATCATGTGCCGCGTAGCCGTGGGTTCGTCGAAGCCGAAGACTTTCCTCAGAACCATGACGGCATACGACATGCGCGTGACCGCATCGTTCAAGAAAACGACCCGCCACAAGGTTTTGTTTTCGACCGAAGTGCTCATGCCCGGCCGGCGGCCTCCTTGATCGCCGCGGTGATGAGTTCACCGGCTTCGCCAACGGCGATTTTCCGGACGTCTTTTTGTCCGCGAACCTTCAGTTCGATCACACCGTCCTTCAGACCCTTGCTGCCTATGACGACACGCATGGGGATGCCGATGAGATCGGCGTCCTTGAACTTGATTCCGGGGCGCTCCTCACGGTCGTCGATCAGAACATCGGCGCCGGCCTTCTCGGCGGCGAGGGCAAGTTCCTTCGCCAGTCCGGATGTTTCCGGAAGCGAGGGATCAAGCACCACGATGATCAGTTGGAACGGAGCGACCGCCCACGGCCAGATGATGCCGTCGGCGTCGTGGCTCTGCTCGATCACCGCCTGCATGGTGCGGCTGATGCCGATGCCGTAGCAGCCCATCACCATCGGATGCGACTGCTTCTGGTCGTCGGTGTAGACCGCGCCAAACTTATCGGAATACTTGGTGCCCAGTTTGAAAATGTGGCCGACCTCGATGCCGCGCTTCACCTGGAGCGGACGACCGCCCTTCGGATCAGGCTCGCCCACGCGCACACGACGGAAGTCGCCGAACTTCGTGATCGCAAGATCACGGATCACGTTGACGTTTTTGAGATGGAAGCCGTCCTTGTTGGCACCGGTCGTGCCATTGCCAATGAGACGGATCGCGTGGTCGGCAAAGATACCCGCGAGCGCTTCCGGGGCTTTGATCGTGCCCTTGACCGCACCGAGGCTGCCGGGTTTCGCACCCAGCACCGGCTCGATTTCATCCGGCGTAGCCGCACGGAAAAGCGTGAAGCCGAGCGAGCCGAGCTTGGCTTCTTCCAACTCGTCATTGCCGCGCAGGATCACGAGGAACGGTTTGCCGTCCCCCATGTAGACAAGGGTTTTGAACTGCTGGTCTCCTGTGATGCCGTAAGGCGCGGCGGCAAGCGCGGCGATCGTCGTGACACCCGGCGTGGCGAATTCCTCGATCGCTCCGACCGGCGCGGCATCGGCGAGGTCGGCGGGCACGAAGGCGCTCGTGGCTTTTTCGCGGTTGGCCGCGTAGCCGCTTTCCTCGTTGTAGATCACGTCGTCGTCGCCGATCTCGGCGGGCACCATGAACTCGTGTGAGAAGCTGCCGCCCATGACACCCGTGTCCGCCTCGACCGCGATCGCGGTGACACCGATGCGTTTGAAGAAGGCCTCGTAGGCTGCCTTCATGGCAAAGTAGCTCTTCACCGCGCCGTCGTCGTTCGCGTCGAAGGAATAGGCGTCCATCATCACGAATTCCCGAGCACGCATCAGGCCATAACGGGGACGGATTTCGTTACGGAACTTGGTTCCGATCTGATAAAAGTTTTTCGGCAGGTCGCGGTAGCTAGTGATCTCCTGCTTTACGAGCGGGGTGATAACCTCCTCGTGAGTGGGCCCGAGAACAAACTCCGGCTCCTTCGAACGGCCCTTGCCTGCTCCGGCGCTGTCGGCGCGGAACATGATTTCGCGGGCTGCGGCCCAGCGCGGTCCCTGTTCCCAGTTTTCGACCGGGTGCACGTGCGGCATCCACAGCTCGATGCCTCCGGCGGCGTCCAGTTCCTCGCGGCAGATTTGCGATATCTTCTGCATGACCCGAAGTCCGAGAGGCATGTAGGTGTAGAGACCCCCACCCAACTTGCGCACGAGGCCGGCGCGAACCAACAGCTTGTGCGAGGCGATTTCCGCATCCGCCGGACTTTCCTTGAGGGTCGGGATAAAAAACTGGGACCAGAATTTCATGGAGCCGGCCAACGAAACAGCCTGTTCGCCGCGGGGCAAACTGTATTTGGCCCTGTATCGTGCGCCCGGCGGCTTGCCTTGGGCCCGCCGCCCCCTTCACTAGCCCGCCATGTCCGCCCGCCGCTCATCCGATCCCAAACCATGGCCCATGAAGTGGATCGTGCTCGGAATCATCGTAGGCATCGCCGTCTACACCTACCTGACCCTGCATTATCGCAAGCCGGGCCCCGCTTATCGCCCCTACGAGGACTTCACCAACCGTGCCAATGTCGAACGGCTGCTCAACGCCGGCTTTCGCCGCATCGAGACAAACGCCGAACGCCCCGCTGATCCGCAGATGCTCATCCGCGCCATGGGTGCGCTTGCCACCGTCACCGATGTGGCGGGCGGTTTGCCCGGCGGGCTGAGCGCCACTTTTATCGACGCACCCCTGCTGCCGCAGATCATCACCTCGGTCTACGCATCGAAGCAGATCCAGACCGGGCTGCCCTACACCGTTTTATTCAACTGCTCCCTGCCCAATCAAAAAGAGCAGCTCGGTGGCTCGCAGATTTACATCAAGGATAACACCATCGCGATCGTGCCCCAATTTGAGGCCCTCGCGGGCGGACTCATCGCTCGCACCAAGGAAAGTGTCGTCTCCATCACAATACCCGGCGGCATACTTCAACCCGGCCGCTACATCGTAACACTCACCGCCATCCAAAGCTCGAAGCGGTGGACGCTGGAAGTGAAGTAGTCGAAAGTTTGATCACGGGAGCCGGCGATCCGTCTCCGCAACTCACTTGGCCCCCAGCAGCTCTTCGGCGTGCGCCACCGCACTCTTCGCGTTGCGATCGCCAAGCATGCGGGCCAGTTCGCTCACACGGGCTTTGCGGTTGGCTTGGATCGGGGAAATCGTGACCACCGCGCGCTCCTGAGACTGATCTTTTTCGACGACGAGATGACTGTCACCCTGCGCGGCGACCTGCGGAAGGTGCGTCACACACAGCACCTGATGGCCCCTGGCGATCTCGGCCATTTTTTCGCCGACCACGCGGCCGATCTCGCCACCGACATTGGCATCGACCTCGTCGAAAACCAACACCGGCACGCCGTCGAGATCCGCCAGCACGGTCTTGAGCGCAAGCATCACGCGGGCGAGCTCACCACTGGACGCGATACGGTTGAGCGGAAGCGGAGCCTCACCGACATTGGGCGAGAACAGGAACTCCACTCCGCAGTCGCCCGTCGGCGCGAGCTCATCGAGGGGAACCACGCGGATCTGAAAATCAGCCTTCTTGAAACCGAGTTGGGCGATGCTTTTAGCCGCGATCTTGGCAAGCTCGCGCGAGGCTTTTTCCCGGCTCACGCGCAAGACGGTCGCTTCCTTGCGGGAGATCCGCTCGGCGTCGGCAATTTCTTTTTCGAGACGGATGAGCGTGCCTTCGAGATCGCCCTGGATTTCAAGGCGGCGGCGCATGTCGTCCCGCGCCTCGATCACGGCGCGGACATCGCCACCGTGCCTACGCTTCATCTCGAGCCACGTGTTCATGTCGGCCTGCAATTGCTCGGCCTGCTCGGGATCAAAATTAAACTGCCCGCTCAACGTCTCGAATTCAGTGCCAAGATCGGCCAACTCGATGCTCGCGGCGGCAAGTCGATCGGCCAGTGCCTTGCTGGCCGGATCGAGGGTTTCCAACTGGCGCGCCTCGCGCACGAGCGCGGCAACACGGCCGGTGGCGCCGTCCTCGCCGGTGAGACCGTTGGCGAGAGCCGAGGCCAGACCGATGAGTTCCTGCGCCTTGCTCAGGCGTTGGAAATCACGCTCCAACGCATCGATGGCCTCGTCGGTGAGATCGAGCGCATCGATGCGGGCAAGCTGGTTTTCCAGGAATTTGATCTGGTCCGGCGAAAGCTTGGTTTCGTGCGCGATACGCTCGCGTTCGGCCAGCAGCTCGCGCCACGCCCGATACTTCTCCGTGTAAGCGCCGAGCGCATCACCGGCGCGCCCGTAAAGATCGAGCAGCTCCAGTTGACAGCTTTCCTTGAGCAAACGCCGCGGTTCGCTCGGCCCGTGAAAATCGATCCAGTGCTCGCCCAGCCGCTGAAGCGCCGCGAGGCTCGCCAAGCTGCCGTTAACTGTGAGCTTGGGCGCCTTTTCGCGCGGCAGGCTGCGCTTGATGAGCAGGATTCCGTCTTCGCAGGCCGGCAGATCGAGCTCAGCCAGGAGCGCGTCCATTTTTTTGGAATTTTCGAAATACAACGACGCCTCGACCTCGCAGGCGGCCGCCCCTTGGCGAATAACCGTCTTATCGGCACGCTCCCCCGCAAGCAGCGATAACGCCCCGAGCAGGATGCTTTTACCCGCACCCGTCTCGCCCGTAACGACGGTGAAGCCCGCCTCAAAATCGAGGGAGACTTCTTCCAGCAGGGCGAGGTTCTTGATGCGTAGCGACTGAAGCATGGCTCCTAGGGCGCAAAAAAAAGGCCAACTTTCAAGCGCGGCCCTCAGCTATTCCGTCACGATGAAGCCCGAAACCTGCGCTAAAAGTGATTTTCCGATTTGCGATTCCACGAAAGCATGCAAGCAGTTGCTTACATGAAGACTTCCCGGCGTTCGTCTCCATCAGACACCCGCGACCGCATCCTTGCGGCGGCGGCACGTATTTTCGCGCGAAACGGCCTGACCGGAGCCACCACCCGAGCGATCGCCCACGAAGCGGGCGTCAACGAAGTCACGATTTTCCGCCACTTTAAAAGCAAGGACCGGCTGCTCTCGGCGGTCGTGGGCCAGAATTTCGGCACGTCCGCCCTCCCCGTTGCCATCGAACCTCCGGTGGCGACCCATGATCTTAAGGCCGATCTCATCGCACTCGCACAAACCTACGAAAAATTGCTGACGGACAACCTTCCGCTCGTGCGCACAATGCTGGGAGAGATCCACCACCACCACCGCGACCACGAGCGTCAGGTCTTCAAGGCGATTTTCCGGCCGCTTAAGGCCGCATTGATTGACCGGCTGGAATCCGCCCGAAACAACGGCGACCTGAAATCCGACACCAAGCCCGCGCTGCTGGCGGATTTGTTTTCCGGCATGCTTTTTACCGGAGTGCTCAGATGTTCGTCAAAAGACCTGAAGTTGGAATATTCCCCTGAGGATCACCTGCTGGCCGCCGTCGAGCTGGTGTTGCGAGGAGCCGGCTCCCCGTCGAAAGGATCTCAAGAGTGAGCGCGGCGGTGGGTCTCTATGGTTCGGATCGCAGCTTGCTCGGCCCCCTTGCGGCCCGGCTGGCGGATCGTGGAATTTTAAAATGGGTCATCGCGATCACCGCGGCCTTCGGCGCGATTCTGGAGATCATCGACACGAGCATCGTGAACGTCGCCCTGCCCGATATCCAAGGCAATCTCGGGGCCACGCTCTCGGAGGCCGGCTGGGTCTCCACCGGCTACGCGTGCGCCAACGTCGTGATGATCCCTCTCACCGCGTGGCTCGGCTATCGATTTGGCAAAAAAAACTACCTGCTCTTCTCGCTCGTCGGCTTCACCGCCGCGTCCGTTCTCTGCGGTCTTTCCACCAGTTTGGGAATGCTGATCTTCGCACGAGTGCTGCAGGGTTTCTGTGGCGGCGGCCTGCTGGCCAAGGCCCAGTCGCTGCTTTTTGAAACATTCCCCCGCAGCGAACAACCCGCGGCCCAGGCGCTCTTTGGCATCGGCGTGATCGCCGGCCCCGCGTTCGGCCCGGTGCTCGGCGGCTGGCTCACCGACACGCTCAATTGGCGTTGGATTTTCTTCATCAATCTGCCTCTGGGTATTCTCGCCGTGCTCATGACCATGGTTTTCCTGCCACGCGACCGCGACGAGGATCGTGTGGAAAGCCGTGTGGACTGGCTCGGCATCGGCTTGCTCACGATTGGGCTCGGCTGTTTCCAGACCATGCTCGAAGAAGGCCAGGAAGACGACTGGTTCAGCTCGCACTTCATTGTCCTTATGGCGGCGGGCGCATTGATCGGCGGCGTCCTCTTCATCTGGAGGGAACTCAGGACGGACGCACCGGCGGTGGATCTGAGGGTCCTGAAACACAAAACCCTCGCAGCAGGCAGCGCCTACTCGTTTGTCCTAGGCGCAGGCCTCTACGGCGTGATGTTCGCCGTGCCCATCTTTGTGCAGAACTTTCTGCACTTCACCGCCACGCAAAGCGGATTGGTGCTCATGCCCGGCGCATTTGCCTCGGCCGTTGCGATGATCATCATGGGCAAGATTTCAGGCAAGTTCGACGCCCGCCTTTTGGTCGGCATAGGCGCCATGGCCACCGTGGGAACATCGCTCCTTCTGGCCGACATCAACCCCGACACCGGCACCGGCTCGCTCTTCCTGCCGCTTGTGCTGCGCGGCATCGGTGCGGTGATGATGTTTGTGCCGCTCAGTCTCGCCACGCTCGGCTCGCTGCCCCAGCGCGATATTTCCGCGGCCGCCGGATTTTACAGTCTCACCCGGCAGATGGGCAGCAGCATAGGGATCGCCGCCATCACCACCCTGCTCGCCCAACGCGAGGCGGTTCACCGCGCGGTGATGGTTGAAAAAATCACCGACACCAATCCCGAGGTCGCCACCCGTGTCCAAATGACAGGCGAAGCTTTTGCCCGCCACTCTTCAGACCCTGTGCTTGTTCATCAGCAGGCGATGGCGGTGCTCGACCAATCCATCAACGCGCAGGCGACACTGCTCTCGTTTGCCGACGTCTTTTTCTATGTCGCCGCCGCCTTCCTTGTGACGCTCCCGCTTCTTTTCCTGCTCGGCAAAGGGGGCAACCGCGAAGCCGCCGCCGCCGCGCACTAATCTTCAATCTATCTGTTTTATGACCGACGTCGCCAAATCTCAACTGCCTCACGAATCCGCCAAGCCCAGACCGCGCCAGCCTCGCTGGAAGCCCGTGCTGCTGACCATCGCCGGCGTCGCTGTGCTCGCCTGGATCATTCACTTCAGTGTGCATGCTTACTATTACGAGGAAACCGACGACGCCTATGTGACCGGCCACCTTTATCAGATAAGCCCCCAAATCGCCGGTCAGGTTCTGTCGGTGGCTGTTAACGACAACCAAACCGTAAAAGCCGGCGACGTGCTCGTGCGGCTCGATCCCCTGCAATTCACCCTCGCCGTTCAAAAAGCCCGCGACCAACTCGCGCAGGCCCAGGCGCAGGAAACCGAGTCCCGCGCCTCGCTCACTTTTGCGGCAAGCATGATCAACCAAAGCGAAGCCAAGGCCAAACAAGCCGAAGCCCAGGTCGGCCAGACCGAGGCCGAACTCGCCCTCGCCAAACTCACCCTCAAGCGCAGCGAACAGCTTTTCGCCGCCGGCGGCGTGATCGCCGCCTCCGACCTCGACAACGCCCGGAGTGCGTTTCGAACCGCCGAGGCCTCCCACGCGGCCAACCAAGCCGGCCTTGCCGCCGCGCAAGCCACCGTCGCCTCTTCCAAGGCGGGACTCGATTCGTTGAACGCCCGCGTCGCCGCCGCCGTCGCCAATGTCGCCGTAAGCCGTTCCGCCTTGGCCGACGCCAAACGCGTCCTCACCTATGCCACCCTCACCGCTCCTGCCGATGGCCGGGTGGGCAACAAATATGTCGAAGCCGGCAATCATGTCGCCGCCGGACAGACCCTGATGTCCCTTGCCTCACTCGATGCCTGGATCATGGCCAATTTCAAAGAAACCCAGCTCACGCGCATGCATCCGGGGCAAGCCGTGAACATAACCCTGGACACCCTGCCAGGCCTGAAACTTCACGGCACCGTGGACAGCCTCTCGCCCGCCAGCGGTTCGCAGTTCGCCCTCCTCCCTCCCGACAATGCCACCGGCAACTTCAACAAAGTCGTCCAACGCGTCCCCGTTAAGATCATCCTGGACGCCGACAGCCTCAAAGCCGTCGGTCCCCGCCTTCGCCTCGGCCTCTCCGTCGTGGTCGACGTCCGGGTTCGGTGACACCTTTGAATTTATATAAAACAAAAGCCGCCAATTACTTGGCGGCTTAAAATGGTGGACCCTACTGGACTCGAACCAGTGACCTCTTCCATGTCAAGGAAACGCTCTAACCAACTGAGCTAAGGGTCCGAAAGGTCGGAGAGTAAGCAGGACTCCCCCGCGTCAGCGCAAGAAAAATTCCGCGGCAATTTCACGGTCTTTTCCGATCTGCTCTTTCAGGGCTTCCAAGCTCGAAAATTTCATTTCCGGACGAAGGAAAGACAGCCATTCAACCACCAGTTTGTCGCCTTTGTCGAACGGGCATGCCCCGAGCAGGTGAACTTCCAATCTCGGCGCGGTCGCCTTCTCAACCGTGGGGCGCAGTCCGTAGTTGGCCACCCCTCGGACCGGCACGGTGGACTTCGGTCCGTAGACCTGCACGGCATAGACGCCAAGGCGCGGACGCAGATCCGGCTCCCATGAAAGGTTGAGCGTGGGGAATCCGATGGTCCCGCCCAGCTGCTTGCCCGGCTCCACCATCCCTTCGGCAAAATAGGTGTAGCCCAACAAGGCGTTGGCCTCCTCGATGCGGCCTTCTTCAAGGTAACCGCGGATTCGGGTGCTGCTGATGGGCTCCCCGTTTTGATTGATCCGCTGGGCGCTCACGACGTTAAGACCGTGTTTTTTCGCCTCGGAGAGCAGGACATGAATGTCACCGGCGCGTCCTTTCCCGAAGCGCCAGTTTTCCCCGACATAGATCGTCGTGAGCCCGGGTAACGCGTGCTTGAGCCGAGGCAAAAGTTCATCGGCGGGAATGCCTGCGAAAGCGGCGTCAAACGTCTGCATGATGACGGCGTCGACCCCGAGTTTGAAAAGCTGCCGGTTCTTCAACACCGGCGTCATGATGAGCCGCACAGGATTTTCGGGACGAAACAGCCGGCTCGGATGCGGCCAGAAGGTCAGCACCGCGGAAATCCCTCCGGCGCGCCTGGCCGAATGCACCGCCGCCTCGATGACCGCGTGATGCCCCAGATGAACTCCGTCAAACATCCCGATGGCCAGATGCATGGGCTTCGCGGGAAGCGCTGAAGCTGCGGCCAGGGAGTTGTAGGAACGGGGGTCCAAGCGAGTTGGAAGTTATGCAACCGTCGCCGAAAAGCCACGCTGATTTTACCGGAATACCCTACCCCAACGCCACACTGGGCGCGGCCTCGTAGGCGGGAATGAGCACTTTCTCGATTTCGGAAAACGACATTTTCTGGAGCTGCTCGATCGTGACGGCGCGCGACACGTTGAGATTGCCCGATGAAATGCGCCGGAGCGCACTCAGATGGGCGCCGCAACCGAGACGTTGCCCGAGATCGTGCGCGAGCGTGCGGACATAGGTTCCCTTCGTGCAGAGCACGCGAAAATCAATCTCGGGCGAAGCCCAGCGCGTGAGATCATACTGCGATATCCGGATGAAACGCGGCTCACGCACCACCTCCTCGCCGGCGCGGGCGCTTTTATAGAGGGGTTTTCCCGCGATCTTGATGGCGGAAAACATGGGAGGCATCTGGTATTGATCACCGAGGAAACCGTTGAGCGCGGCGCGCACGTCGGCCTCGCTCATCTCGGGCACGGGGCGCGTTTCGAGAACCTCGCCCTCGGCGTCCTGCGTGTTGGTGGACGAACCCAGCCTGATGGTGCCGGTGTATTCCTTGTCCACGCTCATCAGGTATTGGGAAATACGCGTGGCTTTGCCGACAAGGATGACAAGGAGTCCGGTCGCCATCGGATCCAGTGTGCCGGCATGACCGATGCGCTTCATGCGCAGGACGCCACGCAGACGGGCGACCACGTCATGAGAAGTGTGTGCGGATGGCTTGTCGATAAGCAGCACGCCATCGAGCTCTTTGGCAGGGACGAGCATCAGGAAATCTTTTTCAACGCATCGACGGCGGAAATCTGCTCCGCCAGTGCGGCGATCAATTGCGCCTGGAAAACGGCGATGGTCGTGTTCTTGACGTTGAGACCGGCCGCACAGGCATGGCCTCCTCCATTGAAGCGTCCCGCGACCTGATCGACCCGATAAGCAGGATCCTTGGCACGCAGGCTGGCCTTGATCGCCCCCGCGTTTTCCTCGATGAGCACACCGATCTCCACGCCGTCGATGGAGCGGGCGTAGTCCACGAGCCCCTCGGTATCCTCGGCGCTCGTGCCGGTCTCTTTGTAGATGCCATCGGGCAGCGTTCCGATGCACACCCGTCCACCGCATTCGTGGCGAAAGGAAGCAAGAAAGCGTTGGAGCAGCTGGAGTTTTCCTGCGGTCTCGCGCTCGTAAAGCTCGGCGGCCGCGGCGGCGGGCTGGGCCCCGCGCGCCATCAATTCGGAAACGATCAGAAACGTGCGACGCGACGTGGAAAGGAAACGGAACTGGCCGGTGTCGGTCGCGATGCCGGCATAAAGGGACTGGGCGGCCTGTGCGTCGATCGTCAGATGATGATCCAGAAAAAGTCCGGCCAAAATCTCGGCGGTGGCAGCCGAACCGACGTCGATAAAGTTGTGTTCGGCATAACCGCTGTTCGACAGGTGATGGTCGATATTGGCGAACGGTTGGGGGAAACGCGCCTTGAACTTTTCCCCCGCCCTCGCCTGATCGGCGCAATCAACGTAAATCGCGGTGTAATCCCCGGCCGGCAGTCCGTCGAAACGTATGATGGGGGTGTCACCCACCGCGAACTCGATACGGCGAGGCACAGGATCGGGATTCGCACAGATCACGTCGAGATTGAGGGTCTTCAACACCCGGGCGAGCGCGACCTGGGAACCGATGCAGTCACCGTCGGGACGGGCGTGGGCGATGACGACAATCTTACGGCCTTCGAGTGAGCGCAAAAACCGGCCAAAGCGTTCGTAAAATTCCGGATAGATCAGCTCCACGGGTTACTCCTTCGGTTTTGGGGTTGATTCGTCCGCCAAGGCCCTGGCCTTGTCCGCAGCCGCGATTTCGTCGAGCACTCCTAAAATACGGTTTCCGCGCTCAGTCGAGGTATCGAACAGGTAGATGAAGTTCGGCATGTGCTTGAGGACGATACGGCGGCCGAGTTCGAAGCGAAACTCTTTGGAGTGGTGCTTGAGCCAGCGAAGACAAGCGGCGGCCTCCTCGTCGTCGCCGGTGACGGCCACAAAAACACGGCCCTCGTGAAGATCGGGCGACACCTGCACACCGGTGATGGTGATGGCGACGGCTTCCTCCTTGTATTGCTTGCGGAGAATGTCGCTCAGCTCCCGTTGGAGGAGCTCGTTGACGCGAAGGGTGCGGGTGGACATGGAATTTAAAAAAATGGAAAACCGGAAACCGGGGGCCGCCGCAAGGCAGCGTTCATCCGGTTTCCGGTTTTCGCAATCCGGGATTGATTACAGGGATGCGCGGACTTTTTGGATCTCGTAGCACTCGATTACATCGCCGATCTCATAACTGTTGAAATCGCCGATCTTGATGCCGCATTCGAGGCCGGCGCGCACTTCGTTGGCGTCATCCTTGAAGCGCTTGAGCGTGCTGACCTTGCCTTCGAATACGATTTCCTTCTTGCGACGGATGCGAGCGGAGGCGTTGCGGGTGATCTTGCCTTCGGTGACGAGGCAGCCGGCGACAAAGCCCTTGGCCAGCGGGAAGGTCGCGCGGACTTCGGCGGCGCCGGTCTTGTTTTCCTTGAGATCGGGGTCGAGCAGGTCGGCCATCATTTCGCGGACCTTGTCGGCCAGCTCGTAGATGATGCCGTAGGTTTCGATACGGACGTTGTGATGCTTGGCGAGCGGCGTGACCCCGTTTTCCAGCTTGGTGTTGAAACCGATGACAACGGCGCCGGCGGCGCTGGCCATGAGCACGTCGGTCTTCGAAACGAGGCCCACATCGGTGGCCACAATTTCGAGGGAAACCTTGGAGCTCTTGATGCCTTCGAGGACATTCCGCACGGCCTCGGTGGAGCCGAACACGTCCGTCTTGACGATGACCTTGAGCACCTTGGCCTGGGTCGCGGCGATATTGGCGAAAAGGCTTTCGACGGAAACTTCCTTGGGAGCCGCGTCGGTGACTCCGGTGTTTTTCCGGATGAGATGCTGCGCCTCTTCGGCAAGGCTTTCGGCCTCGCGGGCATTCTTGACGGTGATAAACTCGGCGCCGCTATCGGGCGCGCCGGACCAGCCGATCACGCGCACGGGAGTGGCGGGAGGGGCTTCCTTGAGATTCTTGCCCTGATCGTCGAACATCGCGCGAACCTTGGCCCAATGCGGACCGCACACGATGGAGTCACCGACCTTGAGGGTGCCGCGCTGGATGATGACGGTGGCAAGCGGGCCGCGGCCGACGTCGATCTGCGACTCGATGATAACGCCGGTGGCGGCGGTCTTCGGGTTGGCCTTGAGCTCAAGCACGTCGGCCTGGAGCAAAATCATATCAAGAAGATCGGTGATGCCGGTGCCCTTGATAGCGGAAACGGGCACGGTGACCGTCTCACCACCCCAGTCTTCCGGGGCGATATTGCGCTCCTGCATCTGCTGTTTCACACGCTCAAGGTTCGCGCCTTTCACGTCCATCTTGTTGACGGCAACCATCAGGGTGACGGCGGCATTCTGCGCATGCTTGAGGGCTTCGTCCGTCTGCGGCATGAAGCCGTCGTCGGAAGCAACCACAAGGACGGCGATGTCGGTCACATCGGCGCCACGGGCGCGCATCTTGGTGAAGGCGGCATGGCCGGGAGTGTCGAGGAATGTGATTTTGCGACCGGCGTGCTCGATCTGATAGGCCCCGATATGCTGGGTAATGCCGCCGGTCTCACCGGCAGCGACGTCGGCCTTGCGAATCGCATCGAGCAGGGAGGTTTTTCCATGGTCGACGTGCCCGAGGATACAAACCACCGGGGGCCGCATGGTGAGATTCTTAATCTCGTCCTCGGCGGCAGTCTTTTCCTTGTCCTTGGCTTTCTCCTTTGAGGTCTGTTGGATTTGCTGGGCGGCTTCGCCACGATGCTTGATCTCAAGCATGAATCCGTGCTTTTCGGCGACCTTGATGGCAACCGGCTCCTCGATCGCCTGATTCATCGAGGCGAAAATCCCCATCTCCATAAGCTCGGAGATGAGCTTGAATGGCTTCATGGCCAGCGCGGTCGCGAAATCGCGGACGATGATCGGAGGTTTAAGGTGGATGATCTTGATATCACCCTCCGTGGTGATCGTGGCTGTCTGAGCGGGCGGTGTGACCGGCATGGCGGGATTGCCCGGAGCCGAAACATGAGAAGGAGCCTTGGGCGCCGGCGGAATCGGCATGGGCGCGGACGGAGCGGATACAGCCACGGCCGGAGCGGACCTGACCGATGACGGGGTCGCCATGGGAGCCGGAGCCGAAACGGGACGCGGCGCTGAAATCACCGGAGCCGCAGAAGGCATCTTGACCGAAAACGCCGGAGCCGCTTTCGGAGCAGATGGAATTGAAGCGACGGGCGGTGCTGAAACCGGTCGAGGAGGCAGCGGCTGGGGCACCGACACCGGACGGGGAGCGGAGGCTACCGGAGCAGAAACGATGGAAGGAGCGGCAGGGGCGGCCTTGGACGTGGCGACCGATCCCTTGGCCTCTTCCTTGGCACGCATGACATCCTCGGCGCTTTTCACCGTGGGAACCTTGTGGGCAACCGGGGCCGCTTCCTCGGCCGGCGCGGTTTCGACCACGGCAGGAGCCTTCGCAGCAAATTCCTCTTCGAGTGCCTCCGCCGAAATGTTGTCGACCGTGCTGGAGGCGCTTTTGACGTCAAATTTGCGCTCCTTGAGCAGGGCCAACAACGCTTTGTTGTCCATGCCGATCTTCTTAGCCAATTCGTGGATGCGGATACTCATTCTTCAGGGTTTGCGGGCGTAAAATCTGCGCTGGTGCTTTTGATTATTGGGTTCCGCCAACGCGGTTGATGATGGAGGCGGCCTCTTCGGAAGAGAAACCGGCGTCGACGAGATCGTCGGCGCCGACACCTTCAAAGGCGGCGGGGGAATTGATGCCGATACCGACCAGACGCTCGGCGAGCACCGTCTCAAGACCGAAGGTCTTTTCGAGCATGGTGATCGCAGTCGTGCGAGGATCGGTGGACACAACATGGAACTCCTCGATGTCCAGGCGCCAGCCGATGAGGCGGGAAGTCAGACGCGCGTTCTGGCCCTTGCGACCGATGGCGATGGCAAGATCCTCGTTGGCAACCTTGAGCAGAATGCGGTGATTTTTTTCGTCGAGCTGGATATCACGAGGCACGGCGGGTTTAAGGGCCTCGATGATCATCTGCTTGGGATCGGCAAAATAATTAACGATGTCGATTTTCTCGCCGTTGAGCTCACGCACGATGGTCTTCACACGGGCGCCACGGGCGCCGACACAGGCGCCGACCGGATCGACCTTGGGGTCGGTGCTGGTGACGGCGATCTTGGTGCGATATCCGGGTTCGCGAGCGAAGGCATCGATCTTCACGGTGCCATCGGCGATCTCGGCAACCTCGACCTCGAACAGGCGGCGGACAAATTTCGGGCTGGCGCGGGTGAGCATGAGCTCGGGACCACGCGGGGTGCTCTCGATTGCAAGCAGCAGGCAGCGGATGCGATCACCGGGTTGATATTCTTCACCGGGAACCTGTTCCTTGCCGGAGAGAATGGCCTCGGCCTTGCCCAGATCGATGAAGATGTCGTTGCGTTCCTTGCGGCGCACCGTGCCGGTCACGATGTTGCCGACCATGTCCTTGAAGTCGTCGTAAATGCGGTCTTTTTCGAACTGGCGAAGCTTCTGCATGACGGCCTGACGGGCGGTCTGCGCGGCGATTCGGCCGAGCGTGGCGGGATCGATTTCCTTTTCAACGAGGTCGCCCAACAAAGCGCCGGGCTTCAAAGCCTGGGCTTTTTCGATGTGGATTTCCGTGCGGGGATTGCTGACCGAATCGACCACCTTGAGCACCGACCACGCATGGAGCTGGCCGTTCTTGGGATTGATCTCGATCTTCAATTCCTGACCGGAGTTAACTCCCTTGAGGGCAGCCGTTTTAATGGCGTTGACGATCGCCGCGATCATGTCCGCACGGCCGATGCCTTTCTCCTTCTCCATGTATTCGAGGACTGAAAGAATTTCGCTGCTCATAAGGTTGTGATTTGTAGAAAAAAAAAGCGGGCCAGAGGCCCACCTTTTGGAAAGTGAACGTTGATAGAAAGGGTCAAGGTTGCTGGCGTGGTAAATCCTTGTCAAGTCCCGCGCCCGCCGAGGAGAAAAGCCACTTAGCAGCCGTTCCTCTTTTCGGCCGCCAGCATCCAGCCCAAAAGCCCTTGCAACGGCCCGTGCGAGGCCGGCCTTGAGGCCCCGCCAAATACATTCAATTTCCTCAAAAGTCGCTCGCGGTCGTCAGGCGCATCGCCTGCAAACCAGTTTCGCCACAGCGGCTCCAGCGGCAAATCCATCCCTGCCGCCAAAAGCGGCAAAAAGCCATCGCACACGAGATTATCAAACCGGCTGCCGGTCACGGTGGCGGCGCAAAGTTCTCCGGCCAGCCGCGTCCGCAATACCGTCAGGCGCGCCCGCCTGCGAACTTCTCGAACGGTCCCTCCCTCCCCCGCATCGCCAGCACAGACGGCAGCCGACTTCAGGCCTGCCGCCAGCGACCGCAATCGTTCCGGCCAGTCCGGGCGCGCCGCGACCCAGGCGGCATACTGCTTCAAGCGAAGCCGCGGATGATTCAAGGGACGCACGCCATGCAAACTCCAATGCTCCAGGCGCGTCTCGAAAATCGTATCAGGCGCCATCCCACCGGCACGCCATTCCGCCAACGGAAACTCCGTCGCCACCGCCAGCATCGGCGCCCGGTTGAGCCGGTAACCCAGGACTTCAAGCGCCGCGTGATGACAAGCCCCTTCCCATCCCAATCGCCGGATGCGTTCGCGCGCGAACCCCGTTTTTTGTTTCCAGCGTTCAGCCGCATGTCGGTTCAAGAGACGGCCAAGCGCAGCCTCGTCAAACGCACCGAGTGTATCGAAAGCGCGATCCAACGGACGATTGGCCAGCGTCTCGACCACATCCTCCTCCGCATACTCCTCCAGTCCCCGGTGCAGCAATGGCAACAACACCAAAACCGGCAGTCGGCCGCCATGCGCTCCCGCAGTCCAAACTTCCGAAGATGGAAACAACACGACATGCAGGATCACGTTATCGTAAGCCGGATCATTCGCATGCCGGTGCGTCACCCAATCGGCGGCGTGCAAGTGCAGCTCTATGTCTCCCGCGATCTCTTTTCCATCGACTCGTAATCGCGCGCTCGAAAAATCCGGCCCGCCAAGACGGTTCCAACGACCGGGATGCAAAACCTGCATACGCCGCCCATCCAGAGTGCGCGCATCGCAGTCGGAAAAATCACGTCGGTCCCATATTTTTTGCAGCAACAGTTCCGAAAACGAAAACGGACCATAAAGCCCCTGAATTTCCGCCACTGCATCGATGGAGCCGGATGCTTTTGGGTTTTCCGATGAACGTGAACTGGGATCCGGAGTGGTCAAAGGTCGCGCAGAATACGATAATTGTGCCGGCCCAAGCTACGAAAGATGGCCGGTATGTCTACCAGAAGCCGGTGACAAAATATCGCCTCGGGCAATTCCGCGAGCTTTCCCGTTACGGACGTTTCCATTCCGCCGAGTTTCTACGATTTATGTCTTTCAAACCAGAGGCCACACGCGCCTCGGCCCTCGCCACCCACGCGGCAAGATCGGACGGCGGAACCCACACGGCGCCGGCGGCTTCGATCGTCTGACGTTCCGCCTGATCGCCAGTCGCCACATGGCACGACGAGGGATCAGCCGCGCGCCCGACGAGCTGCTCGATCACATCATCCGCCGTGAGCGACGACGGTGTGTAGAGAACGCTAAAAGTCACGTGCGCCGAAGGCCGCTCCACAACCAGTTCATCGCCACGTCCGTCAAATACCAGAGTCACCCGCGTCTGCTCCGTGTCGTGGATAGAGCTCAGTCGCTGCGTCAGCTGTGTCCGGGCCGCATCTCGATCTCGCTTCATGAGAGCCCGAAATTCCGGCCACGCATGCAGCAAATTAGCTCCGTCAACGAGAAGATGTTTCTCAAACGCCACGCCATGACGTGGCCCATCCCCGGCTCCGGTTCAATTCAAGAGTCATGGAAAACCCATTCGTTTATATAGTGCGCTTGCCCTTGCATAACACCGGGACCCGAAATGTTATCGGCAACCATGAATCCCAACTCATTGGCCAAACTCATCGGCGCCGGCATCATCATCCTCGTGATTGTGATCGCCGCGTCGCAATCCACCTACGTGGTCGACCCCGGATTCCGCGGCGTGCAAGTGACGCTCGGCAAGGTCAGCGATCAATTTAAACCCGAAGGCTTCGGGACCAAGCAGCCTTTCATTTCGACCATCATCCCCATTCCCGTCCGCCAACTCACCCGCGAACTGCCCGCCGAATGCTACTCGGCGGATCTCCAGCAGGTGAATGTGCAGCTACGCGTGCTTTATCGCATCCCTGAAGCTTCCGTCGTGCGCATCTACAAGGAGTATTCCGGCGACCCGTTCGACAGCTTGATCGCCCCGCGTGTTCAAGAGGCCCTCAAGGAGGTCACCGCCATGCAGAGCGCGGAGCAAATCGTGAAACAACGCGAAAACATCAAAGTGAAGGCTCTCGCCGCAACGCGTGAGAAAATCGGCGCCATCCTCGATGTCGAAGATCTGGTCTTGGAAAATATAACGTTATCCAAAGAACTGGAAAACGCCATCGAGTCCAAGATGGTGCAGGAGCAGGAGGCCGCCAAGGCGCGCTTCACACAGCAAAAGGCGCAGATCGAAGCCGACACCGCCATCATCAAGGCCAAGGGCGAAGCCGAGGCTATCCGCATCCGCGGCGAAGCGTTAAAAGACACCCCGGGTCTCATCCAGCTGCAGATCGTTGAAAAATGGGACGGGAAAGCCCCTCTCGTAATCGGCGGCGGAGAAAACACGGGCACCAACTTCATTCTCCCCTTGGGCGCTCCCGCGCTCGCACCCGCCGGTTCGGCAGGCATGCGCAAATGACACCATCCGCCAAACGCTCCCTCGCGGTTTTCACGACATTTGTCCTGTTGGTGATGGCCCTCTGTCTGTTGTTTCCACGCGTGCTGGGTTTTGTGGAGCTGGCCGCGCGAGAGCTGCGTTATCTATGGTGGTTGGTGTTCATGTTGGCTCTTGGCGCGTGGCTGGCGTTTTTCTTCGGCAAACGTAACCAGTAAGAAAGCTCGACAACCCGCCCATGCGCGGAAGATTTTGCGGGGTAATCCAGACGGAGAGGTGGCAGAGTGGTCTATCGCGACGGTCTTGAAAACCGTTGGGCCGAAAGGTCCCGGGGGTTCGAATCCCTCCCTCTCCGCCATTTATATCCATCCGAGCTGATTTTATCCAGCATACGGACTTGCCCACCCTCGGCCGGTCCCGCAACTTTCCCCTCTTTTCATGAAGAAAGCCCTTATCACCGGCATCACCGGACAAGACGGATCCTATCTCGCCGAGCTTCTGCTCTCCAAAGGTTACGAGGTTCACGGTGTCATCCGCCGCGCCTCCACCTTCAACACGAGCCGGATCGATCACCTTTACAGCGACCCCCATGTGAATGGCGTCCGTCTCTTTCTTCATTACGGCGATCTGGCCGACTCCGTGCAGATGGTTAAATTACTCTACGAACTCCAGCCGGACGAAGTCTACAATCTCGGTGCGCAGTCCCATGTGCGCGTTTCTTTCGACATCCCTGAATACACCGGCGATATCGACGGCTTGGGAGCCCAGCGTATTCTTGAAGCCATTCGCGAAGCCGGCCTCGTCAAAAAAGTGCGCTTCTACCAGGCGTCGTCCTCCGAGATGTTTGGCAAGGTCCAGCAAGTGCCGCAAACCGAGCAAACCCCCTTCTGGCCGCGTTCACCATACGGCTGCGCCAAGGTCTACGCCTATTGGCTCACCGTAAACTACCGCGAGAGCTACAATCTTCACGCTTCCAACGGCATCCTCTTCAATCACGAGAGTCCGCGTCGCGGGGAAACTTTCGTTACACGCAAGATCACCCGCGCCGCCGCACGTATCAAAATGGGGCTTCAGGAATCCCTTTACCTTGGAAACCTCGATGCGCAGCGCGACTGGGGCTACGCCAAGGAATATGTGGAGATGATGTGGCTGATGCTCCAACAGGACAATCCGGATGACTACGTCGTCGCCACCAACGAAACCCACAGCGTGAAGGAATTCTGCGAGGTTTCCTTCGCCCGCCTCGGTCTCGACTGGGAAAAATACGTCAAATACGACCAACGCTATGAACGTCCCGCGGAAGTCGAGCTACTCATCGGCGATCCCGCCAAGGCAAAAAAGCAGCTCGGCTGGGAACCCAAGGTGAAGTTCAAGGAACTCGCCGAACTGATGGTCGATCATGATTTGGCACTGGCCCAACGGGAAGCCCAGATCGCCAAGCTGCCGAAACTCTGAGTCCAACGCGGATCACTTTAGGAATGAAGCTCTACATCGCAGGTCATGGCGGCATGGTCGGCTCCGCACTCGTGCGCCGCTTTCAAAACGAACCGGACACGACGCTCCTGCTCCGCTCCCGTCAAGAACTCGACCTCCTTTCCCAGTCTGCGGTCGACGCCTTCTTCGCCACGGAAAAACCCGACGCCGCCATCATTGCCGCCGCCAAGGTGGGTGGCATTCACGCGAACAACACCTACCCCGCCGATTTCATCTACGAAAACCTCGCGGTCGCGACGCACACGATCCACGCCGCTTGGAAACATGGCGTCAAAAACCTGCTCTTCCTCGGCAGCTCCTGCATCTACCCCAAGCACGCCCCGCAACCGATGCCCGAGGACTGCCTCCTCACGAGCGAGCTGGAATGCACCAACGAGGCCTACGCCATCGCCAAGATCGCCGGCCTCAAGCTTTGCCAATATTACCGCAAGCAATACGGCGTGCGTTTCTACTCCGCGATGCCCACCAACCTTTATGGTCCGGGCGACAGCTATCACCCGCAAAATTCCCACGTTCTTCCCGCTCTCATCCGTCGTTTTCACGAGGCACGGCTGGCCGGAAAGTCCGAGGTCGTCGCATGGGGCACGGGCACGCCACGCCGCGAATTCCTCCATGTCGATGATCTCGCGGATGCTTGTGCCTTTCTCCTGAAACATGACAACCCACCCGACTGGATCAACGTGGGCACCGGTGTTGATGTGACCATCAAGGAGCTCACCGAGACGGTTGCGGAAATCACCGGCTTCACCGGAAAGATTCTCTGGGATTCAACCAAGCCAGACGGGACACCACGCAAGCTCATGGATGTTTCCCTGCTCAAGGACATGGGTTGGCGGGCGCGCACCGTTCTGCGCGATGGCTTGGCAAAGACCTACACTGCGTTTCTTGCAGAACAGGCTGCAGGCACACTCCGCCAGTAAATCTCGGCCGCACGGGGCGGTCCCCAAAAAGGGGTGTTAATATACGGGAACCCTTTGTGCTTCTAGTGTATCAATACTCGTTCGCTCTCGTTTGCCGAAATAACTCAGGCTTCCGATACTACCCGCGTATGAAAAAACGATACCTTCTGCCATTCGTCACCCTTCTTGCCGGCGCCAGCCTGCTCCTTTCGGGCTGCGGCCCCAAGGAGACAGCCTCCGATTCCGCGGCGGCTCCCGCCACCGTCGGCACCACTGATGCCTCCGGCGTCAAAACCTTCGAGATCACCGGTGCTGACAACATGAAGTTCAACATCACCCAACTCACCGCCGCTCCCGGTGAGGAAATCAAGGTCGTCTTCACCAACGTCGGCACGCAGCCCAAGGTCGCCATGGGGCACAATTGGGTGCTCCTCAAGAAAGACACTGATGTCACCGCCTTCGACAACGCAGCCCTTCAGTCCAAAGCGACGGATTATATCCCCGAGGAAAAAAAGGATGAGATCATCGCGCACACCAAGCTTCTTGGAGCGAAGGAAAGCGACACGATCACCTTCAAGGCTCCCGCCGAGCCCGGCGACTATCCTTATCTCTGCACTTTTCCCGCTCATTACCAGGTCGGCATGAAGGGTGTCCTCACCGTCAAGTAAGCGCCTTCGCCCCCGGCGAAACTCAGGTTCCGACTTGCGGTTTAAGCACGCCAACGAACCTTTGCTTTCCCGCAAAGCCCGTCACAAAGGCCTCCCCAAACGGGAGGCCTTTTTTTGGGTCCCGCTCCATGTCGCCGGAAACACAACCAGCACCATCCTCCCTGGAAACAATCAAACGCCTCCTCCCCTGGTTGGTGGCGGTTTCATTTTTCATGGAATCGCTGGACATGACGATTCTCAACACTGCGGTGCCCACCATCGCCGGTGCGCTGGGGGTTGCTCCGCTCAGTCTTAAATCCGCCCTCACCAGCTACACGCTCAGTCTGGCGCTTTTTATTCCGTTGAGTGGTTGGATCGCGGACCGGTTCGGCACGAGGCGGGTATTTTCCACCGCCATCGGCATCTTTGCCCTGGGTTCATTGCTCTGCGGTCTTTCCACCAACGTCCATTTCCTGGTGGCCGCGCGTATCCTACAGGGTATCGGCGGGGCGATGATGATGCCGGTGGGTCGTATCGCGATCGTCCGCACATTTGCCAAGTCGGAGATCATCCGTGCCATGAGCTTCGTGGTCATTCCCGGATTGATAGGCCCCCTGCTCGGTCCGGTTACCGGAGGATTGATTGTCGGCTATTTACCATGGCGTGTCATCTTCTTCATCAACGTGCCCATCGGGTTGATCAGCCTGTTTTTTGTTTATCGCTACATGCCCGACTATAAGGCTGAACGCAGCACTCGGCTCGACTTTACCGGATTCGTCCTGTTCGGCCTCGGCGTCGCGCTGTTGTCGCATGTTCTGGAGGTCTTCGGCGAACACGAGATGGGACTGACCGATGTGCTCGCCATGCTCGGCATTTCCCTCGCGTTGCTTCTGCTTTACGCACGGCATTCCCTGCGCACGCCCCACCCGTTGCTGCGTCTGGAGCTTTTCCGGAAACGCACATTTGGCACCGCGGTAAGTGGAAGTTTTTTATCGCGTATCGGCATGGGAGGAATGCCCTTCCTGCTGCCCGTCTACTATCAGGTCTGCCTGGGTTATTCGCCCGTCCATGCGGCCCTGCTCATCATGCCCCAGCCGGTCGCGGCAATGGCCTTGAAAATGGTCGTGCCTCACATCCTCAAGTACTTCGGCTACCGCCGCATTCTGGTTTATAACACGATTGCACTGGGCGTGCTCATCGCATTTTTCGCCACGGTCACCGCGGCGACACCGGTCTGGGTGATTCTTATCCAGGCGTTCTGCTTTGGTTTCTTGATGTCGTTGCATTACACGAGCATCAACTCGCTTACGTTTGCAGATCTTGATCCGGCCGAGACCAGCATGGGCAGCAGCATGAGCAGCGTGGCCCAGCAGCTTTCGATGAGTTTCGGTGTGGCGACAGCCTCGTTGCTCACTGCAATGTTTCTCGGATTTGACCATGGGTCCGTTGGCTCAAGCGTTATGTCCACCGCCATCCGCAGCAGTTTCATCACGCTGGGAATCTTCACGTTGGCGACCAGTCTGCTGTTCCGTCGGCTTCATCCGACCGATGGTGACAATGTCAGCCGCGGCTCGTCTCAACCGGCCCCTTTGGAAGAGGCCGCGCGAGCTTAAAATCACAGTTTCGCCGCCGCGGCCTCGTCAACAAGCCATACCACGCGATCCGAGCACGTTTGCAGGATTTGGGACGGAGCCTTGGAAGGATCGAAAGGATCGTGAAACACGCGGCGCAAGGCCTCGGCTTTTCCGCTGCCCAGCGTCATCACCACGATGAGCCCGCACGCGCGCAACCCCGCCGGAGTGATCGTGAGCCGCCAGCCCTTGCCGGGCACATCGAGCGCCGAGAACGGCAGGTTGCCATCATCTTCGAGCAGCGGACTGCCCGGAAAAAACGAAGCGGTGTGGGCGTCATCACCCATGCCGAGAAAGCACACGTCGTAGCCTTTGCCTGGACCGGCGAGGATCATCATGGTCCGGCGGTAGGCTTCGGCGGCCGCGGCCGGCTCGTAGGCGACGACCCACGGGTGACGATGTTCCTTGGGAACACCCAGCGGTTCCATCAACAGGCGCTCCGCATTGCCAAAGTTGCTCTGATCGCTGTCGAGTGGCACGTGGCGTTCGTCGCTGACCGTGAAGTGCGTCGAGGCGAGCAGTCCGGACGGCAGCGCTTTGGTCGATGCGGCCCACTTATACCAATCCTGCGGAGTCGAACCACCGGTGAACGCCCAGGTAAAGTTCCTGGACTTAGTGCGTGCGTGCGCCTCGACGGCGAGTGCGGCAGCTTGGGTGAAAATCTCTTCCTTGGTGCCGACGATGAGACGGCCGTAATCGGTGGTGCGATCAGTCATGTGAAAGCTAAACCTATGCTTAGAAGAACATCGCCTCGCCAAGCGCCGCTTCGGGTTTGAGCAGGCTCACCGCCGTGGGAAGAACGGTGCGGCCGGTGCCAAAATCGGCCTCGAAGTGGCCGCTCCCTTGCGCGAGATCGCCACTCCAATGGAAATGGCTCGCGTTGGAGTAAGTGAACGCGAGATCGAAGGACACACAATCGTCGCAGGCCTCGGTCGAGAGCTCCACTTGGCCAGGCTTCATCCCGCAGGCTTCAAAGCGTGTCTTGAGCCAGCCGAGAAGCACAGCGGCTTCCGCGGTGACCGGGCGTTGATGACGCAGTTTCACCATGCTGAGACCGTCCACAAGCTTGGCCGGTTCGTAGGCGCTGAGGAATTGGCCGAGCGTCTGGCGCACGGGCAGCAGGCGGGCATAGGCGAGATCGCGCACCGCCTCGGGCCGGGGCCAAGGGAACGTAAGCGCATCCTCCGGCAGTAGTGCACTGTCGAGCAGCACGCGTTTTGCACTGCTCAGCAAATAATGAAACTGACTGATGCGGGCGCTGGAAACAAAACGGTGAGCCCAGTAATAAAGCGGCAGATCCGTCGAGAGGCAGATTGAAACCTGATTCTCGATAAACGAACGCGCGCCAAACGAATAGGTCAGCATCACGAATTCACAGCAACGGGTGTCACCTTTGGATTTCCCGAGGTGACATTCGCCGTAGATCTTCGCCCGCACCTCGCTGATTGCGGTGTCGTCGGCCATCGGACAAAGAACCACCACACGGCAAGGATAACGGCGTGAAAAGGCCACCGCCGTCTGAAACTGCGCGACAGCGTCCTCGGCAGTCGTGTTAAGACCGAGGTGCATCACGAAATTAACCTGAGTCGCCTTGGCATCATCGGATGATGGTGCGGCGCCGCCCTTGGCCTCGGTTTCGGCCCACATGCTCGTCAGACTGTGTTTGATTGAGCCGACAGGAACCTCGATCCCCGGAAGGGCGTTGAATATCGCGGACATGACGGTGCGGTTAGGGTTGGCGCCATACATGGCTGGCCTTGGCCAACAACGCATCGGCGGATGCCGGTCCCCACGAACCGGCCGGGTAGCTGTCCATGCCCTCGCGGCCGGCGGCCGCCCAAGCCTCAAGCACGGGGGTGTAAAGTTTCCAAGAGGTCTCGGCCTCGTCACCGCGAATGAAAAGCGTGCCATCACCGATCATCGCATCGAGCACAAGGCGCTCATAGGCTTCCGGCGTATTGGAGCCGAAAGTAGTCGAGTAGCGGAAGTTCATCTTCACCGGCTGCGTGCGCGTTTCGAGGCCGGGAACCTTGCCGTTGAGCACAAGACTCAACCCCTCGTCAGGCTGGATCTGGAACGCGAGGGTGTTGGGCGCGAGATTGAAGCGCTCACTCTCGGCAAACAACGTTCCGGGCGGACGCTTGAAGTTGACGGCGATTTCAGAAACACGACGCGCCATGCGTTTTCCGGAGCGCAGGTAAAACGGCACACCCTGCCAGCGCCAGTTGTTGATCGAAAGTTTGATCGCCGCGTATGTCTCCGTGGAGGACTGGGGGTTGATCCCGCCTTCCTGAAGATATCCCGGGACTTCCTTGCCGGCCATCATGCCTGCGGCGTATTGCGCGCGAGCCACATCACCGCCGGGCTTCGTATTGAGAGGCTGGATGGCTTTCAGTAACTTTACCTTTTCATCGCGCACATCCTCGGCGGAAAGCGACACGGGGGGCTCCATCGCGGTCAACGCGACCAGCTGCATCGTATGATTCTGGATCATGTCGCGCAGGGCGCCGCTTTGCTCGTAATAGCCGCCGCGAGTTCCCACCCCGACCTCCTCGGATACGGTGATCTGCACCGAATCGATGTAATTGCGATTCCACAACGGCTCAAAAATCGAGTTGGCGAAGCGCTGCACCAGCAAATCCTGCACAGTCTCTTTGCCGAGATAATGATCGATACGATAAACCTGATGCTCCTCGAACACCTGACGGATCGTCTGATTGAGCGCGAGGGCCGAGGTCAGGTCCTTGCCGAACGGTTTTTCGATGATGACCTTTGCATGATGCGTCTTGCCAAGATATTTACCCGCGAGGCCGCTGGCACCGAGATTCAGAAGAATGGGTGCAAAAACCGACGGCGGAGTGGAAATGTAGAATAATGTCTGCACCTCACGGCCCAGGTTTTTTTCGATGGCCGCGATATGTTCGGCCAGCTTGTCGAAGGCAGCCTTCTCATCGTAGCCACCCGACACATAGGTCGTGCGCTCCGAGATGCGTCCCCAAACGTCGGCATTGAGCTCGCGTCGGGAAAATTCTTTGATCGCCGCGGCGGCATCCGCCCGAAACTCGTCGTCCGGAATGGGTTTCCGTCCGTAGCCCACGAGATGAAAATCTGCGGGCAAAAGATTGTCGTAGCTCAGATTATAGATCGCGGGGATCAGCTTTCGGGCGGTAAGATCGCCCGAGGCGCCAAAAATAACGACGACCGTCGGCGGCGCTCCGCGATGCTTGCTGAGTCCTTGCAAAAATGGATGACGTTGGGCTTCGGCCATGGGCACAGGATTTCGCCGACGCTGGCAGGGCTAAGCAAGGCTAATGCTTTGAATAATCCGCATCAAACGCATCTGCCGTTTTCATGGCCTGAAATGTTTGGAAAACAGGGGGATGTTTTCAAAATGACGCACTTCCGTCTTATGCCCCTCGCAGACGGTAACCTCCACTATATCCAATCGAAATGTGGCCGGCGGTGGATGCAACTGCCTCAAATACGCGGTGGCCGCACGGCGCAGAACCTTTTTCTTTCGAGCATCGACCGTGAAATAGCCGGGCACCCGCGCAGTGGCGGCGCGAGTCTTCACCTCTATAAAAACCAGCACGGCGCCATCATGGGCGATGAGATCGATCTCATCCCGCCGGTCATGCGGGCTGCGCCAGTTTTTGGCCAAGATTTTAAATCCTTTCCCCGTTAAAAATTCCCCCGCCAGCCGTTCGCCCATGACACCGGTCGGCGAAGCCGATGCGGAGCGAATACCGGCAAACCAGGCTTTCAGACGTTTCCACATGGATCGGTGAGCTTCATGGTTTGAAGGCGTTGATAGGATTGTCATTGCGACAGGCCTCCGTCGGTGGCAATTCCAGATCAGCGCGCCACCACATGGCGGGTTCCAAACATGGCATCGGCTTCCCTCGCAAACACCCTTCGTCGCTCCCTTCTCATCAAGGTTATCTCGAAGCCCGCGCCCAGTCGCGAAGACATGGCTTCGGTGATCGAGCTTACCGCATCAAAAGTCGTCGAAGCTCTGCAGGCCCAGTCGATGACCCTCTACCTCGTCGAAGGTAACGACATCGTCTTCAAACAAATCTATTATTCCCCGACGCTCTGGGGGACGGATACGGCCCGCGAAGCGCACTTCAAGGAGACCGCCGCCAAGCTGCTCACACTCAAACTGCCCATCGGCAAAGGCATTGTCGGCAAAGTTATCGCCGACGGTTCCCCCGCTTTCTTCCGCAACACCCAGACGCAGGCGCCCATGATGTTGTCCATGGCGCAGACGACCGGTTTCGATGTGCGCTCAATGCTCACCGTTCCGCTCAAGACCAATGTCGTGATCGGCGCGATCCAAGTCCTCAACAAGGAACCTGCCGCCGGCACCAATGGTGAATTTTCCGACGCGGACCTCGCCCTCCTGCAGGAAGTTGCCGAATACTCCGCCAGCCTCCTGCAGCGCATGCAGGACCCCAAACACCAGCTTGGCGCCGATGACACCGCCAAGTTCATCGCCCGGCTTACCAACCACCCTTTGGTAACCAAAGCAGAGGAGATCACCATTGAGGACAATCTCGTCGAAGCCATCGGCGACGCGATCATCCGCCGTGAAGGCATTTTCCCCCACAAGCGGATGTCTCCCAATTCCGTCGCCGTGTTGATGACCAACCCGCTCGACTACGCCAAACGCGAGGCGTTTCAGCAGGCGACCGAGTTAATTATCGAGGAGATTCACGTCGCATCGGCCACCCTCATCGAGTCCCTCGTAAAAAAGCATTTCAAAAACGACCCCAAGACCGGCGGTGTCGAAAACGACGTCGATATATCCAGCGTGGCCGAGGTCATCAGCAACGCCTACACGGCGGACGCCATGGGCGAGATCCACGCCACCGATCTCGAAAGCGAAGACTCCGCTCCGGTGATTCAACTCACCAACCGCATCATCGAAGACGCCTACATTTGCGGAGCCTCGGATATCCATATCGAGCCCCAGGAAAAAGAGCTGATCATCCGCTACCGCATCGACGGCCTCTGCCAGGAAAAGTTGCGCCTCCCGCGTGCGGTCGCCAACGGCCTCGTCACCCGCCTGAAGATCATGTGCAACCTCGACATCGCCGAACGCCGGCTGCCGCAGGACGGACGCATCGTCTTCAAGAAATACACCAAGAAAAACATCGATATCGATCTTCGTGTCGCCACCGGCCCGATGAACCATGGCGAAAAGGTCGTCATGCGCATCCTCGACAAATCGAAGAGCACCCTGCCCCTGCCCGCGCTTGGATTCTCCGACGAAAACCTCGCCCGCTACCGTGAGTGCATCCGCCAACCCTACGGCATGATCCTCCACTGCGGTCCGACCGGATCCGGCAAGTCGATGACCCTTTACTCCGCCCTCGGCGAAGTAAACACGCCCGACGTCAACATCCAGACCGCCGAAGATCCGATCGAATACACCCTCGCCGGCATCAATCAGATGCAGATGAGCCGGCAGATCGGTCTCACCTTCGCCCGTGCGCTTCGCTGCTACCTGCGCATGGACCCCGACATTATTCTCGTCGGCGAAATCCGCGACGAGGAAACCGCCCAGATCGCCGTCGAAGCCGCCCTCACCGGCCACCTTCTCGTCTCCACTCTTCACACCAACGACGCGCCTTCCACGATCGCGCGTATTGGCGAAATGGGCGTCGAACCCTTCAATATTTCCGCCTCCCTCGTCTGCGTGTGCGCCCAGCGGCTCCTCCGCCGCGTTTGCAAAAACTGCAAGCAACCCTACGAGCCCGAAGGTCGCGAAAAAAGCATCATTGAAAAGGCGCTCGGCTGGAGCGGCCAGATTTTCAAGGCCAACCCCCAAGGTTGCCCCATGTGCAACGGCACCGGCTACAAGGGCCGCGTCGGTATCCACGAGCTGATGATCAACAACGAAGAGCTCACCAACGCCATCAACAAGGAGGTCGAGGTCGCCGAGCTCAAGCGCATCGCCATGCGCACCGGCATGAAGACTCTCCACCAAGACTCCATGCTCAAGGTCAAGATGGGGCTCACCACCGTCGAGGAAGCCCTCGCCAACGTTCCGCCCGACCTGATCAACTAGCTCCGCGTCTCCACTCTGGACTCCCGGCCGCTGGCTCGCAAACCTCGGCTCTCCTTATGACGTTTCTCGAAGACCTCCAATGGCGCGGCCTCCTTGCCGACTGCACCGATCTAGACGCGCTCTCCAAGCGCCTCACCGAGGGGCCCATTACACTCTATTGCGGTTTCGATCCGACCGGTGACTCGCTTCATGTCGGCCACCTCATGGGGCAACTCACGCTCAAGCGCTTCCAACTCGCCGGCCACCACGTCCTCGCCCTCGCCGGCGGCGCCACCGGCATGGTGGGCGACCCCTCCGGTCGTTCCTCCGAACGCAACCTGCTCACGCGCGAACAACTCTCGCACAATATCGCCTGCATCAAAGGCCAGCTCTCCAAGCTCCTCGACTTTGAGGCCCCCGCCAATCCCGCCCGCCTCGTGGACAACGCCGATTGGACCGCTCCGGTCGGTCTTCTCGATTTCCTCCGCGACATCGGAAAGCATTTTTCACTGAACGTCATGCTGGCCAAGGACTCCGTGAAATCCCGCTTGGAAGGCGAAGGAGGGATCAGCTTCACCGAATTCAGCTACCAGCTTCTGCAGGCAAACGACTTCTACCACCTGCGTCACACCTTCAACTGCGAACTCCAGATCGGCGGCAGTGACCAATGGGGCAACATCACCGCCGGCACTGATCTCATCCGCAAAAAATTGGGCGCCCACGCATGGGGATGGACGTTCCCGCTCATCACCAAAAGCGACGGCACCAAGTTCGGGAAGACCGCCAGCGGCGCCGTGTGGCTCGATCCGGAGAAAACCAGCCCCTACAAGTTCTATCAGTTCTTTGTGAACACCGAAGACCCCAAAGTCCCTGAATACCTCCGCAAGTTCACTTTCCTTTCGCGCGAGGAAATCGAGGCCCTTGAAGCGAAACACGCCGGCAACCCCGGTCCGCGCGAGGCCCACAAGGCCCTCGCCCGTGAAGTCACCCGCCTCGTCCATGGGCAGGCCGCGCTTGATGCCGCACTCAAGGCCAGCGACATTTTGTTTGGCGCCGAGATCGGCGACACCAGCGAGGACGTGTTTCGCGACGTCGTCGGTGAGATTCCCACCAAGGAAATCACATCCGTCCAACTCACTGGGCCCGGCTTCGCCCTTACCGAAGCGCTCGTCCACGCCGGTCTTTCGCAGTCCAAAGGCCAGGCCAAAAAAGACATCGAGGGCGGCGGTGTTTACATCAACAACGTGAAGTGCGCCGAAATCGCACGCACGCTCACACCCGCAGATTTGCTCTACGGCAAACATGTGCTCCTCCGTAAGGGCAAACGCACCTATGCCGTCCTGAACGCCGTTTGATTCAAGCGCCTGACGGCGCTCCGGCCCGCCTCAGCGCTCATTAAACGAAGTAGGCTCCATCGGAAAAATCGGATGCCTGAGACGCTTGGAACTGACCCGCTCCAATTGCAGCGCCACATGGTGATTGTGGGCGACAAAGCGCAGGAACTCGGCTTTTCCGATTTGCAGACATCGCATGTCCGTCATCGCCAAGACATCGGCGACGGCGCTGCTGTTTTGTAACAGACCTATTTCCCCGAAGTAATCCCCCGGATTCAGCAGTCCCACCTTTCGACCGTTTCGCATGACGAGCGCCCGTCCCTCGTAGACGATAAAAAACGCACGGGCATCGCTTTTCGCTGTGACAATCTGCTCCCCTTCCTTGAAATCCACCACCTTGGAGAGCCTCGCAAACCGGCCGAGCGCATGCCCATACCAATGCGTGCACAAAGGCAGTCTCTGCAAAAAAGCGTGTTTGTGTGTCAGGTCATAGACGAGTGCCGCCCCCATTTTATCGATCACCACTCGTTTGAAGACCTGTGCAGGAATCATCATGACCGCAAGCGGAGTGACGCTGCGCACCTCCAGCGACGGATGCACCGAATCAACCATCGCATGGGCTCCAAATAAATCCCCCTCGGCCAGCTGCACAAGGGGGACCTTTCGCCCGCTCTTGCTTTGCGCAAACACCGCGGCCTTGCCGGACAAAATCAACCCGACCCGGTCAGGCGCCTGTTGAAACTCTATCAACGTTTTTCTCGCCTTGAAAAGCACCGGCCTGAACTCACGCGCAATACCAGCCTGATCATAAAGGCTTAATTGCCCCAGCAACACATTCGACCCGGCCAGTTTCAGCAAGGCGCCCTCATGGTCGGGAAACTTGGCCTCAGTCCGCCAACGCCCCCACGCTATCGACAGTTGTCTGCGCACTTGTCGGAGTTTTTCCAACAAAACATCCGAGAGTTGACGCCCGAGAATATAGACCAGCATGAGCAAAATCGCCGCGCCAATCCACGGCAGACACTGCATCCAATAGCGCCAATCCAGCAGCACCTCCCTGAACGAAACCTCCGCAATTTGTAACACCTCCCAGGTGACCAACACCGTCCACCCCGCGGCATAAGCCAGCTCGACCCCAAGCATCCGCCAATCGATTCCCTTCCACCATGCCGCCCAATAAACGGACGGACGACGATTGAGCGAAAAAACAAAAGCGTGACCGGTGTCCAATGGCATTCGTGTGTGCAGCAAGGAGAATACCCGGCCCGGCAAACCTCCTCCCAGTGGCCGCATCGCCACAAAAAAACCGGCCACCAGTGGCAATGCCCATCCCTGCCCCAGATACACCGATACGGCCGTAATCGCCGCGAGCGGCATATATTTGGCAAACTCGAGCGCAGTCCTCACCCACCGTGGTTGCAGGCACGCATCCGCCAAATCCATTTCAAAATAAGGAACCGGCCTTCTCCACAAAAACCGCGGATGATAAACATCCCCTTCCATCCGCGCCAGCACGCTTGCCGCCATCACGTTGCCAAGGCTCAAGGCCGCCCCCCAAAGCGCCCAACCGGCCAGCCAATGGAGCCAGTCTTTCTCCACGAAAACCGGACGGAATGTCAGCAGCGCGCCCACTGCGACCGCCACGGATAACATCCCTATCACAAACACTGGCAGCACCGGCAGCACAAGCGACCAGTGACTCGCTTTTCTCGGTATGGGGATCGCCTTGCGCGAGTGAAGCACGAAGGCGCGCTGGGCCTTAAGAATCAGTTCATAAAACTCCCTCAGGGGAATGCAGGATCGATTTTGAATGCTGGCTTCCAGACAGTGAGGAACCGTCCTCGGCGTTTCGAACATCCGCAGTATCGCCCACTGCATTTCGTTTACGCGCAAGTAAGTTTGCGTGGGGATGTTTTTCAGAACAAATCCCCCGTCGGAAAACCGGCTTTTTTGCAAATCCGGGCTAAGGACAAGTGTCTCCGCGGTAAGAAGAAGGTTTTCGTCCATTGCGTGGGTTAATCCGTATCAGCCACCCGCTTCATCAGGCCGGCTCCGCGAGAACGCTCATCACCCGCTTGAGTTCTTCCAGGGTGAAGGGCTTCTGCAAAAATCCAAAATCATCCTCACCCACGACCCAACGGGAATCATCATTAATATACCCGCTCAATAACAGGATAGGAATCTTGGGGGCATCCTTGCGAAGTTTGCGCGCCAAGCTCAGTCCATCCATGCCAGGCATCATCACATCGGTAAAAACACAGGAAATGGATTTGCTCTCTTTTCCCCATATTTCCAACGCGGCGGACGCCGAATGGGCGCACCAAGCCATATACCCAAGATGCGTGAGCAGCTGACTCAAAATCCCACAAAGCATTTCGTCATCATCTACAATCAGCACTCGCTTGGCCGAAATATGAGAAACATCGGGGTTAGGCATGATAGTAACAGGATTACACTGTGCCTTCCATAGCTACTCTCAGGCCAAATACCCAAATGACTTAAGCTTATGAAAAAACGGGCGGTATGGTGTTCAAAAACACCACCCCCGTTCAGAAGAAAAATCACACCCATACGGGTGTGATTTTCAGCTGATCAATACCCACGAACGCATCAATCGCTGCGCCGATTACCCGAGATAAGCATCAAGATATACAGCAATGTGCCAAGCGAGGCGACAAAGGCCGCGACATAGGTCAACGCAGCGGCATCCAAGGTCTCATTGACTCCCTTCATCTCATCACGATCGACAATGCCGAGCGTCACCAGCTGCTGCTTTGCACGGCGGCTCGCATCGAACTCGACCGGCAATGTCACAAATTGAAACAAGCAAACCACCGCGAGCGCCACTGCCCCAATGAGCAGCAAATTGTAACTAAACGCCGCACCCAAAAGCGCACCGCCGAAGAAGCCGGCGATCATCACAAAATTGGAAACGCCTGCGGCGATTTGCGTCGCCGGGGCGAGAGTCTGGCGCACGCTCATCATCGCGTAACCGACTTTTTGCTGGATGGCGTGTCCGGCCTCGTGAGCCGAGACTCCCAGCGCCGCCAGATTGGTTCCGTAATAATTGGGCTCGGAAAGCGCGAGCCGCTTGTGAATCGGATCGAAATGATCCGTCAACTGGCCGGGCACCGTGACAATCTCGACATCGGTGATGCCGGCGGAATGCAGCACCGCCTCGGCTGCCTCGCGACCGGTAATGCGGCCGCGAGATTCCACCTGCAGGTTTTTCCGATAGGCGCTCTGGATGCGCGTTTGCGCATAGAGTCCGAAGAGCATCGGGATGATGAAAAGAATCAGAATGGCTGTAAGCATGGTTTAAAAAAGAGACGGGTGGTTCGATCATTGGCAATAAACAGTCCGGCTGCATTTCCGCAACCGAGAGACCGTCGAATGCCATTACCCCAACGTATTCGACCGCCGGATGTTGCAAGCACAACCTGATCCCTTGGAAACAAGCGTCAGGTTTTATAACCTCGCACTTCAGGCTCGCTCACGCCGCCGGAGCCAATCCCGAGCGGATCAACAACGCCGCCACTTCTGGGTCGCGTCCCATGAAACGGCGGTAAAGCACATCGGGCGCCTCCGAATTCCCGCGGCTCAAGATATGGGCGACAAACTCCGACCCTACTTTCGCGTTAAAAACCCCTTCGCGTTTGAAGCGAGTGAAGGCATCCGCATCGAGCACCTCGGCCCACTTGTAGGAGTAGTAACCCGCGGCATAGCCCACCGGATCACTGAAGAGATGGGTGAACCGTTTCACGATCGTGCGCGCCGCCGGCTCGGTCGGAATCATGCAGTCCGCCACCAGCGCACGTGTCTTCGCCTCCAGATCACCGTCCACGAACTCAGCGGCACGCATGTGCAGCTCCAGGTCCATCTTGGCAAATTGCACCTGCCTCATGGTCGCGCATGCCGAACGAAAGTTTTTAGCCGCCGTCATCTTGTTGAAAATATCCACCGGAATGGGCGCACCCGTCTCGTGATGCCGCGCAAACAGGTCGAGACTCTCACGCTCCCAGCACCAGTTCTCCATGATCTGCGACGGCAGCTCGACAAAATCCCAGGCCACGTTGACTCCGTTAAGCGACTTGATCTCCACCTCGCCAAGCAGGTGATGCAGCAGATGTCCAAATTCGTGGAAAACCGTCTCAACCTCGCGGTGTGTCAGCAGCGCCGGTTTGCCATCGGCGGGCGGCGTCATGTTTCCGCAAATGTATCCGAGGTGCGGAGCCCGCGAACCATCGGGCTGCGGCCCTCCGGTCACCAAATAACCCATCCACGCGCCTCCTCGCTTGGACTCGCGCGGATACCAGTCCGCATAGAACGAACCGAGATGCCGCCCTCGCGCGTCATGTAGTTCATAAAACTTCACCTCGGGATTCCAGACTTCAACGGTGCCCGGCGCGCGCTCCGTGATGCGCAGCCCAAATACGCGTCCCGCCAATTCCCATAGACCGGCGATTACACGGTCCATCGGCAGATAAGGACGCAGAACTTCGTCATCAAAATCATAACGCTCCTGGCGCAATTTCTCCGACCAATAGCCGACCTCCCAAGCCTTCAACGTGCCAGCCACTCCGCCGGTCTGACGCGCCTTGAACTCCTCCAGCTCACGGCATTCGCGCACAAACGCCGACTGCGCGCGCGTTTTGAAATCCTCAACAAATTCCAACGCGCGCCGGCCGCTTCCGGCCATGCGCCGTGTCAGCACCAGATCGGCAAAATTATCCCGGCCGAGCAACCCGGCCTTTTCGCAACGCAGTCCGAGGATTTTTTGCACCAACGGCTCGTTGTCATGAGGCGCTTTCGCGCCGACTTCCGCCGAAGCCGCCCACACCTCGCGGCGCAGACTTTCGTCCTCTGCGTAGAGCATCACCGGCTCCAGCGAAGTAAAT